>Ga0256845_1000418_pt1 | contig 40856 bp, 35 predicted proteins | sample RiftiametaG_FD_189101 | JGI IMG/M metagenome (GOLD analysis project Ga0256845, IMG submission 189101) | Tube worm associated microbial communities from hydrothermal vent at the East Pacific Rise, Pacific Ocean - Riftia | ecosystem: Host-associated > Annelida > Integument > Unclassified ...
TTTTGTCTGGTCGTATATTTATTAGACTTTGGTAAGTGATAAAGATGCTGGTGATAAGCTAGCTTTCCCCAAGAAGAAATGGCCAAGGCTTTTTCTGCCTCATTTTTTGAAGCAAAACCTATTTTTTTTGAAGCAAATTTTTTATGATTAAACTGAAATTTTAATGCCTTTTTATGGGGTTGCAAAACAGTTATAAAATCATTTTCCAATAAGGCAAAGTTTTGTCCATATTGCATAATCGCTCGATTGTTTTTTTTGTTTGTTAAGGTTAAATCTTTACCTATCATTGGATTTTCGTTATCGATACCAATTAATGATAATAATGTCGGAGGCATATCGAGTTGACTAACAATTTGATTATCTATTTTGTGCTCAATACCTTCGCCTAAAATTAAAGCTGGTATGTGAAATGATTTGGGGGGGACTAGTCCTGTTCTATGGCTACCTGCATTAGCATCGTGATCAGCAATAATAAGAAAAATGGTATCTTTCCAATAATTAGATGATTTTGCTTGTTTTATAAATTCACCAAGAGCCCAATCGGCATATTTAACGGCATTGTTTCGCGTATGGTACTCTTTATCGAAGGGTTTAATTCTACCTTTAGGATATTCAAAAGGGGAATGGTTACTTGATGTAAAGACTAAGCTAAAGAAAGGTTGATTGTTAGATTCTAGTCGCTGAAATTTTTTATGAGCTTTAGTAAATAAATCTTCATCAGAGGCCCCCCATGATCCAATAAATTTAGGATTGATGTAATCTTTTTCTTCGGTGATATGTTCAAATCCGTTGTCTAGAAAAAAACTTTTCATGTTATCAAAATGTGCTTCTCCGCCATAAATAAACTCAGTATAATATCCTTTACGTTTCAATAATTCGGCAATGGTAAAAAAATTATTCTGTGATTTACTTAATTTAACCACTGCGCGATCAGGCGTTGGAGTGAAACCTGTTATAACGGCTTCAATTCCTCTAACGGATCGTGTTCCTGTTGCAAGCATTGAATTGAAAAACCATCCTTGAGCACTTAATTTATCAAGGTTTGGTGTTAAGGGTAATCCGTTTAAAGAACCAACAAAGCGAGCGCCTAAACTTTCTTCTAAAATGATGACTAGATTTTTCTTTTTACCTTTATAAGACGCAACCTGATGATGGAGGGTGGGAATGTTTTTATTGAGTATGGCTGAATTTTCTAAGCCTTCAAATTTTCTGATTGTTTGTATTATTTTTTTATCACTTAAAAAGCCGTATATGTGATTGTTTTTATCCTCTGCTAACATTTGTTTGGCTGAAAATGCGGTTGAATATAATGAATTTAAAATTAATGAGTTAATTAATGGGTCAGTTGAAAAGCTAACCATCGCAGGATTTAATGGCCGGTGACCTAAAGTGGAACGACCTCCCAGTAGGAGAAAAACAAACGTAAACATGAATATCAATGGACGCCAGCGCCAGTTAATTTTATTTGTTTTTTGAATTAATACACCTAATTTATTCCAACTTATTATGAATGTCATGATACTGGCAGTAGTTATTAATATAAGTTCAAGAAGGTGACTTTTTACTAACATTGAAAAAACTTCTTTAGGATATATTAAATATTCTATAAATAAACGGTTGGGGCGAATATTATATTCGATGATAAAACTGGGCGTTGCCATTTCCATATATAAGAATACAAAAGCAAGTAAAGAAAGCCAAAACTGGGTGATGCGCTTCCAAATAGGGAATAAAGAATGAGCTCCAGATATGGCGATTGAAATTAGTAGAGGTATCGCTAAAAGTAAACAGAGTGTAGCTATATCTACTCTTAACCCCTGTAAAAATATAGTTAACCAGCCATCTACATCGGTAACTCGTTGAGATAACCAAAAACTGAGTGCGAGCCTACTTAAAGTTAAAAAGAAAACTATGGTTAACGTAAATGAAAAATAAGCATGAAAATAAGTATTTTTGTAATTTTTTAACATCAACAACTCTTTTATACTAATATTTGGAATCACAATTATTTTAAATAATTTAGAATAAAAACAAAGGCATTATTTTGTCTGTGTAAAAGAACATTATTTACGCATACTGTCGCATTATTCCTTGCCAGTGTAATTGTTGTTCACTCCACTTTGTTTGAAGCTCTTTATATTTTATAGATAAATGATTTTTATCCATATTATTGCTTAAGTCATTTTTAATGATAGCTAACCATTCTTTTTTCATTTTATAAAAGTAATTCATGTTAACAATTAATTGCTCGTATTCTTGTTGTATACTGTTGATTAATTCGTTTTGGTTTACCGCGCTAATAGTTGACAGGTTTTTTTTCATATAGTTCAATTGTTGTTGAGCAATTGCTTTAATAATTTTGTTTTCTGGCGTTTTCTTTAGGTTTTTAGCTAAACCTAAAATATTCAACGTCTTAATTAACCATTTGGTTGGATCAAATTGCCACCATTTAATGGCGTTACGGTAGTCATATTGAAAAACATGATGAAAGTTATGGTAGCCTTCGCCAAAAGTTAACCATGCAATAATGGGATTATCTTTTGCTGTATTTTTATCATTGTAAGGTTGATTTCCCCATATATGTGCTAGTGAGTTAATGAAAAAAGTTAAGTGGTGACTCACGGCTAAACGAAAAATACCCAACAACAATATGCTCGCTAAAAGTTGGTTGGTTATTAAACCAAAAAGAACAGGAATCGTTATATTTGTTATTAATGCGAGAGTCCAATAGTATTTATGCTGCCAGACAATGATGGGATCTTTTTGTAAATCACGGACATTATCGTAATCATGGTAACGGTGTATTTGATACTCTCTCAACATCCAACCGATGTGTGAATACCAAAAGCCATTTTTTGCTGAATAGGGATCTTTATCATTATTATCAACATGTCGGTGATGAATTCTATGATCAGAGCTCCAGTGGAGAGCGCTATTTTGAACCGCAAACGCACCTCCGATGGCATAGATAAAACGGATGATCTTACTGCTTTCATAGGACTTATGAGACCATAAACGATGATAACCAGCGGTAATTGATAATTCACAAAAGCAAATGCCAATGATTGTTGCGATGATAGTTGATTTTTCAAAACCAACAAAATAAGCATAAATGGGCACAGCAATGGCAGCAATCACAAAAGTGACTGAAAAGAATAGTACATTTAGCCAAATAATTTTTGGCTTTTTGCTTACTGCAGATAAATTCATCAAATAATATCCTTAAACTAAGGTGCCGTTATTGAAAATAATGGATGGTTTATAGTGATATGTACATTGGTATATACAGTGGTATAAATCCATTGGTTAAGAAGGAGTATAGTATTGTGATTTTAATTAATCAATTGAGGATACACTTGTTAGCTGAAACTTTTATAATGACTGTGTTTTGTGTAAACTGTGCTCTTGAATATGAGCACGGATTAAAAATCACCTGTTCACTTATGTTAATAAGTTGATTAGCAATTTAAAATAAGATAACTCTATGGCCATTAGTCGATCACAACAAAAAGAAAAAACTCGCCGAGCGATTATTACTGCCGCGATTGGCCAGTTGAGTGCAGAAAAGAGCTTCGCGAGTTTAAGTTTGCGAGAAGTTGCAAGAGAAGCCGGAATTGCTCCAACGTCTTTCTATAGGCATTTTAGTGATATGGAAGCCTTAGGACTGACTTTGGTTGATGAATGCGGTTTAGCATTACGTCAGATCATGAGAAAAGCACGTAAGCGATTTACAAAAGGCGGTAGTATTATTCAAACTTCCGTCAGTATCTTTATGGAGTTTACGGAAACTAATCCCAACATCTTTAGGTTACTGTTTCATGAGCGATCAGGTACAACCCATGCTTTAAGAACGGCTGTTGATCGTGAAATTCAATTTTTTATTGTTGAGTTAACTGATTATGTGCAAGCTGTCGGTTATGATAAAGAATCAGCATTTGCTCAAGCTGAAGCAATGGTTGCTGTGGTTTTTAATGCAGGAGCTGTGTCATTGGCAGTAGATTTACCTCAGCGTCAGTATATTGAAAAAAGAGCGATCCAACAGTTACGTTATATTGCTGCTGGCGCAAAAAGTTTACATTTATCGACAAAAGGTAAAGGTTAAATGAAGCTGATTATTATTAAGGCATTAATTTAATTTGGCTCTTAAATGACGAAATTGAGAGCCTTGTGATATTTGTTTTAGTAGTGGAATGATTCTATTGGGGGCTGGCTTAAAGCTTGGTATGCAATACCAATTTTTTCCATAACCTTTATAAGTTACTAATTGTGAAGAATTTTTTTTCCAAAAAATAAAAGCATTAGGTGACTGGCGTAAAGTGATCTTCAAGCAACCTTGGTCTTTTGTATCTGATTCTACTTTAATAATTTGTTCGTTCATTGAGCAAAAATTCCTGAATGCATTCTTAATTATAGTCAAAATTTGACAATAGGTGTATTTTGACACATTGCTATGATTTATGCCCATTATCACTTTAGATCCCGTTATAATCAGTGACTTATTTTTGAGGTAGAATAATACTTGAACGATTTAACGTTTAATAATAAAAATATTATGCTTAGCAAAATTAATAAAAATGAAATTTTTGTTGAAACTGATTGCCGTCAGTTAATAGAAATATTTAATCAATTATTCTTATCTTCTGAAAACACTGAGTTGAGAATGGGTGCGAAAGAACCTTTTTTTCAATCGAGTAAAGGTTTAGAGCCTGCGGTTATATTTTTCACTGAGGATTATTTTTCTAGTGCGTTGCATGAAATTGCTCACTGGTGTATCGCTGGTAAAGAGCGCCGACAAAAAGATGATTATGGTTATTGGTATCAACCTGATGGTCGCAATCAATCTCAGCAAATGGCGTTCGAGCGGCTTGAAGTTAAACCTCAAGCGATAGAGTGGATGTTCTCTTTAGCTTGTAATCATCAATTCCATTTTTCAGCTGATAATTTGTCTGAAGACATTACTCATTCAGCTGAGTTTGAGGAGTCAGTTAAAATCCAAGTGAAAGAGTACTTCAATCATTACTTACCCAATAGAGCGGAATTATTTATTCAGGCCTTAATTGAAAGTTATCGAAAAGGTTTGGCTATTGAGTTGACAGAAAAGCTTTGGGGAAAGCATGTTTAATTTAGCTCTCATAATCAATCCTTATGCCGGTATTGGGGGACGTGTTGGGCTTAAAGGCAGTGATGGTGAGTCAATAAAAAAACAAGCTGTTGCTCTCGGAGGAATAAAATTAGCGGAAACGAAAGCCAGAAACTGTTTCTTGCAATTTTTGCCACATTATTCAAAGATTTCTGTGAGTACCGTATCGGGTGAAATGGGAGAAAACCTTTGTTGTGAATTAGGGCTTAATTATCAAGTGGTGTATCAAGCCAATAAATTATCGAGTGGATCAGACACTTGTAAAGCCGTTGAAGCGATGAAAAGTTTAAACATTGATTTGATTCTGTTTGTCGGTGGCGATGGAACTGCTCGCAATATCTTTGAAGTGGCAAGTGAACATCAAACATTTTTAGGTGTACCTGCTGGGGTGAAAATTCATTCAGGGGTTTATGCAACATCAGCAAAAGCAGCAGGGCTTTTAATTTTAGAGCTGTTAATGGGGAAAATGTTGAATTTAATCTCTGCTGATGTTGTTGATATCGACGAGTCAGCATTTCGTCAAGGACAATTAAAATCTCGTTATTATGGTTCGTTACAGATCCCGTCTTGCTTGCAATATGTTCAAGCCGTTAAAAATGGTCATCAAGGGCAAGACTCAGAAGAATTAGTAACTGAAGATATAGCGGCTGATGTTATAGAGTCGATGGAAGATGATCAGTATTATGTGATTGGCTCTGGCAGTACTTGCGAAAAAATCATGCTGCAACTCGGCCTGAAAAATACGCTCTTAGGTCTCGATATTATTTTTCAAGAACAGTTAATTGCTTCTGATGTAACTGAAAAAGAACTTTTAAAAATAATTAATAATAAGAAAAAGTTACAAATTATTATTACTGTTATTGGCGGGCAAGGGCATGTATTAGGAAGAGGTAATCATCAAATTAGCCCACAAGTGATTACTCAAGTGGGTTGGAATAATTTTCATATTATTGCCAGTCAAGCTAAATTGACCGCTTTAAATGATCGTCCATTACTTGTGGATACGGGGGATCTAGAATGTGATCAGCAGTTACAGGGGTTAAAAAAAGTAATTACTGGATACCATCATTATGTATTGTATCCAGTGGGGCTATAAATCAGTGAGACTATAAATGATTACTCACTTTCATGTTCAACATCTATTTGACCAGACATTTTTCTACGAATATGTGACCATGACATCCCAATGGCTAATATTAATGAAATAATTATTTCAATAAACCAGCTCAATAAAGAAATGTTGTTTAATTCTAAAATTTCCCAATCAATTAATACCCAGATTAAACTGCCAAAAAGAGCAAAGCTTAGTATTAACCCCCACAAACCTAAAGAGAGCAACGTTGCTCTAATGTAAATAGTCCAACCGATCACTAGAATAATTCCAGCGGGAATGACGAGAACATTAAAGCTTTGGAAACTTTTCACTAGCCAGTCGTAATAACAATATTGGCTAGGGTTATAGCTTAAGAGAACTAATAAAAGAGCAAATCCTAACCTTATTAAAAAGCCATTGATAGTGAGTTGGTTTGAAGATTGAGCCATTAAAATACCTTATTTTTAGCAATATTGATGTTGTTTTTAGCTTGTGGGAGTTAAACATACATTTTAATGACTTTGATGAAAAGTAATATTTATTGATAAAGCACAATTTGTAGAGTGATGTGCCCTACACTTTGTGAGAGATCTCTTACAAGTAGATAGGATATTGCCTAAAAGCTTATCAGAAATAATGTTTAAAATAGTAAGTTGTCTTGTAAGTTGTTGATATTTAAAGTTTACTTTTGTTTGACTAAATAGATGCTTAGTTTTTTTTAAGAAAGTTACTTCAAACGCTATTGTGGTATTTTTCTTTTATACTAGAATTTACTTCGTCCTAAGGAGATTCTTGTAAGGAAGAAAGGACAAGGAAAACGCTGTTGAAGGAGCAACCATCGGAAATGATTTCCGTTGAAAGGAAAAAATCAATGATTGATTTTAAAGCGTATAAAGGATTACAGCTAAAAGGAATTAAAAGGATAGGGATTAAGAGTTCAAATGGATTGAGCTTTAAGGATGATTTTAAGGATAGTGTTTCAAGGATGAAACGATTGGGCAAAAGGGATAGCTCTTCAGGACGATAAAGGGAGTCAAAAGGAACTGACAAGGGACTATACAGGAATAGTTTATAAGCATTTTAAAAAAGGCAACCAATCGGTTGCCTTTTTTATTGCTTGCATCTTGCTGCCAGCTCATTGAAAATATCAAGCATTCTCATAGAACTATCATCCTAAAATAGGAAACTAAGAGCTCATGGCCGTTTTGCTTGATTTTAATAAAATAGCGCCGTTAATCAATTGCCAGACTCTGATTTTAACGCCTAACTCAAGAACACAAAAAGCAATCTATTCAGGGCAATTAAAGCACCTTTTAGAAAACACCGTTATACAGCCCGCAAATGTAAAATCTTTCTCTCAATGGCAAGAGTCAATATGGTCAGAGTTTTCTTTTTATATCTCACGACCAAAGCGAATAGCAAGCCTAGCTGTGCAAACTTGGTTTGAAAAACAAATCAAACATGAAACGGCATGGACATTAACTAATCCTTCTGGCGTAGTAACAAGTATTCTTCAAGCTTATCAAAATATGATTCAGTGGAATGTCGATTTAAGTGAAATAGAAAGTAATATTTCAGTAGAAGTTGATTATTTTAAGTTGTGGGTAAATCGCTTTCAACAATTATCTAAAGATAAAAATATGATTGCTGATTTTTCACTATTGTCTTTTATTGAAAAAAATATAAATCTAATTATCCATCACTTGCCAAAACATATTTTGATGGTTGGTTTTAATCATTTAACACCGTTACAAAAAAGTTTTATTCAAACTTTAAAACAGAAAGGTATAAAAGTTGAAGAATATAATTTTTCAATACAAGCCGAGAAACAGCAGCAATTGCACTTTTCCAATTTTACTCAAGAACTACAATATGCGGCAAGGTATGCCCACCATTATCAACAAGATGGAAAGTCGGTTGCGGTGGTGGTCGAGCAACTTGCCTCTAATCTCAACGAAGTTCATCAAGAGTTTAGTCGAACATTTCAACCAGAAGAAGGTAAACCGTGGGTTGCATTAACTAAACCTGCTTATAATGTTTCTGCCGGTTTTTCGCTAGCTGAGCAACCATTAATAAAATCAGCATTGTTATTACTCAAGCTTACTAAAAACAAACTGACTCTTGAAGAGCTTCACTTTTTAAAAAATAGCCCATTTATTCATTGGGGTAAGGATAAAAATGAAATTAAGTTTTTTTTACATCAACTTTGTTTAAATGCAAGAAAATATTATTCAAAAACATTTTTATATAAACAGATTTCTGAGAGTTCTAATGGCTCAAAATTATCCGAATTATTCAGTCGGTTGAAGTCGTTAGATGAAGTATCATCACAAAATAGTACGATTGAATCGTATACTGGAAGATGGCTAAAGATCTTAAGCATTTGGCAATGGGGAAATCAGCATGAACTTAATGAGTTTGAGTTACAAGCTAAACATAGTTTTTTAGGATTAGTTAAACAGTGTTGTTCTTTATCGGAGATTTATGAAAAGATTACATCTCAGGATGCATTTGATTATCTTACTCAATTAAGCAATAAACAAAGTTTTCAAATAGCAAGTGATCGAACTAATGTACATGTATTGGGTGTGTTAGAAGCAACGGGTTTACAATTTGACCATTTAATTATTGTTGGTTTCAATCAAAATAACTGGCCACAAAAAAATAAAATCAATGCATTTTTACCGCTTGAACTTCAACGTGAAAAAGATATGCCGGGAAGTTCTTCGGAACGTGAATATCTTTATACAAAAGATTTATCTGCTACTTTATTGCAATCAGCAAAAAATATTATTGTGACATCTAGCTCTAATATTGAGCAGGAATGTTTACCTTCGTCATTTTATTCTCATTTACCGACAGCGGTCGATGAGTTTTCTGAGCTTGATGTACCATTAACTACCGAGACTGATTATTGTTGGGTAGATGATTCAATAATCAACATAAAAGATTATACAATAAAAGGCGGAAGCTCTTTATTGTCAAATTATGCTCAATGTCCCTTTAAATCGATTAGTTATTCTCAATTAAAAGTGAAGGGATATGATTTACCAGAGTTGGGGATTGATCCTAAATCTAAAGGAACCTGGTTGCATGAATGTATGGAAGTAATATGGGGTCTACTTAAAACACAAGAGGGATTAATTAATACACCAAAAGATAAATTAGAGTCTTTAGTTAGTATGGCGTTATCGAAAACGTTAGAAAAACATCATAGTTATTTATTAGCTGTAGCCGGAGAAGAGATTGTTAACCTAGAAAATCATCGTCTAACACAATTGATTTTGGAATGGTTACAGATTGAAAAAGAACGAGAAAGTTTTTCTATTAAGTCTTTAGAAAGTGAAACTCAGTTAACTCTTAATGGTTTGTCCTTAAATTTAAGGATTGATCGTATTGATAATAATCAACAAGGGCAAATAAAAATTATTGATTATAAAAGCGGTTTGGCATCGCCTAAAAATTGGTTTAGTGTTAGACCTGTAGAAGCTCAAATGCCGGCCTATTTGCTAGCTTTAAATAATGAAAGTTTTTACGGTTTAGCATATGGTATTTTTAAAACTGGGGAGGTGGCTTTATCTGGACTGAATTCATCTAACGACTCGACTGTTATCGCTGATCAGCATAACATTCAGGGTAAGAGAAATCTGCGAATTAATGAATTAGATTCCGTAAGCTTTGAACAGCTTAGAGTTGACTGGAAAAAATCATTATCTAGAATTTCTAAGGGGATTTTATCAGGTTACATGCCTGTTTCACCTAAAAAAATAGATACTTGTTTGTACTGTGACTACAAGCCTTTTTGTCGAATAGATGAGGAGCAACCTAATGTCTAATATCTCATGTGAACTAGAAAAAAACTTAACGTTAAATGGTGTTTCTGATCAGACTATTCGTGATGAATTATTAAATATTTCTCAATCCTACATTGTTCAAGCTCCTGCCGGTTCAGGAAAAACTGAATTATTAACTCAGCGAATTTTGGCATTACTTGCTTCAGTTAAAAAGCCTGAGAATGTTTTAGCAATTACCTTTACTAAAAAAGCGGCTGCAGAAATGCGAGATCGTGTTATTAATGCACTCACTTTAGCTCAAGAAAAAAGGCCTGAAAGTCCACATGAATTAAAACGCTGGGAGTTAGCTCAAAAAGTCCTTAAGGTAGATAAAGAAAAACAATGGAACCTTATCAATAATCCTAATCGTTTAAATATTTACACTATAGACTCTTTGTCATCGAGCCTTAGCCGTTCCTTACCTTTGGTTTCTCAAGTTGGAACATTACCAAAGATTGTTGAGAAACCTCAATGCTATTATCTACAAGCTGCAGAAGATTTATTATCATCCATTAGTCAAAACGATCAGGTGGCTGAAAATATTAAAACCTTATTAATACATAAAGACAACAATCTAAAATTTATTACATATTTAATTGCTGAGCTTCTTGCAAAAAGAATGCAATGGTTATCTCGATTAACGGCACAAGATCATCAATTAACTTGTGAACAATTATTTGATTCACTCAACATCATGATTGAAGAAAGACTTCAACAAGCTTATTCGCTTTTTCCAAAAGATATACTTTTCGAATTGCCTGAATTAATGAGTCAAGCGGTTAATGTTTTAAGAAGGGCAGGAGACTCTAGAAAAGTTAATTTAATGCAATTAGAGCAGTTAGATGCCATACCAAAACCAAGTGGTGACGATATTATATTATGGAAAGCTATTTCAGAAATATTATTGAAGGAAGGCAATTCACCAATTAGTTTTTATAAATCAGTTAACAAGAAAAATGGATTTCCTCTTGAGAAAGATGGTGTAGATGAGCAACAGAAAACAGCTTTTAAAAAGAACAAAGATAAGCTTAATGAAATTCTAAAAGATCTAAGTGATAATCAGACGTTAGCACAATTATTATATGACATTAAAATGTTACCTGATGATATAGAAAACTCGATTGAAAACCCCGTATTACAAGCTGTTGTTGAATTGTTACCCTTAGCTGCTGGACATTTAAAACTTGTTTTTCAGCGACATAACGTTGTTGATTTTAGTGAAATAAGTTTATCCAGTTTAAATGCTCTGTCGGCAGATGAAAGCCCAACGGACTTAGCTTTAGCTTTGGATTATAAAATTGATCATATTCTTGTTGATGAGTTTCAAGATACCTCTTCATCACAAATTGTTCTATTAGAATTGTTAATGGCTAGCTGGGATTCAAGTAGTGATAAAACATTATTTTTAGTGGGTGATCCCATGCAGTCTATTTATAGGTTCAGAGATGCAAATGTAAGCCTGTTTATGAAAATTGCAGAGTCGGGACTGGGGCAATTAAAACCGTTATTTCGGCAATTGACAATAAACTTTCGTTCAAATCAAAAGGTTGTTGATTGGATTAATGAAACCTTTAGTTCAGTTATGCCTAAGCAGAATGAATTAACATTATCTGCTGTTAGTTACGCTTCTTCTACGGCATTTCATTTGTCATCTAATATGGCTTTTGTAAAGTCGTTTATGACTGTTGATGAAGTTGATCATAGTTTACAAGCAAAAGAAATTTTTAAAATTGTTAAACAACATTTAACTGAAAATAAACAGTTAAAAGAAAAGCAAGAAAAAAAATCATTAGCCATTTTAGTGAAAAGTCGAGCTCATCTTTCTGAGGTTGTTAAGTTGTTAAATTCAGCTTCTATTAAATATCAAGCGGTCGATATTGAACCTTTGTTTAACAAAATGATTGTTAAAGATTGTTTGAGTTTAGCCTATGCTTTAACGGATGTTTATGATCAATTGTCATGGGCGTCTATTCTTCGGTCACCTTGGTTTTCCATTAAACTCAATGATATTAACCTTATATTTCAGCAGTTAAAAATAAGTAAAAAAAGTATTCCTGAAGTGATTAATGAAATGATTTCAGAAACAACTCTATCTTTAACTTTTAGTGCCGAATCATTAATCCGGTTAAGAAGACTATTACCTATATTAGAAATGACCATTCAACAAAAAGGAAAAAAGCCTTTTGTTAAATGGTTGTATGGATGTTATGAAGCTGTAGGCGGACTGTTGGCCGTTGATCATTATTGTGAATTTAGTGATTTAGATAGAGCATTACACACTCTTAATGAATTTGTCGATGGTGGCGAAATTATTGATAGAAAAGGCATTTCGGAAGCTTTTGAATCGTTATATGCTTCTGCGGATCCAGAGGCAAATAATGAATTGCAAATTATGACCATTCATCGTTCTAAAGGACTGGAGTTTGACAAAGTTATTTTACCTCGGTTAGATGCTGCTGCAAAAGGAAGTGATTCGCCGTTATTGAAATGGACAGAGGTTATCGATAAAAAAGGTTTGCCTCACCAGTTATTAGCGGTATCTAAAAAAGCAGGTCAACAAAATGATTCTTTGTATACATACATTAATTATATTGAGCAACAAAAAGATAAATATGAAAAGCAACGATTATTATATGTTGCGGCTACACGCGCTAAATCTGAGTTATATTTATTCGCTAATATATGCCGTGATGAAAAAGCCATTGAAAAAAATGGTGGTGAAGAGGCTTTCTATAAAAAACCGACTTCTTCTAGTTTATTATCCTTATTATGGAATGAAATTAAGGACTCAATAAAAATTATTCAATCTAATAATGACAAAGAAAAAAAAGCTGTTAGTGAATCTAAAAGAATTCAAGAATTTAGTGAGAAGCAGTTATCTGAAATCAAAGAGCTGAATAATACAGAATTACAATTAAAATCGATTTTTCCATCTCGTAAAGTAAAACAAATTAATATTGAAAAAATTGTGCCCATCATTCAAGCAACTACAGCGTTTTCTTTTAAGCTTAATAAAACGAATGTTTTGTTGGAGGATGATCGCGGTTTACTTGATAAGAGCGGCTTGAATGATAAGGATGATTGGAATGATAAGAAAAAGTCAACCGACAAGCTGATGACAAAAGAAGGTTCAATTGCCGCGATTGTTGGTACTATTATTCATCGTCAGTTGGAATGGTTATCGTTACAAGATATAGAGGGATTTTGCCTTCCAAACAACTGGAATGACATTACATTAAATCAACTAGTTCAAGCGGGTTTAAATCACCTCACAGATGATTTATCAAGTTACGTCAATGTTGTTCATCGCTCGATTAGCAATACATTGAATGATGAATTTGGACAGTTTGTTTTATCTAACCATCAACAAGCATCGAGTGAAATGATATTACATAAAAAAATATCAAATGATATTTATGTAAAACGCGTAGTTGATAGAACATTTGTTAAAGATGGCGTTCGGTGGATTATTGATTATAAATCAGCAATACCAATGAAAGACGAAAGCCTAAGTGATTTTATAAAAAAAGAAATTGAACTGCATAAAGATAAAATGACTGAGTATGTTGAGTTATTTAAACAATTGGAAAATAAATCAGTCATTGCCGGGTTATATTTTACTATGCTGCCACATTTCGAAAAAATATATGAAAGCTAGCTAGAGATTAATTTACTGGCTATTGTTGATTGTTCACTTTCTATTCCTAACGCATTAATTGCAACGACAGCAAAGTAATAGGTTTGCTGAATATTCAAATTTCCAATTATTTTTGTTGTAGTTGTGCTTGAGTCAATTGTTACAGAGTTAGTTAAGTTATTAGCTGAGGTTCCATAATAGATCTTAAACCCGGTTAAATCAGTTAAAGCGCTATCGTCAGTATTTTGAGTTGGTGCTGTCCAAGAAACAGTTGCGACGCCATATGATGCATTTAAGCTGACATTGATATTGGTTGAATTTGCTCTATTGCCTGAGTCAACAACCTGAGCCGTAATAGTGTGAGCGCCATCACTGAGCTGTACAGATATTGATCCTCCTGTTCCTAAATCTCCATCGATATCCGATGTCCATCGAATACTACTTGTAATCGAACCATCTTCTGCATCATTAGCTGTTGCAGTAAAAGTGATAGATTGTCCAGAGTTATTACTGCTGCCATCAGAAGGCGAGGTAATACTCACAACAGGCGCGCTATTAGTTGCATTAATTTGGTAATTGATCGAATCGTTTGTGGAATTATTATTTGAATCAACAACTGTTGCGGTAATCTGATGGGAGCCTTGGCTCAATTGAGCTGTTATCGATGCTCCCGTTCCTAAAGCGCCATCAATATTTGATGCCCATTGAATATTACTGCTTAAATCGCCATCTTCAGTGTCGCTAGCTGTTGCTGACAAATTAGTCGTCGTGCCAGTATTTTGATTGCCGTTATTGATTGGGGTGGTAATTGAAATGCTTGGTAATGAATTGTTACCATTAATTTGGAAGTTAATAAAATCTGTATTGGTGATATTTCCAGAGTCAGTTATTTTGGCTGTAATGAGGTGAGAGCCTTGGCTGAGTTGTACCGATATATTGCCGCCAGTCCCTAAAATGCCATCAATATTTGATGACCATTCGATATTGTTAGTTAGGTTGCCATCTTCTGCATCACTGGCTGTTGCGGTGAAATTAGTAGTAGAGCCTATGTTTTGATTGCCTCCATTGCTAGGAGAAGAAACATTGATACTGGGGCTACTGTTTGACTCTTCAACTGTGGGCTCTAATTCTACAAATCCTTGAGCCTCCTCTTTTGCTCCACACGCGGCCAGAAAAATTAGAATAAGGACCGAAACAAATGTAGAGAATATTTTTTTTCTATCAATAGGGTGTAACTTTAAGATCATGTTATTACCTTCGATAATATTTGAATAGAATTTATTAAACTTAAGTATATCTATTGTTATCGGTGATAAATTAAAAACTTAACTTTCTCTATGCTAAGTTGAGAGTTCGGTCACAAAATTGGTGCTTTTACTGGTGTAATTGAGAGATAGTTCTAATTTTAGTATTTAAAGAATCAGCAGAAATAAAAGATAAATTTGCTATAAAAAGATCCTTTACATAAAAAGGGATCTATATTGTCAAAAAGGTATAATATCTTTAGTTGCTGCATTTCGTCGTTATGTTTTAGAATCGATAGAACAAAGCGTAGCTCTTTTTGATAAGCTTTAAATTAAGGAAAATAGATGGATATTAAAGAAATGACGGGTTTAGAAATAATGCTAGCAATGAAAGATGGCAAGCTAGACTATCCTTCGATGTGCCAAACTATTCCAATGATTATCGAGAGTGCTGAAAAGGGGATTATTACTTTTGAGGTTATAGCTAATGAACATCATATTAACGTTATGGGAGGTGTTCACGGTGGTTTTGCCGCAACGGTATTAGATACGGTAACAGGTTGCGCTGTGCAAAGTATGCTTGAAAAGCGAGTGAGCTACGCAACCATTGATTTAACGGTAAAAATGATGAGACCGGTTCCAAAAAATGAAAAGTTATTTGCCAAAGGAGCCGTTGTTAACATGTCAAAATCGCTGGGGATATCTGAAGCTTCTTTAAGCAATAAAGAAGGCAAGCTCTTGGCAACAGCGACTTCAACTTGCCTACTTTTAAAATAGGTGGATTAATTTAAAGGCGGTTTCAAATTGTGATTTGAAACCTAAGAGCAAGAAAAATAATGCTCATTAATTGTATGATCATCAATCGATAAGTAAAAACCTTCGGCTTCTTGTTGATCTCCAAATAGGGAACCCCAATCACTTAAAACAATGCGTTTAAGGTTTTTATTATCCACTTTTAGCTGGTGTGTAGCTTGTCTATGAGTATGTCCATGAATTAACCAGTCAACTTTGTATTTAGAGAAAAAATCATTAACGGTTTGCTGATTAACATCCATGATCTGATTGGTTTTTTCTGTTTGAGCATTCTTGCTTTTATCTCGCAGTGCTGTTGCAATTTCAATCCTTTTTTGCAGAGGCTGCGACAAAAAAGCTTTTTGCCAATCAGGATTTCTTACCATATTCCTAAATTCTTGATAGGCAATATCATCAGTGCATAAGCTATCACCGTGCAATACCGCAATACTTTTGCTGGCCAGTGTGATTAATGTTGGTTCGTTAATTATTTTGCCGCCAGTATGAATTTCAAAACCTTTAGATAATAAAAAATCACGATTGCCATGCACAAAATAGAGTTTGCCCGTTTCATCACTGTATTTTTTGAATAAGGCGATAACATCAAGATAAAGCTTGCTCGGAGAATTGCTTTCATCCAGACAATCATCACCGAGCCAAACTTCAAACAAATCACCCAAAACATATAGTTGAGAGCTTTTAATAGCAATATTTTGCATATAAAATTCAAATAACTGAAATAATTCAGGCTTGTTTTCACACAAATGTAAATCAGAAATAAAGTGAGAAATTTGAGGCATGTTAACTTTCTATTGAAACACTGTTAATGATTACCGTTTCAACTGGAACATCTTGCATGCCAGCAGAAACACCTGTTTCAACAACTTTAATTTGATTAACAACGGCCATGCCTTCAACGACTTCACCAAAAACACAATAACCCCAGCCTTGCATCGTTTCTGATGTAAAATCTAAGAAATCATTATCTTTGGTGTTAATAAAAAATTGAGCCGTCGCAGAGTGAGGGTCGCTTGTTCTGGCCATGGCAATGGTACCTGTTTTGTTAGACAAGCCATTATTCGCTTCACATTTAATCGGCTCATTAACACTGTTTTGATTCATCTCTTCATCAAAACCGCCGCCTTGAATCATAAAACTTTCAATGACTCTATGAAAAATAGTGCCTTCAAAATGTCCAGATTTTGCATATTCTAAGAAATTTTTAACTGTATTAGGGGCTTTTTCTGCATCTAATTTAACCTTAATATCACCTAAAGATGTGTGAATCGTAACCATTGTTTTAACTCTTTAATTTAAAAAATTGATTTTACATTAAATTATTCGTATTCCCAATGAGAATATAGTGAATAGTTTGGTGCGATTTTGTTTCAAGCCTTTTATAATAGCCTCAATATTTTATCCCTCGATGAATGAGTTTTAAATCGTCATGTTAAAAATTTACAATACTTTAAGCCAAAAGAAAGAAACCTTCACTCCAATAGATGAGGGCAAGATCCGCATGTACGTCTGCGGAATTACTATTTATGATTACAGCCACATTGGGCACGCAAGAACTTTTGTTTCATTTGATGTCATAACCCGTTACCTTCGCTATTCGGGTTATGAATTAACTTACGTCCGTAATATTACCGACATAGACGATAAAATAATTGCTAGAGCTAATGAGAATGGTGAAGACTTCAAAGAGCTAACAAAGCGGTTTGAAGATATTATGCACCAAGATTTTACCGCGCTTGGTATGGCTGAACCCGATATAGAACCTAAAGCCACAGAGTCTATTTCTGAAATCATCGAGCTCATTCAAACACTAATAGATAATGATTTTGCTTACCAAGGTGACAATGGTGATGTTTATTATAACGTGCCTAAATTTAAAGATTATGGAAAACTGAGTAAACAAAACCTTGAAGCCTTACAAGCTGGTGAACGAGTTAATGTTGCAGTTGATAAAAATAATAGTATGGATTTTGTTTTATGGAAAATGTCAAAACCTGGAGAACCAACTTGGGATTCTCCTTGGGGTAAAGGGCGCCCTGGTTGGCATATTGAATGTTCAGCGATGACTAAAAAATGCCTTGGTGAGCATTTTGATATTCACGGTGGTGGTTCAGATCTACAGTTTCCGCATCATGAAAATGAAATCGCTCAATCTCAGGCGGCTAATGGATGTGTGTATGCCAACACCTGGATCCATACCGGTATGGTACAAATTGATAAAGTTAAAATGTCTAAGTCACTAGGTAATTTTTTTACGATTAGAGATGTTCTTAAAAAATATCGTGCTGAAACAATTCGTTATTTTATGCTTTCTAGCCATTACCGTAGTCAATTAAGTTATGCAGATGATAATTTAAACGCCGCAGATTCAGCGTTAGAAAGACTCTATTTAGTACTACGAGATATTAATGTAGAAGCATTGCCCTTATGTGATGAAAGTAGCCCTTACATTCAACAATTCCAATCAGCGATGGACGATGATTTTAATACACCAGTTGCTTTAGCTGTTCTATTTGATTTAGCTAAAGCCATTAATCGCTGCAAATCAGATGATGCAGAACAAACTCATGCTTTGGCGGCTATTTTGATTAAATTGGGTGGTGTATTAGGAATTGTTCAACAATCACCTGAAGAATTTTTAACCGCCTCAATTGGTGGTAATGAGCAAGATGATGTATTGATAGAACAACTTATTATCGAACGAAAAGAAGCAAGAGAGAATAAAGATTGGACAAGAGCCGATGAAATTCGAGACCAATTTAATCAAATGGGCATTATCTTAGAAGACAAGGCAGGCAAGACAAATTGGCGCCGCAGTTAAGAGATAAGGAACTGTTACTTATTTTGAACCGCTAAATGACTTTTTAGCGAACATTTGTATGCTGAAATAATTCTTTAAAATCAAATGGATAGATGAAAAACGCTGAGGTCGTACCAGTTGAGGTGCGTAAACAGGGGATAATGTCGGCAATTTTAGAGAGAAGACTAAAGCGAGTGGTATCAATCGCTCTTTTAAAGCTTCTTTTTTACTTAGATAATCATTGATGTTTAAAAATTATCTATATTTTTAAGGAATATAATGAGTCGTACAGAAAGTTTTAGTCGAGAAGATTTAATCGCTTGTGGCAACGGTGAACTGATAGGTAGTGCTTCAGATGGTCGTCCACTAGCAAGATTACCTTTACCTAACATGTTGATGATGGATCGAGTGGTAAAAATCTCTGAAGAAGGAGGCGCTTACGGCAAAGGTGAAGTCATAGCAGAGCTTGATATTAATCCAGACCTATGGTTTTTTGAATGTCATTTTAAAGGTGATTCTGTAATGCCGGGTTGTTTAGGTGTTGACGCCATGTGGCAGTTAGGCGGATTTTACTTGTCATGGACAGGTTGTCCTGGAAAAGGGCGAGCATTAGGTTCTGGTGAAATTAAGTTTTTTGGGCAAGTACTTCCAACCGCTAAAAAAGTCACTTACAAATTAGATGTAAGACGAATTATCAAACGTGGCTTAGCGATGATTATTGCTGATGGTTCAGTCGAAGCTGATGGCAAACTAATTTACACAGCAAAAAATTTAAAAGTTGGTTTATTTGAATCAACGGATGATTTCTAAATTTAGAAATTAAAAGGGTTCAATATTTAATCAATAACAGCATAGAATTACAGAGTGAGGAAAATCAATGAAACGAGTTGTGGTTACTGGGATGGGAATTGTCTCTTGTCTTGGAAATGATGTAGACACAGTGACTCAGTCATTAAAAGAAGGTAAGTCAGGTATTACTTTTAATGAAAAGTATAAAGAGATCGGTTTAAGGAGTCATGTTTGTGGTCGTCCTGAAATTGACGTCAGCGAGCATATTGATCGTAAAGTTCGTCGTTTTATGGGCGATGCTGCAGCATACGCTTATATTTCTATGACCGATGCAATTAAAGATGCCGGTTTAGATGATGATTTAGTCTCTAACATTCGCACCGGTTTGATTATGGGATCGGGTGGCGGTTCGCAAAAAGCACAAACCGAATCCGTTAATATTTGTTTAGAAAAAGGCGTTAAACGTGTTGGTCCTTATGCCGTTCCTAAAACAATGGCAAGTACTACTTCGGCTTGTTTAGCGACGCCTTACAAAATTAAAGGCATTAATTACACCATTTCATCAGCTTGTGCCACCAGTGCTCATTGTATTGGAAACGCTTATGAGCAAATTCAAATGGGTAAACAAGACATTGTTTTTGCAGGCGGTGGAGAGGAAGAAAATTGGCGTTTAACTTTATTGTTTGACGCAATGGGTGCGCTTTCATCAAAATATAATGACACTCCAACAACCGCTTCAAGACCTTATGATGCAACAAGAGATGGTTTTGTTATTTCTTCTGGTGGCGGAACACTCGTCTTAGAAGAATTAGAACATGCGAAAGCTCGTGGAGCAAAAATTTACGCAGAAGTTGTTGGTTACGGTGCAACATCCGATGGTTACGACATGGTAGCTCCTTCAGGAGAAGGCGCCGCAAGATGTATGCAACAAGCCATGGCAACAGTTGATGGTGATATTGATTACATTAACGCGCATGGAACGAGTACTCCTGTTGGTGACACCGCAGAACTGGGAGCGATTAAAGAAGTTTTTTCAGAAAAAGTTCCTTTTATTGGTTCAACTAAATCATTAGCCGGTCACTCTTTGGGTGCCACGGGTGTTCATGAAGCCATTTATAGTTTGTTAATGATGCAGCATGGTTTTATTGCTGGTTCGATCAATATTAATGAGATTGATCCAGAAGCTTCAGCATTACCAATTGTTAAAACAACACAAAATACCAAAATAGATAGAGTTTTATCGAATAGTTTTGGTTTTGGTGGAACAAACGCAAGTTTAGTATTTGAACGTTATTCAGATTAATTAGAATATTTAATATTGAATGATTAAAAGCGCCTTTTGGCGCTTTTTTTGTTTTGTAGTGATTGCTTGGTATGGCGTAAACTGTAGTTACTGGTGATGTTTAATGGTTTCGAATTCAGGTTAATTATTAATAATGAGGAGGCAACTCTACTTCATTATTTCCATCGGAATGAGAGTCACTAATTTTTTCTACTTGAGAAATCACACTTTCAACAATTTTAGTCAGTTTATTCATGTCATTTTGTTGTTGAATAAGTACTTGATTTAGCTCTTCAATCGAAAAATCCTGAAATGATATTTTAGTTTCAAGCTCTTCAATTCGTTGATTTAATTCTTCGTTAGAGTTGTTGTTGGGCATGAAAGCTGTCTCTTGTGATTTTTCGGTAATGCTTCGTAGTCAATGGACATCGAACGAAACGAATTTAATTATACTATACTAACAATATTCAAAACTATATTTTCTATTGCTTATTATTGTTAACCAATTCAGGTTAGATCTGCCATGACTTTAAATGTGAATGCCAATATGAAAAAAGAATCAGTGATTCATTTTCAAGACAATTTTGTTTACGAAATTCAAATTTCAAGAGCGGATAAAATGAATGCGTTGACTAATGATATGTACGCTTCGTTAGTGGCGGCATTACAGCGGGCTGAAAATAATGATGGTATTAAAGTCATCTTTTTACGTAGTAATAATGAAAATTTTTGTGCGGGTAATGATCTCGCAGATTTTTTGAATGTGGAATTTACCAAAGATAGTCCTGTCGTTCAGTTTTTACATTTACTCGCAAACCTTAAAAAGCCGTTAATTTGTGCGATTGGCGGCGCAACGATTGGCATAGGAACAACCTTGTTATTACATTGTGATTTGGTTTTTGCCTCAAAAACGACCCAATTTTCTATGCCATTTATTAAACTAGGTTTAACTCCAGAAGGTGGTTCATCTCAACTGTTATCTCAACAATGTGGGCGTTTGAAGGCAAATGACTGGTTATTAACCGGACGAACTTTTTTTGTTGATGAAGCCTTACAGGCAGGGTTAGTTAACGACGTATTTGATGATCTTGAGTCAACTTGGCAGCACGCAAAAAAGACGGCTTTAGATTTATCTAAAAGCTCATTAAAATTATTAATAGAGACAAAAAAATTGTTGAATGTTGAGTCCGCTAAAACAATTAATCAGGTCATTGATAATGAAGTTGATGTATTTATAGAAGCTTTGCAAACACCTGAGTGCAAAGCTATATTGAACAATTTTTTAACTCGTTAACTTTAATTACGAAGTTAGCCGCTTATCGATTAAATTATAATAAAAGCTTTCTAAGTTAAATTAATATATAACAAACGCTGCTAACTAAAATAATTCCAATCAGGTTTAATACAAAACCTTTTCTTACCATTTGTTGAATCTCTATATGATTGCTACCGTAAACAATCGCATTTGGTGCTGTAGCAACTGGCAACATAAATGCACAACTTGCACTCATAGCGGCAGGAACCATTAATAACATCGGGTCAATATCTGCAGCCATCGCACCAGCAGCTAATATTGGCATGAGCAATGCTGTCGTTGCCGTGTTACTTGTCATTTCCGTTAAAAAGGTCACTGTTAAGGCGATTAAAGCGATAAGAATAATTGTTGGTAATCCCACAATATCCGTTAAGCCTGCACCTATAATTTGACTTAATCCACTTTCCGCAAAAGCTTTAGCAATACAAATGCCACCTGCAAATAATAACAAAACTCCCCACGGAATTTTGCTCGCGCTTTCCCAGTTTAATAGTTTTCCTTGTTTGCCATTAACGCTTTTTCCATCAGGTATGATAAACATTGAAATACAAGCTAATAATGCAATGCTGGCGTCGTTGGCTTGAGTTAATCCAGTAAGGTCACTCCAACCGCCAAAAGGTTGTTGTCGGGTAATCCATAATATTGCGGTAATCAAAAATACCAATAAGACCCTCTTTTCTATGGCGCTCCATTGACCTGTTTTAGGTATTTGTAGATCGAGACTTTCAGGTAAACCACGAGTGATCCACAGCATGGCTAATGGAATAAAAATGATCACTAATGGAATAGCAAGAGCCATCCAGTCTAAAAAACTCAGTGAGTTACCTGTTACTTCGTTATAGGTCGACATAAACAATGCGTTTGGTGGTGTGCCTATTGGTGTTCCAATTCCACCGATGCTCGCTGCATAAGCAATTCCTAATAAGAGGGAAGTAGTTAAGCCCTTATGATTAGTGCTTTCGACTGTAGCAAGTGCTACAGGAAGCAACATTAGTGTGGTTGCTGTATTGGATATCCACATACTCAATACCGCGGCGGCGGTCATAAAGCCCATAATCAAATGTTTGGGTGATGAGCTTCCAAAACAATTCACCATTAATAATGCAATACGTCGATGAGCCCCTGAATAGGCCATAGACTGTGAGAGGATAAAACCACCGAGTAACAGTAATATGATGGGGTGTCCATAAGCATTGGCCACCTGAGTTGAACTGAGTACACCTGTCATAGTAAATACGGTTAGTGGAATTAAAGACGTTATTGGAATTGGGATGGGTTCAAATATCCACCATAAAGCACATAAGAGAGTGGTGCTGGCGACAATATTAACCGCAGGTGCTACTGACATTGAATAAAGGCTAATCGCTAATATTGCTGATATAAAGGGGGCTATCCAAATAAACTGTTTTTTTAACTGAATCATTTATTTTCTATCTCTTGAATCATATTAATTAATATATCAATAAGATTTATTATTATTGTCAAAATTGAGTCTACACTTACATAAGTCAATGATATATTAATAAAAAACTAAAATAGAGCTTTTTTACATGAGAGTAGAAGAACTAGGACTGGTTTGCGGTGATATGCTGCAAATTCAAATAGGAGACAATACCGAGCAACGTTTTCCTGTCCGCTTTATTGGTATAAACCCATCTTCAAGTATTATTGTTTCGGCACCGATCACAGGTAAAGATACTATCTATTTTGTGAGAGAAGGTCTTAATGTTACTTTAAGGTTTGTGGTAAAAAATGTTGTTTCTGGTTTTTCAACTCGAGTCATGCAAACTCGAGGCATGCCTTATCCTTACCTGCATTTAGAAATACCTAAAGAAGTTCAAACCGTCGAAGTCAGAAAAGAGATCCGAGTGGAAACTAATATTAATACCACCGTGATTAATAAAACCCATAACTCGCCAGCTCTAACCGCTAAAATGCTGAATTTAAGTTGTTCAGGTGGACGAATCGAATCGAATACGCGGTTGGCATTAATGGATAACATTCTTAATTTAACCTTGCCAATTGTCATCGATGAAATTGAGCGAATTGCGACTATGGATTGTTTAGTGACTTACGTGAAAGAAGATGATGATGAGAGCATATATATCTACGGTGTTAATATAGAAACGATTGATGAAGATGATAGTTTGTTATTACGAGGTTATATTTATCAAGAGTTATTACGTGGCATGCACATGATTTGATGGTGAGGTATTGGTAGGCGTTTAATTTTTTCACGACTTAAAGAGTCATCTAAAAAAGGGCATTTTAATAATGCCCTTTTTTATTATTTACGTTTTGAAAAAACTCTAAAATTGAAATTGTTTATCCTTGTGAATCTAAGAATTTTTCAGCATCTAAAGCCGCCATGCAACCGGCACCTGCCGATGTGATCGCTTGTTTATATACTTGATCTGCCACATCACCCGCCGCATAAATACCTTCAATACTGGTAGCCGTGGCATTGCCTTTAATGCCGCTATTGACGGTGATGTAACCATTTTCCATGGCTAATTGACCGGCAAAAATATCGGTATTAGGTTTGTGACCAATAGCAATAAAAGCTCCGTCAACAGTCAATGTTTTAATACTATTATCTTTTGTGTTTTTAATATTAATGCCGGTAACTCCCATGGCATCACCAACCACTTCATCTAAGGTATTATTCCAGTGAATAGTGATATTGCCATTTTTAGCTTTTTCCATAATATGATCTTGTAGAATTTTTTCACTTCTTAGCGAGTCACGGCGATGAACTAAATGAACTTCTGAAGCAATATTTGATAAGTAGAGAGCTTCTTCTACTGCGGTATTTCCACCACCAATGACAGCGACAGGTTTATTACGGTAAAAGAAACCATCACAGGTAGCACAAGCTGAAACGCCTTTGCCTTTAAATGCTTCTTCAGATTCTAAACCTAAGTACATTGCTGATGCGCCAGTGGCAATGATTAAAGCGTCGGCAGTGTAGGTTCCTTGATCACCTATTAAGGTAAAAGGTCTTTTGCTTAAGTCTGTTGTATGAATATGATCAACGATAATTTCAGTACCAAATCTTAAAGCATGTTTTTCCATTCGCTCCATTAGTTCAGGTCCTTGAACACCGTTATTGTCACCAGGCCAGTTGTCGACATCGGTGGTGGTGGTTAGTTGACCTCCTTTTTCTATCCCGGTAATAATAACAGGACTAAGATTAGCTCTGGCTCCATAAACGGCAGCAGAGTAACCTGCAGGACCAGATCCTAAAATTAATAATTTACTATGACGTGATTGAGGCATTTAAAACTCCGGAACAAATAGATAATTCATTTAATATGAGATAAAAATTAAAAAGAACACTCGTGCTAGCGAACAAAGAGCAATTTGATTTTTGCTATTTCGATAGCCTGAATTTTAGGTGGGTTTGAGCTTGATCACAAGGCTTAAAATGTGTTTTGTTATCAAGTTTTTATTGTCTTTTTTAGAATGCTTAGTCTTAGAATTGAATTTGTGGGTAAAATTACACCAAGCTGGCGCTATTGGTGTTAAAAAAATATTGCTATTCAGCATAAAACCGATGGTTTAAGGTTACTCTAACGGATTTTCGGGATCGACCCCTGGCATTAAATGTTGGCTTAGATCTTTATTGGTTAATTGATAAACCGCCCCCAACCAATTATTGAAGGTCGATAACGCGGTATCTCGCCAAGTATTGTCAACTTGAGAAACTAACCATTCTTCTGGCCAATCGGGTAACGGCTTTGATTCGGCTTTTCTTTTTCTAGCTTGTTGCTCAAACTCATTCAATACGGCTTGGGCTTTTTGATTAAAATAATTTTCAGGAAATGCCGGATAGTTTTCTAGTTGATTATCAAACCAACAACAAATTTCTCGCTTATATTCTTTTAATAAACTTAAACCATCATATTCAGGATGGCCCTGAAAAAATACCAAGCTGAACCCATCAGGGCTCACGGCTAAATGCACACCAGCTTCATCACTATCAACCAATGTTAACACGCCTTTTTTATCCAGTTGTTCTTTACTAATCTGATTAAATCGAGAGTGTGGCACGTCAAATCGGGTATTCATATGTCGAGTTAGTAGGTGCTTAGTTGAAGTGATTCGATGTTCAAAAACCCCCCACATCTTTTTGTTTAATGGCGTTCGCTTAATATCATAAAGGTATTGAACAACAGCATGAGAAGCTAAACATGCACATAACGTTGAGGTGACATTATCTTTTGCCCAATCGATCACTTCTGTTAGCATCGGCCAAAAGGCTTCTTGCTCTAATTGCTTTGAAGCGGGGGTAGCGCCAGAGATTATGAGCGCATCTAATCCACGTTTTTTTATCGATTCAAAATCTTCATAATATTCATCTATCCATTTTTGAGTTTCTGGCGATCGTTTAATTTCTGGAATGGTAAACAAGTGAACATAAAATTGAACAATTTGATTACAGTCACCAATTAAACGTAAAAATTGTCTTTCTGTTGCCTTGAGAGAGGCATCGGGCATCATATTTAAAACTCCAACATGTATCTCTCGAATATCTTGCTTAGACGCTCTATCTTTAGGCAATATGGCATGATGTTCATCCAGTAAGCGCTGAAAGGTTGGTAGTTTAGAAAAAGCAACTAATGGCATGTGGTGTTTTACCTTACTTAAACGGGTGGTTAGGCAACAGATTATTAGATAATTGTTGACTCAATTACTTTTGATTAGATAACTGTCAATTAGATAATACCATTAAAATCGTATTTTGATGGATGATATTCTAAGCCGTGATATTCTAAACAGATGTTGCTCAGCAATGATTGAGTTAAATAGCGGCTTTAACCTGTTGATTGTTTGCTATTAAAAATAACGGTTGAACTACCACATTAAATCATCTGGAATTTCATAGTCGGCATAAGGATCATCTTCAGCGACTATTTCAGCTTGAATATTTAAATCGATCACAAAATTATTGGAGCGCTGCGTTATTTTTTCGGCCACTTTTCTTGGTACCAATGAATAGTTGTTATTGAAACGAACAATGGCGAGTAAACCATGACTGATGTGTTTATGTATTTCGTTTGAAACTTCAATATTCTTAATTTTATTTTCATCAGTGAAGTTAAATGTGACTTGTGGTTTGCCTGTTCTTTGTTGATTGGTTTCAATCAGTTGTTTTATTTGAGCAATAATCGCAATTTCTTCTGATTTAGCATTTTTTTGTTGATTAAGGTGACGGGCTTTTTCGGCATTTTCCGCCATCGTTTTTTCTGCAGAAACTTTGTTTTCGTCAACGGTTTCTATTTTATGTTTGCGATTAATTTTGTTTTGTTTACGTTTGGCGCTTTTATTTTTAATCAGTTTATCTTTACTGACTAAACCTGATTTAAGTAATTGATCTTGAAGGGAGGACATGGTTTTGCCTTTTTACGCTGTCATTTAGACATTTTTATTTAGTTATAATTATATACTGGATAATAACAAAAAATGAAAGAATATTTTAGGCATAAAGTAGATTAATATGGCTCAAATATGTCAGATTTAAGGCATAATGACGTATTGAAAGCTTTGGTTAGCTATACGCATAATACAGTGGTAAAGTAATTACTTATTGAGGATCTAAAAAGAGGGCGTAAAGTTTCTTTTTGGGTGGTTGAGCTAAGTCAATTGATTATAAAAAATGATAAACGGATAGTTGTTTTAACTAACATGAATAAATATGAAAAATATTAACAATAAACAACCTGTATCAGACATATTAATGATACGAATAAAAGAAGGTGCTTTTATCATTTTGTTAGCGCTCGCTAGCTTTTTGATGATTTCCTTGTGGAGTTTCTCGCCTGACGATCCCGGTTGGGCTTATGCCAATAATCACGCCGAAATACAAAATGTCAGTGGGATCGCTGGAGCTTGGTTAGCGAGCTTTTTTCTACATCTTGTTGGTTATTTAGCCTTTTTATTTCCTTTAACGATTGTATATCTCGCTTTTTTATTATTTAGAGAGCGTAAAAGCACTTTGCCAAATAGTTTAGGCTTTTGGTTCTTTAGAGTTTTTGGTTTGATTTTTACCTTATTACTTGGTTCAGCGATTTCATCATTACATTTTATTGAACCAAGCTTAGCCAACTCTTATTTAGCGGGCGGGATTTTTGGAGAGCTTTTAGGCAGTCTGTTGGTTTCTTGGTTTAATCCGGTTGGAGCAACGTTATTATTATTGGCTTCATTTTTGGCTTCGATAACCCTATTTACTGGAATTTCTTGGTTTGAGTTTATGGATTGGCTCGGCAAAGTCACCTTACAAGGTTTCGAATGGTTAATGGGTAAATACCGTGACCTTGTTGACCATTATCAAGATAAAAAAGCGCGTAAAAGTCTAAAACAGCAAAGAGATGTAGTATTTCAACAAAAACGAATTGAAATTGAAAAGAGAAAACCGGTTAAAATTGCTAAAGAAGTTAAACGTATTGAACCCAGTTTAAGGGTCGAAAAAGAGCGTCAAAGTAGTTTGTTTGATGAGCCTGTTGTTGGAGAGTTGCCTCAAGTTAGACTCTTGGATGAACCAGTGCCTCATACACAAAGTTTGTCAGATGAGGCATTAGAAGCATTGTCTCGTTTAGTCGAAATAAAACTGGCTGATTTTGGCGTTAAAGCTGTGGTGGTTGCTGTTCATCCCGGGCCAGTTATTACTCGATTTGAACTCGATTTGGCTGCAGGAATTAAAGTCTCAAAAATCACAGCTTTAGCCAAAGATATGGCAAGAGCTTTATCCACAACAAGTGTTCGTGTTGTCGAAGTGATCCCGGGCAAACCTTATATTGGTATTGAAGTGCCTAATGAAAATCGCGAAATGGTTCGTTTAAAAGAAGTGATAGCCAGTCGCGCTTTTGATGATTCTAAATCCAGTTTAACAATGGCCTTAGGAAAAGACATTTCAGGCGCACCTACAGTGATTGATTTAACTAAAATGCCGCATTTATTAGTAGCAGGTACAACAGGTTCTGGTAAGTCGGTTGGTTTAAATGCCATGCTTGTGAGTATTTTGTATAAATCTTCACCTGAAGATGTACGAATGATCATGATCGACCCTAAAATGTTAGAGCTTTCAGTTTATGAAGGAATTCCACACTTGCTAACCCCCGTGGTGACAGACATGAAAGAAGCGGCTAATTCACTTCGATGGGCAGTTGCTGAAATGGAAAGGCGTTATCAATTAATGTCCGCCTTAGGGGTGAGAAATTTAGCCGGATACAATAAAAAAATACTGGATGCTAAAAAAAGAGGTGAGTCGATAACGGATCCATTGTGGAAATCAACTGACTCGTTAGATGAACAAGCTCCAGAATTAAATACCTTACCAAAAATTGTTATCGTTATTGATGAATTAGCTGACATGATGATGATTGTTGGCAAAAAAGTAGAAGAGTTGATTGCGCGTATTGCTCAAAAAGCGAGAGCGGCAGGTATTCACTTATTGCTAGCCACTCAACGACCTTCCGTTGATGTTATTACGGGATTAATTAAAGCTAATATCCCATCGCGAATTGCTTTTCAGGTATCGTCTAAAATTGACTCTAGAACGATTTTAGATCAAATGGGTGCTGAACAATTATTAGGGCAAGGGGATATGCTTTATCTTCCCGGTGGAACTAGCATTCCTACTCGTGTTCATGGTGCATTTGTTGATGATGATGAAGTTCATCGCGTGGTTGCAGATTGGAAGAAAAGAGGCGAGCCTGTGTATGAAGATTCTATAACCGCTGGCGCGCCAGAAACCGATATTCCAGGAATGAGTCCACCCGAAGGTGAAGGCGGGGATGAGCAAGATGAACTTTATGATTATGCAGTTCAATTAGTCACAGAAACACGTAAAGCATCTATCTCGGGAGTTCAGCGTCGTTTAAAAATTGGTTATAACCGAGCAGCAAGAATGATTGAAGCGATGGAAGCTGCTGGTATTGTTACAGAAATGCAATCTAACGGTTCAAGAGAAGTCATTGCGCCACCACCACCGCCAAGCTAAATGCTTCTTAATGAGTGAATAATCGAATTATTCTGGTTATTTGTAGTCCTTATAAAGACCATTTTTTTAGTAGACCATTTTATTATTTTAAGGTGTTAATTTGAATTTAATTAAAAAGTTAATTTTACTGGCTATAGCCTCATCTTCGTTGTTATTGATTTCCTTTGTTTCTTCAGCTGAAACAATTGCTGTTTCAAAAAAAAATAATATAAAAAATATTCAATCTAATTTAGAAGAAAATAAAGCCGCTCAACAGTTAAGTAAAACGCTGTCGAGCACTTTAACCTACAGGGCAACTTTTAAACAAAGTGTTTTTCAGGAAGATAGTGACCGACCCGAGGTCACTACCGGAGAATTTTTAATTCAACGACCAAATCATTTTAGCTGGAAAACACGACAGCCTTTTGAGCAAAGCATTATTGCTGATGGCGCAAATTTATGGACTTATGATCCTGAGTTAGAGCAGGCGACTCTTCAAAATCAACAATCAGTTCTAGCTGATTCCCCTTTGTTATTATTAACCAGTTCAGTGGACTCTTTAATGGATGCGTTTAGGGTGACTGAAATAGAAAATAAAGACAATAATAAACAGCAACTCTATGCTTTATATCCAAAGAAAAATAGCTTGTTTGAAAATGTACACCTTTTGATAGAAGCGAATAAAATTAAAGAGATTTTTTTGGTTGATACGCTGGGTAGTCGAACCAGTGTTGTGTTTGATAATATTAAAATAAATGAAAGTATTAATGTGAATGAATTTATTTTTGTTCCTCCTAAAGGAATTGATATTATTGATTCTAGAGAGTCAAACTAATGTTTTTTAATTTGAATATTTAAAGAATCATCACAATGACAGATTTATTCTCAGCGCAAATAGAAGAAGAAAATAGCATAAATGTTAGCGCCAATATTCAACAACCATTAGCGGCACGTCTACGACCTCAAACACTCGACGAATACGCGGGCCAAAAACATTTATTTGAACCGGGCAAACCGCTTTACGAAGCCATTTCTCATGGTAGACCTCATTCAATGCTTTTGTGGGGACCTCCAGGTACAGGTAAAACAACATTAGCTAGAATTATTGCTAACCGTTGCGATTGCTATTTTATTGCTATCTCGGCAGTTTTAGGGAGTGTTAAAGACATTAGAAAAGCGGTTGATCAAGCTCAAAGGCATCGGCAACTCGGTAAACAAACCTTGTTATTTGTTGATGAGGTTCATCGCTTTAACAAGTCTCAACAAGATGCTTTTTTGCCTTATGTTGAAGATGGCACTTTTATTTTTATTGGCGCTACAACTGAAAACCCTTCTTTTGAAGTAAACAATGCCTTGTTATCACGAGCAAAAACCTACGTTTTAAAATCATTAACGGAAGATGATTTAGCGGTCGTGCTAGAACGCGCAATTCAACAAGAGTCATTACGGTTGGCAGAATATAAAATTGAACTTGAGCCAAAGGCAAAAAAATTGCTTCTTGCTTTCGCTGATGGTGATGCAAGAAGACTTCTGAATTTAATTGAAATGGCGATTGATTTGGTGGTGGCTAACGAAAATAATATTATCTTAATTGATGAAAAAATGATTAAAGGGTTATTAGGTGAGCATTCACGTCGATTCGACAATAAAGGAGAAGCTTTTTACGATCAAATCTCAGCATTACATAAGTCGGTACGAGGCTCCGATCCCAATGGGGCTTTATATTGGTTTTGTCGGATGTTAGATGGTGGGTGTGATCCGCTTTATATTGCTCGACGAGTGGTTAGAATGGCCAGTGAAGATATTGGTAATGCTGATCCAAGAGCGTTACAAATAGCCACAAATGCATGGGATGTTCAGCAACGCTTAGGACACCCCGAAGGTGAGTTAGCTATTGCTCAAGCAGTGATTTATTGTGCGGTGGCGGCAAAAAGTAATGCGGTTTATACCGCCTTTAAGCAGTGTATGAAAGAAGTTAAAGCTGAACCAAGTTATGATGTTCCTTTACATCTAAGAAATGCCCCCACTCAACTAATGAAATCTTTAGATTATGGAAGTGAATACCGCTACGATCATGATGAACCCGATGGTTTTGCCGCAGGACAAAGTTACTTTCCAGAAACTAAAGAGCCTAGCAATTATTACAAGCCAGTTGATAGAGGACTTGAAAAGCAAATTAAGGAAAAGCTTGAATACTTGAAAAGCAAAGGTAGAATGACGAATTAAAATGATTAACTGAGTTATTTAAAACAAATTAAATGGAAGCATTATTAACAAAATCATTTCCAACACTCATTGTCGCTATGGGTGGCGCTCTTGGTGCGAGTGGACGCTTTTGGGTAAGAGAATACCTTCCAAGCATTACAGGAACCGAGTTTCCATTTAGTACCTTGTTGGTTAATGTTTGTGGCTGTTTCTTGTCTGGGCTTGTCTATATGTGGTTGCAATCAAGTGGCAATATTTGGTCTACGGAAAAAGTGCTTTTTTTCTTTGTTGGTTTTTTAGGCGCTTTTACTACATTTTCTGCGTTTGCTTTAGATAGTTTTTTGTTATTTCAGCAACAACAGTTATTCAAATTGGCGGTCAATGTGGCGGGTAATTGCCTATTATGTCTTCTTTGCGTTTTTGTTGGAGCCGCTGTTGGTGCTAAAATAGGCTCTAATTAAATTTACTCCCTTATTTTAATAATAATTTCAATTCTTAATACAAAATGATTCCTTGGATAAATACTGACCATGATAGACCCTAAACTTTTTAGAAATGATCTTGATACCGTAATAACCAATCTTGCTCGTCGAGGCGTTGTGTTTGATAAAGACAATTACTTAGCACTAGAAGAGCAAAGAAAATCGCTACAAGTTCAATCACAAACATTGCAAAACGAACGTAAAATCAAATCAAAATCAATCGGAAAAGCGAAAGCCTCTGGTGAAAATGTGCAACCATTACTCGATGAAGTTGCCTGTTTAGGTGAAAAATTAGAGACTTCAAAATTAGCTTTTGAGCAAGTGCAGTCAAAGTTAGATGATTTGTTTTTAAGTTTGCCTAACTTACTTTGTGATGAAGTACCTAATGGAAAAAATGAAGACGATAATGTCGAGGTGAGAAAGTGGGGTGAAGTTCCTCAATTTGATTTTACACCGCTGGATCATACTGAACTAGGTGAACGATTATCAGGAATTGATTTTTCGACATCGGCTAAGTTGAGTGGTTCACGTTTTGTAGTTATGAAATCAGCCATTGCTAAAATGCACCGCGCATTAATACAATTAATGTTAGATACGCACACAGAACAACACGGTTATCAAGAAACCTATGTTCCCTATTTAGTTAATCCAGAATCCTTATTTGGTACAGGACAGTTACCTAAGTTTTCAGATGATTTATTTAGTGTTCAAGGCACAACTCAAGATAATAAACCGTTATATATGATCCCGACAGCAGAAGTCCCGTTAACTAATACCGTACGTGATGAAATTGTTAATGCTGCAGACCTACCGATTAAAATGACAGCTCACACACCTTGTTTTAGGAGTGAGGCGGGCTCTTATGGTAAAGATGTTAAAGGTCTTATTCGACAGCATCAATTTGAAAAAGTTGAAATGGTTCAAATTGTTAAACCCGAAAATTCGATGAAGTCTTTAGATGAACTAACATCACACGCAGAAAAAATATTACAGCTATTAGAGCTGCCTTATCGAACGGTTATTTTATGTACGGGTGATATTGGTTTTGGTGCCACAAAAACCTATGACATTGAAGTTTGGCTACCTGCGCAAGATACCTACCGGGAGATTTCGTCCTGCAGTAATATGGGGGATTTTCAAGCCAGAAGAATGAAGGCGAGGTGGCGTAATCCTGAAACCAACAAACCAGAATTAGTACACACATTAAATGGCTCGGGTTTAGCTGTTGGAAGAACTCTCGTTGCTGTTTTAGAAAATTATCAAACGGCAGAAGGCAAAATTAAAGTCCCTGAGGTTTTAAAGCCTTATATGAAAATGGATATGATTGGTTAAATCGAAAATCCCTTTTCGCTGAGTAAATTTAGTTTTCTTATAGTTCTATAGAGCACCTGCAAAACTTTTTTCTTTTTGGTGGAAAAATTAAAAGTTATTTGGGTTACTTTGCCTGATATTTCTGAGTTATTTTACCCTGCACACTTCACCACCTAGGGCGGGAGCTTTTTTTATTATTTTCAATATTGTTTTGCTAGTGCGATGGAAAGTGGGTTGTATTTAGCCTAAAATTAGTAATATTGTCATTTAAATTGAGTGGTTAGCGAATGGATTTTGAGTGGGTTGCAATTGCACTTGGTGATGTTACATGGATCTCTTTAGCCTTTTTGCTTGGTTTTTTAGCAAGATTAGTTAATTTACCTCCTTTAGTTGGGTTTTTAGCGACTGGTTTTTTACTGAATTATCTAGGTGTTGTTAGTGGTGAAATGCTGCAAAAACTGGCTGATTTAGGCATCACATTATTACTATTTACCGTTGGCCTTAAACTTAATTTAAAAGTCCTTGTTAAACCTCAAGTTTGGTCCGTTACCATTATCCATATAATGTCTATCGTAGGGCTTTTTGGTTTTATTATTTTAGCGCTCTCTTTGCTCAAGGTGCCGCTGTTTTCTGAACTTGATCTTAAGTATTCATTTCTATTAGCATTTGCGTTGAGTTTTTCTAGTACTGTTTTTGTGGTGAAAGTCTTAGAGGAAAAAAGTGAAATGAATTCATTTCACGGTCGAATTGCTATTGGTATCTTGGTTATGCAAGATTTAGCTGCGGTTATTTTTTTGGCCGCATCCACAGGAAAATTACCAACCTATTGGGCATTGTTGCTATTTTTGCTTATTCCAATGAGACCTGTTTTTCATTATTTATTGAAGAAAACGGGTCATGGAGAGTTGTTGATCTTATATGCCTTGGTGCTCGCATTAGGTGGTGCAGAATTATTTGAATTGGCAGGTGTTAAAGATGATTTGGGTGCGCTCTTTATGGGGGTGTTAATTTCAACACACCCAAAATCTAAAGAAATGGCTAAATCAATGCTTGGTTTTAAGGATTTGTTTTTGGTTGGGTTTTTCTTATCGATTGGCATGTCAGGTCAGCTTTCTTTAGAAGCCTTATTGATAGGCGTTTTAATTGTTCCTTTTGTTTTTATCAAGTCAGCTTTGTTTTTTGGATTAATGACTCGTTTTAAACTACGGGCTAGAACATCATTACTCGCAACGATAAACCTCACTAATTACAGTGAATTCGGATTAATTGTCGCGGCTATTGGTGTGACTAATGATTGGATCAATAGTGAATGGTTGGTCATTATTGCAATCGCTTTATCCGTTTCTTTTTTGATTTCGGCTCCTTTAAATAGTCGAGATAATAAAATATATAACCGCTGCAAATTGTTCTGGCTAAGATTTCAAACTAAACAACGATTAGTGGAAGATCAGTTGTTAGATACATGTGATGCAACAGTCGCCGTTTTTGGAATGGGACGAGTAGGGCGTGGTGCTTACGATAAAATGCTTGAGATACATGGTAAAAAAATCGTCGGAGTTGATTTTGACGAGGATAAAATTAACCAACATAAAGAAGTCGGTCGATTCGTTATACAAGGTGATCCAAGTGACGCTGATTTTTGGGATAAAATTAAATTAGATAATCGAATTCAATTGGTGATGTTGGCTCTTCCTAGTTTACAGGCTAATTTAGATGTTCTTGAACAACTTCAAGAAATTTCCTTTTTAGGTAAGGTTGCGGTAACGGCTCGATATCCTGATGATGTTGAAGTGCTAACTAATGCTGGTGCAACGGCTGTATTTAACATGTATACAGAAGCTGGAGCTGGTTTTGCGAATCATGTTGAAGATTTAGTTCGTCAAAAATTGAAATAAAGCAGTTTATAGTACGTTTTTATTCTTAGCCTATGGCAGCATTACTCGATTTTTATCTTGATTGAGATAGGTTAATTAAATTTAATTAATCGATCTCGTAAGGAGAATAATGAAAAAGCGACTTTCAAAAATATATTTTACTTCAAAGGAGTATGTAGCTCCATGGGAAAAGGCTTTTGATCGTGTTTTGACTCCATTAGATGAGTTTATTCATCGTCAAACGACCAGTGGTATATTACTAATGTTTTGTGCCGTAGCGGCTCTTTATATCGCTAATAGCCAATGGAATGATGCTTACCACCATTTTTTACAAATGAAGTTAGTGATAGGTGTTGAGGGTTTCAAAATTTCTAAAACCATTCATCATTGGATTAATGATGGTCTGATGGCATTATTTTTCTTTGTTGTTGGGCTGGAATTAAAGCGAGAAATTCTAGTTGGGGAATTGTCTGATATTAAACAAGCACTTTTTCCAATTGTTGCAGCAATCGGAGGAATGGTGATGCCTGTTGCTATTTACATAGCAATAAATCCAGAAGGGCATACTATGGACGGATGGGGAATTCCCATGGCTACAGACATTGCTTTTGCATTAGGAACGCTCGCGTTGTTAGGCAACCGAATACCCAAAAACTTATTAACGTTTCTAGTTGCCTTAGCGATTGTTGACGATTTAGGGGCGGTAGTCGTTATTGCTGTTTTTTATACAGAAACTATCGATCCTAATGCGTTAATTACGGCGGCAGTTATTTTGTTTCTGTTAGTCGCACTTAATCTCGGCGGTATTCGCAAACCATTGCCTTATGTTCTTTTAGGTATAGTGCTTTGGATCGCTATGTTGATGAGCGGTGTTCATGCAACCCTAGCAGGTATCTTTTTAGCCTTTACTATTCCTATGAGGCCAAAATATGATCCTGTACGTTTTTTAGAGCATGTAAACAAATTAATTGAAAAGGTTAAACAAGCTTATCAAAAAGAAACAAATATTATTAAAAATGATGAGTTACGTGCGAGAGTTAGAGCGCTTGAAGAAGGTGTTAATTTAGTTCAAGCACCAGCCCAAGTGATGGAGCGTAAGCTGCATTTACCGACAGCCTATTTAATCATCCCAATTTTTTCATTAGCCAATGCAGGCATACCGATAGACTGGTCTTCTTTTAGTGATATTGTGATGCATCCTGTTTCTGTTGGTATTGCTGCAGGCCTCATTTTAGGTAAGTTATTTGGTATTGCAGGCTTTGCATGGATAGCCGTTAAGTTGGGAGTGACTTCATTACCTAAAGGATTAAACTTTAAACATATTATTGGTGTCGGTTTGATGGGGGGGATAGGTTTTACTATGTCAATATTCATCGCAGAGTTAGGTTTTGCCCATCATGCAAATGATTTACTTATGGCCAAAACAGGTATCTTGATTGCATCTTTGGTGGCAGGAATTTCTGGATTTCTATGGCTTTATTTTTTCTCACCAGCATCTTCATCCGAGGCGTTGAAATAACATTTTTGGCTAGTTTTTTTGACAATAAAAAGCCAAAACCTTTTTTACAATGGTTTTGGCTTGATGAGCACTAAATGACTAAGCGATTTGTCTAGAACTCAGGTATTTATTGAGCATTTTTTTCTAAATCGGCTAAAAAAGCATCTATTCCCAATTCGTTTAAACGAGGTAAAAATTGGTTTTTGTAGCTTTTATTCATGCTAACACCTTCAATGGTGATATTAATAATCTTCCAACTACCTGTCTTATTACTTAACAAATAGTCAATAATGACCGGAGTGGTTCCAGATTGTTGCATTGAACTTCTAACTTTTGAGCTTTTCCCTGACTTTGAAAAAATGGCTTTTTTAAATTGAAACGTTTGGCCGTCATACAGAGACAAACCTTTGGCATAATTTCCAATAACGAGGTTGATAAATAGACTAACAAATTTTTGTTGTTGAGCTTCAGACAGGCTCTTCCAAGCTTTTTTCCCTAATGTTCTTTTGGCAAAACCATTTCGGTCGATAGCTGACAAAAGATGCTTTTTAACTAATTTTATAGCGAGCATCTTATCGGTTTTTAACGAAGATTGATTCTTTTTTACTGCTTGAATCATTTTTGTCGCAATTTTTTCAAGATAAAGATCCGGCGATTCACTCGCAAAAGTATTTCCTGAAAAAACAATTAACATGAATATAGCCAATATTTGTTTCATGTTTAAACTCCCCCTAGAGTTTCTTTTTATAGTTAAGACGCATGTTCTTAGTTGTAAAACTAACATGAAAAACATTCGTTATAAAATACGATAAGGTTATAGCATTATATTCTACGAGATTCATATTAATCGTTAAAGTCTGAATGTTAACTGAATTTTGATATTGATAATTTGATCACGGTTAATGGCTACCCTTATCCCAAGCTCAGGTTACGTGCAACGGGCTGGTTTAGGTAACCCCGCAATTTTTGTTGCTTGTTTTGCTGGTCCTTCAGGAAACAGAATTTGTAAATAAAGGCTATTACTTTTATTTTCATTTAATACGGTTTTAAGATATTTAACCAAAGGGCGAATTGACGGGCTAGTATTAAATTCATTATAGAATTGGCGAACATATTTAACGACCTGCCAGTGATCTTCTGTCATTTCGATTTTTTCAATATCGGCAATCAATAAAGCAACATCTTCATTCCATTGGCTGCTATCAACTAAATAGCCGTTTTTATCCGTTTTTATATGCTTAGGTAATGTCATTAATTTATAGCGTTAAATAAGAAAAGCTGTTACCAGCTAATCACTTTTTTACAGTTTTGAGTTAAAGCGACAAATTCTGAAAAGTTGATTTCATTAATCGAGCCCATTAGTTTTGATATAGCTCTTGATTCTATTTGTTCATCAATCGCATTTAATGATAAATGATGGGTTAATTGTTTAAATTCATCATTTTTAAAGTCTTTTTTTATCAGCATAAAAAGGCCGTCATTTAAAAATAATAATGAATCCCCTTGAGAGGTTAAACGAGAAAGATTTTCTTTAAACGAATTCAAGCTCATCTCGTTTTGTATTAAGTGACATTGATTAATTTGCTGTGTACTTATTTGAGTCATTATAAAATTACCACATGATCCGCAGTTAAATTAAGTTTGTTGATCTCATTGGTATTGACCATTTTAATTGATGGTATTAAATCACCCATATTTAATTGAGACAGAGCGAGTGATTCTTGTTCAACCAGAAGATTTTCAATATCATAAAATTCTAACCCCTTAAGAATAGCGGTATGATTTTTATCATTAGTTAAAGAATTTGGTCGATTATTGAGTAAATTAGTAACACCAGAATCAACAAATATTAGATTCACTTTTTGATCAAATGCCGCACAAACTAATGCTAGATCAATTGATTCTTTAAAGGCTATACCATTTAAAGCGGAATGTTTAATAATAATGTTTGTTGTTATATTCATATTTTGATTCGAATGTTTATTATTTAAAATGGATCAGCTTTATTTTTTTATTACTCATTGCTGCCGCTAATTGTCCCAAGCCAGTAATTATAAAAGCGGGGTCTAGGTTGCCATTTTCTATTTTCTGCTCGTTAGCTTGTTGGTTATCAATAATACCTCTTCTTAAACTCGCCGCAATACAGGTTTGAAGTTCTATGCCATGTTGAGCAGAGAGTTTTTTCCAAAACTCTCTAATTAAAGGTTCATCAGAAGGTGGTAAGTTAAATTGATTAGCCACTAATACCGCATCTTGATAAAAGAATATAGAACGAACAGTGACCTTTTGATTAATGAGTTCTTCAACAAAGCGTAACGCGGTTAAATGTGACTGAGTTTTTAAAGGTGATGCACTAATTAAAAGGCTCGTTTCGATAGGCATATTGAACAGTACATTATTAGTTAATTATAAATTGATATTGTCTTTTAATCGGTTCGTTAAATCAAGCTTGTTAGATAGTCTTTTTAGGGTTAATAAAAAACCCGCAAACAGTGCGGGTTTTATTTTAAATCAAACAAAGGTTTTAGTTAGAGATTAATCATCACCACTAAAAACAGACAATAACCTTAACAAATGCATAAATAAGATATAAATATTCATATACATATTGACTGTAGCAAGAATATAGTTAGTTTGCTCTCCACGGATAATGCTACTAGTATCATATAAAATGAAGCCAGACATTAAAATGACAAACAGCGCAGAAAAAGCAATTGATAAACCAGAGATATACCAACCAAAGAAATAATTACCGGCAAAATATAAAATACTTCCTAGCACCGCAACCATTAAGCCAGTGAAAAGGATCCCTCTCATAAAGCTAAAATCTTTTTGCGATTTAAGCACATAAGCTGATAGCGCAAAAAATATCAATCCAGTGCCTGCTAATGCTTGCACAACTATTTCAGAACCAAAAGTGCTACTGTAGTAGTTAACAATAGGGCCTGCATAAAAGCCTAAAAAGCCAGTAAAAGCAAAAGTAACTAATATACCCATCGAGCTATTTGCTGTTTTTTGCAATACAAAACTTAATCCAAAAACAACGCCAAGATATAACCATGGGCTTATAAAGCCAACATTCATTGAAACCGCTGTTGCCGCCATTGCGGCACTCCATAAAAGAGTGACGGATAGCAAAAGGTAAGTGTTTTTTAATACCTTATTAATTTCAATGCTTTGACCACTGCTTCGAGTGCGTTCTATAACGGGGGCGTTCTGTCTCATAATCTTACTCCTTAGAAGTAGGTTTATATTTAATACTGAATTCAAACTTTATAATAAGGGTTAAAATTATAGAAACCAAGGGATTTAATCAAGTATTTTCGTTAAAATGTAACAATAAATGAGCTATTTTTAAATTCAATTGAAAAATATGTAAATTATTCTTTTATCTCTAAAAAGTTTAATGTAATATGCGCCCTCTTGGAGAGATGGCAGAGTGGTCGAATGCACCGGTCTTGAAAACCGGCATGGGTTTGTAGCCCATCTAGGGTTCAAATCCCTATCTCTCCGCCAAAGTGGGGTTCGTTAAGAACCGTTAGAAGCCTGTAAAACCAATGAG
>Ga0256845_1000419_pt1 | contig 40822 bp, 38 predicted proteins | sample RiftiametaG_FD_189101 | JGI IMG/M metagenome (GOLD analysis project Ga0256845, IMG submission 189101) | Tube worm associated microbial communities from hydrothermal vent at the East Pacific Rise, Pacific Ocean - Riftia | ecosystem: Host-associated > Annelida > Integument > Unclassified ...
TATTGCAAGGTTTTCTACACAAAATACACATTACCTTGCAATTCTAAACACATAAAATCGCCATTTTATCAAGTTATCTGTCTGAAAAATAATTAGTTAAATAATTCTTAAGGTTCGACTAATTAATAGGATGCTTTGGAGTGTCTTTTTCATAGGTTAATAACGAGAATTCTCTTGTTATTATTGTGAAGAGCTACATTGGGTCAACATCAATCGTTATTCTTACTGATTTATATCCACTGCCAGATTCAAATTTAGTTTTAACAGCTAATATCAATTGGCGTGTTTTTTTGATAGATAATTCACGTTCAACTTTTATCATAATATTTTTATGATACATATTTTTTATGCGAGAAATTAAAGGGAATTCAGGGCCTAAAACACGCTCTCCAAATTGAATTTTTAAGGCATCACAAAATTCATCAGCTCCAGCATTTAAAACATCTCTATTTCTATGTTTTAACGAAAAATGTATTAAGCGATAAAATGGAGGATATTTATGCATTTTACGTTCGGCTAGTTCGGTTTTGTACATGCCAACATAATCGTGCTCCATTACTTTTCTAATAATAGGGTGGTAGGGGTTATAAGTTTGAATTAATACTTTACCTCTTTTTTTTCTTCCTGCACGTCCACTTACTTGACTCATTAAATGGTAAGATCTTTCAAAAGCTCTAAAATCAGGAAAATTGAGCATATTATCAGCATTTAAAATACCAACTAATGATACGTTATCAAAATCTAACCCTTTGGTAACCATTTGAGTTCCAATTAAAACGTCAATATTTCCATCTTCAAAATCGGTAATTATACGATGGTAAGCATTTTTACTACGAGTAGTATCAGCATCCATTCTAGCAACTTTTATTTCAGGAAATAAAATACTTAATTCTTCTTCAATTTGTTCGGTACCAAACCCTTTTAAGGTAATTCTTGTACTTCCACACGCATTACATGAGTTGGGCATTTTTTTATTGCTTCCGCAGTAATGACACCTTAATTGATTGGTGTACTTATGATAAGTTAACGATACATCACAATTATTACATTCAGGAACCACACCACATTCTTCACAAATCATAAATGGAGCATATCCTCTACGATTTTGAAAAAGAATAATTTGCTCTTTATTTTTAAAAGCTTCATTCATTAAATCCATTAATAATGGAGAGAAATGAGCTTTCATTTTCTTTTTTCGTGTAGCTTCTTTTACATCAGCACATAAAATTTCGGGCAGCTGTACATTACCATGTCTTGTTGTTAGCTCTACTAAACCGTATTTATCTTGTTTTGCATTATAATACGTTTCAACAGCAGGTGTTGCCGATCCTAATAAAACTTTTGCTTTATGGATGTTAGCTAACACAATAGCAGCATCTCTAGCATTATATCTTGGCGCAGGGTCGTACTGTTTAAAAGAAGATTCATGTTCTTCATCAATAATAATAAGCCCTAACTTACTGAAAGGTAAAAAGAGCGAAGAGCGAGCTCCCATTACAATATTAAAACGAGCAGAAGGATTGTGTTCTTGATTTAATACTTCGTTCCAAACTTCAACCCGTTCGTTCTCATTAAATTTAGAATGATATACACCTATTTGATCGCCAAAAACTTTTTGTAACCGAACAATCAATTGTGTAGTTAACGCAATTTCGGGTAATAAATACAATACTTGTTGACCTTTATTAAGCGCATCTTTTATCAGTTGGATATAAATTTCAGTTTTTCCAGAACCAGTAACACCATGTAATAGAATAGTGCTTTTTGTTTTAAACTGTTCATTTATTTCATCTAACGCTTTTGTTTGATTAGGGTTTAGTGTCTTTTCTCCAATCAATTCGTATCTACTATCAGAAATTCTGTTTACAGCAATGTCATAAATTTCAAAAATATCTTTTTTAACCAATTGATTAATCACTGAAGCACTTACTTCAGCCGATTTTTGTAATTCTATTTTTTTTACTTCTTTTTGATTTTCTTGGTAACGTTTAGATAGTTTGATAAAATTCATCAACACTTCTAATTGTTTTTTTGCTCTTCCTAAATCATCAAAAATAGCAGGTAAATTATTTTCGTTATTAGCAAATTCTGTTAATCTAATATATTGAACAATTTTAGGTTTAAACTTTCTTTTAAGCTCTTCTTCAACTAAAATTACTTTCTTCTCAATAAGTATTTTAACGTAATTGTGTACATTTTTAATCTCTAATATCTCTGCAATTTCTTGTAAGTTAAGTACCTTTCTAACCTCTAAAGCATCGTAAATTAAATATTCTTTATCAGATAAATCTTTGATGGCATCACCTTCAAAATTAGGGTTTAATACAACTTTTGTTTCACTTGCTAACTTTAAAGCACCTGGCAAGGCAGCATTAAAAATATCACCAGGATTGGCAATGTAATAATTTGCAATCCAATCCCAATGTTTTAGTTGTTTTTGATTAACAATAGGTCTGTCATCCAATAAAGCTTCAATATATTTTGCTGTATATTCTGCAGGTGGTGTTTCGTGAATACGTTTAATTAAAGCCGAATATAATTTTCCACCTCTACCGAAAGGAACTACAACTCTTTGTCCTATTTTAAGATTACCATTAAGTTCAGAAGGAACACGGTAGGTAAATAAATTAGGGACAGAAAGTGGTAAAATAACATCTATAAAAAAGACAGCTTTACTCATATTCAACTTCAATTATCTGAAGATGTAAAAATAGTAAAAGGGATGTTTATTTAGAAGTTAGAGAGGGGAAATAAACCTAAAACTTCCCAAATTTAAAACTTACAAGAAAGTTTACTCCATCAATGGCATTTTTTGGAGGAGCATCCTTAGTTCTTATGTTTTCAAATACTACTCCATTGGTTAAACGATAGCTAGCACCAAAAGATATTCTAAGAATTTTCACTATGTTTAAATCTACATCAATACCAGGTTCAAAAACAACATAAGAATCAAACTCATATTCATTAACACTCCAAAAACTATCGGTTTTTAAAGATGCACCTCCAAAACCAAAAAATATAGGGAACGAAACGTGTATAGGAGAATTAGGTGCAATTATAGGTGCAATAAAAAAACCTCCATAACCACCAGATAAACTACCGTTTTCTTTGTCTTCGTATTTGTTTATACTGTTAGAAAAACCTTGACCACGTAAACCAATTGCAAGATGATGATCTATAATCCAAGCCCCTCTAATTCCTCCAATAATTGCATTTTCACTGTTTATGTAAGAATAACCTAAATGAAAGCCTCCATAAAAGCCATGTTCAATTTTACCTCCATTAGAATTTTTAAAAAGAGTTTTCATTTCTTTTTTTTCTTCTTGAGAAAAAGCAGTTAAAGATAAAATAGATAATAGTGAAAGAAAAATAATATTTTTCATAATAGTTGTTTTAAGTCTAATTTACTCTGCAATAATTTCTTTTGCTTTGGCAACAGGAATTAATTCTTTACCATTTAATGCAATAACAAAAGCGCTACCAATTCCTTTTTCTGCTATTTCATCTTTAAACTTCATAACTTCTTCATAGGTGTCAAATTCTCCAGCAGTATAACGAGTTAGTCCGTTTTCTATTGCAACTTGCTCAACACCGTTAATCTCCATAAATTTCGATAACACTTCGATAGGTAATTGGTTTTTATAACTACCAATTTGTACTTTAAATTTAATAGCATTTTTATCATATTTAATGGCTGTATTTTTCACATCATTTTCTTTCGCTGTAGTACTTACACCAGCATCTTTTAATTTAATACGTTTACCATTTTTATAAGCTACAATAAATGCATCTTTAACGCCAAAATCTATCGCTAAATCAATTTTCTTAGTAGCTGCTTCTTCAACCGTTTTAAAAGATCCTGTATATAAATATTTCCATAATCCATAATCCCCTTTAATTTCCATGATATTGGCATTATGAAATTTGTTTTTAGGTTGTTTTTTAGAGAATGCACCTAATTGTATTCTAAATATTAATCCATTAGAATTAATGATGGCATTATGATCATTTTCTACGGACATGTTGTTCGCCTCATCTCCAACTGATGTTAATGTTCCATCTTCTTCTTTTTTAACAACAATTGCGGCATCAAAACCTTCCGAAGTTAATTGGATTTTTCTTTTTAATGCGTCAGGTAAATTATCATAATCTCCAACAGCAATTACTGTTACGCTATCTCCATAAGTTATAATATCAACATCAGGTACACTTAAGAATTTATCAATTAAATCAGCATCAACACCATCTGTGAAAGCACCTATTTGAACTCTATAGGTTCTTTTAACTTTAGCTCTTCTTTCTCCATCTATCTTTTTGGTTTCAATATCTGCAAATGCACCTGTAGAGTCCATATACATTTGATAAGCTAAATAAATCATATCATCAGTCATTTCAACACCTTTAGGAGTAACAGGAATCCCTTCTCTAGTTTCTAATTCATCATCTCTATAATTGGGAACTAAATCTTCATCATCATCTAACGGGCAGCCTTTATTATCTACTTCAACACCAGAAGGAGTTCCTGGGCATTCATCAATAAAATCAATTATTCCATCATTATCTTCGTCATCACTATCAAATTCTAAATAATCAATATCTTCAGTAAATTCAGTTATTTCATCCTCTTTATCGTGTTTCTTAAAGTTGTAACTGATAGAGAAAGAGCTCATTAAAAATTTATCGTTTCCACCGTTTGGATCTTGTGACCCTATTCGTTCGCCCGAACTTTCATCAATTATATTATCTATTTGATCTGTAAAAGTAAAGTGTAAAGCTGTTCCTAAGGTAAAATCAATGTGATCAGTCATGTGAGTAGTAAAACCAATACTTATTGGAATTGCAAAAGTACGTTCAGTATATTTTCCTTTTCCATCATAATTTAATTCACGCATATCAGTTTCGTAAACATAATCACGTTGTATCACAACAGAATTTGAAGCATTAGGATCATTTTCTGGTAAGTTTCTTATCGAACCATCAGACCAATAGTTATATTCAACACCATTGGCATCATATAAATCTGTTTTAGATAAGAATTCTACAGATTCAATACCTAAAGAAATAAAAGGACTCACAATTCTTTTTTCAGGAAGGAAGTGGTTGAAATTATATTCTAACGAAAAACCACCAACATTAATGTTAGATTTAAAATTTAAGTTTCTTTCTGCAGATCTTTCGTTTGCACTAATAGTTCCAAAAAGCACATAGAATTTAGCTAATAAAAAAGGGTTTAATCGTTGTTTTACATGGATATCGTAAGCGATATTCCCGATCAATGGGTTGCCTCTGTCAGCATCTAATATGTCGCCATAAAACTTAAAGATACCAACGCCTAAGCCAATTGTAGGGCTGTAAATATTTTCTCTTGGAGGGGTGGGTATTGTGTCGTTTTTGGGAATAGAATCGTTCTCGACACCAGCAAAAGCTGCAACCGAAAATAAGCTAATGAATAAGAGTAAAATGTAATTTTTTAACATATAAAGCCTACAAACTATCAATTCTAGTACGAATATAGTAAAAGAAAAGATACAAAAAGCTTTATTTATACCATTTTTGATTAGAAATCATTATTGCTTCTTGTACGGTAATTCTTTTTCCGCTATTGTAAGCCGTTACAAAAGCTGCTTTTACTTTTTTTCTCACTGTTTCTCTTTGATCTCTTGCTTCTTTATATTTAGAATAGTTACCTACTAAATATTTAATCCAACCTTCATGATTCATAATACTAACCTTGTTTTGGAGATTGAATTTTTTTGCAAAATATTTACTAGATACTGTTTTGTGTCCAGCACCAACTTGAATTTTATAAGTTACACCATTCTCTGGTGAAGGTGTTGATGTAATTTTGTTTTCTATAGGTTCAACTATAACCGAATTTTCTTCTTCTTCTTCTTCTGCGGCAATCGCAATTGGTTCTGCTTCTGGTTGTTTTAAATCAAAACTAGAACCATCTATTGTATAATTTCTAGTAGCGTCATTTTCTAGGTAAGAAAACTCTCCTTTAATATCATAATTTCCATTGGTTGTATTGTTGTCAGCAGTTAACAAGTATGTTATTTCATACTCGTCATCTTTTGGAACCGCCATCCAAAGAATTTTTACATGTTGATTTTTAAATGAAAACACACCACCATTTGAGTTGTCCTCACTTGCAACAAACCCATTAGGTATTTCTTCTCCTATTCTAGCAAAACCTTTAACACCATCTTTATTTATTTTGATGTTAACTTTTAATTTTCCAGGCTCAACTTCTGTAATTGTTCTAACACATTTAACTGTAACTACCTTTATAGTAGTAGGAGGAGTTACTTCTGCTGCTACTACTGGAATAGCTACTACTGCCGGAACAGGCACTATTGATGTGCTGTTGTTTTCTCCTTCAGTATTTGCTGTTACAGCATCGTTAACGGATTCTTTAATAACCGAAATAGTAGCTTTCTCCATTTCTATGTTTTTACGCTCGCTATCACTAATAAAGGAGAATTTACCTCCAAATGTAAAGTCACCTGTTAGCGTTGCATCAGCTTTTAATTTATAAGAGATTGTAAATTCTTCATCTACTGGTAAAGACATCCAAATGAATTTGATTTTATTATCCTTAAAAGAAAATGTCGCTCCTTTTGTTTCAATAGGCTCAACATCAAACCCTTGAGGAATAATTTGTTGAACTTTAGCGAAACCTGTCACATCACTTTTATGAACAGTGATTTCTACAGTAACTTCATTTCCTGCTTGTATGGAGCTAGGTAGATGCTGTTGAACAGTTATATCTCCGCTAAATATTAATTGATAGAAAAACACTCCAAATACATGGAATAAAAGAATTAACTGTTTAATCATTGTTCATTTATTTTAGTTATTGATCAAAATAGAAATCTATAAGATCATTTAAATCTTTTGCGTTTAAGTTATTTTCCCCTTCAAAAAATCCATCTATACCGCCTGTAACTTCTTTTGCAGAAATATAATTGTCTTTATCAACATCTAGGCTAGCAAATTTTGCTGGAATTACGCTTTTAGTAATTTTTTTGCTAGTTGAACTTTCGTATTGTTTTTGGATAGCTTCAATCTCATTACTTGTTAAGTCATCAGCTTTAAATACTCTGTGAGTTACATCTACAGAATCTCTTTCTTGCTCCATTGCAGCAATCATTTCGGCAGTAAGCGTAATACCTTGTTCGTTAACTATTGCATCTTTAGCACTGTCAAGTTCTTTATCTTTGTAATCAGGTACACCATCTTTATCTCCATCTAAAGCACATCCTTTATTATCAATTTCGACACCGTTTGGTGTGTTTTGACATAAATCTTTTGTGTCAATAACACCATCACCATCAGAATCCATATTGTCAACTTCTGAAAAATCAAAATCTTTATATTTATTTTCAGCTTCAGATTTTTTTACAAAATTATATTGTAAACCAAAAGAGGTGTAAAACAATTTGTCATTCCCACCAGTAGCATAATTATCTATGTAATCAGAAAAAGTAATGATGTAGGCAGCAGAAACTCTTGCCGTAATTTCAGGTGATAATTTGAATTTTAACCCTAAACGTAAAGGAACTGTAAATGTGTTCCTAGCATAATTATTAGTAGAATCTGTTAATTTTGTTTCATAGATATGATCTCTAACCATAATGTTAGAAGTAGTGTCTGCGCCAGGGGTTGTTTCAGGTAAATCGCGTAATGTTCCATCACTCCAGTGGTTGTATTTTATCCCTGATTTTGATAAATCGCCATAAGGATCAAAAACTAAATATCCAAAACCTACAGATAAATAAGGTGAAAAAACAGATGATTCTTTAATTATTTTTCCATTGTCAAAATCAATTAATAAATTGGCATCAAAATTCATAATGCTAGATTCGAAGTTGATAAAAATGTTATCGTCTAATTGGCTTTTTGAAACTTTTCCAAACATACCGTTAACGGTAACTCCAAATATATTTCCGAATTTCTTTTCTATATAAAAACCATATGCAGGTTTTGTGTAAGTAAAAATGTTGGAGGAATTATTGCCTTTTATATCACCTATATAGGATAACATACCAAAATGAGCTCCAATTGAAGGGAAGTTTTTTGGGGTTATAGTTTCGTCCTCTTGACTAAAAGCATTAGTTGAGGCTAGTAATATGGAGACAAATGATATTAATATAATCTTTTTCATCATGGTAAAATTGCGGTTAAGCAATAAATATAGTACAAAAATTTGTAAAGATAAATTTTTGAAAGTCAGTTAATAATAAATATTATTAACTGACTTGCATGACAAAGCTATTATATTAATAGCGTGATAGTTTAGTATGAATGGTCACTTTTAAACGATAAGATGTTGATAACCTAAAAGTTTGGTTTCAATAAGTAGTTGCTATAGAAGTCATCAATACATTTAACAGCACCATCTATAGTGTCAACAAGGGTAAATAAATCTAGGTCTTTAGCACTGATATTACCTTCTTTTTCTAAAACTGTTTCTGTGATCCAGTCTACTAAACCACCCCAATAATCTTTACCAACTAATACAATAGGGAATTTTCCAATTTTACCTGTTTGGATTAATGTGATGGCTTCAAAAAGTTCATCAAATGTTCCAAAACCGCCAGGAAGAGCTATAAAACCTTGAGAATATTTCATAAACATTACTTTTCTTACAAAAAAGTAATCAAAATCTATTGTTTTGTCTTTGTCTATGTAAGGATTATAATGTTGTTCGAAAGGCAATTCTATATTTAAACCAGCAGATCTACCTCCTGCCTCATGAGCACCTTTGTTTCCTGCCTCCATTATTCCTGGTCCACCACCAGTAATAACTCCGTAACCTTTTTCGGCTAATTTTGCAGCAATACCTTCTGCCATTCCGTAAAATTTATTATCAGGTTTTGTTCTTGCCGAACCAAAAATTGAAACACAAGGACCAATTTTAGCCATCTTATCAAATCCTTCAACGAACTCAGCCATTACTTTAAAAATAATCCACGAATCATTGGTTTTAATTTCGTTCCAATCTTTTGTCTTAAATTTTTTAATAATTTTTTGTTCGTTGTTTGTCATAAATAATAGTTTAAATGAATTCTTCTTTTAGATATTTTGATGTGTGATTGTTTGTTTTACGGATAAATTGCTCCGGAGTTCCTTCTGCTGTGATTTTTCCACCTTTATCGCCAGCTTCAGGTCCAATATCAATAATGTGATCAGCTACCTTTATAATGTCCATATTGTGTTCTATAATAAGAACCGTATTGCCAGATTCTACCAATTTATTGATTACATCTAATAAAACTTTAATGTCCTCAAAATGTAAACCCGTTGAGGGTTCATCTAAGATGTAAAAAGTTTGACCTGTTTGTTTTTTTGCTAATTCGGTTGCAATTTTAACTCTCTGAGCTTCTCCACCAGAAAGGGTTGTTGAAGGTTGTCCTAAATGGATGTATCCCAACCCAACATCTTGTAAGGCTTTAACACGCATTAAAATTGAGGGTATTTTATCAAAGAAATCTACTGCCTGATTGATGGTCATATTAAGCACATCACTAATTGACTTTCCTTTAAAACGAACTTCCAATGTCTCTCTATTGTATCGTTTACCATAGCATTCGTCACACTCGACATAAACATCAGGTAAAAAGTTCATTTCTATAGTTTTTACTCCGGCTCCTTGGCAAGTTTCACATCGTCCACCTTTTACGTTAAAGGAGAAGCGACCGGGTTTGTAACCTCTAATTTTTGCTTCGGGTAAGTTGCTGTATAATAATCTAATATCTGTAAAAACGTTGGTATACGTAGCAGGGTTAGATCGAGGTGTTCTGCCTATCGGTGATTGATCGATATCAATAATTTTATCAATATGATCTAATCCAGTTATCGATTTGTAAGGTAAAGGTGTTTTTACCGCTTTGTAAACGAATTGATTTAAAATAGGGTAAAGCGTTTCGTTAATTAGAGTAGATTTTCCACTGCCCGATACGCCTGTAACACAAATTAATTTACCCAAAGGCAACGTTAAATTTACATTTTTCAGGTTATTACCTGTAGCTCCTTTTAGCTTTATAAATTTGCCATTACCTTTTCTTCTTTTTTTAGGAATCGCAATTTGTAAATCGCCATTTAAATAGTTGGCAGTATTGGTGTTTTGTTTGAGAAACTCTTTTGGAGTTCCTTCAGAAACTATTTCGCCACCATGTGTTCCTGCTTTAGGACCAATATCTATAATGTAATCTGATGCCAACATTATTTCTTTATCATGTTCCACAACAATTACCGAGTTACCAATTTCTCTTAAATTTTGTAAAGAAGCAATTAGTTTTTCATTATCTCTTTGGTGTAACCCAATACTTGGTTCATCTAAAATGTACAATACATTTACCAATTGAGCTCCAATTTGTGTTGCTAACCTAATACGTTGAGCTTCACCACCAGAAAGCGTTCTAGAACTTCTATTTAATGTTAGGTAATCTAACCCAACATCTAATAGAAATTGTATGCGAGTATTAATTTCTTTTAATACCTCTTTGGCTATAATTTGTTGGTTTTTATTTAATTTTTTTGATAATGAGGATGCCCATTGGTGCAACTCATTCAAATTCATTTCTGCAACTTGAGAAATGTTTTTATCATCGAGTAAAAAATATAAAGCATCCTTTTTTAAACGCGTTCCTTTACATTTTTGGCACTCTACTTTATTCATAAATTTGGTAGCCCAACGTGCAATAGGTTTCGATTTGTTTTCTTCAAACTGACGAATAACAATATTGATAACTCCTTCAAATTCTATTTTATAATCAGATTCAATTCCTGCAACTTTATGTTTTACAGTTAACGTTTCTGTAGAGCCATTTAAAATATAATCAATAGCTTCTTCCGAAATATCTTTAATAGGAGTGTTCAATGTAAAGCCTAAATGTTCTCCAATAGCTTCAATTTGCTTAAAAGTCCAATTGCTTTTGTATTCTCCTAAAGGAATAATACCACCTTTTTTAATGGTAGTTTTTTTATTAGGAATTACTTTATCAATATCAATTTCAGAAACAAGACCTAAACCATTACATTTTGAACAAGCACCATAAGGAGAATTAAAAGAAAAAAGATTTGGAGCAGGTTCATCATATGAAATACCTGTTGTAGGGCAAATTAAATTACGACTTAATAAAGAGTATTTATCTTCATCATTATCATAAACCATTACCGTTCCTTTGCCTTGTTTTAAGCCCGTATTAATTGAATCACTAATTCTTTTTAGATCTTCTTTTTTAACTTTTATTTGATCGATAACAACTTCTATGTCGTGTGTTTTATAACGATCCAATTGCATTCCTTTGGTAATAAAAACAATTTCACCATCTACTCTAACTTTTAAAAAACCTTGTTTAGCTATTTGATTAAACAATTCTTTATAATGTCCTTTTCTTCCTTTTACTATAGGAGCTAAAATGGTAAGTTTTTTGGTGTCGTATTTTTCTAAAATTAAATCTACAATTTGAGCAGTAGTATATTTAACCATCTTTTCGCCAGTGTTGTACGAATAGGCATCTGCAGCTCTAGCATATAATAATCTAAAAAAATCGTAAACCTCGGTAATTGTACCAACTGTTGATCTTGGGTTTTTGCTAATTGTTTTTTGCTCGATAGAAATAACAGGACTTAATCCATTAATCTTGTCTACTTCGGGACGTTCCATTGTGCCTAAAAAACTTCGGGCATAAGCCGAAAAAGTTTCCAAGTATCTACGTTGGCCTTCGGCATAAATGGTATCAAAAGCTAATGAAGATTTTCCACTACCACTAACACCGGTAATAACAACCAATTGATTTCTAGGTATGTTTACAGAAATGTTTTTGAGGTTGTGTACTCTTGCACCTATTACTTCAATAAAATATTCTTCATTTTTTTTCATAAAATTATTCAGGTGTATTTTTTGATGCAATTCTGAATAAAATTACAAAGACAGTTAAGAAGTAAACTATAAAAATTGCGGTGTATAAGTGAGACCATTTAGTAATACTAGAAATTACATAAATCACCATAATTGAAGATGCTATTGCAATTAAAGCAATAATAGCAGCAACTTGTTTTTCTGATAAGCCTAAATAGGATAGGTGGTGAGTTGTATGGTCTTTACCTCCAACAAATGGTGAGTTTCCTTTGCTCATTCTTTTTATTACAACAGTTGTTGTATCTACAATAGGAATAATAAAAGAGAGTAGAGGGATTAATAATTGTCGGCTAATCGAAATTTCTTCAGTTGTTACCGGGTTCCAAAGGTAATTAATACTAAGTGCTGCTAGTAAAACACCTAAATACTGACTGCCAGTATCGCCCATATATATTTTTGAAGGGTTCCAATTGAAATATAAAAACCCTAATAAAGATGCTAAAAGACCAATGGTAATAGTCATTTCTATGCTGCTTAATTCATTGTTAATTAGCATTACAAAGAAAACCGTAAAAGCAATAATAATAGAAACGATGGTTGTTATCCCATCCATATTATCAAGCATATTGATAGAGTTCATTAAACCTACCACCCAAGTAATAGTTATAATATAGTTAAGAATTTCGCTATCAAAAATAGTGATATAAGTACCAGAATAGATAAGGATTACACCACATAAAATTTGAGTGAGAAATTTTAAAATCGGTCGAGTGTTATAAGCATCATCGGCTAATCCCATTAAAAATCCTAAAGAAGTTGCTCCAACAATTCCTGTTAATTGAAAGTCGATAGAGTTTCCTTCGTAAGAGAAGATAAATGGATGTAAAGTGATGGATAGTAGGAAGATAATATAAAAACTTAAACCACCTAAAGCAGGTTTAGCTTGCTCGCTCCATCTGATTACGGTTTCCTTGTCATTTCTTATGCCCAATGTTTTTACAAAACGCAGTAATATGCTATTGATTAAAAAAGAGAATAATAATGCTCCTAAAAAGAAAAATATATGTTTAAAAGAAAACAGTTGCATTTTAAAAAGGGGTAATAAAGTTATTAAATGATTGAGCTTCTTTATCTTTTTCTGATAAAAGAGGGGCATCAAAATTCCAATCTATGTTTAAGTTTTTATCATTCCATAAAATAGAGTTTTCAGATGGAGTGTGATAAAAATTAGAACATTTGTAAGAAAAAATAGTATTATCTTCTAGCGTTAAAAATCCATGGGCAAACCCTTCAGGAATAAAAAACATTTTTTTATTTGTTGCGGATAATATCACCTTATGATGTTTACCGTAAGTTGGAGATTCTTTTCTGATATCAACAGCAACATCTAAAACGCTACCACTAATAACACGTATTAATTTTGCTTGAGCAAATGGTGGTGTTTGAAAATGTAAACCTCTTAAAACTCCTTTTTGTGATAAAGATTGGTTGTCTTGAACAAAATCGGTATTAATATTATTTTCTGAGAACTCATTCTTATTGTATGATTCAAAAAAATGACCTCTATCATCTTCAAACACTCGTGGTTCAATAATTATTAAACCTTCAATCTCCGTTTTTTTGAAATTCATAAAAATTATTTCTTTTTAATTAATTTACTTAAGATTCCATTTCTTTCTGTGGGCTCATCTTCGTAGTATCCGCCATATCCATAACCATAACCTCCACCATAACCGTAACCTCCGCCATATCCATATCCGTATCCGTATCCGTATCCATAACCATAACCACTTTTGCCAGTTTCTACAGCATTTAAAATAATAGAAAGGTTTTTAATTCCATTATCTAAAATAAGTTTGTCAACATTATTTACAAAGTATTTTTTAGAGTATTCATTTTTAAAAACATAAACAGGATAATCTGCTTTTTTTAGCATTTGCATTGCATCAGAAACTAATCCTATTGGAGGATTGTCAATGATAATGAAATCATAAACTGTTTTTAGTTCTTCAACTAATTTTTCTAATGTTCCATTAATAATTAATTCTGATGGATTTGGAGGGACAGGTCCTGAAGTAATAAAATCTAAGTTTTCTAATTCACTATGATGAACACAATCTTGAAATTTTGCTTTATTAATTAATAAGGTGCTCATCCCTATAGTATTTTCTACACCAAAACCTAAGTGAATTTTAGGTTTACGCATATCTAAATCTAAGATAACTACTTTTTTACCAGAGTAAGCAATAATACCCGCAGTATTAATGGCAACAAAAGTTTTACCCTCACCAGAAATTGTAGAAGTAACAGCCATTACTTTTTTACCTTCAGTACCAGATATAAATTGGAGGTTAGAACGAACAGATCTAAAAGCTTCTGCAATAATAGCTTTCGGATTTTTATTAACTACCAATTGCGAAATAGGAATGTCTTTGGTGTATTTAGGGATTATTCCTAAAACACCAATATTTGCATGTGATTGTCTTAAAATTTCATCAACCGATGAAATGGTGTTTTTTAATACAAATTTTATAACAAGTAATATTAAACTCATTACAAAACCTAATAAAATTCCAAATGCATAAAATAATTTTTCGTTAGGAAAAACAGGGTTTTTAGGAGTTAAAGCTTCATCTAATATGGTGTGCTGAGAAACAAACCCTGCATCGGAAATAGAATACTCAGTTCTTTTTTCCATTAGCATAGTGTAGAACTTTTCATCAATAGATAATAATCTTTGTAAACGTGCATACTGTAATTCCTTTGCAGGAATGTTTAAGTATTTATTCTCAATTTCATTTACTTTTTTTACAACTTCTTTTCGTTGTAATTCTAAATTATTAATAAGGGAGTTTATACTCTCAAACAAATAATTTCTTTGTACTTCAATCTGGTGGTTAAGCGTTTGAGCAATTTCACTATCCTCTGTTACTCTAAACCCTAGGTTATCTTTTTTGATTAATAGTTCTTTTAATTTATCAATTAAGGAAGCCATTGAATTTCCATAATCAGTACCCGAAAGAATAGGTAGTAAATTTTGAAGATCATCATGATCGGTATCTGTATTAACAGATTTTTTAATTTCAATGAGTACACTTCGTTGTAAATCAATATTTATTAATTCATTTTCGAGTTTATTTGTTCTGTCAAAATATACTGTAGATAAATCAAAACCTTTATAATTATTTTCGGATTGAAAATCTTCAATTTTCTTTTGTGAACCTTTTACTTTGTTATAGTATTGATCCAACTGTTTGTCAATAAATTCAAGTGCTTTTCTAGAACTTTTACTACGCTCTTCAATATCATAAGCAATATATTCATTAGCTACGGCAGTAACAATATCTTTTGCTTTTAAAGGGTTGTTATCTTTAAAAGCAATTTTCATAGTTTTGGCAATGGCATTAATCGAAACAATACTTAACCTATTGATGTAACTATTGGTAACATCACCTAAATTATTAACAATAAAAAATAGGTTAGACCCTGCTATTTTTTCTAGAGAGTTTGATTTTTCTCCATTTATAGTAATTGTAAATTCAGCTTTAGGTAGTTTAATTTTTTGATTGAGTTGATATTTCCCAACTAAAGTTTCTGATTGATGCAGCTCGAAATGATTGTCGTCAATAACATCAATATGAAAAGGAGTTCCTAAAATGGAAGAATCTTTAATAAGATATTCAACAGTTATTGGCGATGATTTGTAAAGTTCATTATTTAAAATTTGTCCTTTATTAAAGTAGCTAATTTCTAAGGGAACACGATTTAAAGCTCTTCTAAATAATAATTTAGATTTTAAAATCTCAATATCTTTAGCGTAAGAATTTTGTTCTTGAAAATTACCAACGTCCAATAATTGATTAGCGGTGTTTACCGATCCTACCTGAAATGAAAGATTGGCTTCGTAAACAGGTGTGGTGTATCTCAAAAATAAAACAACACCACTAATGCAGATTGCAAGAATTAGTACAAACCAAAGACTATTTTTTTGTAATAGGTGAAAAAATAGAACTGGATCAGATTCGGTATTAAAATTAGAATGTTTTCTAGTTTTATTTTTTTCAGCAGAATTATGTAGGGTAGATTCTTCTTGCATAAAAATTATTTCAAATTGTTAATTAAAACAATAAGTGTAATGGTGCTTGTTATTAAACTTAGTGCAGGGATAATATCTCTTAAAGATTCTCTCCAGTAATCTGTTCTGCTTTCTACATAAATAATATCATTGGCTTGTAAAACAAAATCAGTTCTTGTAATACCTTCAATGGTTGATAAGTCAAATTGAAAAACCTGAGGATCTTTTAAATCTCCTCTAACTAATTTAATGTTATTGGATTTTGCTAATTTATCTAAGCCACCAGCCTGACCAAGAGCTTCTAGTAAGGTAGTGTTTTCGTTTTCTAATGTAATTACAACACCTTTTCCTGTGCCCGGAAATATGGTAACTCTTCTGTTTTTTACTCGGATATTTACAAATGGTTTAATGTAATATTTTTTGTATCTATCTTCTAATAACTTCTCTGCTTCTCTTATCGTTAAGCCTGCCAATTCTGTTCTTCCTAAAATAGGAAGTTTAGCAAAACCATCAAATTCTACAATATAACGGACACTTTCTTTAACTGACGGTGCAATTCTATCGATAGAAATTGCTGTTAAATCAATTAATGTTGTTCCATCATTAGTGTATAATGTAAAGGCTATAATATCTCCAATAGAGATAATAAATTCTGAACTATCATTTAATGGCGGTTCATCAAACTCATAACCCTTAGGGGTTTCAAGCATTCTTGCAGATTTGTAATTACATGAAAACAAAACAGCGATGGTTGCAATAAAAAGGAACCCTTGTATTTTTTTTAAACTCATTCTTTCTCAAACTTTTAGAAGTTAACAAACTTATTAAAATCTATGGTAAAAAACGTATATTTTTAATTATTGTTTAGTAATGATAAGTAAAGCTTTTTCATATCGTTGGTTAGCCTATTGTAACTGAATTTTTCTTGTACAAAACCCCAACCTTTTTCACTCATTTTTGCTCTTAAACTATCATCTTCAACTAGCTGAGATAATGCTTTTGTAAATTGCTCTAAATTGTTAGAATCTGTTATAAAAGCAGTCTCATTTTTTAAAACTATATTTTCTACTCCGCCAACATTGGTAGTGACAATTGGCTTGTTTGCCGCCTGAGCTTCAATTAAACTAACTGGTGTACCTTCGTTTAGCGATGTTAGTGCAATAATATCTAACCCTGCATTTGCCCAATCGATATCTTTAATCCAACTGGTTAAAGTAATTGTTGCAGGGGTTGAGTTTTTGCTCCATTCCACATAATCCAAATCAATACGTTTCAACAATTCAATTAGTTGCTCTTTCTCTTCGCCATCACCAATAATAAATGCTCTTATTTTTTTTGAAGTTGCTTTTTTTATTTCATTAATGGCGTTTATAAATAGTTGGTGGTTTTTTATTGGAACTAACCTTCCAATAATTCCAATGGCAATTTCATCATCTTGCAATTGGTATTTTTTACGAAATGAAATTCTTTTTTCAGCTAAGTTTTCTTGAAAACGAGATAAATCAAAACCTAAAGGAACAACTGTTAGCTTATCGGCTTTACATATTTTATGATCTTGCCACAATTCTTTTTTTTGAATATCACTAATCGCAATAATTTTAGTTGACTTTTTGGCTAAATGGCGTTCAATATTTTTGTAAAAAAGCGTTTTTGTTTTCCCAAAATAAGAATGGAAAACATGGCCATGAAACGTGTGAACAATTACTGGAACTTTACATTTAGCAGCAGCCAGTCGGCCTAAAGTTCCAGCTTTTGAAGCGTGGGTATGAACTATATCGGGCTGAAACTCTTTAATTATCTTTTTTATTTTTTGATAAGCTTTTTTATCTGCTGAAAAACTGATACTGCGTTGCATTTCAGGAATAATTACTGGTTTTATTCCTAATTTTTCTAAGATAAATTCAGAGCTTTCTTCTTCTTCATATTTAACACCACCAACTAATAAAGTCTCAAATTCAGGCTCTAAATATTTGGTTAAGTAAGCAGCATTAAAAGTTGGTCCGCCCAAATTAAAGCGGTTAATGATACGAAGTACTTTTATTTTTTTATTTTTTGACATTTATAAGTTTACTTTTTACACACCCCAAGAATTTCTAAGCAACAAGTTGCCAAGAACTTCTATTCCCCTCTCAAGAGGGGAGCCTTCGGTCGATATTATTTATTGTATTACACATCAATCAGGTCATCATATATTTTTTCCACCAGGTATTAAAAACAATTAATGCCCAAACTGTTGCAGGAGCATCTTCTGGGTTGGCAGAATGTAATTGTTGTTTTAAAGCTTTTGTAGCTGTAACGTTAAAAATACCTTGTTCTTCAATAAAATCATCATTTAACAAGTCATTTTCTATGGTAGATTTTAATTCATTTCTAAACCAACTTAATAGAGGTACTTCAAAACCATGTTTAGGGCGCTGGTAAATTTCTTCTGGTAATTCTTTTCTAAAAGCATCTTGAAGAATTTTTTTCTTCATAGTACCATTAATTTTAAAAGCTGTTGGTAACGAAAAAGCAAAGTTGACTAAACGATGATCTAAAAAAGGAGTTCTCACTTCTAAACTATTTGCCATACTCATACTGTCCACTTTCCTAAGCATATCATTGGTTAACACCATTTTCATATCCGTATAAAGTACATCGTTTATATCTCCATCTTTACGAATATGGCTGAGTAAATAATCTTTTCTTTTTTTATATTCAAAAGCAGAATCTGTTAAGCGATGAGGGTTAAAAACCAATTCTTCTTTTAGTAAATAATTGGCTTTTTCTTCATTAAGGATACCTGCCCATTTCCAATACCTTGCTTTGTTGGTCAGTTTTGCACCTAAACTAAATTTGTGTAATTGCCTGTTAATGTTGGTGAATTTCGAGTTTCTTGATTTAGGAAGATTTTTCCAAATGGGGTAGCCCATTTTCACAATAGACTCTTTTAATCCGGGGTTACGCGATTTGAATTCTGCCATGTGTTTGTTGTAGCCAGAAAACATTTCGTCTGCTCCATCTCCCGAAAGGGCAACTGTAACATGTTCTTTTGTATGTTTGCTTAATAAATAAACAGCTATTGCTGAAGAATCAGCAAAAGGTTCATCTAAATAATCTAAAATATCGTGTAAATTCTCGTATAAATCGTTGTTAGATAATGAAAAAACTTGGTGTTGACTACCAATTTTTTTAGCTACAGCATTGGCATAAACTGTTTCGTCAAAATAAGGTTCATCTTTAAATCCGATAGAAAAAGTTTGTAAATCGGGTTTATGTCTTTTTGCAATTAAACTGATAATTGATGAATCTACACCTCCACTTAAAAAAGTACCTACAGGTACATCTGCAATTAATCTTTTCTGCACAGCATCATCCAATAAATTGCGTAACATTTCTTGCGATTTGTCATAATTTAAAGCGCTGGTTTGTATAGTTGCTTCCTCCTGAAAAGGAATTTCGTAATACATTTCTTCTTTTACTCCACCCTCTAATTGATTAATGTTTTTTATGGAGATAAAATGGCCAGGTTTAAGTTTACTCACATTTTCTAATATAGAACAATGAGTAGGAATGTAGTTGAATTGCAAATAGTTGAATAAGCTAATTTTATCAATTTCTTTTTTGATGTTAAAATTTAAAATAGCTTTTAATTCTGATGCGAAAATAAATTGTTCGCCATCAAAATAGTAGAGTAGTGGTTTAATTCCCATTCTATCTCTAGCGGCAAAAAGTGAGTTTTCTTTTTTATCAAAAATAGCAAATGCAAAAAAACCGTTTAATTTATCTAAACATTTCTCTTGGTGTTTGATGTATAGTTGAAGCAGCACTTCGGTATCTGAAGAGGTAGTAAAACTAATACCATCAGTAATTAATTCATCTTTTAGCTCTTTGTAATTGTAAATTTCGCCATTAAAAACGATGGTATATCTTTCTGTATTTTCTGTAAAAGGTTGGTTGGCGGCATTAGATGTGTCAATAATAGAAAGCCTTGCGTGGCCCAATGCTAAATTATTAAACTTAGCTGTGCTTCTATTGTCAGGACCTCTTTTAGATAGTGTTCGTGTAGCAGCGGCTATCTTTGCCAACTCTTTTTCATTTTTTGATATAATGCCAACAATTCCACACATAATGGTAAAGATACTAAAAACAAGAGGTGATTTTTATATAGGTGGTGAATCTTGAGTGAAGTAGCTACATAAAGTCTTGAAAAGCACGTTTTTTTTTGAGTTCGATAGAACGAAGAAAATAATGTGCTTTGAAAAGGTACGCAATCTGAATTCGCTGCGATGACTATCGGGTACAGCGAAGATGGTTTTCAATACTGTGGGAGATTTGAGTTGGTTCGTTTAACGTTTACCTATGTTTAGTACGGATTTACAAAGAGATAAACACTCTATTACGCACATAGCCTAAAGTTAATATTTTGTTTTTAAATTATTCTTGTTTTAAACACCAAATCAAAAGATTTGGCGGTTTCCATTAATTACTCCAAACTTTCACCTTATTACCGAAACCCGTATTATGTATAGATTTTGTTAGGCAATGTTATCCTTTTTCTTCTTCTTTTATGAGTTCAAAATAGTAATTAATGTTATTCTTTAGCCCGGTCGGTAAGGAATAAAAAACAACAATAAATTCATTTCCAAATTTGGCAATATGATAACTACCTTTTTGAGATAATCTTTCAATTTTAGGTTTGTCAAATCCAAGATCGATTAAAAAATCACATAAATTCCCATCTATTCCTATTGTTGAATGATTTTGGATACTTGGTCCTGCTTGTTCAATATACTTTAAGTGGTATCGACAATAAATAGAATCAATTATTTCTAAAGTGTCAGTTTTATTTTTAATAAAAAAAATGCTATCGAGATTTATGGGAATTATGTACTATTAACACCTAACCCTAATTACAAGGCTTAAGAAATCAAAAGCACCTTAATTTTTAAGGTGCTTTTTTTATTTGAGAATTTTCTGGATGATTCTTTATGTTGTTTTCAAGTTCTTCTAATTCACTTTCGTTCATTTCAATGGCATTACCAATTCCTAGATATTTTCCATAGACCCATGTTTCTAAACTTGGTTTTACTTTTTGTAAAGTAGAAATTAAATTAAAAGGAACTCCAATAAGCAGAAACAGAGCAACTGAGATTAAAAAAGCTCCTGCAGCAAGCCATGTAAGATAATCACCCAAATCAGGGGTAGTGTCAAAATAATACTTAGCACAATATAAATAGTACCCTAAGACTCCCACCATAAAAAGTCTTGCAGATGGGTAGACTAGTTTGAATAACAAATCTCTCCACCATTTTGTTTTTTTCTTCTTATCAACTAATACTTTTAGTCTATTACTCTTATGTCTTAAGAACTTGAGGTCAAAGGGTTCTTTAGTTAATTTTTTTCGTTTTTGTTCTTCAATTATTAAATGAATGATATAGAATATAAAGAATAATCCGAAAATGACAGCTAATGATATAACTATCCACGTAAGTAATTTCTTGATTTTTTTCATCAGGTATGATTGTAATAAAAGTAGGTTGTATTACAAACAACAATCATGCTAAATAATATAGTGTTATTTTTTTAGAACGCCAGGAATGTATTTTTCATACTTAGCATTTAGCAAACTTAATCCCTCTTGGTCTTCAGAAATATTATAGTTTAATTTTTCTTTTAAGTATTGATGTCTTGCTTCTGCTTCATTAAAAAGGGTTCCCCATTTAACAACAAAAACATTTAGTCCATCAGATGCATGAATATGTCCAAATTTTCTATTCTGTTGTTCACAATCCAGCATTATTTCCTTCTTAATATCATTCACTAATAAAATGAAAGTCCATTCTGTTTTATCCTTTTCAAATCTATTATCATCTCTAACTTTTTGGGCATAACTCATTATTTGCCCCAGTTCATCTCTTCCACCGTTTACAGTTGGTCTTTTCAACTCTATCACTAGGTTTCTATGGTATCCATTTTTTCCATTGTTATATTGTTTCCATAGACATACATCAGGAATTTCATTAAGATTGGTATTATCGCCTTCATCAACTACACTTTCAAAATCATTTCTTCCTAATTCTTTTAGGTGTGATTTCAAAACATTTTTTAAACTCACGTCACTAGCTCCTAGTGTATAATCGTCCCCAAAAATCCATGTTTCATGCTCAACGATTTTATGTAAATGTTTTCGTTCTAACACTTTTTTGTTCTTTATGGGGTCCATTACTACCACCTTTAGCTCATATAGGAATCTTAATCTATCAGTAACTTCTTTCATTGTATCTATTACAGTAGATAAAGAAGTTGTTTCAAGTAATTCTTTGAGGTCATCCATTTTCTCTTCAGGAAGATTTATTACTTCTGTAATTATCTTATGAAAACTTGTTGGGTTTGTTTCTAACGCTTCTTTTACTAAAGATAGAGTTAGCTTTTTACTAACATCTTCTTGGTCGGAAAAATGAGGAACATATTCATTAATATTTAGAGCTACAATATCAAATACTTGTCGAGTAGCATTTTCAACTTCATCAATAGGGTCTTTTTCATATGGGTATATCTGCTTTTCTTTTAATTCTTTTATAAAATCAGCACTTCTTCCATGAATTCTATCTCTAATATATTTTCGAATTATTTTTTTTGATTCCACAACGGCAGTAGAAAGAATAATATCCATTTCAGCAAGGCTTAGCTGATGCTGACGATGCAAAGTTCCAATATAGTCAGACATTAAATATGCAGAAACATTTAATCCAGAAGTTTGTACTCCAAGATTTGTTTCTCCAAATGAAATGGCATTTTGATTACAGTAGTATAGTTTCTTTTCACATGACCTTGTCCATTCAACTATTCTAATTTTAAAGTCGTAACTTGACTTAACCCCCTCAATATCCATATTTACAGGAATATCTTGAGTCTCTTCATTTAAAATAAAAGAAGAGAAATCTAAAAATTTCCCGTTAATCTTTATTTTGAAAGTAGGATATTGTTGATAGTAAATAGCTAGTTTTTGTTCAATTGATTTTATATTTTCTACAGAAAAAGCAGAATTAGCTTTCTTTTCATCTACATTTTCAATAAGAACTGTAAATCCATTTTTAGAATCTTCTTTTCTAGTATATAAATCACCTACATCTGGTTGCGTAAGATGATTTCGGTCAAGTTTAATTTCAAAGAATTTATTCAAATCTCCTTCCTTATAAAAAGATTTGAATGAAATCAAGTTACCAAGACCGAATGCATTATATCTACCTTTACCTTCCTCTCCGTGAAATGCTCTTTCTCCAGGGCTAAACTTTTTTTCTTTTTTTAATGACCCGCCTAATTTTTCAAAAGCTGCAATGGCTTCATCATATTTAATCCCATTTCCGTTATCACTAATTTCTATAGATTCGGTATGGACCTCATTCCCAATCTTTTTTATTTCTATCATAGAAGCATTTGCATCTAAGGCATTCCATATCAATTCCATTAGTGCTGTTGTACCAGAAACTGTTGTTAAAGATTCTATATAATCTTTCTGTACTTTAACATTTAATGTTTTTGCCATAAGAAATTTAATATTAAACCAAAGATAGGAATTATTATAAATGAAAAATTCAAACAATAATATTTATTAATTTCCCCAAGTCAACGGAATAATTTTTTCTATCATTTCCTGACAGGTTAAGCTAGAATTCATGGTAATTCCTCTAATTTTATGAATGATATTAATCCTTTCGTAAGCATCATTCATATACATGTCATGGTCGTGCTTCAGTTTTTGCAATGGAGTTCTATTTCCCCTATTCTCAACTATTAGGCTTTGCAGCTCTTCCTTAATAATATTTCGTAACTCTTCCACATATCTAAATAGTTATGAAAAACAGAAGTTTACAGGCTTAAGCTTCTTTTTTCTTGAGTGGCCACTGTATTTATACTCTTTTCGTTCTTTCCATTTATGTTCTGGGTATTCATTTGGTATTGCTAGAAGTTCTCTGTTTGTAATATATGAAGCCTTGCTATTCCACAGTAATTCTCTCAGCTTCTCAAGGAATGTCATTTCCATGCACCAGCAATGAAAATTGTATTCTGCTAAATATAATTCAAGGTATTTATATGAATGTTTTCTGTAATGTTTTAAATGAGCATTTAGGTGTGAATTGGAGTTTTCAACTGAATTTGTATGGTTTCCAAACTCATCTATAAATCCTTTCTTACACTTTATCTTAGGTTTTCCATTTGCTTTTAGAACAACCTCTCCATTATCATCTAATATAGGTATTCTGCTTGTGTGAGTTATATATATCACATCTTTAAAATATTCTTTATCAATATGTTTATGTGTAGGGTGAGTATCTATATATAAAATTGCATTTTTAGAAATGTTTTCATGTAATATCCTCTCGAAGTTTTTGGTTGTTATATCCTTTTTTGAGGTTCCCATTAATTTAACAATGTTTTTCCCGCCTCTTTGTTTAATGTTCATCATCACTCTTTGGTTTCCATAAGGTTTTGCTACATATCCTTCAATTTCTTGTTCTTTCCTTTTCTCATTTTTTTTATGTGCGGTCATTCTATAAGACATAATTAAGTTCTCTCCTCTTTTTGAGTTAAAAATAAATTCATCAGCTTCAACTTCACCATCAAGAATCATATCTTTTAAGAAGTTCATGTTATTTCTCAGTTTATGACATACAGACCATACGGTTCTATAATTAATGTCTAGTTTTTTAGAAATTCTATTAGCATTTAATCCAATACTAAACTCTTCCATTATAGCAAACCAATCAGGAAGTGGTAAGTTGGTGTTTTGCATGAAGGTTCCATTTGTAACAGAGAATTGAGGCTTCCTGCAGTGAGTGTTTGAGCATTTGAAAATTTGACGACTTTCTATGAAATAAACCTTTTCACAATTACATTCTGGACAAGTCGGTTTACCATTCCATCTAATCTTAACAAGTAAATTAATACAATCTTTTTGGGTGTAAGTGACTCTTCTTAATTCACGTACATTATTAAATATTGCAGTTTTCTCCATAGGATTCGGGAGAATTCATCAGGAGGTTTTAATAATGTGTGTTTTATTTTCATAATCATATTAAATATATAACTGAAAAATTACGAAGTTACAAAACCAACTAAATGTTATAAAAAATAAAATTTCAAGAAATCACAAAAGCATATATTTATACTTTAAAAGAACTAGTAACATGGAGAAAGATGAGTATTTAAGTAAATTAAAAGACTATAAACTTTGGTTTGATTATTCCGAGAAGCAACTCTTAGTTGCAGAATGTATCCTGAATGATAGTCTTTTAAGCAAAGAAAGACTATTGAAAATCAAGGGTGAAGGAGCAAGTCCTGATGACTTTGTTTCGTTATGGACTAACTCTCTATACCATTATGGGGTCTCGATTGAAATTGGATTAAAAGCGTTAATCATAAAGTATAAGCCTGATGAACTCGAAGCAAATGAGAATCCTAATGGTATACAATTAAAAAGAATAGGAAAGGGTGGGAAAACACATAGTTTACTAGCCCTTGCAAGTGATGCAGGAATTTTCAAATCAATTGTATTGAAAAACTTTCAAAAAAAAGAACTTGAAGAGGTTTTAGATTTTCTTTCTGATATTATAAAATGGGGTGCGAGGTATCCAATTCCCTCCAATTCTCAGACAATGTATATGTTTAATAATAAGGTTCATTGGAAGTTAGTTTCGAGCTTTCATATACTTGATGTCATAGAGCCTATATTTGAGTTATTCAGAAAAGAAAAAATGTGACATTTGAAAATCAATTTGATTTAAAAGAATACAAAAAGGTTTTTAATATTTAGAATCTAAATTACGCAGGTCTTATTCGGGTTTTAAAAACTACAAAACCTCCAGCAGCAATGTTGGAGGTTTTTATTTAGATTAATTTGTATTTTTAAGGAAACAAAAAATCAAACTATTTAGATGACAGAGAAAATTGAAATTAAAATTGAGCTTTCCGATATTTCAAATAAATGTCTTCTGAAAATTAAAGAGACCACAGAATGTGTATCAAGGATATATCAGGCGATAGATAAGTTAGAAATAGATATTCATAAGCCATTGCCTTCTGATGAACTTCCAATATTGATTGATGACAATAATCCTATACCATCAGTAAAGAAGCAAAAAGAAGCCACAATAAATTGGGCTTTAAAGAAAGGTTTTGAAGACTTTATTGGTGGCTTAACATTGAGCTTCAAGGAAACATATAAATTTCTTAAAATTTATAGTTTATCAAATGAACCTAAATACACTAAAACACGCCAGGAAATAGAGTCTGAATTAGATAAAATTAATATTGAAATTGAAAAATTTCACATACCCAACTTTATTCAAAACATTGAGAAGCTTCTTGGGAAACCTTTACCTCTCAGAGAGGAGATAGAATCAATAAATAAAATTAGAAATTGTCTTGTTCACCGTCATGGGATAGTATCTGGAAAAGATGTTAAATATTCAGATGATGAAAGTTTGCGTTTAAAATGGATTTCTATTCAATCTTATACAATAATAAATGGAGAAAAACATATAATCACATATGAGATGCGTAAAAAAGGAATAACTTTATATAACTTATCTCATGAATTCATTTCAAATGAAAAAGTATTTAAGGTTGGAGAAAAAATATCACTTAATATAAATGAATTTAATGGTGTGGCAGCTACATGTTCTCAATTCGCTAACTCTTTATTTCCTTTAATGCCCCGCCCTTAATAATTTAGGCTGGACCTTTCTTTTTTATAATTTTTCTGCTTAATCGCTTTATCCTTTTCTCTTTATTGATATATAATTTGTCTAGTGCATGAATTAATAGTTCATATGCGTCAAAAATATCCTCAATATCCAAATCGCCATGACTTCCATAATTCCCTAACCATTTTATAGCTAATAGTGAATCTGCAGCATCAGGATTTTTGATTTTCAATTCATTTATTCTAACATCTAAAGTTCTAAATTTCCTTTTTCCTGCTGCTGTTCTTAAAGTTTTATTGATTTTTTTATCATCACAAATACACTCTACTGCCTTCCTGATAGCATTCCCACAAGCAGATTTATCAGACCAAAACAATTCAAAAGATTTTTCTATTTCATCTTCTACAGCAGATGGAATCTCATATGGAATAATAAATAAATTAATTGGCGGATTAAAATATTTAGGATAATAATGTTCTATTAAATCAGACTCATTTTGTTTGCCAACTTGACCCCAAGACATGTTAGCATCTCCTATTATAAAAATATTTTCACTACAACTTTTATTACTACATATAGCTTTAGCAATAAATTTTTCTTTAATATATTCGGGGTACCAATCATCATCTTCTGCTCTCCATTTAATGGACTGGTTCGTTTCTTTAGATTCTAATTCTTTGACATCTATAATTAAATTACCCTTTTCACAAGTAGGGCAAATCCAATCATTAGTATTACCTAAGATAAAGTATTCATAATTATTCTCTCTGTCAAAATTCATAATAGGATGTTTTTAATGTATAAACTGAATTACCTAATAAAGGTAACCTTCTATTGGTTTAAGTTCAAATTTGGATTCCTCCATTTTCATATGGTGAACTTTGACATGAGGATATTTCTTATGAATTATGTTATAAACTTTAAGAGCATCAGCATAAGGTGTGTCACATCCAAAAGCTATTTCAGTTAAACTTTCTGGAGGAAAATTAAATTTTTGACTTGGTTCTTGTGATAACAATCTCACTTTTCGAACTTCATTTTCATATTCCCAAACTTTAGATTTTGTTGTAACATAATGCTCCATAGATTTTGCAGATTCAAAGTCATAATCAATAGCTTTAAAATTGGGGGTATACTTCACCTCTAATATAGGCGCAAATTCTTTTGGAGATAAAGAGATGTCAAATTTTAAGCAAACACCTTTGTGGTTGTCCCCATAATGAGACCACATTAATATATCTGTATAATTATTTTGAGTAAAGCAACACACTCCAATATTTCCATATAGTTCTGCAACACTCCCTTCCATCTTCTTCTTAAATTCAGCTCTATTTTTTTTAGCTGATTTCATCCACCTTCTCTTTTCAGTTCTATCAGAATTTTTCATTCCTGAATTTACAGCTCTTTTGATTAAGTCATCAGTTGGATTTACTGTTACAAGTTTCTCATAGCAATCGTAAGGGTCATTAAAGTCTTTTGGTTTAGAAAGCCAGAGATAGCCTTCTTCCAAACTATTAATTAAATTATCTTCTTTATCAATAGAGGTAAATTTATATAGTTCGTTTGGAAATATTAGTTGGGACTCATTCACAAATGAAAATTAAGCTTTTTCCCTTTACTTTCCTTTGAGGATTTCTTATGTTCTTAAAAACATGTTTTTATGAAAAAATATTCTAAAGTTTATCATCTTAAAAAATGGGATGGACAAGTCCCTGTAGTTGGTTCTAAAGCCGAATGGCTACCACAACAGATTGAATTCAATTATGATGAAGATAATAATGAAAGAGAGGAAATCCATTACTTTACTGTAATAGGGAATATGTGGGATGTAGAGTTTAATACTGGATTCAAATTTTATAAAGCTTTTGAAACAGAAGAGCAAGCTGATATATTTTTTCAAGCCTTCATTAAAAAGTATCCTAATTCAAAAATGTATTTAAGAGAAAAAACTTCTAATATTTTAAAAAAGTATACTTAAAGAGCTTCGTCTTGTACTATGATGTATAAATAATATGGAGCGTCACCATGCCTACCACCACCTCCTGCAACTCTATTTCTAATTCTACCTTTAAAAAAATCTACATACTTTTTTTCAAAATCTAATATTTCATCCAAACCATCTGATTCAAAGAGAATAAACATTTTACCATAACCGTTTTTATCATGTGATTTATCATGAGGTTCAGCATCATAATCTTCAGGAGTTTCTCCTGAAGAATCAACAGACTCACTTAGGGAATAATCACCAGTCATTCTTCCGTTAGGGTTGCAAGTTTTCCCTATATAAGTTTGTCCATCACCATACTTTCTTATTACCCTTTCAATTTTTACGGGAATTCCTTCTTCACCGTTAACCTTGTATGTAACTAAGTCTATCATATCATCAATAGTTTTATTTTCTTGTATAGATTCTAATGTCTTTATATGCTTGTTTGGAACAGCTTTCGTTTTAATGAACTCATCATAACCCTCCAGCTCCTCTCTAAGAATTTTTCTTATATACTTTCTAAGCCATACCATAAATTAACATGTTAATTTTCATACTATAAAATCTCTTACTTCACATCCTAAAGAATCTGCAATTCTTTTCAAAGTTAATGCAGAAGGATTTTGACGACCATTCTAAATCGTAGATAAATTTAATCAAAATTATTACCTCACCAAAGTTATTCTCACATTCTGATAAGTACAATCATTCCCTTGAAAAGAAAACACAACTTCATTTGCATTGAAGCTTATTATGTCTGGGACTATTGTTGCAAAAGGATAACCAACTTGTGACTTTGTGGAAGTAAGCGTTAATTTACTATTCGCTGTATTATAACTCCAAACTCCAGAATCAGCTGTATTAGCTCCAATTGCACAGTGCCAAGCATAGGTGAAGTCCGAATGTGTATAAGTGCCGTTTGACAAAAATGTCATTGTTCCTGTACTACCTGTATTTATATAAGTTCCACCATTTTCACTATATTCATGCGAACCAAGATTCCAAACACCGATTAAATTATCTTGAAATACCAAAGATGTATTTGTTATTGGAGTTGTCGGAGCAACTGGCTCTAGATTTTCTTCCTCTTTATTACATGAAGTGAATGATATTACTGCTAACATGGTCACAGATATTATTAGTTTTAGATTTCTCATACTTATGGTTTCCAAATAGTAACAGTTATGCCTTGAAGGTGAAAGTCAATTACAGTTGGAGCTGTGGCTGAAGTATTCCACATTCCTGAAGTAGAACTATACCCAAAAGTTCCTGTCTCTGTTAGTGAACTTGAATTAGCTGTAACAATATATGTATAAGTCTGGTCTTCATTGATTGAAAACTGACTTGTAGCAGGAAGTGTTCCTGTAATATTATTGAAAAACAAAACATTGCTTGACGCATCCGTGACCTTCAGGTTCAAGTCTGTTAATCCACTTCCTCGAACATAAGAAAATGATTTAACTACAACAGTTGGAGTTGGTGTCGATGTAACAATTGGTGTCGGAGCTGGAGTTTCTTCTTCCTTGCTGCATGATGTGTTGAATATCATTAGTAGTAGAAGAATTGGTAGAATTAAGTTTAGTCTTTTCATGATGAGTTAGTTATGGTTCGCTGCTAAGTTACCATAAAATACAACATAAGTTACCTAAGTTGGTAACTTAATTTTGAAAAGAGAGGTTTTTCTTTGTAGAAGCTTTATTAATTACAAGCTCTATATGGTAAAAGAAGAATTTCTTAAAAATTTTGGACAACATATTAAGTCGCTCCGTAAGGAAAAGGGGATTACTGCTGCCGAACTAGGAAGGAGAACTGAAATAGAAAGGTTTCATATTTCCAGATTAGAATCTGGCAAGATTAATCCGACTCTTGTAACGATAAAATCTCTCGCCAGTGGATTTGATATGGAGCTTGACGAATTTTTTAAAGGATTTAAGAAAGATTAATCAGTAACGGATACCAACTCCCCTATCGGAATATTTAATAATTCAGCCAGTTGATTTAATTTAACAATTGAGCTGTTAACCTTTCCAGATTCAATTCTGGCTAAAGACGAACGGTCTATTCCTGATTTTTTAGCGAACTCTTCTTGGGTTAAATTCATAGATTTTCTTGCTTTTGCTATATTTTCTCCTAATTTTTCTAAATATTTTTTGTCTCTCATCTCTTAGTCTTTTCAGTATTATTATACGCAAATATAAATATTTTGTTGCAAATCTGCAACATTTTTATTTTGTTTGCGTATAACTTACCGAACACCAACAATTTTTTAGTGTTTATCCCCAATATCTTGTCCAGGTTCGTGAAGCAAGATTTATCAAAACAAATGTATTATCAAAAATTTTCAACCTTCAAATAGATTGGAATATTATTTACTTAAACCTTAGAACTTATGAAAACTCAAAAAGTGAAAATAAACTGTCCAGAATGTAAAACAATATTGGACGTAGATGAATTACTGGTAAGCCAGTTTGAAGATTCAATTAGAAAAGACCTCTAATCGGAATTAAAAAGACGAGAGGATGAATTACAAGAACAACGTAAAGAGTATAAAGAAATGGCTCTTGAACTTACAAAAGAAAAAGAAGACGTTGATGAACTTGTAAATAAGAAGGTGAAATCTCAACTACTTAATAGAGAGGAAGAAATTAAAGTCTCTATTAGAAAAGAAGTTAACGATGAAAAGGTTCTGCAACTTCAGGAGCTTGAGAATGAGCTGAAGCGTAAAAGTTCTCAATTAGTAGAGCTGAATCAAACTAAAGCTAAGCTTCAACGCCTAAGCAGAGAGTTTGAAGAGAAGGAAGTTAAACTCCACCTAGAAGCTGAAAAAGAGCTTTTTGAACGCTTGGATAAAGCAAAAGTCTCAATTAAAGAAGAGTTGCAGATGGAGAGTTTTCTTAAAATTAAAGAAAAAGAAAACATCATCGAATCTTTAACTCAGAAACTTGATGAAGCTAGACAAAGGGCTACTCAGGGAAGTATGCAGCGTCAAGGTGAAGCTCAGGAATTAGTCATTGAACAAATCTTAACTGAAATGTATCCTACAGATTCCATTGACGAAATTAAGAAGGGAGCAAAAGGTGCAGATTGTGTTCAAACCATAAGAACTCAAAGTGGAATTGAAGCTGGAAAGATTGTTTACGAAAGTAAAAACACCAAAAGTTGGAGCAACAGTTTCATAAAAAAGCTGAAACAAGATAATCTTGTTACGAAGGCTGATATTATGGTGATTATTACCAAATCAATGCCGAAAGAAGTGAATGGGAAATATGGAATTATTAATGGTGTTTGGATAACAACACTTGAAAATCTTAAAGACCTTTCATTATTGTTAAGATATGGTTTATTGAAAACATATTCTGTAATAATTACTCAGGAAGATAAGAAGGATAAGATGAGCCTGTTGTACAATTACCTTACATCAGAAGAATTCAAATCTGTCTTTGAGTCAATTTTAGATGGATTCAAGAGTCTGCAAGATTCTCATCACGATGAACAACGTAAGCTTCAGCTCCTTTGGAAAAGACGTGAGAAACATCTGGAGCAAGTACTTGGAAGCACAATTGAGTTTTATGGAAGCATTAAAAGTATTTCAGAGAATTCAATTCCAATTATTCCAATGCTTGAAATTCGAAAAGCAAGTTAAACTTCAGTTTAATATTTAGTTAAATCAATTAAGCAAAGCGGAATTATACCGCTGTGCAAGTATTAACATTCCAACAAAAAGGACTGTGAGTCGAAGGACTCGGTATGATAGTTAGGTCAAGTAGATTCCGAACAGCACATAAATCTACATGATTAGCCATCAGTCAGAATTCTCATTAATGGGGGTTAATGGGAATTCTCACGCCTTTTTGTTGGATTAAAAACTTTAGAACTTATGAAAAAACAAAGAAAAATAGAACACTACGGATTAAAGTCACACGAAAAAAGATTCGGTACTGAAGAAAAATGTAGAGATTATCTTTCTCAGCTTAGATGGGATGGACAACCTACTTGTCAAAACCCTGATTGTGGAAACAAGTACATGAATTACTTTTTAAGCACGAGGAATATATGGAAATGTAGTAAATGTAAAAAACAGTTTAGCATTACTAAAGGAACCATATTTGAATCAACAAATCTTCCTTTAACAATGTGGTTTAAAGCCATTTACTTTTTTACTATTCATAAACGTGGAATATCTTCATGTCAGCTTGCAAGGGACCTTGAAATAGAACAACGTACAGCGTGGTTTATACTTCATCGTCTTAGAGAGACACTCAACAATAATGATAGCCTTAATCTTGATGGAGAAATCGAAGTTGACGAAACTTATATAGCTCCAATATTAGGGAGGGATGTTAGGCTTCAGAGAAGAAAAAGAAAGCATGATGCAGAGATGGAAAAAATTCATGGTCTAACAACAGCAAAAGCAAGAAGATTACGAGGCTACCCTCTTAAAACTAACAGACAAAAAGGAGTTACAAAAGAAGTAATAGAACAAAGAAAAAGAGAAAAAGCATTATTAGGTGAAAGGAAGAGCTTTGAGCAGCCAGTTGTTGTATTTGGAATGCTACAGCGAGATGGAAAAATACACTTAGAAGCATTAGGTAAAGGAGAGGATAAAGCCAGAAGTGAACATATCTTCCCGATAATAAAAAGACATGTCTCTAGTAAATCTATCATTGTTTCAGACCAGGCAAGTATATATAGGACTATAAAAAAGTTCTTTGCAGGGCATGAAAAAGTAAACCATTCAAAAGGTTATGTAATCAAGGGAATCCATATTAATGGTATAGAAAACGTGTTCAAGCATTTAAAGAAAATGATTGCTGGAACATTTTTCCACATCAAGCTTCATCATTTTCAAAGTTATCTTTTTGAACATTCTTTTAGGTGGAATGTTTTAAAAATTCCAGATAGAGAAAAAATGGATGCATTTCTTTCAAAATTAAATGGCCAGAAACGATTGAAGTATGGAGATTTAATTAGTCGAGATTTTAACTCTTTAAACTTTGCGGCATGATGGAATATAACTATAAAATAACCGACTTAATGAAAATGCTTCGAGACCAAAGACGCAGAAGGTATCAAGGAATTAATGTTTTGTTGTCCATATTTGGTGATGACTCTATTGAACCAGTCAGAAGGAAATTCATGATAATAGCTGGATTAAGAGCTCTAGGTTTGTATGAAATTGGAAATCATTATGACAGAAGAAAAGACTTTTCTGATGCTCCGAAGAAAGTTAATGGTAATATAAAAGGTAAAATTGTTCCAGCAGAATTATTCCGTTGTCATTTGATGGATGCTATTATACAGTTTGATGTTATTTTGAACTAATTACTTCTTTATTTCTTTAAAAAATTCTCTAATCTCTTTTTTTAATTCATCAGGCTTTGCTGGAGTTTTAGCCCAATTCCTTCTCCTTCTTATTGAAATAGAACTTCCAACAACGAATGAACCTTGTTGCATAGTTACTTTCGGCAAACCAATTATTGGCATAGAAATAGTTCCCTCAATATATCTTGGAGGTGTTTTCTTTCCTGCTTTCCCCAACTTCGTTTTTAATTTATAAAGTTCCGCAGGCGTAAGACGTTCTGGTTTGTAATTTGAAAGCTCGCATGTAGATGCTTGAATTTTAATTTCAATCGAACTTTTATCTTTTAGAAATGAACCAAAATAAAAAATTTGACGACTCTCATTCTCTAGCACTAATTTTCCTTTGCGAATAAATTCTTGTCCCTTTTGGGTCTCTATATAATTTACGTCCTTGAAGTTTAATATCACACTTCTTTTTTTAATACTTGTCCCATCCTCTCTTTTGACAACAATGTTATTAACAAGAACACTTAGGTTCTTCCCATATAGTTTAGGTACCCTACATACAGAGTTTATAAAATCTATTTTATCAAATTCAATACCTGTTAACTTCATTTTTTGAGTATTACTTTTTTTAACGTTGTTTTATCCAAAATAGTTCGGTCATTCCTATAAAATGTATTGGCATTCACTATTCTATCCAAAGAAGTTGTATAGCTTATAATAGTATAATTTTGAAATACAGTTTGACCAGAGTCAGCAGCTCTCCATAATTCCTTGAAATAGTCATTGCTATAATGTCCTCTAATTGTAATATTACAATTGTCAATTAGCAAATCATATATTTCATCTAAATATTCACACTGAGGATTATTTACCTCTACTTCAGTAATACTATTTGGTAAAAAATATTTTTTTATATTATTAATACTATCTCTTACTCCATTTTCTAACTCTATGTCATAGGCAATCCATTCTTTTGGGTAGATTGTGTTTAATCCCGACATCAAGTCTAACTTCATACAATGATAAATAGATTAATAAATTATTAATTAAGTGTCTAAGATAATAAAAAAAACTCCTTGATTTTTACTTCTTATATTCTATTAAATCAAAAAGAATATAATTATGGATGTTTTAGAAAAAGAACTGAATGCTGAAAGAGCATGGAAACATTACATTGAAAACAATGAGCTTCCATCAGGCATTCCACCGAACCCAGATGAAATTTATGCTAACGAATGGAAAGGTTGGTCTGACTTTGTAGGCTGGATAGGAATTGAAATGAATTAAAAAAAGCACATCAAAATATGAAGTGCTTTTTGTCTTTTAAGCCTTTATTTGGGGACTAGGTGTTAATAGTACATAATTCCCAGATTTATGTAAGACCTTTTTAGTGAAAAGACTTCCTTCTCATAATCTTGAAAAATTGTATCATTAGGAAATACCATTAAACTTTGACCACTCACAAAATTGCAGTAGTCAAAAAGAAGAATGAATAATCCTGTTTTTAGTATGAATTTCATTAGTATTCTATATTGCCAACGCTAGGCTAAGAAATCCTAGGGGAGTTTGAAACTCTGCCCTTTCAATTTAGCACTTAGCCAAGCCAAATATTTTTATAATTAATTTTCTTTTTTCGTTATCAAAATTTTGGTTTGGCGGTTTTCATTCAAATCTCTGAACGTTCAATTTACCACCAAAACCCCTATGTTTTTTTAGCCATTGTTGGGTTTTCGTTTTTTTTATACTGTCAGACATACTTATTGGTAAGTTTTGGTTTGTGCTGTTGGTTTTTGTGCGACTTACCAATGTGTATGACTGTGTTATCATTATTTTTCATTGTGCAATATGTGCAATTAATGTGCAATTCAATTTAAACTATAAAAAGCACCTGCTCCTTTTTGTCCGCTTGGCTTTATTAGTTCTTTTTCAACTAATTCAGAAAGGTCATTACTTGCTGTGTTTCGAGAGCAATCATTTATTTTCTGATAATCACTATTTGTGATTTTTCCATTTTCTTTAGCGTAAAGAATAGCTTTTATTTGTCTAGCGTTTAAATCTAGTGAATTTAGATATTCTAAGGTGTAAATGTCTTTATTGAAAATTACCCACAAACCAGAAGTTTCATATTTGTACGATGGTTTTGGTAAACCAGCCTCAACACACCTTTCAATTATTTTTATGGTTCCTCTTCCCCAAGATTCAATGTAACCACATCTAAAAACAGCATTTGCAATGTCTGGATTATAAGGTTTGGAAGCGTGTTTTTGACTTAATTTTTCAATTGTCCAGTTTTCGGGAAGTTGACCATCATTCCAAAACATTATTTTGTCTTTGTAAACGCTTATTTGAATAGGTGTATTTCCAGAATAGTCTTTATGGATAATTGCGTTTAGCAAAGCTTCTCTAATGGCTTCTTTCGGGTACTCATAAGTTTCAATTCTATGAATTCCTTCATAGGTAATTTCAGCTTTAATGTATTTAGAGAAAAGCAAATCCATTGTTTTTTCAATTTGCTCTAATATATTTCCGTGAATTTCATCTTGATACATTAACTCTGAGTCCGATTCGAAGAAGCCAATTTTAATGTAAGCTCCAGTAACAAAGTTTTCGGGCTTTGGATGAAACAATAAAATTGCTGCTCTTTTTAAGAAATCATTCTCATTGAGTTGCAAGTTTTCAATTAAAAGCTCATTACTATCCGTTAATACATCCTCTTCAATTCGTTTACTCTTTAACGCTCTTTTTCTAAAAGAATCAAAAGTTTCTTGTTTTAAATCAGCTACCGAAACATTAGGAACAGGAACACCATCCCATTTTTTACCTTTCTTTTGAAGCATAAATTTATCCAACGCAGCACCTTTTAATTCTTGCTTAGTGCTTCCAGTTCTGTAATGGTATTGTCCTTATATAATTAACAGGGTAAGGATAATCATCAATGCTAATTTCTAAATAATCACCTTCTTTGGCAGAATGTAAATTTACATCTACAATAACACCTAAAATGTCTTTTGCTTTGTTCGGAATATCTTCCAACAACTTTTTAGCATTAGCCACACCAACCACATTGCCTTTGTCATTTTTGCCAATGTATATTTTACCACCTTTAGCATTAGCAAAACCGCATATCCATTTCAGGTACTCGTCTCGCCAACTTTCTTTCCACTCTATATTTTGACTTTCAGGCATATTATCTATTTTAAAAAGCCTTGAGCTCTAATTTTTTTGTGAATTTCGTTAATGTTTTCTGGTACCTCTGCATTTAGCAACCAATTAACATCTAAGCCATTTTTTACAGCAGTATTCATTAGTTTGTCATTATCGCTTATTAGCCCTCCTAAAAGCATTAAATCTTCTTTAAAATCGAGTAGCAAGTCTTTATCCATTTTGTTGATTAGTAACAGAACTTTAAAAATACGTGCAATAATAGCGGTACAGAATTTACGTAATTTTACAGGAGGTCGAGCAGTTAAAATGTTGTCATTATTCTGTTTTAACACCTCACTTAAAAGCAATAAATTTAAGCTAACTTCTCCGTATTTGTCTTTGGTTATTTTTACGTGTTCGGTAATATCTCCACTTAAATATCTAACATCCATATTTAAGTAGCCAATAGAGTAAAAACCTTTACTCATTCTGATTACATTGCTAACAATGTGTCTTTCTACCGCTTCTCTTCGCTCAGTAACAGATGATGTATCTACCAACTCAAATAACAACTTATTGGCTAAGTTTAAATCCTTTTTTAATAAGCGTAAAATTAACTTGTCTTTTTCTGTAGGTGGTAAATGACTAAGTGCTTCTTTAAATTCTTTGCTGAAAAATGACATACAGTTTTTTTGTTGGTTTAGGATTAGTTTGAGGCTTCTATTATGCTGATTTCCTCTTCTGTTAACTCATAAAGCTCATAAACCATTTTATCAATTTCCTTATCTGTTTTATCAATTTCGGTTTTTAGGGTTTGGGCTGCTGCTTTTTTAGTTTCAAAAACATCCATCCAATCCATTTCATCGGTTTTGGTAAGTTTTTCTCCACCAACTTTTTTAATGGCTTTGTTTAGCTCTTTTATAAATTCAGAAAAATCTAATTCGTGCCAGTTTTGGAGTTTTTTAGATAGCTTTTCTATTGCAAATTGAGATTGAAGGTAGTTAGTAAACTTGTCTATTAAAGATTGATTAGTAATGACATCATTATTTATTTTGACTGTTAAATTTGAAAATTTAGTCTCATTTTGTAGCGATGGAATAGGTAAAGGATACATATATTGTCTTTTCCATCTTAAAAAGCCACCTCTTATTTCAGAACTACTGTGCTTAAAAATGTATGTAAAGAGCTTAGAGTTTAATATTGCTAAAAGAAATCTTGAATCACTACCAATGATAAAAGCAGTCATATCGCAATAAAGATTGTTTGTGTCAATTGTAAATCTTCCTTCTGATGCAATTTCTGAATAAATTATTTTCGGTTTATTAAATTCAGAATAATATTCACAAGCTCTCAATTCCCACCAGTACTCCCCTTTGTCAGTTCGTTTTTTTCCTTGTTCAATAAAATCAATAAGATGTTCTGCTATGTCTGGGTAATTTATTTTAAACCATTCCCAAGCATCTTCTTCATTATTGAATTGCCCTTTTGAGTTAGTCCATTTACTCGGAATACAAATTAAATATTTGTCAACTAATGGTTTTCCATATCTAGAAATATCTCGGCCAACAGTATAAGGCTTTAATATTTCATGATATTTTTCATTTTGTGTAATAAATTGTTCGTACTGGGTTGTATTTATAATAAAAGCTGCATTAAATCCTGTTTTTAATCCAACATACATTTTACTGTCAATAAATTCTTTAAGGCTCGTTCCTTGGCTTTTTATTTTTTTTAGAAGTAAACTTATACGTTCATCAGATAATGTCCAGGCACTATCTTCTAGTAGGTTTTGGTTTATGTCAATTGAGTGTGCATTTACATAAAAATCTAGACTAGGAAAATCTAAGTTATTAACTTTTACTCCATTAAATGTTTCAGATAGTCTGTTACCTTTTACGGTAATTACACAAGGGTATGCTGTGGCATCTTGAAAAACAGGTAAATCTCCGAAGTCAATAATCTCGATAATATTTTTTTTCTTAAGCCACTTTCTTAAAGGTAGTCCGTAATTAGCACGCATCCACTTGTTTGCTACAATTATACTGTATATTCCATTCTCTGAAATAAGTTTATCTATACTTAACTCAATAAAATAAACGTATAGGTCAGCAGAACTTTGGTATGTGTTATATTGTTCTGAGAAATATCCTTTAAATGGTTTTATTAATTCTTGTCTAACATAAGGAGGATTCCCAATCACTACATCAAAACCGCCTTTCTCAAATATGTGCGGAAATTCTTCGTGCCAATTAAAGGCTTTATCTCCTGCAAGCGTTTTACTGTCAATAAGCGAGTTACCACATTTTATATTATTGTTTAAGGTGTTTAGTTTTCTGCGAGGTTGTGCAGTACGTAACCAAAGCGAGAGTTTCGCAATTTCTACACTTTCTTCGTTTAGGTCAACACCAAAAATGTTGTTTTCTAACACGGTGTTTTCAATGTTCGGAAAAACAAAACCACCACCCAATAAAGTAGTTTGCAGTTCGTCAATATCTTGGTGTTCTTTTATTAAAAAGTCAAGGGCTTGGTTTAAAAAAGCACCAGAGCCACAAGCAGGGTCGCAAATGGTTAATTGCAACAGCCATTCTCGGTAAGTTTCTAAACTCGCTAATAATTTCTTTTTGGTTTCCTTTTGGCGTTTTGGGTTAAAGTCTTCTTCTAATATTTTTAACGCATCTTTCTTTTCGGTACAGAGTTTACCAATGGTATTGTCAACAATGTATTTGGTAATGTATTTTGGGGTGTAAAAAACACCGTCTTTCTTCCGTTTGGTTTTTTGCTTGTCAAAATCTGTTCCTTCAATTTCGGCATTTACACTTTCAATTTCATTGAGCGAATTTTCAAAAATATGCCCGAGAATATTAACATCTACTTGGCTTTCAAAATCGTAGTCAGAAAGTTGTTTGGTGTGTTTGTACAGTAATTCATCATCAATGAGTAAACTATCTAAAATTGGGTCTGGTTTAAATAACCCACCGTTGTAAGCAAAAATTTCAGAAGTTTTTGCAGTTCCTTTTCTTCCTGTGTCTAAATAGTTAAAATACTTTTTAAAACGACTGTACAGGGGCACAATTTCATCTAATTCTTTTAAGGTGTTCCACTGCTCTAAAATTCTTAAAGTAGAGTTGGGAGGGAGCAAACCTCTGTCTTCGGCAAAAAAGATAAACAGAAAACGGTCAATTAGTTTTTGTGAAGTTTTAAATAAAGTGAGCTTAATATTTTTGTTGGCTTGTTCAGAATCTTCATTGTGTATCTCGGCACGAAAAACTTCGTTTTTCATATTCTGCTTTACCAAATCACGAAACAGTTCCCGTTTAAAAACAGAATAATCATTGTAAAATGTTTTGGTAATCTTTTCCTCTTCAACAACCGAGTCGGTTTTAATTCTTAGTGGTATATTATTAAGTAAATTACTTTGGTGCAAACACAAATACATCAAGGTAAATCGCTCTAAGTTTAGCGTAAACAAGTTAAACTCTTCAAAGTCAACTGCATTGTTAATGTAAAACCTAATTTTCTCGAAATTAGAAGTAATTACATACACACAACCAGTTTGGTTGGCTTTGTAATCAAACGCCTGTTGGCGTATGCTTTCTAAGTCTTTTGTTTTGGTGCTTTTTAGTTCAATTACAGCAAGTGCTTGTCCGTTTTTTAGAATTGCACCGTCTGTTTTTTTTGCATTTTTTTCGTTTTTTAACTCGGTAGTCAGGTTGAAGTTTGGTTCAGGGTTTAATGTGTAACCCAGTACATTT
>Ga0256845_1000420_pt1 | contig 40665 bp, 28 predicted proteins | sample RiftiametaG_FD_189101 | JGI IMG/M metagenome (GOLD analysis project Ga0256845, IMG submission 189101) | Tube worm associated microbial communities from hydrothermal vent at the East Pacific Rise, Pacific Ocean - Riftia | ecosystem: Host-associated > Annelida > Integument > Unclassified ...
AAATAAATATTGAAACGATACCGCTTGATGATTCAGCCACGTATGCAATGCTGCAGGCAACAAATACTGATGGCGTGTTTCAGCTTGAATCACCCGGCATGAAAAATCTTATTCGTCAGATGCAGCCGACTGAATATGATGATTTAGTGGCATTGGTTGCGTTATACCGTCCGGGTCCGTTGGAAGCGAAAATGGCGGAACAATACATTGACGGAAAAAATTATCATAAACCTATTCGGTATGTGCATGTTATTGACGGGATGTCTTCCGATGAACGAAGCAGGGTTGATGAGCGAAATAAAAAAATCACTGCTATTTTGAGTCCGATATTAAAAGATACGTACGGTATTATTCTTTATCAGGAACAAGTTATGAATATCAGCCGTGTTGTTGCTGGTTATTCCGCCGGTGAAGCTGATACCTTCCGTAAAGCAATGGGTAAAAAGAAATATGATTTAATGGCAGAGCAGCGAACACGTTTTATCGACGGAGCATCCAAGAAAGGATTTGATCCTGAAATAGCGGAAGAAATATTTGATCTTGTTATGAACTTTGCCGGCTATGGTTTCAATAAATCGCATAGCGCCGCTTATGCATTGGTTGCATATCAAACAGCGTATCTTAAAGCGAATTATCCGTATGAATACATGGCGGCGCTGATGACCAGTGTTCAGGAAGGTAAAAAAGCAATCGGCGATAAAGAGCAAAAATTAGTAAAATATATTCGCCATTGCCGGCAGGAACTTCATATCACTGTTCTGCCGCCTGATATAAATCACAGTGGTGTTGATTTTACTATAGAAGAATCGGCGCACGGGAAAGCGATCAGGTTTGGGCTTGCGGCAATAAAAAATGTCGGCACCGGTGCAGCTGAATTAATATGCCGGGAACAAAAAAACGGACCCTATCATTCATTGCGTGATTTTTGCAATCGTGTTGATACGCATCAGGTTAACCGCCGTGCACTCGAAGGATTGATAAAAAGCGGTGCGTTTGATTGTACCGGTTGGCATCGTGCTGCTCTGATGGAGTCGCTGGATGATACGCTCAATACCAGTCAAGGGTTGCATCAGGATAAAGAAATCGGGCAGATGAATTTTTTCACTGAAGCGACAGCTGAAACATTTAAAGATGAAATGCCGAATGTGCAAAAATGGAGTGAACGGCAATTACAGGAACATGAAAAAGAAGTATTTGATTTTTACTTCAGCAGCGATCCGCTTGATCCGTATGAAAAAGAGTTTGCTGTATGGGGGCTGAAAACAACACGGCAGCTGCAGAATCAGCCAACTGACACCGTCTGTTTAATCGGAGGATTATATACTCGACTGGAACGCGGATTTCATGAACAGAAAAAACACATTACCGCAAAAGTGCGGCTGACCGATAAAGACAGTGATGTATGGATTCATATTAATGATCCACACTTATATGAACGGTTTACTGCCCAGTGTAATCCGAATCAGTCAGAGCCGATTATTATGCAGGTACGTACGTGGCGTCCCGAGAAAGGGCGTCCTCGTTTTTTTGCGCTTGATTTTTTTACCTATGAGTTTTACCGTATTCGTCAGGCGAAAGAATTACATATTATTATTGATACCATCGGGCTTTCCGAGCAAACATTGATTAGTATTAAAGATGTCCTGATTGATTTTCATGGTGATGTCCCGGTATTCATTCATCTGCAAAAAGGAATTACAAATCGGCAAAAACAAAAAACTGAAACAGTTATTGCTGCCGGAGAAACATTTACCGTTGAGCCACGATATGACTTGATGAGTCAAATGAAATCGGTTTCCGGAGTACAGCACATTTATTTACAGTATTGAATTATACGTCAATATGATCGGTAGTAGTTTCCTGTTTTGGAATAATAGTATCAAGTCCCATCGTTGCAGTAATTGATACTGCAAATAAACTCATACTTCCTAATAAAACAACAATGAAAATAAGAAATGCTTCAACAAACGGCATTGTTAACGCTGTTTGTTGTGCCATACTGATAAGTAAGGGTGCAATAAATATGTAAAAGGATGCTGTTGTCAGAACAATGCCAAGCGGCAACACTATTTGAATCGTTTTTGTTGATTCTTGATAATACGTGCGGATATCAGTAATAATTGAGAGTAAGCACGGCAGTAAGAGTAAGGTCAGTAATGTTGCAAATATTAATCCCCACATCAGCGCCATTGCCATTGAAATAATAAAGGGATCATGTCCGCCGATTCCGTATGCGGTCGGAAGTAATCCGGCAACGGTTGTGATGGTTGTCAGTAAAATAGGACGCAGTCTCATCTTTGCACCACGCACAATGTTTTCTTTTAATCCGGTCCCCTTTTTAATCTTAACTCGATTGATGAAGTCAACCATAACAAGTGAATCATTCACGACAACTCCCGCGAGTCCGATAACCCCCATGATTGCTAATGCGCCGAATTGTATATTATGTACATAAAATGCCAATGCGACACCAATCATACCGAAAGGAATTGCTGACACAACAAGAACCGGCTGTGTAAATGAACGAAACAGCATGACCAAAAGAAAATAAATAGCAAGTACAGCAATCAGAAATGTAAATAAAAATGAAAGCATGGTATCATTAGTCTCTTCAGCTTCACCGCCAATGATAAGCCGGAATCCCGGATAGTCTTTTGCAAACTCACGGAAGTATGTTCGCAGTGCGGTAAATACTTCAGCAGCTGAAACAGTTTTTCCTGATTTTTCAGCAGCATCAGATTTGTTGATTTGAGCGGTTACGGTTATTGAGCGATCGCCGTTATAGTGCAGTATGTCCGCAGGTCCTTCTGCTTCCGACTGTTTAATGACACTGCTCAGCGGCGCAGGATGAAAATGGCGCGTTCGAACGCGAAGTTTTGAGAGTGTTTCTTTATGACGTCGATACTTGTCATTTAAGAGCACGCGGTATGCAATCCGTTCTTCCGGAGTATCAAGATAGGTTACCACGGTGCCGTCAAAAGCAATACGAATGTTTTGCGCAATTGTTGCTGCATTCAGTTTCATTGCTGCCATTTGATCATAGTCAAGACGGAGATGTATTTCATCCTTACCGGTTTGTGCTGAACTTTTTATATCAGTAACCCCCGGCATTTCGGATAGATATTTTATAACTCGTTGTGTAATATCACGGCTCATGGTACTGTCATTGCCGATAATAGTAACTTCAATCGGTGCGCCGAGCGGCGGTCCGCCGGCATCTTTATACATTGAAAGATTTGTAAATATCTGTTTATTGGTTAAGGATGTTCGCAGTATACGCATAACATCATCAGCGGTGTCTTTTCGCCGTCGAAGTAGACAGCTTGTTGCATAGAGCAGATGATTTGTTTTTCCGTGTGAATTGGTATACGACATTCTCCATGGTGAACCATTCGGACGTACACTGCGAATACGGTATTTACGATCATGTATTGCTGGAATACTGATATATAATGCGAAGGTATTATTGTTATTATATTCGCCATGCAGTCCGCCGCCAACCGCGGTTTTATAATTAAGAATCATTCCGTCCGGCAATGTTGTAAGCACTTTTTCAATAATTCGTACTGCATCTGCCGTCTTTTCAAGTGAAGTGCCGAGTCTTGTTTCACCATGTATATATATTTCCTCAGCGCCTTCATCCGGAAATAACGAAAAATTATTTGTAAATGTTTTATAGAGATATGTGCCGACTAATGCTAATACAATAAAAAATATGATAACAATAAAAACATTCTTTTTTAAGGCGCTGCGCAGCAGTGTTTCATAATAATCAGACAAAACATTAAAAAAGTGATGCTTCTTTTTCATCGGCAATGATGCACCTGCGTGCTTTGTTTTTGCTGATGTTTGCCGTGCAGGTGATTTATGGGACATATGATTCGGTAAAATAATAAATGCTTCTATTAAACTGCCGATGAGTGTTGCCGTTACGATAATCGGTATGGAAGTTGAAAACTTGCCGACAACCCCTTTTATCGCCAAGAGCGGTAAAAATGCTATTATGGTTGTTGATATTGTTGTTAATACCGGCTTGGCAACTTCTATTGTTCCACGGCGGGCAGCATCGACACTGCTGAGTCCTTTTAATTCATGGCGATGAATATTTTCACCAACAATTATGGCGTCATCAACAACCATTCCGATAACAATAATAATACCCATTAATGAAACACTATTGATCGTAATACCAAAGAACGGCATACAAGCAATTGCAGCGGCGATGGAAAATGGGAGCCCCAATGCTGTCCATATTGCCGGCCGTAAATCTAAGAAGAAAAATAAAGATACTAATACCAGAAAAAAACCAAGCAATGCATTATTTTGTACAATTCTCAGACGCTGACGGGTGAGTTTTGAAAAATCATGCAGGAACATAAAACCAATATCGGTATCGCCAATGCTCTTTTGGTATTCCGCAACAGCACTTTTAATTTTATTGACGGTTCGAATAATATCGGCAGATGATTTTTTATGAACCCAGAGTGACATGCCCCGTTTACCGTTATAACGGTAAATTGAAGTTCGTTCCGCAAACGTGTCTGTTACTGTTGCAATATCCTTAATGCGAATTTTAACCCCTTCAGGATTGCTGCGAACAATAACATCTTTTACATCAAGCGGATTAACAAACTTTGAAAGTGTTACAATTGTTTTCTCACTGGTGTATGATTCAAGTGTTCCTGCAGTAACGGAAATATTATGCAGTTTTATAGCATGAACGACATCATCAAGTGTCAGGAAACGAGCATTCAGTTTATCCAGATCAATTTTAATCTGAACTTCACGATCACGTATTCCCATTTCGTCAACACCGGCTACCCCTGAAATATCCTGAAGATATTTTTTCAAAACACGTGCATGTGTTCTGAGTTCCATCTCCGGAATATTTGATGCTGTTAATATTGTTTCAATAATCGGAAAGTTTTCGATTTTTCGTTCAAAAATATTCGGTCGTTTTGTTACTTCAGCCGGAAGATCGGTTACATTATCAATGCATCGCCGGATATCGGCTTTTGTTCCTTCTTTATCATAATGATCCGGATCAAGCAAAATTTTAATATACGATATGTTTTCCTTTGAGATGGAGGTATAGCGTTTAATCCCGTCTATTTCATCAAGTGCTTCTTCAAGTTTAACCGTTACATTCAATTCAACATCAGATGGTGATGCGCCGGGATATTGTGTGGTAATTCTGATTTCGTCAAAATCAACGCGGGGAAACCCTTCGCGCTGAATCGTCATTAGGGTATACCCTCCGGCAATCATAACAAGAATAAAAATAAAGTTTACCGTGAGCGGTTTATTAACAAAATAAGAAATTATTTTTTTCATACTATGCTTCTCCGTTATACTGTAGCAAAGAAAGCAAAACTGTCAATAAATAATAATAATTACTGTAATAATCGGTTATGTTACAGACTCGGTAGGTCGTATTGGTGTTCATAATTTATTATGGTATTAATAAACAAAGTGTATGCCGGTTTTGATACTACGATACAGCGCGTTGCTGAAACAGTACATTCAATGTCAGTGGGAAGAAGTAGCTGAAGGATAAAAAAGATGAAAAAAAACATAAAAAAAGTTGACAAAATATAAAACCGAGTATATGTTACTAAATAGTAATTAACTGACTGGTCAGTAACTTACTAAACAGTCAGTTATATAGTGCGAAATGAAGTATTAATGGAAATTGAATATGGGTAAAAAATTAAAAGATCTTTATAAAGAACAGACACGTGCTGCAATTATTAATGCTGCTCGTGAAATGTTTAACAAGTATGGATATGAGAATTCAACACTGGATGAAGTTGCTGAACTTGCCGGTCTTTCTAAAGCGGCTTTATATAATTATTTCAAAAATAAAGAAACATTGTTTGTTTCAATGATGCAGGAGACATTTGACGATTTAATTGATGAATTGTGCCGAGCATTAGAAAAATCGGACGATCCGATTGAACAGTGCCGTATGTTATTTCAAACACAGATTGAACAAGCACAAAAAATGCTTCCCATTACCATAACCAATGTTGCATATGTAATGACGCAGCTTGATGTGAAAGAAATGAAGCAGCGGTTTAGAGGACTCGTACAAAAACTATACGATCAAATATACCGTGTTATTGAAAATGGTAAAGAAAAAGGCAGTATCAGTAAAAAACATGATTCAGGGCACTTAGTGATATTGATTCTTACATTACTCAGCGGTGCCGGAAAGATGAGAATGGTCTTCGGAATGGAACCGGATCAAGTCTATTGTGATTCCGTTATTGACGTATTTTTTCATGGCGTAAAAGGAGACAAAAACAATGATACGTAACAGATTAAAAATGCTCATTATATTGCTTGTATTAATAATAACAATTCCGCAAATCAGCCATGCGCAGGAAAGCAATGCGGCGGCAACGGCTCGTGTGTTTACACTTGATGAGTGTTTACACTTGAGCGCCGAGAACAGCCGCGAATTATATATTGCTGATAATGCGGTGAAAAAAGCCAGAGCGGATGTTACCGCCGCGTTTGCGGGGATGACGCCCTCAGTAACAGCCGGGGCGTCATATATGCGTATGAGCAAAGAAACGGTTATGCAGAGCGGACCGGTTGTTATACCGAATAAAACGGATATTGTCGGTATGAATCCTGATTACGGTCCGGCATTCGGTTCTTTTTTCCTTTATCAGCCTGATCCGATGGTTATTAATCCGCAAACTTCAAAATCGTTTTCGCTTACACTTGCACAGCCATTATATATGGGACAAGCACTGCGTTTGCAATGGCAGATGGCACGGCTTGCGTATAAAGCAGAACGCGAAAATAAACGACAGATAGAAGCAACCGTGCATTATAATACCGTCAAAGCTTTTTATGATGTGATGATAGCGCAGGAAAGTATGTCGATACTTCAGGAACAGTATCAATCAATGCGTGATACTGTCAGTTTTGCCCGTCAGAATTATCAGGCCGGTTTATCATCACGCTATGATGTTCTTCGTGCTGAAGTGGCAATGGTGAATATTGAACCGGAACTTGCTCAATTGAGCAATATGATATCAACGGCGAAAAAGAATTTACTTATCATTATTGGCGAAAGCACTGATCAGGATATTGCAGTAAACGGAGAATTTAAATATGAAGTTGAGCAGTTTGATTATGAAGCGCTCGTGGCAAAGGCATTAGACGAACGTGCGGATATACAGCAGCTGGAATTAACGGAAACGATCAATAAACGCATGCAAATGCTTTCGTATGCAGGGTATCAGCCGCAGGTTACTTTTGCTTATCAATGGAAATACAATCCCGAACCGGGTGCATTCGGCGGTGAGAAATCAACCTCGGTATTATCATTACAGGCGTCGTGGACGATTTCGGAGTTTTTGCCATGGAGTAAAACAATGGCAGGGGTGCGAAAAGCAGCGCTTTCAAAGCGTTCATTTTTAAACACAAAAAGTGTTGCGGAAGATTATATTGAACTTGAGATAAAATCTATCTATGACCAACTTATTGTTGCACGTGACAGTATAAAAAAACTTGAGCAAAACGTACAAAAAGCTGAAGAAGCGCTTCGTATTGCCCGCCGGCAATATCGGCAGGGACTGATGAACTCTTTACAGCTCTCTGATGCTGAATTGCAGCTTGCAACGGCAAAAAATACACATATTCAGAAAGTGTATAACTATATAATAGCAAAAGCAAAATTGGAACGCGCACTCATCGGCAGTGAAACAACCGGCGGGGGTACGAGTAAAAGTACAGGCGGCGGCGGGGCTTCTGTCAGCAGCAGTAGTGGCGGGGCTTCTCATCGTGGCGCATCAGCGCATTAATTTAATTATTTGAAAGGCGGTTTGAATAATGAATTCAAGAAAAAAAACGTATACGGTTACAGCATCAAAGAGCACTCAAGGTGATTTTCGCCGAAAGCGGGCAGTGTCATTTTTTGCAGGATTTCTTGCAGCATTTGGTGTGGCGATTATACTTGGTATAGTTGGCTTCGGATTAAAAATGATATTCAGTCAGGAAATTCAAACAGAAGAATTGATTCCGGTTGAAGTTACTGAAATCCATAAAACCAATATTATTGATATTCGTATGTATTCAGGGGATATTCGCGGTGTATCACAAGCAGATGTTTATCTTCCTCCTGCTCTCGGGTATGGCGGAGGCGGTACCGTTGCATCAATTCTTGTTAAAGAAGGACAGCGAGTACAGCGCGGTCAATTAATTGCTACTATTAATCGTCAGCAGGCAGGATATTCTATTGCAGCCATATCAGCGCCGGTCAGTGGGATTGTCGGTAGTATTGATGTTGACCCCGGAACAACGGTTTCAGCACAATCACGTATTTGTACGATAGCTGATTATTCGAAAGTTGAAGTTGAACTCAATGTTATCGAACGTGATATTCCCTATATTCGGAAAGGGTTACGTGCAGCGGTTCAGGTTGCGGCATATCCTGATGTTGAATTTGAAGGAACGGTAGTACGTGCGGATACGTTTGTGAACCCGCTTACGAGGACTATTAGTGCTGTCGTGCGGCTTGATAATCCCGGGAGACTATTAAAACCGGGAATGTTTGCTGATGTTCGGGTATTTGCCCGTGAAGTTGAAAACGTGTTTGCGGTTCCGTTGCGATCAATTAAAGAAAGTACGAAATCCCAATTTGTTTTTATTATTTCAAATGGGCGATCCTATATACGTGAAATTAAAACAGGAATAATAAGCGGCAAGATGGTTGAAGTTATAAGTGGTCTTAACAAGGGCAACATTCTTGTTACTGAAGGGGTTATTAATCTTCGTAATAACAGTAAAGTAAATATTATAACGAAGGAATATAAACAGCTTTCATCTATTGCGGAAATACGCAATAGCAATTCGTTTAGTGAAAAAATGATGCGAAAGAAAATAAACGGGTTGGATAAAAAGATATCTGCAATGAAAATAAAAACAAAAAAGATGGAAGAACAAAAAGAATTGTTCACACACAAACTACAGAGTATTACTGCAGCAGCAGATACGGAAACGAACAATACGAAAGCAGATAATAAAAGTTTAAAAAACGAAGAACGAACAAATAAAATCAATTCACCGCGGTTTACCATAAAACAATTGTTACGCGGAAAATCAAATACTGCGGAGAGCACGACGAACGAGCGTTCTCAAACAAATGTGCTTATAACGAACACCGCCGCAATAAGTACGAATTAGAAAGCGTGAAGGAGTAGTATTATGTTATTATCCGAACGTTCGGTACGACGTCCAGTTTTAACCTCAATGATTTTCGGTGTTGTCATAGCCATTGGTATGTTTTCATTTACGGCATTAGGACTTGATTTAATCCCGGATATTGAGTTTCCGTTTTTAGTGATATGGGGGCAGTATTCCGGCACCGGTCCTGAGGAAATGGAAGAAACAGTCGGTCAGTATCTTGAAAAAGCAGCTTCACAAGTCAATGGCGTAAAGAAAATGTCAACAATCGCATCCGAAGGGCAAGTGGTAGTATCCGTTGAATTTGACTGGGGTACTGATACGGCGGAAGCGGCTAATGATTTACGCGCAAAGATTGACATGATCGGAGAATATCTTCCTGAAGATATGAAGGATCCGATGATATTAAAATTTGATGCTTCAATGATACCGATTTATATGTTTATGGTGTCATCGGATATGGAACAGCGCGAATTAAACGATTTTGTAAATGAAAAAATTTCGGATCCGTTAAGTCAGGTGAATGGGGTTGGTAATATTACCGTATATGGTGCTGCTGAACGGAAAATATATATTAATTGTAATCGAAAACAATTATCAGCACTCGGTATTACCATTCAGGATGTTATCCGTGCAATACGTATGGCAAATGTTAATCTTCCCGGCGGTAAAATCCGAACCGGGGAGAAAACATATATCGTACGAACTGAAGGAAAATTTGCTACTCCGGATGAATTAAATTCTATATTTATTAAACGTGCCGGCGCTAATATGAGAACGGGTGCTGCCGGAACGCCGATTTATTTAAGAGACATTGCAAAGATTGAAGATTCGTATGATAAAGACAAGCCGATTGCGCGTGGAAACGGTCAGCCTTGTTTGTTTCTTGTCGTACAAAAACAGGCGGGTCAAAACACTGTTCAGGTTACGAAAAGATTTAAAAAGAAACTTGACAGTATTAAAAGCGAACTTGGTATTTATGATGAGAAAACGAAAAAGAGATTAATAGAGCAGGAAGGGTATTCGCCGGAAGATGTCGAATCGAAAGTTATTATCAGGGAGTTTTGGAATCAAGGCGAAACTATTATGGAATCACTGCAACGAGTTCGCAATGTCGGATTGTTTGGTGCGATCATTGCATTTTTCGTTTTGCTGTTTTTTCTGCGTGATTTAAAAAGTACCTTAATTATCGTTACCGCGATTCCGATTTCGATTATTGCAACATTTATTTTTATGCGGTTTTTCAATGTAACGTTGAATACGATATCATTGTCCGGTCTTGCCATCGGTATAGGAATGCTGGTTGATAATTCAATTGTTGTATTGGAGAATATTTATCGGTTCCGGGAGCGTGGGGCGAATCCGTATGATGCGGCGGTTATCGGTGCCGGCGAGGTTGCATCGGCTATTGTCGCATCAACTCTGACAACAATTTGTGTGTTTATTCCGATTCTCTTAGCAGAACAATCAATGGCAACAGTGTTTTTCCGTGAGATTGCACTGACTATTATTTCAGCATTATTTACTTCGCTGGTAGTTGCACTGACGTTAGTTCCGATGATGGCTGCCCGATTAATTGATGTGATTGATTTCGCGAAGCAAAAACAAAAATGGCCGCTTTGGGGGCGGGTTATTACATGGGGAGACATTGTTCTTACGAAAATTGATACGTGGTATTCTCGTGTTGTTCAATGGACATTGAAGAATCGCGGATTAGTTATGCTGGCGTGCATCTCGTTTTTTATCATTTCATTATTATTGCTTATTTTAGTAGTGCCGAAAGAAAATATGCCGGAAGGCGATAGTGAAAACTTTGTATTATCGGTTGAAATGGCACCCGGGACGCCAATTGAACGTATGGATGAAATGTCCCGGTTCATTAAGGCGCGTATATTATCGAATGCCATGCTGAAGAAAAATATTCGAACGCTTACGGAATTAATCGGTAGTAAAGAAGGCGGCCCCGGCGGTGCTGATGCGCAAGCTTCGCATTATGCAAGTTTATATTTTAAGGCGGTCAGTCAAAAAAAGCGTCGTGGTATTTCTACCACTGACATGCTGAATGCGATACGTGATTCTATCAAGAATATACCGGGTATAAAATTTGATACCATCGTTTTTGGATCAATGGGGGGAGCTGATAACGGTCAGAATGTAAATGTACAAATATTCGGGTATGATCTTGAAATAGCAAATCAGCTTGCTGAAGAGGTTATGAAAATTATGCGGGGGATGGATGAACTTGCTGATGTTCGGAAAAGCAGAGATGACGGACTCCCTGAATTTGTTGTCGATATCGATCATAATCGGCTGAGTAGTATGGAACTTGATGCATATTCCGTTGCGATGAATGTTCAAGGAGGCTTTCAAGGAAAAACAGCAGCATTTTATACTGATGAAAAAGGAGAGCAGATCGATATTATCGTACGACTGCGCGAAGCGGATCGTAATGCAGTTGATGATTTACAGCAAATGGTTATTGCAAACTTTGCCGGTAAAAGCGGAGCGGTTGCAAACCTTGCTTCAGTTAAACGTAATATCGGACCGGTTAGTATTACTCGTGAAGATAAACGACGAATTATTAATGTCTTAGCGGGTTTTACCAGTGATAATCCTGATGTTGGCGGTTTATCACGTGAAGTATTGCGTAAAATTAATGATGAAATAGTAATCCCGCCGGGATTTGAAATAAAACTCAGCGGTTCATTTGCTGACATGCAGGAAAACTTTGCACAATTAGGATTGGCATTACTTATTGCAATTATACTTGTGTATATGGTTATGGCGGCACAATTTGAATCGCTGGTTGAACCGTTTATTATTATGTTTTCTATACCGATGGCATTAATCGGTGTTGTTGGTATTATTCTTTTGACCTTTACAACATTCAGTCTGGTTTCATTTATTGGAATGATTATGCTGGCGGGAATTGTTGTTAACAATGCCATTGTTTTGGTGGACTATGCGAATATTCTGCGCGCACGTGGTATGGATATGAATGAAGCACTGATTACTGCCGGTCGAACGCGTATACGTCCGATCCTTATGACAACGACGACAACCGTTATGGGTTTAATACCAATGGCAATCGGATTTGGTGAAGGATCAGAAATGTGGGCGCCGCTTGCACGGGCAGTTGTTGGCGGACTTGCTATCTCAACAATTTTTACCTTGGTTCTTGTTCCAACTGCATATTCACTTGTCACGACTATGTGGGAACGTTTTACCGCACGTTTTTCAAAAGGTAAAAAGAAGCTTAGTTTTTAATACATTTTCATGAAGGAGCAGTACCTATGAAATTAATGATGATTATATATAATCGTTCACTGAGTCAACTTGTTATGGATGCAGTGAAAGAAACAAAACAGGATGGGTTTACGGTCTTTCAGAATATTACCGGAGAAGGCAGAACTGAACCGAAACACGGAACGCATATCTGGCCATCGTTGAATAATATGTTATTAATTGCCGCTGAAAACACGAAAGTAAAATTGTTGACAACAAAATTAAAACAGATTCATGAAAAACATAGTGATGAAGGATTAAAAATTATTTTACTGAAAGCAGAGTCGGTTATGTAAAATACGGCGTCTATGTAATTTCATATAATATTTGTAGTATATAAATACGTAAAAGACCATACTGAATTAAGAAGACGAAAAATCTACCGAACGTTAATTTATTAAAAATATGCTATTTTACCCGATTTTGACAGCCCTGTAACTGCTGTTATATTCAACATATACGGCATTTTAGATTTAAATTTGGAAATTTTAAAAAAATCCTTGACATGAATATTTTCAGCGCAATTTTAAATTACCAAAGAAATAAAATATTTGTTGAATTATATATTTATTTTTGGTAGCCTGATCCTACGGCTTTTTTATGGCAATTGTAATATTTTTTGTAACAGTACTATTTTTGATACGCTAATGCCTGATCTGAAAAGCACAATAAAATATTTTTCCGGTAATAACCGGATAATGTATATAGTAATAGTTTAAATAACTATACAACTGTTATGTTATATACGCATTTAATTAATATTTAATTTGCCGGAAACACAAAAAAACGGCTAATTATTGATATAATTATAAAATAATACTACGGAGGGGACTTAATGAAGATTAAGCGACGTTTTACTAAGACTGATGCATCTGTTTTTGAACTTTTCGAATATGAAAAGCGCCCATCAGCCCTGCGTAACTCTGATGGCAGCCTTTTGTTTGAGATGAAAGATGTTGAGGTCCCTAAGCAATGGTCGCAAATGGCAACGGATATTCTTGCCCAAAAATATTTTCGTAAAGCCGGTGTTCCCGTTGAAGATGAAAATGGTTTACCAATTACCGATGAAGAGGGGCGTGTTCAAACAGGCAGTGAAAAATCAATTAAACAAGTTGTACGTCGTTTAACCGGCTGTTGGACTGATTGGGGGAAACGGTATAAGTATTTTGATACCGAAGAAGATGAAAAAGCGTATCGTGATGAAATGTCATATATGCTTCTGGCTCAGATTGGTGCGCCGAATTCACCGCAATGGTTTAATACGGGGTTATATACTGAGTATGGCATAACGGGTCCCGGTCAGGGGCATTATTATGTTGATCCGGATACGAAAAAGCTTACTGCTTCACATGACGCATATTCGCATCCACAACCGCATGCATGTTTTATTCAGTCAATAAAAGATGATCTTGTTAATAAGGGCGGGGTTTTTGATTTAGCAATGCGCGAAGCGCGTATTTTTAAGTATGGTTCCGGCACCGGTACAAATTTCAGTGCTCTTCGAGCTGATGGCGAATCACTTTCCGGCGGCGGTTACTCATCCGGTCTCATGTCATTTTTAAAGATTTATGACCGTGCAGCCGGTGCGATTAAATCGGGCGGGACGACACGGCGGGCAGCAAAAATGGTAACGTTGGATATTGATCACCCGGATATTGAAAAGTTTATTGATTGGAAAGCTAAGGAAGAATTAAAAGTTGCGGATCTGGTAACCGGCAGCAGGATTAATAAAAGTCATCTTGAAGAAATTATAAAGATTGCCGATGAAGGCGGTACGACAAATTTCATGGCAAACCGTGATTTAATGAAGGCGGTAAAAAAAGCATTACATGACGGGGTGTCCGCAAATTATATTCGCCGCATTCTTCAGCTTGTTGATCAGGGGATAACGGATTTTGATTTTAAGCAGTTTGATACAAATTTTAACGGTGAGGCATATTTAACGGTTGCCGGTCAGAACTCTAATAATTCCGTTCGTGTTTCCAATGAGTTTATGCACGCAGTGCAGAATAATCACGAATGGCAATTGACTCGTCGTACGGATAAAGCAGTTGTTAAGAAAGTTCCGGCGCGTTCATTATGGCAGAAAATAACCCGTGCAGCATGGTCATGTGCTGATCCGGGGTTACAGTTTGATTCAACAATTAATGAATGGCATACGTGTCCGAACAGTGGTTCGATTAATGCATCAAATCCATGCAGTGAGTATATGTTTCTCGATGACACTGCATGCAATCTTGCCAGTTTGAATCTGCTCCGGTTTTTTAATTCTGAGACAATGCGCTTTGATACGAATTTATTTAAACATGCTGTACGATTATGGACCATAACACTTGAGATTTCAGTATTGATGGCACAGTTTCCAAGCCCTGAAGTTGCACAGAACAGTTTTGATTTTCGTACTTTAGGATTAGGGTATGCCAATCTCGGCGGATTATTAATGACCTGGGGCATTCCGTATGACAGTGATCATGCTCGTGCGATAGCCGGTTCTCTGACGGCACTGTTGACCGGCGAATCATATGCAACGAGTGCTGAATTAGCAAAAGAGTTAGGGGCATTTGAAAAGTATTCAGATAATGCTGAGGCGATGCTTCGCGTTATTCGTAATCATCGCCGTGCGGCACATAATGTTAAAGATGAAGAATATGAATCGCTGACTATAAAGCCACAGGGGATTAATCCGAAACAGTGTGATGATTATTTAGTTGAAGCAGCGACCGCTGCATGGGATCGGGCGCTTGAGTTGGGTGAACAGTACGGGTATCGCAATGCACAAGTTTCCGTATTGGCGCCGACGGGGACTATTGGTTTGGTTATGGACTGCGACACGACCGGTGTTGAGCCGGACTTTGCGCTGGTTAAGTTTAAGAAACTTGCGGGCGGCGGATACATGAAAATTATTAATCGTGCATTACCGATAGCATTACGGAATCTCGGTTATACAGAACAAAATATACATGACATTGTCGCATATACCGTTGGGCATAAATCATTAGATGGGTGTCCGCATATTAATAGAACCAGTCTGAAAGAAAAAGGGTTTACGGATAGTAAAGTTGACAGTATAGAAAAGCAAATTGAAACAGCATTTAATCTGCAGATGATTTTTAACAAACATACCTTTGGTGTTGAGTTTTGCCGAAGTCTTGGATTAAGTGATGAGCAGTTGGATGATCCTGCGTTTAATATGCTTGCTGCGCTTGGATTTTCTGATGAACAGATTAATGCAGCGAATACTTATATCTGCGGTACAATGACGATTGAAGGAGCGCCGCATTTAAAAGAAGAGCATTTATCAATATTTGATTGTGCCAGTAAATGCGGAAAATTAGGAAAGCGCTATATTGAGCCAATGGGTCATATACGGATGATGGCTGCCGTACAGCCGTTTATCAGCGGGGCGATTTCAAAAACCATTAATATGCCGAATGATGCTTCAGTACAGAATATCAGTGATGCCTATTTTGAATCATGGCGCTTAATGCTGAAAGCAAATGCGATTTATCGCGACGGTTCAAAATTCAGTCAGCCGTTAAATGTCAGTTCAGGGGATCCGATTGATGCCTTAATGACGGAAGGGTTTGAAGAAGAGGATATTGATGAAACAGTCGGGCCGAAAGAGGTGCATGAACAACTTGAAAAAACAGAGGTTTTCCGTATGCGCCGAAAATTACCCTATAAACGAACCGGCTATGTTCAGGAAGCAACGGTTGGCGGGCATAAAGTTTATTTCAGAACAGGTGAATATCCCGATCATTCGCTTGGTGAAATATTTATTGATATGTATAAAGAAGGGGCTTCATTCCGCGGATTACTGTCATGTTTTGCCGTTGCTGTTTCTAAAGCACTTCAGTACGGCGTACCATTGGAAGAGTTAGTTGATTCGTTTACCTTTACCCGTTTTGAGCCTTCCGGTATGGTGCAGGGGCATGGTGCTATTAAAAATGCAACTTCAGTACTGGACTATATTTTCCGGGCAATCGGGTATGAATATCTTGACAGAAAAGATTTAGTACATGTCATTCCGACAAAAGCGAAAAACGAAACACAAAACACTGATGATACGACATCGCTGGCATTTGGAAAAAATGATACAGTACAATATACTGTACCAAAACCGCCGGATAATGAACACAGTAATGATGATTTTATTCCTCCACAATCAGGTACGAGAAAACGGCAAAAAAAGAAAATATCAGTTGTTGCAGGAAATACCGGAAAAACACTGACTATGTCTGAGGCAAAATCACAAGGTTATGTTGGCGAGGCATGTACCAACTGCGGTTCAATGCATGTACGGCGAAACGGGACATGTACGGTATGTGATGACTGCGGTACAACATCAGGATGCAGTTAAGTACATAACATAGAGTTCATCTATTTTCCGAGACAAAATGAATTGAAAATAGTATCGAGAATATCATTCGTGGTCGTTGGTGCGGTAATGGCATCGAGGGCATTGATAATATCCTGAATTCCTTCCGAACAATATTCAAGCGGTTGATTATCAGTAATATCCTGACGTGTTTTTTGACATGCTGCATATATATCATCAATGCATTTTCCGATACGAGCAGAAAGAATCATAGATTGACCGGGATTATAATCACTGATACCGAGTTTTTCAGTAATGTGATTATACACAGTATGTATTCCATCTTTATTCGCTGCTGATATCAGGCAGTCAAACGATACTGACGGCGGCAGTTCAAGTCTTCGGGGCAGATCGGTTTTATTGCCGATAACAATCAGTGGTGTTGTTGTTTTTTGAATATGGGTAATCATGCGTTCGTCTTCAGGTGTATATGGTTGTGCGAGATCAAAAACCGCAAGTATTAATACTGCTTTTTGCAGCGATTCATTTGTTTTATGAAGAGCAGTACGTTCAATGTCATTAACGGTGTCTTTGAATCCCGCAGTATCATGCAGTGTTATCGGGATGCCGTTGCAATTAATTGTTGCAGTAATAACATCTCGTGTTGTCCCGGCTTCATGAGAAACAATAACCCGTTCTTCGTTCAATAATGCATTGAATAAACTTGATTTTCCGGTATTGGTTCGTCCGGCAATAACGATATGAGCCCCTTCTATCATCATGATACCGGTTTGCCGTGTTTTTTTCAGCCGCCGGCATTCCTGTTCAATACGATTGAGTGCGGGAAGGATCAGTGCCGCCGGAGCTGCAGTATCGGTGTTCATATCATCAGGGAACTCAATATATGCTTCACAGTGAGCACGCAGTGCAATAACTGATTGTTTCAGCTGATGAATATCATGCGAGAGGTTTCCGTGCAACTGTGCAACAGCATGTACGGCAGCTTCAGTGGTCAGGGAACGTCCGATTAAATTAACCGCCTCAGCTTGTGCGAGATCCAATTTCCCATTCAAGTATGCACGTCGTGTAAATTCGCCCGGTTCAGCTGCACGTGCACCGCAGGAGAGACAGAGTTCGAAAATAAGACGCATAATTGCCGGTGATCCGTGACAAAATATTTCCAGCATATCTTCAGCAGTATATGAATGCGGAGCGTGATATCGCAGGGTCATTACTTCATCAATAGTTACCGAAGTCTCCGGATTGATAATGAAGCCGTGTGCTGATGTGCTTGATAATAAATGTCGGTGATTTGAGAATATTTTTTGAGCAATGGAAAATGACAATGAGCCGCTTAATCTGATAATACCGATAGCTGATGGAACAAGAGCACTTGCGATTGCTGCTATGGTATCAGGTTCATAGTACGTAGTATACGATTTGCACATTGTGCTGCATTATTCCGGCATACAATACTCAAAGGAGAGTATGGTATTTATTATTTTTCAATGACATTGTTGCGTTGCCGATCAATTTCGCGCATTGAACGGCTCTCATTTGAAATAGAATCACTTTGCTCGTCATTGTATTTCGATGTCGCAGAATCGGTATTATTGTTTCTCCAGTTGTTGCCGCGATTGGAATAATCGGTATCGCGGTTGCGGTGATTTTTATTTTTAGAAGAATACCGTTCCCGCGATCTGTTGGTATTGGCATTACTACGAGAATATCGTTTATTTCCCGATTGGCGCGGTGCACCGGATCCTTTTGGTGTAATACAGACACGACGTGATATTCCTTCACCGATACTGTATGTTTCAACTTCATTATCACCTTGCAGTGCCATATGAATAATACGGCGTTCAAAGGGATTCATCGGTTCAAGGGTTTTAGCGCGTGCCGAGCGAATGACCTGATTAGCCGTCGCATGGGCGAGACGTTCAAGAGTTTCCTGTCGTTTCGTGCGATAATTTTCAGAATCAAGGATTACTTTCGTTTGTGTTTCTGATTTACTATTTAAAATAATATTAATAATAAACTGAAGTGATTCAAGAGTCTTGCCATGCCGACCGATGATAATCGCAGATTCTTCACTTGCAATGCTAATGGTAATGCGTTCAGCGGTTTCTTCGGTAACTTCACAATTGACCGTTACCCCCATTTCTTTTAAAATTTCTTTTAAAATAGTTACTGCGGTACCGGATTTTTCACCGCCGAATATTACGCGCACTTTTGCGTTTTTACTGCCGCCGAGACCAAGAAATGACCCCTTTGCTTTCTCAATAACATCAATTTTAACCTGATCACGGGTTACCTGAAGTTCATCGAGTGCTTTTTGTATAGCCTCTTCTTCTGTTCTTCCTTCTTTTTCAATTACAAGCATTTATGTCATCCTCCTTTGCCGAGATTTTTGTAATTCATCAATACGTTTTTTCCATGCGGAACGTTTTCCTTTTTGTGCTCGTTCTATTTGTTCAAGAGATTCTTCCGGTGCGTTGTTGACAATGAGCTGTTGTCCAATGGATAAGAGATTTTGGAAAGTCCAATACAGAACAAGTCCTGAGGGGAGATTCCATAATATTAATAAAAAGAAAAACGGCATAAACTTCAGCATTTTTTGCTGTTGCTGTGCCATTTCATTACTTTCTGATGATGCTGCCGGTTGCTGCTGGGGGGTGATTTTTTGTTGAATAAACATTAAAACTCCCATCAGTATCGGAAGAATGTTTACATTAAACGGTGTATTAAGAAACGGTATTGTCAGCTGCGCAACAGTATCAGAGACTGATAAATCGGTAATCCAGAACGCAAATGGAGCCCCTCGTAATTCAAATGCCTTCCCGAGTACATTGTAAAACCCTATTAGAATTGGCATTTGCAGGAGCATGGGAAAACACCCGCTCATCGGATTAACTCCGTATTTTTTATATAATGCCATCATTTCAGTATTCATTTTTTGCGGATCATCTTTATACTGTTCACGAATAGCAGTTGTTTTCGGTTGGATAAGCTGCATTCGTTTCATGGATTTCATCTGAGTTGCACTGAGCGGATAGAGCACAACTTTCAGCAGTAATGTTAAAATGAGTATCGCGACACCATAGTTTGGAAAAACAGCATACAGTGAGCGAAGACAATTTAATAAAAATATCGGAATGACACCTAATGCACGATTAAAACCGGTTGCAAAAATTAAACGATTATAGAACGGCGCATATTCATTATTCTTTTTTATTTCTTGTTTAATAAGATGCCGGTGCTTTGGTCCAAGATAAATGGTATAATTAAAGTGCTGCGCGGTGTTTTTCGGGAGGCTTTCATGAATACGTGTTTCTACGCCAATTGCATAGCGTGAGAGGATGGGTTGTTTCCCGAGCATTCCTGCTTTTTCTTTTACAACACGGCTGACAAACCAACCGGCAGTTGATCCGGTTTCTGAACCACGGGTAATGGCAACCATGAAATATCGATCCGCCATTGCAATATACTGATTTTCAGTGAGCGCATACCCGTATAATTCATTATTCCAATGGGTTTCGTTTTTCTTTTTAAATTGTGCCATATTCCATTGTTTCAGACCGCCGAATTGTTTAAAATCCTTACGTTGGATACCGCCCATAACAGCACCCGTCATCATGGAAAACCGTCGTTGTGCACGTGACTGCGTAAATGAGCTTCCAAGGTATGGTGCCCAGCGTACCTGCAGAGACGGAAGGCGGTCCGTTGATTTGAGTGTATTTAAATTGCCGTAATTATTAATCAGTTCATAATCCAAAGTGAATAGATATGAATCAGGAACAAGAGATATTGTCTTTTTCAATGTAATACCCGAAATTGGTGCGTTAAACTCTCCCTTTTTCAGGGTATACGTTAATTCAATTGTATCAGCGTTTTTTTTATGAAGTGAATAATCACCAAGGTTAAATGCCAGATACGAACTATAACTCCAGTCAACCGCGGCAAGCGGCGCTTCTAATACGATGCGATCACCCTTCATTTGGAGCTGCTCTGCAAATTGTGTATAATTAACAATTTGCACCCAATCAGCTTTTGCGGTAATATGCTTATTTGATCTGATTGTGCCGTTTTGTTTTTTTGTATAGGTATACGTGGTGACCCAATTTGTTGTTCGAATCCAAGCGTTTTTTAATTGACCGCCTTTGCTTGAAAATGAAAGTTTTAAATGGGTATTGGATATTGTTACAATATGTTCTGGACTGTCTGAAAAATGAAGCTGCTGTGTTGTTGCCGGTTGTGCATACAATAGAGCTGAAAACAGTACGAGCATAAAAATAACAATTGTAAAAAAGTATCGTTGATGTATCATTCGTCCTCCGGAATCGGATCATATCCACCCGGATGAAGCGGGTGGCATTTCAGTATTCTTTTTATTGATAAAAATCCGGCTTTAATAATGCCGAATCGTTGAAATGCTTTTTTTGAATATTCTGAGCATGTTGGTGTAAAACGACATGCCGGCGGCATAAAAGGTCGAATTAGTGTCTGATAGAATGTAATAAGTAAAATTGGAATAGAAGACAGCCGGAATATTGTTTTTTTTGGAATGAGACTATTTTTCACTATTTATACCAAACAAACCTGCTTTTTGTAACAGCCGTGTAATAGCATTTGTATTTGCAATAAACGGTTTGTAGCAGATTATTATTATGTCATATCCTTTTATAAGGTAGGGACGGTTACACCGAAATGCTTCGCGGCATATACGTTTTAAGCGATTGCGTTGTACTGCATTGCCGGTTTTACGGCTGACGGATACAGCAAAGCGGGAGAACGATACATTATTAGGAATATAATAAATTCGACCTTGTTGAAATGTAAAACGTATTCCCTGCTTAATAACGTGTGTAAAATCAGTACGATGCCGCAACCGACATGTACGTGGAAAACGGAGACGGTTATTTCTTTCCAAACCGTTCATCAGAAACAGTTAGTTTTGTTCGTCCTTTTTGGCGCCGACGTTTTAATATTTTACGCCCATCAGCAGTTTCCATACGTTTACGAAAGCCATGTTTATTTCGTCGTTTTCTGTTACTCGGTTGATAAGTACGCTTCATTCGTTACTTTCTCCTGTTTCTACCCGTTATCCTACCTTTATAATAAACGCAATAATTACGTTTGTTTTAATGATATACGTTGCTGAATCGGTAATTCTGCTGTTTCACCGATTACGGCAAGTTATCAGGTATACACTTTATTGTCAACAACAATAATAGCAATAGAATAACAGGAATAATCCGTTATACAGAAGCATCAGCAGCTATAGTATTAATTCAAACCATCCCTCATTCTTGCCGTAGCAGGAAAGAGTATGCTTTATGCAATCACAATACGGGTGTAATTGTTGAAATAATCGTATAATAAGTGTTTTTGCATGTATATAACCTTTTTCTATTTAGAGATTATTATATTTCAATAAATTATATAGAGCACGATAAGCATTGCAAGAGGTTTTTACAAAAGCGGATTAAAAACATCTTGCTCAATACAGATATATATGATATTTATATTTTATTAATATTAAGCGGAGTAATTAATGAGTAAGAAAAAAAAACGAAAGCACTCTCATTCTTCAGATACTGCAGTACAACCGAAAGCAATACAACAACCCTATCATGAACAGGGGATACATTCAGAAGATTTAATAGTACCGGAAAGAAAAGATACGCTTATTCCGTATATTATGTTGGGCATAATAATTGTATTTACTCTGTTTATTCGAATTGCGGATATTGGTACTGCAATTAAAGGCAATCAAAATTTCAGTATGGCACTGCAGGAGGATGAAGATTTTAAAGTTCGACATACTTTACAAATTAATTGGCGGAAGGATAAAAAATCATTATCGGATTGGTTAATGCATAAGGGTGGAACCACACCGATTATATACAAAAATGCATTTAATATTGTTAACGGTAATAATGGACTGAAAAATATTTTTCATGCTGTTTTTAAAGTGCCGCTCAATTCTGCAACCGGATACTATTATTTCTTTCGTTCGCTGTCGGTCATTGCTTCATTATTAACGATAGTTATTGTGTTTTTATTAGGAGCAGCAGTTACTGATAATTATTATGTCGGGGCACTTTCTGCATTGTTATTTGCAACATTGACCGGCACGGCATTTTATGCGGTTATATATAAATCAGATACGTTTGTTGTTTTTTTAAGCTCACTGATGTTGTATTACACGGTGCTTTATATTAAAAAACCGTTACTGCATAATGCTATTATTATGTGCGCACTTTTTCCTATTGTGTTTGGATCAAAATACAACGGTATTTTTTCAGGAATAGCTATTATTACTGCATTTCTTATAAACTATATCCACGCAAAAACAATACCGTTTTCTGATATAAAACAAAAAGGAATTTCTGTTCGAGAAGCCCTTGAATTGGACAAACTTCCATGGTCTCACATTGTATGGGGGGGGGTAGCAGCTTTTATCAGTTTAATGATTTTTGCTCCATTTATTCCATTTGATGCAGAACGTTTTTATTATGGTATACGAAAGATATCAATAATTCAATCATCCAATGCAAGTGTTGAATTTGCCGGGCTTGGTTTTAAACCGGTTGTGATTATTTCACATTTATTAAACTGCAGTATTGGTATTATCTTGTCAATAGCGTTTGTCATTGCAGTTGGCTATGGGATCTATTTGGTAATTAAGAAAAAACAAAAGTATTACCGAATCGCACTATTGGTTATATTTATTATTGTGCAGTATATAGTGCTTATTCGTGCGGCATGGATTGTAGTGCGTTATTCCTTTTTATTCTATCCGGCAATGGTAGTATTAATTGCTGTTACTGTTTTTGCAATCGCAACGTATGCAAAGAAAAAAAGCGGTGTGTTATATACTATCGTAGTTGTGTCGCTGGTAATACTTTCTATTTTGCATGTCGGACGTTTTTTGGCGTTTAATAAACTGTTAAGCAAGACCACAACAACAATACAAGCATCACACTGGATAAATGAGCATATCGATGAGGATGCTTCTATTCTGGATATTCGGGTTTTTGAAAGCGTGCCAATTATTTTTAATCTGAAACAAACAAATATTAAAGTTATTGGTCGAAATCAGGAATCAGTATTATGTGGTAAGGAAAACCCTTTTAGTTTAATTCCGACTGATTATATCTTAGTAACCGAACGGACATTTAGAGATTATTATCGATTACAATCACATAAAAAATATGGCAAAATATATACGCCGTATCGATTATTATTTGATAAATTATTATATAATCCCGATAAATTTCAGTTAGTGAAAAAGTTTGAAATTGTTCCTGAAATATTTGGCATTACATTTAAAAAACCATATTTACCGCAGGATATGGTGCTTTTCGCACCGGATGTGTACCTTTATAAAAGAATACAACCTGTTCAGCAGTAATAATCATCAGCGGTGGTTTTTATGCGCGTGATGTGTGAACTTTAATATTCATGGCGGGTTGTAATAATCGATAACCCATTTGCTGTTATATTGTATTTGTATCATGTTTGCCGGCACTGGTAATAGAACGGGTATTAAAAAGCAAATTTGAATAATCGGCAATCTATTTGCCGTCATGCTGTATATATCATGTTTGCCGGCAGTAATAGTGGGATGAATATTACATATACGTCTGTATAATCGGCAATCTATTTGCCGTCATGCTGTATATATCATGTTTACCGGCAGTAATTAAGAACGAACGTTGATAGTACGTTATTTATCGTGTCGTTCAAAATATTCAATAAGAGTATTTGCAATATATTCGCGCATAGCTTCTGTAATAGCTTGATGATTACCGAACCAGAATCCTCGTTCGTGTACGGCATCTGCTCCCGGCAATGAATTCGGGACTTTCATATGCATATGTTTCGCGAATGGCTGCCGAATAAGATTTGATCCGGCTATGGGACGGGTTTCAATTCCTCTAGATTCTAAATAACGCATAATATCTGTTCGGCTGCTTTTCTCCGAACGAAGAATAATAGTAAATGCAAAAGGAGAAAGACGAGTATTCGGTTGTTCGCGGAGCAGAATAATTTTATCTTCAAATTGTGCAAGACGTTCAAGCCAATAAAAATGATTCTCTCTTCGTATTTTAATAAAAGAAGGAAGTTTCTCAAGTTGTGTTTTTCCAAATGCACTTATTACATCCGGCATACGAACATTATAACCGGTTGTTGCAAAGAGGAAACGTCCATCAATATTTGGATAGGCGTCATACCATGTTTGTTGTTGTTGAGCATCAAGTTCACGAACCCAGCCATGAGCACGTTTCATACAGAGAAGTTCATTTAAGCGTTTGTTGGTTGTTGTTACTGCCCCGCCTTCGACGGTTGTTATATGATGGGCGAACATGAAGGAGAATGTCCCACAATCTCCAAACGAGCCAACTTTTTGATTATTTATTTGTGCCCCATGTGCTTCACAACAATCTTCAATAACATATATATTTTTTCCTTTAACAAATTGCATTATTTGAGGCATGTCGCAGGGGGATCCGACCAAATGGACAGGCATTATCGCGCGTGTCTTTTCTGTTACGGCGTTTTGCATGGCGTTTATATCCATTGTCAATGTTGCCGGATCAATATCAACGATAACCGGTGTTGCACCGATTTGTACTATCGGAAAGAGTGAAGTGCTCCACGTTACTGCGGGGAGAATAATTTCATCACCCGGTGTAATCGGATTGGTAAACAGCGGATCGCGTAATGCATCTAATGCGATCAAATTAGCACTGGAGCCGGAGTTAACCATGACCGAATGAGTAGAACCGATATATTCAGACCAGAGGCGTTCAAATTCTTTTGTCTTCTTTCCCATAGTAACATAGGTGCTCAGCATTGATTCAAGACTGGAGATTATTTCACGTTCATCAAAAGTGCTTACTTGGAGAGGTATGTGTGAGGTGCCCGGTTGAAACTTTTCCGCCGGGCGTTGTGCGATATACTTTTTAATTAATTTTTGTATTTTTTTTACGATAGTCTTTTGTTGCATGTATGTATTCCTGATTAAGATACTCAAGTACTATTATTGATATAATATGCGATATTGTCAATTTACAATTTATATATAATTATTACAATAGTACTGCAGAGCGTTTTTATAACAGCATAGCAATATCAATGCGATCCTGCAGTATATGCAGTTGCGAGTATGCTTTAATTGAGTAGAATACAAATTTTTTAATAGCGGGGAGTGCTTTTAAAGGCGTTTCCGGTTTGACATACGATACGACGTATAGTATTTTCTAAGCTCATACGGGAGGATAAGAATGTCTGATATGCACGCTCATGACCGATATAATGAGTTGAACGATATTATCCTTGATCTTTATTGTTATGCACATACTATTCCCGGACATACTAAAATTATATCCCCATCAAAGGCAGCGGTATCAATGACAACAGCAGGACGCAAAAAACAACAAGCATTGCATGCAGCAGAACTTCGCGCAAAGAAATGTACTCGTTGTACAATAGCACAGACAAGAAAAAATGTTGTGTATGGGATCGGCAGTGCTGAAGCACTGTTAATGTTTATTGGTGAAGCGCCGGGTGTTCAGGAAGATATACAAGGGATTCCATTTGTCGGACGTGCCGGACAGCTGTTAACAAAATTACTTGCTGACATTGGTTTTACCCGTGAAGAAATATATATTGCCAATGTATTAAAATGTCATCCACATCCACCCGGAAACGTTAATACGAATCGTGCACCGATGGACGATGAAGTAAAAAATTGTGCGTCATGGCTGGATGAGCAGATACGCATTATTGCACCACGAATGATATGTCTGCTTGGTAATCCTGCATTAAACAGAATTCTCGGATTTACAGGAATTACCCGTCATGCAGGGAAAGTATATGACTATAATGGTGTTGCGACAATGCCGATTTTTCATCCATCCTGGGCATTGCGGAATCCGAATAATCTTGATCAGATTCGCACTTGTTTTAAACAACTTCGGCATGAATATGATACGCGGTTTGCGCAATAATGAATGACAATCCATTTGTTGATGTTGTATTAAATCGTCCCATTCGTGAGTCTTTTACATATCGTATTGCTAATGTGCTCGATACGTGTCATCCCGGGCAGCGGGTCCATGTTGATTTTAACAATGCTCTTGAAACTGCATTTGTTATTGCAGTTAATGTTACACCGCCGGCTGACATTACCATCAAACCAATAACCGCAATTATTGATAAGGAACCGATATTAACACAAGAACAGCTTGCTCTTGGCAGGTGGATGGCGGATACGTTTTTTTCAAGTTTTGGAGAAGCATTATTTAAAATTGCACCGGCAACAGTGCATCCAACAACACGAAATACGCCTTTAGAAAAAGGTTCGGAATTATATGATTATGTACGTACAACGCACCAGAACAATATTATTAATTCCATTATTGCATCATTACCCGAAGGTGGTGAACATCTACTGCATGGTGTAACTTCAAGCGGAAAAACAGAAGTATATATGAGTATTATGGAAGAGGTGCTTCGTGGCGAAAAAAACGCTCTTTTATTAATTCCTGAAATATCGTTGACCCCACAAACAATCCGCCGATTTTCAAGTCGTTTTTCAGTTGACCGAATGGCAGTCATTCACAGCCGTTTAACACCGCGGCAAAAAATGCGTGAATGGATGCGTATACTCAATGGGAATGTGCAGTTAGTTATCGGTCCGCGTTCAGCAATTTTTGCACCGCTTGACAATATCGGGCTCATTGTGATTGATGAAGAGCATGATCCGTCATATAAAGAACACAGTAGTCCACGCTATGACGCCCGATTAGTTGCACGCTATCGTGCAGATATACATAATGCGTGTCTTGTGTATGGTACGGCAACCCCTTCATTATCAGTAATGTATCGTGCACGCTGCGGGAAAGTCCGGCTGCATGAATTACCGGAACGCGTTACTCCGCATCCGCTGCCTGCGGTTGCACTTATTGATTTACGTGCTGAGCAGGTTGAGTTTGGTGTTTTTAGTACGTTGCTGCTGCGACGTATTGAGACAACACTGAAAAATAATGAACAAACGATATTATTTCTGAATCGACGCGGGTATTCAAACTTCATGCTTTGTCATTCGTGCGGCACTGTTATCGAATGCCCGCATTGCGCGGTGTCTTTGACGTATCATCTTTATGAACAGTACCCGATTTTACGGTGTCATTATTGCGGATATTCTCAAGCAGCACCGGAGCAGTGTCCGAAATGTCAATCTTCTGCAATTGGTAAAGTTGGTGCCGGAACTCAGCAAGTTGAAGAACTTGTACATTTAAAATTCCCTGATGCACGTATTGCTCGCCTTGATGCTGATACAACACGAAAAAAAGGGGCACTTGAAAAAGTATTACATCAGTTTGGTGATAATAACATTGATATCCTTATTGGAACACAAATGGTTACGAAGGGACTTGATTTCCCCAATGTTACCTTGATCGGTATTCTTTTAGCGGACACCTCATTGAAGATGCCTGATTTTTCAGCCCCGGAACGAACATTTGATTTAATAACACAAGTTGCCGGACGTTCCGGTCGTGGTAAAAAACCCGGCATGGTATTAATCCAGACCTATAATCCTGATCATTACAGTATTCAATGTGCACTGAAACATGACTATACTGCTTTTTATGAAAAGGAAATTATGCAGCGCGCGGCATTACAGTATCCCCCGTATCGACATTTAATAAAATTGACGGTTCGCGGTGAACAGGAAGATGCCGTTAAAGAAGAAGCACTGCGGTTAAGTAATCATTTAGAAACACTGCGACGAATTCAGGGAGTTGCAGTTAAAGGACCGATTGAAGCATTTTTTTATAAATTAAAAAAACACTACCGACGTCAAATGCTATTGTTTTTTGATGACAAGGCTGCTCCTGATATTAAAAAAGCATTGCTTTCTTTTCATGCTGAAAAAAGAACATATCTTGAAATTGATGTTGCCCCGGTTGACACTTTTTGAGGTAATATGATACTGTATGATCATCAATTTTGACTATATCTGTTATGAATAATACTGAAAGTATTATATTGGATGAATCATAACTAGTTTGATGCTAGTCGTTATTTTCGATAATTTTCCAGTGTTGCGGTTTAATGATATCAAATGGGTAGGGGGCGGATGCAGCTGCCCGGTCAATGTCTTGAGCGGACATATTGAATTCACTGCGTCGTTCAAGCTTCATGCGGGCAAGATCGGCATTTGGCTCTCCAATTTTAATAGCATAGAGATAAAAGGGGCGTGCTTTATCAAATTCACCGGCAGCAAAATATGCATCGCCAATAGCATAGAAGGATGGTTGCGCGAGTATCACCGGACGGCGCATACGGGTGTTTTCTGCGGCAGGTATAAATTGAGTAATAATAGAATGATTGGTTATATCATGGCATAGAGAGTGTTGATTTGTTGTATCGGCTGAATTATTTTCGTTGGTATTATTAGTAATGCTGTTATTTCCTGCAGCAGCATTTGTCATGGAAGGATCAACAAGTCTTCTGTTTAATCGTTTTTCCCGTCGCAGGCGTCGTTTTTCTTGTCGTTCTGTTTTGGATAGGATTATGTCATTATTTATCATATGTTGTACGAGCGCATGCGTTGTTTCGGTAATAATAATAGTTGATATAATAGCAACGGCAGCAATTTCACCGCTTGATGGTTTATCAGATACTTCACCTTCAGTTTCATCAGGAGCTGTAGCAGTGATCGGCAGTGATAATGATATAAGCATTATGATAATGAAAATAAGACGGGTCATCATGCGCCTTTCCTGCTTTGACAAATGAGCTGCTTTTTTGTGTGGAGCGCATTTTGAAATTCGCGGTAATATTCATGAACGACCCCTGCCTGACAGAGTATAATATCTTTTTTAAATCGTCCGTGAAAATCAGAACCGCCGGTTATTAATAAATTGTGTTTTTCAGCGAGATATACATAATACTGACTTTTTTTACTGGTATGCCGTGGATAATAAGCTTCAATACCATCAATGCCGGCATCTATTACCCGCATTAATGCTTCTTTTCCGCGTCCGGGAGGCTTTATCGCACCGGGATGGGCGATAACGGCAATACCATTCCAATGATGTATTTTTTCTATTATTTTCTCAGGAGTAAACTTTTGATAATCGGTATAACAGGATTTGCCCGTACCAAGGTATTTATAAAAAGCTTCATAAATAGAGCCGACATACTTTTTTATAATCATTACCATGGCAATATGCGGACGACCGAGTGCACCTTCAGCTTCACCTTTGACTGCGATGACTTCATCCATGCTGATTGAAAGTTCCTGTCTTCGGCATTTTTCTACCATGTCAATCATAACGGCACGGCGTTTCATCTGTTCGTGGTCTAAAAACAGTTGAAGATCACGGCAAGTATAGTCAAGTCCATATCCAAGAATGTGAACATTTTGTTCTGATGTAGAAAATTCAATCCCGACATGAATATCAATGTCATCAGGAAGACTATCAGGGAGACGGCAGACTGCATCATGATCGGTTAATGCAATGCCTTTAATATTTTTATCTCGCGCCAGAGTGATAATTTCGGCAGGAGAATAATCACCATCAGAAAAATTCGTATGAATATGTAAATCATATGCTATATGCATCGTCTCTTTAACGTTCCTTCCATACTGCCTGTTCGGTCAGAAGAAAAATGTCGGTTCAGTCGGAATATACTGCCGCTAATTGTCTATAGTAATGTATTTTGCGAACCCTTGCAAGAATTACTGCCATTTCTGTGCAATCGGCATACGGCGTCCTAAGCCGAATGCTTTACCGGATATTTTTAATCCCGGTGCTGCCTGGTAGCGTTTATATTCACTGTAATGAATCTTTTTAATAATATCGGAAAGAACTGATTGCGGCAGTTGCGGGTTAAATGCAGCGATTTCATCGGCGGATTTAAATTTTTCAATATATTGTGTAATGATAGTATCAAGCGTTGAATACGGCGGCAATGAATCCTGATCTGTTTGATCGGGGCGGAGTTCGGCTGACGGGGGTTTTGTCAGAACGTTTTTTGGTATACACGGTACATCAGCGTATGCAGGGCTGTTGACATATTTTGCTAATGTATAGACCATGGTTTTCGGCACATCACTTATCACTGCGAGCCCTCCCGCCATATCACCATATAATGTACAATACCCGACTGATAATTCCGACTTGTTGCCGGTAGTCAGGACTAATGCATTAAATTTATTTGAAAATGCCATCAATAGTGTTCCGCGTATTCGTGCCTGCAAGTTTTCTTCGGTCGTGTCTTCCGGCATTCCCGAAAAAAGCGGAGCAGTTGTTTGTAAAAATAGTTCAAATAAGTGGTCAATATTCATCGTATGAGTTGTTATACCCAGATTTTGTGCAAGAGCGTGGGCATCATCAAGACTGCTTTGTGATGAAAATCGTGACGGCATAAGCAGACCGGTTACCGTATCACGCCCTAATGCTGATACGGCAATGGCAGCGACGAGTGATGAATCTATACCTCCCGATAATCCGATAACTGCTTTTGTGAACCCGCATTTTTTCATATAATCATGTACACCAAGAGTCAATGCATTAAATATTTCTTCTTCCGGTGGACAGGCAGATGCAGCAGTGCTTGTACCGAGAGTATCGGTTTCAGTAATACTGTGTTGCTGATGAGCAGACGCAGCAGTGCTTGTACCGAGAGTGTCAGTTTCAGTAATACTGTGTTGCTGATGAGCAGACGCAGCAGTGCTTGTACCGAGAGTATCGGTTTCAGTAATACTGTGTTGCTGATGAGCAGACGCAGCAGTGCTTGTATCGAGAGTGTCGGTTTCAGTAATACTGTGTTGCTGATGAGCAGATGCAGCAGTGCTTGTATCGAGAGTATCGGTTTCAAGGATAAGTATATCTTCCTGAAATTGTTTTGCCGTTGCACTGCAATCACCATGTGCGGTAAAGGCTTTTGACATACCGTCGAAGATAAGTTGATCATTGCCGCCAACCTGATTAACATAAAGCAACGGGGTCTGATGTTTTCGTGCAATTGCCGCCATCATACGTAAACGTGTATACGGCTTATCTATACTATAGGGAGATGCTGCAATATTTATCAGCATATCCGGTTTATATTGCATAACTTGTGCGACAGGGTCAATAGTGTAATGTATTGAAGGTGCATGTTGTACTAATCCGGTATTCCAAATATCTTCACAGATTGTCAGTGCAATTTTTGAACCATTTATATCAATAATGCCGGTTGTACGGGGAGCGGGTGTAAAATAGCGTGCTTCATCGAAAACATCATATGTCGGCAGTAAGGTCTTATATACTGTATCGGTGACTGTGCCGTTGCGACAGACAGCAGCGGCATTGAATAAAATCGGTTTTCGGGGTGTCGGGTCGCGATCGACATATCCGACAATAACAGTAATATTGAAAGCCGCACGCGCGATTTTTTTCAACGAGTTTAGATTTTCGTCGATAAATGAATTATACTCAAGGAGATCAAGCGGCGGATAACCGGTAACGGCAAGTTCAGGAAAGACAATAAGATCAGCACCCTTGCTCTGCGCTTCGGTAATTGCTGAACGAATACGCATATTGTTTTCATCAAGTGCACCGACTGTCGGATTTATTTGTGCAAGAGCAATTTTCATATATATTCTATATCATCGTATGAGTACGATATCAAGACTTGAATGGCTGTGATTTTTTGGTGCGGTTTAGATATTGATACAAGCATAGCCGCTGAGAGAGGGTGCATTATAAACAAAACAGCAGTGATTTTTTGGTGCGGTTTAGATATTGATACAAACATAGTCGCTGAGAGAGGGTGCATTATAAACAAAACAGCAGTGATTTTCAGCTTGGCAAAATAAGGAAGTGTTGTTATACTGCTTAAATAATGATACGGATAAACAGCGGGGGTGTCCAGGTTTCGACTTGGCTGATGCTGCTGTAATTGCATGCCGAGGTGCGGTTGGCCTCGTAAAAAAGCCGCAACAATTATTTGCCAATGATTACGCACTTGCAGCTTAATTAAGCTGTAACGTTCTCCGGAGGGAGGGCCGCCGAGCTCGAAGGAAGAACGTAGGCTCTCGGCGGATGGCGGTGTAAGCATGCCTCTTGTTTTACCGCGACACTTTTGAGGCTGGATACGAACCGGTCGTCGGCTGCCAATGTTCGTATTAAGAATTAATACGCCGACTATGCATGTAGACGTTACAGATAGGTTTGTTAAGGACGGGGGTTCGATTCCCCCCACCTCCATTATTTTAAAAAAGACAACTCGTCTCTTAGGGGTATTTAGAATGGCCATTGTAAGGAAACTTGAAAGGATTATCCTCAATAAAAATTCGACACATACAGAGGTTAATACCACATTCACTATTGTTGAAAGCGATGGTAATAGGTTTTACAAATCGACACTTATGGATCAAGGCAACGCCAGATACAAGGAAAAAAAGCCAGTCAATTCGGTTTTCAGAAGAGGCTATTGAGCACCTAAAACAGATAATCAATTCTGAATTCTAACCCCGTTCCACCCGCCTGATTCTCCCTCTTTTCTCGCTTTTCATTCTCTGATTGCCCTCAGATTCTTTGTTTTCTCAGACTTAGTCCGAAGCAAGTTTATTTGCAAATATCTTTTGATAATAGATATTTTGTCCAATAACGGTATTTTAGAGTTGAGTTAAGATATTAAATAGTTTGAGTAAACTATTCGATTTCACAGACCAAAAGTCTTTCGTAAATTTTGGAAAGTGATGTTTATTCGGATTTCCAGCGTCTCAGTATTGTTTGGGAAAGTAATCCTTACCCGCCTGCCAGAGGTATTTACCGATTTGTTTCAGGGTGAAACTCTCAAGTCCATAGAACCGGCTGAACTCCATCAGTACGGCATGGTATGTCGGATAGTGCTTGAGATCATCCTTTTTGAACTTGAAAAATTTGTCTACCTTCTTGAAATGTATGAGCATTTTTTCGACAAAGCTGTCATAGATCGGATAGTCCTTCGGGAAATGATGGCTGCAGTATTTTGTGGCAAACGAATAAAAGTTAATGGTTTTCTTGCTATTTATCTTAACAAGGGCAATATCGTTTACAAGAGTAAGGTCTCGGTTTGAGAGGCGCTGATCGATATTTAAGCCAACAATATGTTTAGCAACGTTGAATGGTGAAAAAATATTCGTGCTATAAAAGTCATTCAACGAGCAAACCTTAATCAGAACATCATCCATATCAACATTTCGGGGATATGTTTCAGCGAACAATTTTCTGAGACTGCTTTCCTGCAAAACATAATTTTCTAGTGAATCCCACCGCTCAAGATACATGGCTACTTACTCAGCTGATGGTCGGACTTTATTCATAAGAGCACATCTTCATTAATGTAGGTTATATCATCTTCTCTCTCTGGTTTGATTGTGAAAAGCAACGATAACAACCTTCCTCTTGAATGGTTCCGCATATGCACAGCGGCGGTGTTTTCCGCACTTTTGTTCGATATTGTTATGTCTGTTAATTTATTAATAATCATTTCATTTATTGCACTTTACCAGCTATTGAGTATATACTGTGTTGGGCATAATTAATCTATTAAACTTGATAATTCTTTAAACCTTTTGTGATTATATTTTCCATTAGTAAAAATATCTTGATTATATATTCTTTTTATTTTTTTATTTCTATTAATTTTAGAAATTATTGTTTCGTTCTTTTCGATTAATCTAACTTCTGAAAAGATATTCCAATCTGCTAAAATATTACCTTTATCTTTCAAACTTATTATTGGATTTATTAGTTTAGTATATTTTGTTTTAAAATCCGGTTTAGCTATTGAATTGATTATATCTAATATTTGTTGCATCGTATTAGTATCGGAAGAAAGAAAGTCCCATAATTCATTTGCTAGCTTAATTTCTGAAAAGTCATAATATTTTTTGCCATCAATTATTTGAGAAAGAAACCTATCTTTGTTAAAACTTGTTTCATCTTCACTTGTTGGGTCAAATGGAAAGCCTATGTAAAACTCAATTTCTTTGTTTAAGAAAGAATGATATAAAGCAGCTTTTGCTTCTAAAAATTTTTGTTTTTCGCCACGCATTTCTCCTGCATTTGGCTTTACCGATTTTAATTCAATACATATAATTTTATCATCATCTTCTATAAAAACATCTGCTGTAAAATTATTAGCTTCTATTTCATCGCCTTCATCAATAAAAATTAGATTGCTTTCTCTTTCAAGATTTGGTTGTTTATTCCCATTTTTCAAATCAGTTATAATATCTGCAATACTATCTTTTTGCATTTTTGTTATTTTTAACAAAGTATTATCATTTTTTGTAAAACCTTTTTTTTGCCCATCTGATAAAATATGTGCCACTTCTTCAAAAAACGATTGCCCTAATGTTGTGTTAAGTCCGTGTAACCAGCTGCTTAATGATATGAAAAATGGTATATCTGATACTTTTTCTTCAAATTTATCAGAAAAAGCATTTAAAAATGCTTTATGAAATGGGGCATTTCTATTATTATTTGAATTTTCAGGAAAACTCTCAAATCTTGAATATAGTGTTTTTATTACTTCAAGAGAAATTAATTCTTTTTTATTTCGTGATACTGCCATATTACTTTTCCTTTAAATGAAATATTATTTCGGCATAAGCTGATTTATCTTTTTCTGTTCTGTTTAAAACCGGTCTTTTGTATTGGTTGACGATTTTCATTCCGGATTTCCCTGCAATGTTAGGATATATATTGTATTTATCGTTTGCAACAAGAAAAATATCGTAATCTTTGTGCAAGAATTGTTTTAAGTTGACTAAAACTTGTGAAATACCTTCAATATAAGATTCTCGTGCTTGTTTTCCTTGTCCTTTATATAGCGGCCCTATTTCAAGTTCATCATTTCTTTTGAAACCAAATAAATCGTAGGCATAGGCGTGTTGTTCGTGATAATCAATTAAACCCACATAAGGCGGACTTGAAAAGATGCCTTTAATTTTTTGTTTTTTTACTAAATTAACAAACACATTATCTTTTTTATCTAATTCTTTAAAAATATCAATGTTTCTTGAATCACCTTGTAATGCGATTTGAAAAGTGTCAGTGCGTAATTTATTAAACTCTTTTAATCTTTTTACAGTGTCTTTACTATATCTTTCAAACCACGATAGAATTGAAAACAAAGGTTTGCAGATTTTCCCGTGTTTTCGGCAGTAATATGTTTGTGTTACAGGTTCTTTAAGTGTTGCAAGGTCGGTGTGAGTTGTTGCTCTGCAAGAACGCATCGTTCTGCTTAAAATTATGGTTAATATTTTTTTTGTATTATAACATTTTACCAATTTAATTTGTTCAAAAACAAAATCAATTTCTTGTTTTACAGGCTTCAAATACCATTTTTCAAGAAAATTATTTATCTTTTCTTGCTTAATTTCAAGTTGGTATTTTTTTATTAGACTATTAAATATTTTTAAAAATTTACTTTCTTTCTCTTTTGTATAGGTTTTTTCGTCAATTATTTTTTGTCTTACTTTTATTTTATATTCTGGCGAAGGGAAATATATTTTATTATATGTATTCAATTCTTCAAGTAATTCTTTTTCAAATTGTGTATTATTAGATTGTGAGATAAACTCTTTTAATTTTATAGTAATCTTATTCAATTCTCTTTGCAATTCATCAAAATCAACCTTCGCAATTTTAACATTTGAAATAAGTGTATTAAATGCAGATATATCAATACCAATGGCGTGCATACCAAGTTCATTTGCTTGAACAAGGGTTGTTCCGCTACCTGCGAAAGGGTCTAATACAATATCCCCTTTGTTAAAGTGGATTATTTTTTTAAATTCGTCAGTATGAGAGTCTAAAAAATATTCAACAAGTTGTGGAATAAATTTCCCTTTATAAGGGTGCAAACGATGAATGTGTTTAGTTGTATCCTTTTCTTTTAGGTGGTCAAATGATAGTGCCCAATTTAAATCGTTACCAAGTTTTTGTTTCCATTCGGTTTCTCGTTGTCCGTTATAACTTTTGTAATAATTAATTAAATCTTGTTTATTTATTATGGTTGAACCGTTATGTCCTTGTTTTTTTACTTTTCCGTATTGTATTAAATATGAGATATTAGAAGTAGAAATATTCTTGTTCAAATATTTACTTGCCCATTCGCTTGCTTCTTTTATTGTCAAAAAATTGTTCATTTTCTACCTCTTTTATTTAAGAAAAAATACATTATTTTTCTAAATTATTATAGTTAAAAGTTCGTTATTTTCTTATTGTGCCCAACGTTCGTGTATATTCATAGTTGTTATACTGCTAAATCGGGCGAATAACAACAATTGTTGATGTTTATTCTATCATTTTTTTCATCTCTTTATTCAAAGAAAAATAGAGAAGATGGGTTTTATAAAAATTTATACGTGCGGCGGGGAGGTTATTCAATTATTGGAATATGTTTTTTAATTATGGCGGCGTCATCACCGACAGCAGGTGCGACAGTGCAGGTTGAGCGGTCGATAATACAGGGGGTTAATTGCAATGTACTATTCTTTGAGTTTCCTTTTTTTAAAAGCGTGAGTGTGAATACCGCTGTTTCGCGGAGGTTTCGATCATGCATATCAAATACGAAATTTCCCATACTGTAGCAAATCAAACCGTCATTATACCATTCGCAGCCTTGCAGGGTATGCGGGTGAGCGCCCATGACTATATCCGCCCCGGCGTCAATTATCATATGTCCGAATTGTATAATTCGTTCAGGGGGTTGGCTAATGTATTCGGTGCCCCAATGCGGAAATACAATAATAAAGTCAGCGTGGCGCATTTTTGCTGCATGAATAGCGGATAACATAGTATTTGTGGTTAACCATAATGTACCCGGTGTTGTCATTGTTGCTTCAAATTCGCGTGGTGCTATCTCGCACGCGCCAATGAATGCAATGCAAATGCCATTTGTCCGAACTATCAATGGCTGTTGTGCGGCAGTGATGGTTTGTCCGCCGCCGAAATACTGAATACCCGCTTCATCCAATGTCTTCATTGTTTCGATGAATCCTTCTTTTCCCCAATCACCGACATGATTATTTGCTATGGAAACAATATCAATACCGGCACTGCTGAGTGCACGTACGGCATTCGGGTGCGCTTTGATATGCCACCATCTTCCTTTGTCAGTCGCACATGTATTTGTTGATGTTGTTAGTGCACATTCAAGATTACCGACAACAATATCTGCATGGTTAAATACCGGCTGCAGAGATATCATCGCATTAGTATACGTGCCATACTGTGCAAGCAAAGTTTCTTCAACAAACCTTCCGAGACAGATATCACCAACACATGCTATGGTAATTTCAGATGAGGACGGTTTTGTACATAGTACTACTGTAATAATACTACATACCATGCATATGATGATATATATCTTTTTTCGCCGGAATAAACATCTCTGATGCAGCATTATATTCCCCTGAAGTTTATTATTACGATACAGTTACACGTATCATGCTGCCAATTATATATATACTGCATCTTCCTATCAACGTATAATAGCGGTATATCTGCAGAGCGTGTGGATTTAATATTTTGTTGCAGTTATATCTTGACCGCTCTACTAAACTTAATTATTATAGTGATATACTAATAGCGGGTATGACATATGGCAAATAAAGAACATCTTCTTCGTGCCTTAAAAAGCGAAGCGCAGAATATATATTCTAATATTGAAGAAATAGAAGTTTATTTTAATCGTACTACACAAAATCAATTCAAACAATATGAGCCAAATTTACGGTCGGTGAAGACCATTATACGGCTTGAAAAGCCGGCTAAACGTGAACTCAAGAAAATAATGAGCTTAGATGGTGATGTGTTTGCTTCAAAATTACGTCTTTTTATGGATACGATATTTAAAAATCTGTATGATGCTTTATATACGATTTTTTTATTAACCGCTGAGCAGCGTCGTACTATGACGAAAAAGGAACAAACCGGTGACAATCCTTTATCGTTTATCGGAACAAATTATCTGCTGCTGACTCTTTCACAACGTGAAATTAAAGAACTTATTAATAAATATCATGTTTCTAATTATAAAGCCGCACGTGAGCTCATCGTTGATGAAACCTCACCGGTGTTTAATACGGATAGTATGATTTATTGCGAATATGGAAGTCGTTTTGACCGTATTCGTGAGATTACTCAAGTTATTATTGATCGTGCTCCCGACACGATTAAAGAGGAGCGTGTAATTCTGGAGCAGCAAATTAGTGAAATAATTAAAAATGCCATAAAACACGGCAATAAAAATAATCCGCGAAAAAAAGTTAAGATTTGGTATGTATATGAACCGAATCATATGCGTATTATCGTTGAGGATGAAGGATCCGGGTTTTCTAATCTTTCTGCCTGGAATGAATTTAACCGAAAACGAAACAAAGCAATTGATACACGTGATATTGATGCAATGATGGAATTAGTATCATGGAAAGGTCCGACCAGTACTGATGAAGATGGCGGTAATGCACTTATTGCCGCTCTTGAATATTGGGATAGCAGTTTAGTATATAATAATAAGAAAAATAAAGTTGCTGCGGTTAAATATTTTTATTAAACGAATAGTGTGCCGTTACTTCGGAATAATCATTTCAGGTGTCGCGGCAATACTGTGCATATCGGTTTTTTACTGAAAATGTAAATTTCAGTATATCTTTTTGTATACAGAAACATATATTGTTGAAGGAACTGTTATGCACACAAGAGTATCACTTATTGATGATTTACATTCGCTCGGCATTCATGCGGGTGATGTTCTTGTTGTACATTCAAGCATGAAAAGTATTGGTGCTGTTGATGGTGGGGCGCATACGGTTATTGATGCGCTTATGGAAACCGTAACACCTCGTGGAACACTGCTTATGCCGAGTTTTACTTATTCACTAAAAACAAATGATTTGTCGGAGGGTTTTGATCGTGAAAACACTCCGTCGGTTACGGGAGTTATATCTGAATTATTCCGGCAGCGTTCGGATGTTATACGTTCAGAACATCCGACACATTCCATTGCCGCATGGGGGGCGTCTGCACAGCGTTTGGCATCCGGGCATCGTGAAGATTCGGCGGCGTTTGGTGCCGGCACTCCGTTTGATATGCTTCCTGAGCTGAATGGATATATTCTGCACATTGGTGTTGATTTACGATCCAGTTCATTGATACATGTTGGCGAGATGCGTGCACATATCTGGTATGCGGATATTTTTCCGTTTTCAAATGAGGGGTTACAACCGTGGGCATTAGTGAAACGTGCAAACGGAAATGTTGATGAAATACCCCAAACTTTTGTACCCGGTTCATCAAACGGATTTAATGCATTTGAATTGCCGCTTAAGAAACGCGGATTGATTACATACGGAAAGATCGGAAATGCATCAGTCCGGCTCCTGGCGGCACGTCCTTTTCTTGAAACGGTCATTGAGCTATTAGAGGAAGATCCCGATTATGCATTATTGCCTTCTGATGAGCGTTTTGTTCTTCGTGATTATTGTTGTACTGTCGGGCACGTATGATATACGAATATCGAGGGGTTAATTCGTGGTGGTATGCGGTTGTTTGGTAAAGATATTTTTATACGACGACAATATATGTTCCGGAATGGTAATAAAGAAAAACACAACAAAAACCATCTGCGGTAGAATATGATAATATAATCGATCAAATGATGAAGCAAGATGCCATTGTAAATTCCGCGGGGTAATAAGATAAATAATATAATATACTAATGCTAACATCACCGGAGGTGCGGCAACGCTCATCAATAATACCGGTGAGGATATCCTTTTTTTATTTATACCA
>Ga0256845_1000421_pt1 | contig 40636 bp, 36 predicted proteins | sample RiftiametaG_FD_189101 | JGI IMG/M metagenome (GOLD analysis project Ga0256845, IMG submission 189101) | Tube worm associated microbial communities from hydrothermal vent at the East Pacific Rise, Pacific Ocean - Riftia | ecosystem: Host-associated > Annelida > Integument > Unclassified ...
GCGTTAAGAACCGCAGGCTGTTTGAGGACACACCTGCCCGCAGTTCCTGCGGTTTAGCCTGACAGAGCAAAATCCCCTTTTTGTTCCTTGTTCATATACAGGTAAGACTTTTGGAGCGGGTATCTGCCAAGTATCTGTATCTGCTCTATTAATATTTTTTGACCGAGAATTGCTGAAACTATCCATGGTTTTCTTGACAAAAAGGTGGTTCCTGCCTTAGGATAAACAATACATTTTTTTCAAAAAAATAAATTATTATCAATAGGAGATTTTCAATGGATTATACGCCTGAAATAAATGAGATGGTTTGTGTAGTAAAAGGAGCAAAAAATGGTCCTGCCCCCATTCCTGAAGAAGGTAAATGGGTTCAGGCAAAAGAAATTAAAGACATATCCGGATTAACCCATGGCGTGGGATGGTGCGCACCACAACAGGGAGCATGCAAGCTTACGCTCAATATTAAAAAAGGAATAATTGAAGAAGCCCTTGTTGAGACAATAGGCTGCACAGGCATGACTCACTCATCAGCCATGGCATCGGAAATCCTTCCGGGTAAAACAATTCTGGAGGCATTAAATTCCGACCTTGTCTGCGATGCAATTAATGTTGCCATGAGAGAGCTTTTCCTTCAAATTGTTTATGGAAGGTCTCAAACAGCATTTTCCGAAGGTGGCTTACCAATTGGCGCAGGCCTTGAAGACCTTGGCAAAGGCTTAAGGAGTGTAATAGGAACAACCTATGGGTCAAAAGCAAAGGGACCGCGTTATCTTGAGCTTGCAGAAGGATATGTATCAGAACTTGCCCTTGATAAAAACAAAGAAATAATAGGGTATAAATTCGTCCAGCTTGGTATTATGATGGACATGATCAGTAAAGGCACGGATGCCAATGAAGCTTTAAAAAAAGCAAGCGGTGTTTATGGCAGATTTGATGAAGCTGATACAATCATAAACCCAAGACAGCAATAAGGAGGATTAAATGGTACATTTTGAAGGATATGAAAGAAGAATTGATCAAATTACTGCTGCATTAAAAGAATTTAATATTGCATCCCTTGAAGAAGCAGAATCTGTCTGTAAGGAAAAAGGACTTGATATAGCAAAAATAGTAAGGGATGTTCAGCCAATATGTTTTGACAATGCCTGCTGGGCATACTTGACCGGTGCTGCCTTTGCCATCAAAAAAGAGCAAAAAGCAGCTGCTGATATAGCAAAAAGTTTAGGGATCGGATTGCAGGCATTCTGCATTCCTGGATCTGTGGCAGATGACCGTAAGGTTGGTATTGGTCACGGCAACTTAGCTTCAATGCTGCTTCGTGAAGAAACACAATGTTTTGCCTTCCTTGCAGGGCATGAATCCTTTGCAGCGGCTGAAGGAGCAATTGGTCTTGCTCAATCTGCCAATAAAGCCCGTACCAAACCATTAAGAGTCATTTTAAACGGGCTTGGCAAAGATGCAGCCCATATTATCTCCCGCATAAATGGTTTTACCCATGTAATCACCCTGTTTGATTACTCAACGGGAAAACTTGAAATCATCAGCGAAACACCCTATTCCAAAGGTGACAGAGCCAAAGTCAAATGTTATGGAGCAGACGATGTAAGAGAAGGGGTTGCCATCAATCACCACGAAGGTGTTGATGTGTCCATTACCGGCAACTCAACAAACCCTACAAGATTCCAGCATCCGGTTGCAGGAACCTATAAAAAAGAATGCCAGGCCCAGGGCAAAAAATATTTTTCCGTTGCATCAGGCGGTGGAACAGGCAGAACTTTACACCCTGATAATATGGCAGCAGGTCCTGCTTCTTATGGGATGACTGACACATTGGGACGAATGCATTCAGATGCCCAGTTTGCAGGGTCATCTTCCGTGCCTGCCCATGTAGAAATGATGGGACTTATAGGCATGGGCAACAACCCCATGGTTGGTGCTTCTGTAGCTGTTGCAGTAGCTGTTGAGCAGGCGATGAATTAAAAAAATATATGTTGAAAATTATAAAATGGTTTTTTATAATACTTGCAATACTTTTAATTTCACTTACTGCAATTTATATGACCACACCTGAACCCGGGGAATTTTTAAATAAAAACCCCGGGCTAACTTCTTTTATGAAAAAAAGAATTGATGATGCAAAGTCAAAAGGGGAAAATTTACACATTTATCATCAATATATAAAATATTCAGACATCAATAAACATTTAAAAGCTGCTGTCAGAATCAGTGAAGACGGAGGATTCTTTTTCCACAACGGGTTTGATTTTGGTGAAATAAAAGAATCAATAAAAACAAATTTCAAGGAGAAAAGATTCAAAAGAGGCGGAAGCACAATCAGTCAGCAGCTTGTTAAAAACTTATATTTATCTTCAAACAAATCACTATTGAGAAAAGTTAAAGAAGCTGTTTTAACCTGCAAATTGGAAAATCAACTTTCAAAAATCAGAATCTTCTCCTTATATTTAAATTATATAGAATTGGGGAATGGTATTTTTGGCGTAGAAGCAGCCTGTAGAAAATATTTTAGAAAATCAGCAGGTAATATCACTATATTTGAGGCAGCAAGATTAGCTTCAATCATTCCAAATCCAAGAAAACGGAACCCCAATAACCCCTCAAAAACATTAAGATATAAAACAAAAATTTTACTAACCCGTTTATATAAATTTAAAAAAATAAGTAAACAGGATTATAATACGGCAATGGGTGAATTTAAATTATTTTTTCATTGATTGAGTATCTATAAATAAAACGGATTAATCAAATTAATTTTACTTGTTATATCAGAGAACAATTTCCAGGTTAAATCCTCAGCCGGTATGGTTTTTGATATTTCAATTACGGAAAAATGCAGATGGGGAGACAATAAAGTTTTCTTTTTATCTGTCTTTGCAATTTTTGCAATAATATCACCCTTATTTAAATCCATACCTGTTTTGATATTCTTATTCGGCAGGATATGAGCATAAACAAAGATCAGATCAAAGTCGTGGTTTTGCTTTTGACAAGTATCATTGCTTATAATAATTGATTTGCCAATAAAGTCGTCACAAATATTGATAATCCTGCCAGAGGTTGCAGATAAAATTAATGTATTGGTATCAAGATTTTGGATTTGTTTATTGTTATCCATATAAAAAAGAATATCTATTCCCTCATGCATTGTCTTACGCTTATAGGTTTTAGAACCAAATGGATGCCACCATATATCAGGGCTTAAAAATAACATTCCATGATGAAACACCCATTTACCTGCATTATTGCCTGAATCAGCAATATCAAGCGCATTAACTTCAGCAATTGATTTAAGATATGATTGAATTATTTTCATTTAGCAGTACCAGAATTGTTTCTTAATTTTCCAGCGATATGAAACATTATAACCGAAGCTGCATTGGCAACATTTATTGAATTTTTTCTGCCATACATGGGGATATGTACAAAATGGTCACAAATTCTCAAAATATGCCTTGAGATACCATATTCTTCATTCCCAAAAACAATCACAGCTTTCCTGGGCCATTGAAAATCATTATAATTGATTGAGTCTTTTATTGTTTCAATGCCAATAATTTTATAACCCTCTTCTTTTTGCCCAATTAATGTTGTTGCAAAATCATTGGTTGTTTTTGATTTTATCCATTTTTCTGCTCCCATGGCAGTTTTTTTCACAGATGCATTTTCGCTTCCGGGACTATGCCCGAGTATTATGGAATTAAATCCTGCTGCATCGCTGATTCTATACATTGCGCCAATATTAAAAAGACTCCGAAACCTGTCTAAAGCAACATGGTAATCAAGAGGTTGGATATTGTTTTGCAAACCATCTGAATTATTAATTTTTGCCTGAGTATAGTTTAAAAGATCATGATCTTTTGGTGAGATGCCTGCCTGTAATCGGTGGAAATGAATTGCATCAGATACATATTCAACCCATGCTCTATTATTATTTGATTTTGATATTTTTTTAAAAGACAGATTGAGCCATTGCAAAACCTTTAAGTACTCTGATGAGAATAAAAGGATTATTTCAGGATTGATTCTATTTGTAATAAGTCTCTGATAAAATTTTGTAAGCCAGTTAATAAGCCATTTATGCCTGGTTACAGGTTGGAGCCTAAGAAATTTTTTCTTTGTAAACGGGAAAAAAATCTTATCTTCAGACACTGATTATCGGCCTTTTAATAATACAAATTAATTCAGTATAAGTTAAGCTTTGCCAGCAGTTCTCAGCGCCATATTAAAAACAGAATAAAATTGCTTATGTTCTTTCATGGCACTTTTGAAAAAATTCTCAAAAATATTTATATCTTTGTAATTTACAATCTTGTTAACACTCGCGTGGAGTGTATTCATGTTATCACCGGTTTTTATCTGTCTGCTTAACATAACTATGCAAATATCTCTTCTAAAAGCAATATCCATTCTTTCAAGTTCCCGCATAATCTTATTTCTGCCTTGACCATCTTCATAAGCTTCATCAATAATGATTGCATCATATTGTTGAATTTCAAGAAATTGTATTGCATAGGATGTATTTTCCGCAGCATTACCCTGGAACTCACTTTTTGTCAATGCTCTTTGGACTATTTCTCTATATGAATCATTATCAATACAAATAAGAGCTTTTTTATCCATATCAGATATAAAAGAAGTCGCAAAAATATCAGGAAGTACCTGGGCACCCCCACTCTCTTTTGGTTGAAAAGTTGGAATCTTAACTTTGGAATGACATTTGGGACATCGAAGAAAAGCATTTTTTTTATCTTTTGGAATTTTTTCGTCAGGCACAATAAAATGTGCCTGGCAGCTTATACATATAATCTTCATAATTTACCTATCCCTTCTATATCCGCGGTCTAATTCAAGCGATGTTATATCAGAAGTTGATTCACCTCTGGAAGATTTAATTGTATCAATACCTCTTCCTACAATATCTTTACGTGTGGCATATGCATTGGCAGTGTTTTCTTCAATCAGACCGGTTTCATACAAATTAAGAATATATTCATCAAAACTTATCATGCTCCTTGCACTTCCCTGCTTGATTATTTCCGAAAAAGAATTTCCCTCGGACTCGCCATGCAAAATTGAGTCCTTAACTCTTAAACTCGTACACATAACCTCAAAAGCTGCAATTCTACCACCACCGGTTTTAGGCAAAAGTTTTTGAGATACAACCCATTTCAGAGCGTCTGCAAGCCTGACCCTGATAAGTTTTTCTTCATCAGTTGAAAACATTCCAAGTACACGGTTGATAGTTTGCCCGGCATCGGCTGTATGAAGAGTTGTAACAACAAGATGCCCTGTTTCAGCTGCTGCAAGACCTATTTCTATTGTTTCCCTATCCCTCATTTCACCTACAAGTATAACTTTCGGAGCCTGTCTCATCGCAGCTCTCAACCCATTTTCAAAAGTATCAAAATCAGTGGCAAGTTCCCGTTGATTAAAAGTTGATCGTTTTTGAGAATGCTGAAATTCTATCGGATCCTCAAGGGTTATGACATGATATGCCTTTGTTTCATTAATATGATCAAGGAGTGCAGCAAGGGAGGTTGATTTACCAACACCTGTTGCACCTGTAACAAACAAAAGACCATTTTTCTCCTCTGCCATTTGATAAAAAACATCTGGAAGGTTTAATTCTTTAATCGAAGGGATTTTTGTTTCAAGTTTTCTCATGGCAATTGAATATTTGCCTGATCTTGAAAAAACATTTACCCTGAAACGGACTTTATCTCTAAGCTGGTAACTAAAATCACAGGAACCATGCTGTAAAAGTGCTTCTGTAAGCTCTCTTGAATTATTAATAAGGTTTAATGCAATTACTTCTGTTTGAAAAGCTGTAAGATTTGTGAAATTAGGCTCCATCCTTACCGGGATGAGTTCTCCATCGCTTTCAACCTGAATGGGTTTTCCCGGAGTAAAGTTCAAATCAGAAATGCGCTTATGTGATTCAAGCATTTGCATGAGTATATAATCAATCTCTTTTCTTCGCATAAATAATTTTATCCTTTTTGCTTAAAAATTTTCCTTTGATTATATTTCTGTAAAATCAGCAGGCGGTGTTTTTAAGAATGGTCTAAATAATTCCTTGCTAAAGCATTTTTCATAGGCTTCTTCAGCACCAATCCATTTTTTCTTATAAAGTTCCATTATAGATTCATCCATCAATTGCATTCCAAATATTTTTCCGGTTTGAATCATGGATGGAATTTGATGGCTTTTATTTTCTCTTATCAGGTTTCTGACACCGGGTGTTGCGATAAGGACTTCCAATGCAACACATCGACCAGGCTGATGAAGTCTTTTAAATAAAGTCTGACCAACCACAGCTCTTAAACTGTCTGCCAAAGAGGAGCGTATCTGTGCCTGCTCATGGGCAGGGAATATTTCCACGATACGGTCAATGGTTTTTACAGTGCTTGAAGTATGCAGAGTGCTGAATACAAGATGCCCTGTATTGGCAGCTTCAATGGCAAGGGATGTTGTTTCAAGATCCCTGAGCTCACCTACCAGGATAATATCAGGGTCTTCACGCAGTGCGCCTCTAAGTGCTGCAGTAAAAGATTTTGTATGTACACTTACTTCACGATGATTGACAATGCAGTTTTTACTTGTATGAACAAACTCAATCGGATCTTCAATGGTAATAATATGATCTTTTCTTAAACGGTTTGCCTGGTCTAAAATAGCAGCAAGGGTAGTTGATTTACCACTACCGGTAGGACCTGTGACCAATACAAGCCCACGGGGAAGAGTTGCAAGCTTGTTAATTACAGCAGGAAGTCCGAGAGCCTCAGCCGATTGTATTTTACTAGGGATTTCACGAAAAACAGCATTAACCCCATCTTTCTGCATAAAATAATTTGCTCTGTAGCGTGCTAATCCCGGGATTTCATATCCAAAATCAACATCACCTGTTTCCTCAAAAATTTTTATTTTTTCCTCAGGTGTGATTTCATAGAGTAATTTTCTTAGTATATCACTTGAAAGCTTTTGATATTTTATTCGTTCTATGTCCCCATCAATTCTTAAGGCTGGCTGTTCACCAGCAGAAAGATGAAGGTCAGAAGCACCTTTATCATGTAATAATTTGAAAAAAGCATCAATCTCAGCCATATATTTTACTCCTAAAATTTATTACTATTAATAAACAACGAATTTATCCATGATTTAAAAATTTCAATGTCGAATCTGTTTCATCCTGAGCTTTGTTCTCATCTTTAGTAATCTCCAGCATTTTTGCATGGGATTCTAAAATAGAGCCTATCTGCATTTCAAGCTGTATTCTTTGTCTTTTTAACTCATTGATATCATTTTGTAATTGAGAGAGCCTGTTGTGGGCTCTGGAAAGAATTTTTTCTGCCCTGACCTCTGCCTCTACAATAATTGTCTGGGATGATTTTTCAGCATTTTCTTTCATCTGGTCAAGAATTTTCTGGGACTGGAGTATAGATTGTTTTGTGGACTCTTCTCGCTCTCTATATCCCTGATTTTCACGATTCAGCCGTTCTTTATCTAAAAAAAGGTTTTCAACTTTATTATTTAAATGCTCGATTTCTTTTGCAACTTCTTCAAGAAAAGAATCAATTTCCTGAATATCAAAGCCCCTGAACCTGGTTGAAAACTCTTTTTGCCTTACTACAGTTGCTGTAATGCCCATTTTTGCCTCTTCTCAAATCAAGGTTAAACAAAATTTGCCGCTAAACGGAATAAGGTACTAACCACAAAATTTTGAATAAATATAATAAGTAAAAATATAATTACAGGTGAAAAATCAATCATTCCAAAATTCACCGGCAGCCTTTTCCTTATTTGATAGAACACCGGGTCTGTAAGACTGTTAATCGCCTTTACTATTGGATTATATGGATCAGGGTTAACCCATGAAAGAACTACTTTTGCAATAACGATCCATAGATAAAAAGTTAATGCATAATCTAATACTATTGCAATGGCTTTAAGAAAATACCCTATAACAAACATATATTATATCCTCTAATCAAGGGTTTATTTATTATATTTACATTTTCCAAAATAAGCCATAACCCGGTGAGAAGTCAAGCCTTTTTGCATTCTATGCCTTGTTTTCTATAATTATACATAAAAATAAAAAATTGATTGACAAAAAAAAAATTATACAATAACAATGGTTTGACCAATCAAAAGGAGGCTCTCATAAGGAGAAAGAATAAATGTCTGGAATAAGTAAAACCAAATTCCAAAAAGCAAAGAAAAATCGAATATTTCAGGACGTTGTCGATCAAATCCAGGAAGCCATCCTTACACAACAACTTAATCAGGGGGATAAACTTTCACCGGAGAGAGAATTGTGCGAGACTTTTAATATCAGCAGGGGAACCTTAAGAGAAGCATTAAGAGTCCTTGAATATAAAGGACTCTTGGAAATCAAACTTGGCACAGGTGGAGGTGCTATTGTTAAAAGTGCTGGTATGGAACAAATCACAGAGACCCTTGCCTTATTAATTAAATTTGGAAAAGTCTCTATTATTGATATAGGTGAATTCAGAGCTGTTATTGAAGGACAGATTGCAAGGCTTGCAGCACAAAAAGCATCAAAAAAAGATATTATTATCTTAGATAAACTTATTATGGAATTAGAACATTATAAAAAACTCGGTCTTGATGCATGGGATGATTTTCTTCAAATAGATCAAAAAATTCACAAGGAACTTGCAAATATATCAGGAAATATGATCTATAAATATGTTGATGATGTTGTTCATGATAATATTCACAGGTATTTTGATAAATACCTTGAAATTACTCATAGCAGGCTTGATGAAAATTTTTCCGACTTAAAAAGTCTTGTACTTGCAATAAAGGAAAAAGATTGCAGCCTTGCAGAAAATATTGCAATAAAACATGTAAAAACTTTTATTTCGATTATGAGGAAAAAAGAAGCTGTTATTGCATGATTAATTGCAATAATAATATTTTAATAAAAGAACTAGGTGTTTAATTTTTATGGCACAAATAGAATTAAAAAAGATTAGCGTAAGATTTGGTGGACTCCTTGCTCTGTCAAGTTTAAGTTTCACAATAGGTCAAGGAAAAATTGTTGGATTAATCGGACCAAATGGTGCTGGAAAGACTACGGTTTTCAACGTCCTAACCGGTGTTTATCAAGCTTCTGAGGGAGATGTTATCTTTGATGGGAAAAGTATTCTAGGAAAAAGTCCCCACCAGATTTTTGAGAAAGGCATTGCAAGAACATTTCAGAACATTCGCCTTTTTTCTAATATGACAGCTGTGGAAAATGCCATGGTGGCAAGGCATTGCAGAACAAAAAAAGGCGTTATAGGTTCAATTTTAAGAACCAAATCACAAAAAAAAGAAGAAGCTGAAATAAGGGAAAAAGCTTTAGAAGCTCTTCGCTTTATGGGCGTTGAAAAACATGCTGATGATATTGCATCCAACCTTGCCTACGGGTCCCAGCGAAGACTGGAAATTGCAAGAGCAATTGCTTCTGATCCCAAGGTAATATTACTGGATGAACCTGCTGCAGGCATGAACCCTTCTGAAACTTCAAAATTAATGGAAGATATTGCACGCATATCAGAACTTGGTATTGATGTCCTCCTTGTGGAGCATGATATGAAAGTTGTGATGGGTGTGTGTGATCATATTGTATGCGTTGATCATGGTATTAAGATTGCTGAAGGCAATTCCAATGAAATCCAGCAAAATCCGAAAGTAATTGAAGCCTACCTTGGTCAGCCTGCTAAATAATAACTAACTATTGTAACTTTTAAGGAGATTATTATGAAAAAAAAATTATTTGCAATTATTGTAATGGGATTAATTCTTATTCCATTTCTGCTTAGTTCAGCAACAGCAAAAACATTAAAAATCGGCTCCATGAGTCCTTTAACAGGTCCCTATGCAGCAGATGGAAATGACATTAAAAATGGTGTTCTTTGTGCTATTGACATCATCATGGATGAAGGCGGAATTCCAGGATATGATAAAATAGAACTTTTTCCACAAGATACTGCCTGTGATCCAAAACAAGCTGTAGCTGCTGCAAACAAACTTATCAACCTTGAAGTTGTCGGTGTTATTGGTTCATATTGTTCTTCTGCTACTATTCCAGCCTCTTTAGCTCTTGATGAAGAAGATATTATTATGATCACTCCTGCGTCTACCAATGAAAAAGTAACAGACAGAGGTCTGCCTTATATGTTCAGAATGTGTGGAAGAGATGATGCCCAGGCTCCTGCAGCTGTTAAATTTTTAATAGAGGCTTTAAAAGCAAAAACTATTTTTATTGTTGATGATAAAACTACTTATTCTCAAGGTCTTGCAGATGGAGTTGAAGCAAATTGCAAAAAAAATGGCATGAAAGTTCTTGGTCATGATCATGTTAATCAAGGTGATAAGGATTTTTCAGCTATTTTAACCATGGCAAAAAGAGAAAAAGCCGATATCCTTTATATGAGTCTTCAGAATCATGCAACCGGAAGTCTTATGGCTATCCAGGCAAAAAGGATGGGACTTAAAGCCCAAATAGTTTCAGAAGATGCAATGTATCATCCAAATTTTATGAAAGTTGCAAAAAACGCAGCCGAAGGTATTTATGTTACTTATGGTTTTACTGATAAAACCACTAAAGCCTATAAAAAATACGCAAAAAAATTCACAGCTAAATATGGTGAAATAGGTGCTTATGGAACTTATGCCTATGATGCTGCAACAGCTCTTTTAAAATCAATTAAAGCTGCTAAAAGCACAAAACCTGCTAAAGTGAAAGCTGCAATGATGAAACTTGATTTTGACGGTGCTTCAAAACATGTAAAATTCGAGAAAAATGGAGATTCCGGATCATCATATATTGCTTATAAAATTGTAAAAGGCGAATATGTTCCATATTGGTCACCGATTGATGGCTATATTAAATAATAAATAAAGTATTGTATTATTAAAAAACCATGCCTGCTAAAAACAATTAAATATATAAATTTTTTACAGGCATGGTTTAAAAAACATAAGATGTTAAAGAATATAAGGTGTTAAAAAATATAGAATGGAATATTTTATTCAGCAATTAATCAATGGTCTAACCCTTGGTGGCATTTATGCACTTATTGCTCTTGGGTATACCATGGTCTATGGTGTAATACAATTAATCAACTTTGCCCATGGTGAATTTTTTGCAGCAGGCGGTTATGTTGGCGTCATCATTATGGGGTATTTTGCAGGTAAAGGGATTATGGAAGTCCATCCATGGCTTTGCCTTGCAGGTTCATTTATTTTAACCATGGGTTATTGCGCATTCCTTGCTGTGGGAGTTGAAAAAGTTGCTTATCTTCCCTTAAGGAATCAATCAAGGCTTGCAGTACTTCTTTCTGCTCTTGGTATGTCAATTTTTCTCCAGAACGGATTAATGCTGACCCAGGGTGTTTTTGATAAACCTTACCCGGGAGAGCTTTTTAACGGTGGTTTTGAATTTGGTCTTATCAGCATAAGTTATCTTCAAATAATGATAATATCCATGACCATTATTCTCCTTATCTGCCTTAATTTCCTTGTTTTTAAAACAAAAATGGGCATGGCAATGCGGGCAACAGCTCAGGACAAAACCATGTCAGCGCTTGTTGCCATTGGGAGTAACAGGATTATCTCCTTAACATTTGTTGTGGGAGCAGCACTTGCAGCAGCAGCCGGTATAATGGTTGGTCTTTATTATGGCTCTGTACGCTATGACATGGGCTTTATTCCCGGTATCAAAGCTTTTGCGGCAGCCGTACTGGGTGGCATTGGTAATATCACAGGTGCAATGATTGGTGGACTGATTATCGGAATGGTTGAAATATTCGGTGCTGGCTATATTTCCGGTCAGTACAAGGATGTTTTTGCATTTATTATATTGATAGCGGTTCTATATTTTAAACCTACTGGAATTATGGGCGAGAATATCGATGATACAAGAGTTTAAGAAAACTTACAAAAAATATATAATTGGCATGCTATGGGTGTTGGGACTATTATGGCCACTGCTGGGAATTCACCCTGACGGCACACTCTCATTTGGAGAAACATTTACTCTCTGGCTCTATATATTAGCCGGAACATTTGTGTTTTTTCTTTTATCTTTAATGAATAAAAGTAGTAATTTAAAAATTATTACCAACCCTTTGGCTATTGGTTTCAACAAAACCAGCACTTACGTTAAAGCCATACCAACCTGGATATTGCTTCTTATAGCTTTAATATTTGCTTTATTATATCCACAATTTACAGGCAGATATGCCCAGGATGTAGCAATCAATGTATTAATTTATGTTTGTTTAGGTCTTGGTCTTAATATTGTTGTGGGGCTTGCAGGAATGCTGGATCTTGGTTATATAGCATTTTATGGTGTTGGCGCATATTCCTATGCCCTTTTAAATATGCATTTTGGTATGTCTTTCTGGATTTGTCTCCCCATTGCAGCGTTATTTGCATTGATTGCAGGTTGTATAGTTGGTTGGCCCACCTTAAGAATGCGTGGCGATTACCTTGCAATAGTAACCCTGGGGTTTGGAGAAATAGTCCGGATCATACTTAATAATTGGATGACTCTTACAAATGGTCCCAATGGCATCATGGGATTTAAACCCATTGGTATTTATTATCCGTCCTTTGAAAATGGTTTTTTCAATATAACATGGGAACATCTCTGGCTTAAAAAACTTTATTTAATATATTATGTTGTCCTTGTTCTGGCAATTATCACAATTGTCTGTATTCACAGACTTAATATGTCAAGAGTCGGGCGGGCATGGGAATCAATTCGGGAAGATGAGACTGCCTCAGAATTAATGGGAGTTAATACATTTATTTATAAACTGCTTGCCTATGCCATGGGTGCTTTATTTGCAGGTATGGCAGGTGCTTTTTTTGCAGCCAGAATGAGATTTGTAAGTCCTGAAAGTTTTACTTTCCTTGAATCTGCCATGGTCCTTTGTATGGTTGTACTTGGTGGCATGGGTTCTATTCCAGGAATTATTCTGGGATCAGCAGCCTTGATTATTTTACCTGAAGTGTTTCGTGGATTTGAAATGTACAGGATGCTTGCTTTTGGTGGAGTTATGATAGTAATGATGCTTTTCAGACCTGCCGGCTTAATCCCGGCTAAGCGTATGGGAACAAGATCAGAGGAAAGGGAGGCATAAAATGGCATCGGAACCTATCTTAAAATTAAAAAATGTCCATGCAGGTTATGGTAAAATAAAAGCTCTAAAAGGTATTTCCCTGGAAATATATCCGGGAGAAATCGTTGCCATTATAGGGGCAAACGGCGCTGGCAAATCTACGACGCTCATGACTATTTCCGGGATTGTTTCTACTGAACAAGGTGAAATCAGTTATAATGGCAGGCTCATAAATAAAGTTCCAGCGGAAAAACTTCCCACAATGGGTTTATGCCAGGTGCCTGAAGGAAGAAGAATATTTCCCAGGCTTTCAATAATGGAAAACTTGAGACTGGGTGCTTTTTACAGACAAGACAATGATCAGATCCAAAAAGATATTGAATATGCCTATTCATTGTTTCCAATTTTAGGAGAGAGGAGAAAGCAGCAGGGCGGGACTCTTTCCGGTGGTGAGCAGCAAATGCTTGCCATTGCAAGGGCATTAATGACAAAACCCAAACTTCTCTTGCTGGATGAACCTTCTCTTGGACTTGCACCTATTATAGTGCAGCAGATTTTTGATATTATTGCTAAAATCAATAAGGAAGAAAATGTAACGATTTTACTTGTAGAACAAAATGCTAACCTTGCCTTACAAGCTGCTAACAGAGGGTATGTTCTCGAAACAGGGAAAATCACCATGGAAGATAAAGCTAAGATATTAATTAAAAACCCTAAGATCAGAGAGGCGTATTTGGGAGAATAATTATAAATTAATTAAACTTTTTCCATTAATTTCAGCCGAGTCTGTTCTTTTGCAGATTCGGCTATTGTATTTATGGTGATCATATTTCTACATTAAAAGCTTATATATTTATTTTTATGGCAGCTTCCTGCTGGGGCATGATAGGTGTTTTTTCAAGCATGGCTTTTGCCCAGGGGATCACGCCCATGGAAGTTGCTTTCTGGCGTGCTGTTTTAGCATGGATTTGTTTTGCAATTTGTACTGGAATCAATAAAGATATAAAAGCAGATATAAAAGATCTGCCTCTCTTGTTAATCTTTGGAATTTTTGGGATTTCTATCTTTTATATATCTTATCAATTTGCAGTTAAATCAGGAGGAGCGGCTTTTGCCTCGGTTTTACTCTATACTGCACCTGCCTGGGTAATTTTATGCTCTTTTTTTATATACAAAGAAAAATTAACCTTGACCAGAATTTTTACTGTAATCATGGTTATTTTGGGGGTCTTCCTAATTTCCAACAGCTCAATTAATTCAAAAGAGTCATTAAATTTTATTAACTCAAAAGCATTGCCAAGTGTAGGAATAACTGCCATATTATCAGGACTTTGTGCAGGACTTTGCTATTCACTTTATTATACAATGGGGAAATATTTTTCAAAAAAATATTCCAGTACCAATCTGTTTTTCTATGTACTTCCTGTGGGGGCAATGGGAATCTTCCCTTTTGTAAATTTCAGGGATAAAAGTATTGCAGCATGGATAGCATTAATTTTAGTCTCTTTAGTATCAACTTTTTTTGCAAATTTTTTTTATTATCATGGTCTTAAATTTCTTGAACCGGGCAAAGCATCCATAGTTGCATCGCTTGAACCTGTTATTGCTGCCATCACAGCTTATTTTTTTCTTGGAGAATATTTTTCAATAATAGGGTATATTGGAGCTTTATTAATTCTTGGGGCTGTGTTGATAACAATTTATAAAAAATAAGACCAAACCATGATAAAATTTTAAACAATATTGATTGGTGAATACAGGAGGTTTTGGGTTAGGAATAATGAACAATAATAGAACACATGGCTTGTGGGCAGAGACTGCGCCTGCATTGCCTGATTTTCCTCTTTTTAAAGGAGAGAAAAAAACCGATATAGTGGTCATTGGAGGTGGGTACACCGGACTTTCAGCAGCACTTCATCTTGCAGAACAAGGCACAAAAACTATTGTTCTGGAAGCAGAGCATATAGGATTTGGAGGAGCAGGAAGAAATGCAGGGCTTGTCAATGCCGGGCTCTGGCTTATGCCTGATGACGTTGTGAAAATAATAGGACCAAAGTATGGAGAGCGGCTGATAACAGAACTTGGGAACTCCCCTGATCTGGTTTTTGATTTAATTGAAAAACATAAAATTGAATGTGAGGCAACACGAAAAGGGACATTGCATTGCGCCCATTCCCCAAGAGGTCTAAAAGCCTTGCGGTTAAGGGAAGAACAATGGCAGCAGCGTAAAGCTCCGGTAAGACTGCTTGGCAAAGAAGAGGCAGCACCCAAAATCGGCTCAGATGCTTTTCATGGTGCTCTTTTAGATCTAAGGGCAGGAACGGTGCAACCCCTTGCCTATGCCAGGGGCTTAGCTATGGCTGCAAAAAATGCTAAAGCTGAAATCTTTACAAAATCCCCTGTAATTAAAGTTGAGCCAATAAATAAAAAATGGAAGATAACAACTAACAATGGAACAATTATAACAAAAGCAATAATACAAGCTTGCCAGGGTTATGCAAGCCATGGCTTTAAAAATAATATGAAAACATTGATACCTTTCAATTTTTTCCAATTTGCAACCGACCCTCTCCCTGAAAAAATCAGGAAGACCATTCTTCCTGAAGGTCATGGTGCCTGGGATACAAATTTGATACTATCATCCTATCGGCTGGATAAAGCTGGGCATCTTATAATTGGAAGTGTGGGAAGCGTTGACACTTTTGGGTTTGGTCTTCATAAGAGCTGGGCAAAAAGAACCATTAATAAAACATTTCCTCAGCTTAAAAATTTAAAACCCGGTCTAAAAATTAAAACCGGGTGGTCAGGCAGGATTGCCATGACCTGCAACCATATTCCAAGATTTCATATTTTTAAAGATAATTATATTTCAATAACAAGTTATAATGGCAGAGGTATAGGACCGGGTTCCTTATTTGGAAAATTAATAGCAGAATATTTTCTCAACGATGCACATGATATTATCCCATTACCCGTGTCAAAACAAAAAAATATTTTTACAAAAGGCATAAGAGGCTTTTTCTATGAGGCAGGCGCAAGAGCATACCATTTCATTCAAAAGAGATGATAAGTGCCTGAGAGAATATTGTACTTAAAATGTAAAATATGATAATTTTAAAGATTATAAGATAAAAATAAGGAGCGTAAAATAAAATGGCCAGCTTAAATTTAACAGAGATTAAATCAATCTCTTATAAAAGGGCAGAAATAAATAAAGGATATTCTGACAAATCTCTTCATATCAATCTTGACAAATCCGCTATTGATATAAAAGATATTGAACCGGAAGTTAAAGAAAAATTTGTCGGAGGAAAAGGCTATGATTTATGGATGCTTTGGAACTCTGTTAAACCTGAAACCAAATGGAATGATTCTGAAAATGCGATATGTATTGCCTCTGGACCTCTTGGCGGCACCCCTGGTTACCCGGGTGGAGGGAAAAGCATTGTCACAGCGATCTCACCTCTTACTTCTATTCCCATAGATTCCAATGTAGGAGGATATTTTGGTCCATATAAAAAATTTGCAGGTTTTGATGTGCTTGAAATTAAAGGTAAAGCCCAAAAAGATGCAGTGATACTCATCGATGGAATAAAAGAGGAAATTAAGATTTTTGAATCAAAAAATCTTACAGATGATTCATATCAACTTTCTAAAGATATTACGAATTATTTTGATAAAGATAAACCTGCTAATATATCTGTTGTCTCCACAGGATTGGGCGCTAAAAACACATTGTTCGGGTGCCTTAATTTTACATGGTATGATACCGGACGAAAGATGACAAGATATAAACAGGCAGGGCGCGGCGGTATAGGAACGGTCTTTGCCGATAAAAAAATCAAAGCAGTTGTTGCAAGATGGAATTCAGTTACTTTTAAGACAAACAATCCTGCTGATATGGAAGCTTTAAAAAAAGTTACAAAAACCCATGCCAAAGAGATTAACACTCTTGATCCTAAACAAAACAGAATGGCAAAAGTCGGTACAACCCATCTTATTCCCATTATGAACGATCATGATTGCCTGCCTGTTAATAATTTTCAATATGGCTCCCATATTGAAGGTCATAATATAGGAGAGCTTTATTTTGATAAGGCTTTTCATAAAGGTTTTGACGGATGCTGGAAAGGATGCGCTGTTGCATGCGCCCATGGAGTAAAAGATTTTGTACCTGTTTCCGGACCATATAAAGGTAAAAAAGTATTTGTGGATGGACCTGAATATGAAACTGCTGCCGGGTGCGGATCAAGCCTTGGGATTTTTGACCCCTCAACGATTCTTGAAATTAATTTTTATTGTGATGCCTATGGTGTTGATACTATTTCCGTTGGTACATCCATAGCCTTTGTAATGGAATGTTTTGAAAGAGGGCTCATAACAACGGATCATACAAATGGGTTGGAATTATATTTTGGCAATAGAGTAGCTGCCCTGGAACTATTGCATCAAATAGCTGAGGGCAAAGGATTTGGAGCTTTAGTGGGTCAGGGTATCCGTAGAATGAAATCAATATTTGCAAAGGATTTCGGGTCTGATAAAAAAATGATGCAGGATATTGGTATGGAATCCAAAGGGCTTGAATTTTCTGAATATATTACAAAGGAATCCCTTGCACAACAAGGTGGATACGGGCTTGCTTTAAAAGGCGCTCAGCATGATGAGGCATGGCTTATATTCCTTGACATGGTGCATAATTTTATGCCAACCTTTGAAAACAAAGCAGAAGCATTACACTGGTTCCCAATGTTCAGAACCTGGTTTGGGCTGTGCGGGCTTTGTAAACTTCCCTGGAATGATATTGTGCCGGAAGATAATAAAAATCAGCCTGAGCCTGCAAAAGTTGTAAAACATGGAGGCTGGTATGCTGATTTTTTCTCAGCTGTTACAGGTCGTAAAGTTGATTTAGATGGTCTTGTTGCCATGAGTGAGGTTGTATATAATTTTCAAAGACTTTTTAATCTGAAAATGGGCTATGGGACAAGAGAGCATGATGTGATACCCTATCGCGCCATGGGTCCTGTAACTCCTGAAGAATATGAGTCACGCATGGATCGCTACGATAAAGAATTAACAGAAAAATACAAGACTGATGTTACAGATATGACAATAAAAGACAAAGTAAAAACACTTCGTAAAAATCGTGAGAATCAGTATGAAAAACTTGTTGATGCTGTCTACAAGCGCCGTGGCTGGACTGAAAATGGTATTCCGACCATTGAAACTGTTAAACGCCTTGGCATTGATTTTCCTGAAGTCCTGCAATTGCTTAAGGCAAACAATGTTAAATAATTAGATGTTAAATGTTAATGATAAAAAAATAGAATGGTCTGAGAGAATGACCCTCTCAGACCTTCTTGAAAACATGGAAAACACAGACCATTGCGCTGCCATAAGGCTTAACAATGTGCTTATCTCAAGCCCTGATTTTCAAAAAACAATTATTCCTGACAATGCAGAAATCTACCTTTTGCCGCTTATTGCAGGTGGATAAAATATTTTATTTTCTAACCAGAGAAATCACAACGATTTCAGATAGATACCCTGATCTCAAAGGCGGTCCCCAGGAACCTGTACCAGAACTTATATTAATATAAAAATCACCAATTTGATGCAGCCCATAGTGAAATCCCTTAAACACTTTATCTGCAATCCATGTAAACGGAAAAAATTGCCCTGCATGGGTATGCCCTGATAATTGCAGTCCAATGCCATTGTTCATGGCAGTTGAAAAACCGATATCAGGTGCAATATAGTCTGATGACCGCACATCATGCAAATTTTTACCCTTAGGTTTAATATCAGTCGGGGTATGGTATAATAAAATTGTTGCCATGTTCTTATTGAATATTTTTGGATTATCAAAATCAAATGAGCAAGTATCTTTAAATTCAGGGTAAGAAATGCCCAGTATTTGCATGCCATCAATAATAACAGCTTTATTATCCAGCATTCTAATTTTTGAATCTTTAATCAATGCCCTTGATTTTTCAACTCCTGAGTATATTTCATGATTTCCACTGGTAAAAATAACTCCTTTGCCAGCTTTAAACCTATTCAAATAGGGCATATATCTTTCCTGGGAGTTACCGGCACCGTCAAACAAATCACCCGTAATTAAAATAAGATCTGCATTAATATCATTAACCAAAACAACAAGTTTTTTTAAAAATCCAAGATCCTTGGCACCTCCAAGATGAAGATCAGAAAGGTGAATAATTTTTTTCCCCAGCCATTGCTCGGGCAGGTTTTTAACAGGTATGCTTAAATTTTTAATTTTAATTTTATAAAATTTATAGTGGCAAAACCCTGTATACATCACAGCCAGACCATACAAAACAAAAGCCAGGCTCGAAATAATGATTTCAGAGCGGGCATGGCAAAAAGGAATGCACCATAGCAGTCCTTTTACTATCCAGACGATTGCACTTATAAACACTAAAAAGCTCATAAGTCCGAGCCACAGACCAGATATAATATAACAGGCTCTGGTAACAAAATTATTGGATATATGAATAAGAATAGATGCAAAAATAAATGTAACAGGCAAAAAAAACAAAATCAGAAACAGGCTGATCCGGGCAGAAAATATCTGGATAGAAAAAAATTGAGCCCAGGAAAAAAATATAAACCAATGAATTGCCAATATTATACAAAATACAATACTTAAAATTTTAATTCTATTTACGATCATATTTAATCCCTACCATAGCTTAAAGCCCAGACAGTCCATTCGGACAATAAAATGACCCCAAAGTCATATTTTAATCTTACATTCTTTGAGTTAGTGTATCCTTTGTATAAAATTAAAAAAAGGTAAAACTATCAACTCCAGCAATACTCGGTCAAAAAATATGAACGCAGATACAGATACTTGGCAGATATCCGCTCCGGGTTATACATAATCTTATAGACAACCCAATTGTAACCAACCTTTACAGGTCGTCTCCGATTTCCTGCCTCTATTTAAAAATTATTTTTAAGGTTAACAGGTGTAATAGTGTAATATAGCTAAAATATCTATATATAATTTTGTATATCTGGTTGTCATACGAGGAAATAAATGGAAGAAGTGAGGCTTGGATATGGTGCCTGGGGCATCCTAAAGCTTATATCCAGGCGGCTGAGAGAGGTCTGACCTAAAGTGCAAATTATCTTCCATGCTGATAGTGGCTTTATGAGACATTCAATGATGAATTGGTGTGATAAGAATAATATTGATTACATTATTGGTATTGCTCGTAATTCCCGGCTTGAAGAATTGGCAGCACCTTTAATGACAAAAGCTGCATCTGAATATGAAAAAGATGATGAAAAAAACATTAGTTTTTAAGATTACTTGATCAAATTCTAACTTAAATCCATTTTTTTGGTATTTCATGAAATATTCGGGTTAAGGAATATCCGGTAAGTTCGTATATTATTTATAGAACAACAATGTCATATTGTCTTTTATGGTATAAGATCGGGTAAAGTGAGGCTTGGATATGCTTTTGCAGTGCATCCGTTTCAATCGAAACTTAAACTGCAAAAGCATATCCAAGCCTCACTTCTTCCATTTATTTTTTTTATAATAACCAAGCTTACAAAATTTTTAATCGAGAATTGCTGTACAATATTTGATAACCTGTCAAAATCTGATAATACATGATATTTAAAAATTCAAAAACAGATCTATACTTAAAAAAGTTAATGGTGATCCATGAAAAATATACTTCTTATTCAACCTCCGATTGAAGATTTTTATCTGACAAAAAAAAGAACCCTGCCCTATGGTCTCTGCAGTATTGCAGGTTCATTAAGAGCTTGTGGATTTAATGTTGAAATATTTGATTGTCTTGCAACCAATAAGGTAAAAATAATACACTTGCCAAAGGAATTTGAATATCTCCACCCTTATTATGGTAAACCTGATATTTCTCCATTTTCACTTTTCCATGAGTATAAACATTTTGGATATAGTTTTGAGCATATCGGAAAAATTGCAAGGGATAAACAACCCTTTTTGATTGGTATCTCTTCTCTTTTCACACCATATTTTGATTCGGTTATTAAAGCTGCAAAAGCTGTTAAAAAGTTCTTACCAAATTGTAAAATTGTTGTTGGCGGACACCACCCTACCCAGCTGCCCGAAGATGTCATGGAAGCATGCCCCCAGATTGATTATATTATCAGGGGTGAAGGGGAGCTGTCCATGCCTGTGCTGGCACAAAAATTAAAGCGCGGCAATGCAGACTTAGATACAATTGCTGGCATTGTTTTTCGAAAAAAAAACGGCTTACTGCACATAAACAATCCTGCCTGGCTCAATAACCTCAGTGACTTGCCCTTGCCTGCTTTGGATCTTGTTAATCAAAAATTTTACAAAAGAAAGGGCAAAGGGGCTGCTATTGTTGTTGCAAGTCGCGGCTGCCCCATGAAATGTTCCTATTGCGCTGTAAGTGCATCATCATTTTATGCGCCTTTCCGCCAAAGACAAATACAGGATATTATAAAAGAACTTGAATCCCAGGTAACAACTTTTAACACAGGCTTTATTGATTTTGAGGATGAAAACCTCTGTCTTAAAAAATCCTGGCTTCTCTCCTTGATGGACCAGATCAAAAAAAACTTTCCTGACAGAAATTTTGAATTAAGAGCCATGAATGGCCTTTTCCCACCATCCATTGATGAAGATATTATAAAAGCAATGAGATCTGCCGGATTCAAGACCTTAAATCTCTCTCTTGGTTCGACATCCAAAGAGCAGCTGGAAAAATTTTGCAGAAAAGACGTAAGAAGGGCTTTTAATCGTGCCCTTGCCCTTGCAGCAAAATATAAGATGGAATCTGTATCCTATATCATTGCTGCAGCACCGGGACAATGTCCTGAACAATCAGTGGACGATCTTTTATATCTTGCAGCAAAACCCACACTTGCAGGCTTAAGTATTTTTTATCCTGCGCCTGGCAGTAAAGATTATAAAAAATGTCAGGATAGAAATCTTCTTCCTGAGACTTTTTCATTAATGCGGTCAACAGCTCTTCCAATTGTTGATGTTTGTTCACGTATCCATTCAATCACATTGCTGCGCCTTGCAAGAATCTTAAATTTTATGAAATCTTTAAAAAAAAGAAAATCATTATTGCCTGAACCTGTAAAATGCTGCCAAAACAGCATTGATCCGGGCATAGACAGAAAAAACGCAGGTATATTATTGGTTTCATGGTTTTTAGATGACGGAATAATCCGAGGTATTGATAAAAATGGGGACATTTACCATCATGCAATAGATCCTTTATTAACAAAAAGGTTCACAGACCGCATCAAAACGCAATTATATCCTTACTGAATTTTAGCCTTTGCATCCTTTGCAGCAAATACATAAGTATTATCTGACGGTTTTGCTGCAAGCTCAGGATGGGTTGCATATTGATATTTTAAAATATCATCCATGGTTGCCCCCATCTGAATTGCAAAAGAAATAAAATCAACATTCTGGGCAACACCAACTCCATTTCTTATCACGCTGCCCCCAATGAGTTTTTTATCTGCCTTGTTGAAAATCAACTTAGTTAGAATGAAATTCACACCATCAATCATGGGATATTTATCTAAAACTTTTGAAAACCCTGTTACCACGTCAATGCCTGAATTTTTAGCAAAATCTTCTGTAAAACCTGCTGATCCAAGACTTAGCTCATATACTGTTGTAGCATTGGCATTTAAAACTCCGGGAAAAACAATTTTGCTGCCCAAAATATTTTGTGCAACAACTTTAGCCATAAAAACAGCATTGGTTCCAAATTCACCTCGAACTGGTTTTTTATTGATAAATGAGGACTTCTCAACACAATCTCCACAGGCATATATATTGTCAACACTGGTCTGCATAAATTCATTAACTTTGATGCCAAAAGGGCTGGTTTCCAAACCTGCCTTAGAAGCAAGCTCAGTGTTTGGTATTACACCTGTAGACATCACAACCAGATTTGCTTTAAAAGATTCGTCATTGTCAAGTTTTACCATAACTTCATTGTTAGAAATCTCTGTGAACTCAGCCACTTTTTCTTTTGTTCTGACATTTATTTTATTTTGCTTGAGCTCTTGTTTGACGCTGGCAATAAACTCTGGTTCCATAGTAGTTATAAGGATATCAGGCAATATCTCAAGCACAGTTACGTCCATACCCATTTGCTTTAAAACAACAGCAACTTCAATACCGATATACCCCCCTCCCAGAACAACAGCGTTTTTGCCTTTACAAGACAAATTGCGCAGCAAAGCCAAATCATCCACTGACCGCACAGGAGTAATAAAATTGTTATCAATTCCAGGTATAGGAGGTATAAACGGACGACTACCCGTGGCAATAACAAGGTGACCATAGCCAATACTATCGCCATTGGCTGTATAAATTATATTTTTCTCACTATCTATTTTTTCCACTGTGTCAATGAGAAGGTCAGCACCAAAATCTGTAACCAGACTATTTGGTATCTGATATTTTTCAATGGGTTTTTTACTGTCAATTCCATAGGGTACAGCACAGCGGTTTACATTGACCGGTTCATCCTTTATCAAGGTTATAGAAAGATCTTTATTTGCGGCATTAAGAATATGAACAATTGTTCGACCTGCAGGACCACCACCTATGATTACAACATCTTGTTTTCTATCCATTATAAACTTCCTTGTAAAAATTATTTGTTAATCAGCATAAACAAGTAACGCTTTTATCATGAACATACAAATATAGTGCCAAATTTAATTCAACCCATAAAAAGAAAGCAAACAGCTTGAATATTCTCTCATAACCTCTGTCAAATCAATATATCAAAACTTTGAAATTTAAAATTCTTATCCATAGCAATCGTTACTGAACAATAAAAAAACAACGGTTGCGCTTTTGGTAACGATTTTACTAAAGTCGACCACACAGCAATTCTCGGTCAAAATTATTTTTAAGGTTAACAGGTGTAATATAGACAAAATACCTACATGGAGATTTTATATGATAAGTTATTATAAGAGAATAAATGGAAGAAGTGAGGCTTGGATATGTCTTATTATAGTCAATACAGACCTCGTTCACTCCTTGTTCATTTGCAGGTAAGGCTTCTGGAGCGGGTATCTGCTTTATTCATATTTTTTTATCGAGAATTGCTGTATCTGTATTATATTTCGTTATAGAACACATCCTCCTTGTGAACGGGTACTGCCTAAATTTGCAATTAATTGTTGACTTTTAAGCCTAAAGGTAGTGTCATATTGTCTTTTAGGGCATAAAATAGGGCAAAGTGAGGCTTAGATATAATATCCAAGCCTCACTTATTCCATTTATTTTCTTCTAATAAGCAAGCTTACAAAATTTCAGGGGTTTAATAATTTTAATTAAATATTGGAAATCAATTCTTTGTTCAATTATCATTACACTATTATGCCTTATCCCTGGTAATGAATTGGTCAAACCCGGCATTGATATTCCATGCCTTGATAAAATAGTACATCTCTTTTTCTTCTCTGTATTATCTTTTACTATTCAGTATGAACTAAAGAATCATATACAAATTCAAATTTATTTATTCATCATTGTATATGCCCTGATTCTGGGAAGTTCCATTGAAATTATTCAAGAAAATTTTATTTTTGAACGAAGTGGTGAATTTTTTGATTTACTTGCTGATTTACTTGGAGTTATTATTGGCTTTACTGCATATAAGCTTTTTACTTATTATATATCAAAACCTTTAAATTTTAAAAAATGGCTGAAACTTTTTATATTTCTGATATCTATTTTGATTGTATTTACCTTTGGATACCGCAACCTTGAATACAATTGGCAATGGTACAGGGTAAAGCCTTTTTTGTTTGTGTTTAAAAACGGAGAATTTGTCCGAGGATTACTGCTTGACGGTATCATAATTACTTTAAAAATTTCCTGTATAGGTCTTATACTATCACTCATAATGGGATTTACTTCCGCCTTTGCAAGATTATCTTCATCTCCTGTTTTCCGATTTACTTCGTGGTTTTATGTAGAAACTATAAGGAATACGCCTTTACTTATCCAGATATTTCTAATGTATTTTGTAATTGCTCCGGTTCTTAATATTTCTGCATTCTGGTCGGCAATTATTGCCTTAAGCCTGTTTGAAGGTGCCTATTCTTCTGAAATTATCCGATCAGGTATTTTAAGTATTCCCCAGGGGCAGTATGAGGCAGCTCAAAGCATAGGGCTGTCAACACCAGGTATTTATATCAAAATAATAATCCCGCAGATGCTGAAACAGACATTACCCATGCTTGCAGGTCAAAGCATTTCATTGATAAAAGATTCGGCTTTGGTCAGCACTATTTCAATCTATGACCTGACCATGCAGGGGCAGAGGATTGTTTCCCAGACTTTTTTAACATTTGAAATATGGTTCACTGTTGCTCTATGTTATTTTGTAATTACGGCAAGCTTATCGTTTTTTATCAGGAAATTTGAAGACAGGATAAATTTTATTAATCAATAATTATATAAATTGTTTAAATATTAAATTTAAGGAGATAATCATGAAAAAGATTTTATGTTTGGTCATTGTGTTTTTGATGTTTACCTGGGGTGCAGCCTTTGCAAAACAGAGTATCATTGAAACAATTGAACAAAAAGGAGTCATAAGGGTTGGAATGTCAACTTTTGTACCCTGGGCAATGAAAGATAAAAAAGGAAACCTTGTCGGGTTTGAAATTGATGTGGCAAAAAGGCTTGCAAAAGATATGGGAGTCAAGGTTGAATTCGTGCCCACAGCATGGTCAGGTATCATTCCAGCGCTTTTGACAGGTAAATTTGATATAATAATTGGAGGCATGGGTATTACTCCTGCTCGAAATTTAAAAGTAAACTTTACTATCCCCTATGAGTATTCAGGAATGTCCATGGTGGCAAACAAAGCTAAAGCTAAAGGTTTATCTTCACTCAAAGATTTTAATAAAAAAGATATTATTATTGCTGCAAGGATGGGTACTACTGCGGAACAGGCAGTTGCTAAATATATGCCCAGGGCAAAATTGAAATTATTTGAAAACGAAAGTCAGGCACTCCAGGAATTAAACCTTGGTCGTGTCCATGCAGTTGTGTCATCAGCACCCATGCCCATATTCCATGCTTTAAAATATCCCGGCAAATTATTTGTCCCTTTAAAAGAAAATTTCACAAAAGAACCCATAGGATTTGCCATAAGAAAGCAAGATCATGATGCATTAAATTTTCTCAATAACTGGATTTTAAACATGCGTGCCAATGGATTTTTAAAAGAAAAAAATAAATACTGGTTTGAATCAAAAAACTGGGAAAAACTTGTTAAATAATAAAAAAATAAAATTTTCAACCATTGATATTGGTGCAATTATTTTCATTGCTGGTGCAATATTTCTATTTTTGTCGAGGACAGGTAATGTCCTCGACTATAAATGGAATTGGGCTGCAATACCTTCTTATTTTTTCTACCTGGATGATATCACAGATAAATTTAAGGCAAATATTCTTGCCATAGGCTTTGCAACAACAATAAAACTCAGCATCTGGGCAACTATTCTTGGATTTTTCCTGGGCATCTTATCCGGAATCATGGGAGCAAAAGGCTCTTTTGAACAAAGGTTTATCAGTAGAATCTATGTAGAAGCCATCAGAAATATCCCTTCCCTTGTTCTGGTAATAATTTTCTATTATTTTGTCTCCAGTCAATTTTTAGATACACTTAACATTGATACCTGGATCAGGAATACCACTGATCCAATTCAAAAAATCATAGGTTTTCTGTTTACAGGTCCAGCTCAGATCAATTCCTTTATATCCGCTGTTGCTGCCCTTGGAATTTATGAAGGTGCCTATGTGTCGGAAATTGTCCGGGGAGGAATTATTTCCATACCAAAGGGTCAATGGGAAGCTTCCATGTCTGTTGGTCTGACCCGAAAAAAAACATTCTTTATTATAATTTTACCCCAGACCTTAAGGAAAATAGCTTTCCCCCTTGCAGGCCAGTTCATATCCACAATTAAAGATTCCGCTATTGTTTCTGTGATTTCCATTCAGGAACTGACTTTTCAGGGAATGGAATTAATGGCTGCAACATTTTTAACTTTTGAAATCTGGATCACAATAAGTTTTCTATATTTTATTCTTAGTTTTTCTCTTTCAAGCTCCATTGCATTTCTTGAAAAAAAGTATGCTTTGAAATAAAGATAAAACCTTGACAACATTGGGTAAAAATGCAAATAATCTTGTTGACTGAGCGCTCGTTCAAACAACATAAAAAGTTAAAATAAGGAGCATGGAATTTGACAAAGCAAAAGAATCATTCAAATGCACACGAGGTTCCAACTCAAATAAAAAATCCCAAACTTGTTCAACAAAGACGAAGGCAAATTATTGATTCGACTGTTACGCTCTTTATTGAGCACGGATATCACAAAACAACAACCAGGATGATCGCAAAAGCATCTGGTTTTTCCATTGGTTCATTATATGAATATGTAAGTTCAAAAGAAGATCTTTTATACCTTGTCTGTAAAACAATACATGAAGAAGTCCAAGCCGCTGTGGAACAGGCTTTATCACGCAAAGAAGATGAACGGGAAAGGCTTGCTGAAGTCATTCGTGAGTACCTGCTTGTCTGTGATATGATGTCTGACCATGTCCTGTTAATGTATCAGGTAACACAATTTCTTCCAAAAAAATGGGAAGAAAGAGTTCTTCAAAATGAATTAAATATAACAAAAATATTTATTAATATTTTACAAGATCTCAGCGGGCAAGGGACTTTTCCAAAAATGAATAACAAAACTCTTAACCTGATCGGGCACAATATATCTGTGCTTGGTCATATGTGGACATTCAGGCGGTGGAGTTTAAAAAATAACTATACGATTGAAGATTATATCGCAACCCAGACTGATTTTATTCTTGGATTTATGTTTGGGAATTAATAGAGGGCAAAACAATGAATTTTTCAGAAGAAGTATATAAACCCGATAATTTATTAAGAGTTGTGACAGCAACCTCACTCTTTGACGGACATGATGCATCTATCAATATTATGCGAAGAGTCCTTCAAGACTCAGGCGTAGAAGTAATCCATATAGGGCATAATAGATCAGCAGAAGAAGTCGTGGATGCTGCCATAGAAGAAGATGCTCAGGGGATAGATGTTTCAAGCTATCAAGGAGGACATCTTGAATATTTTAAATATATGGTGGATTTATTAAAAGAAAAAAATGCTCCCCATATTAAAATTTTTGGTGGTGGTGGTGGAGTTATTATTCCTTCTGAAATTGTTGAGCTCCAGGAATATGGCGTTTCAAGGATATACTCGCCTGAAGATGGTGCCAAAATGGGTCTCCAGGGAATTATAAATGATCAGATGAAAAGAATGGACTTTTCAACTGTTGATTTTAATAAACTTGATTATTCAAAACTTAAAGTGGATGAAAAATATATAACTGCTAATTTTATCACTGCTGTACAGGCAGCAAAAATTGGAAATCCTGATAAATTTAAAGAGATTACATTAAAAATAGCAGAGCTTACAAAAAATAGCAGCACCCCGGTTATCGGTCTTACAGGTACTGGCGGGGCAGGGAAATCATCAATTACCGATGAGTTTATATTAAGAATGCTCATGGATTTTAAAGATATTAATATTGCAATAATAAGCTGTGATCCCTCCCGACGTAAAACCGGTGGGGCACTTCTTGGTGACAGGATTAGAATGAACTCCATTGAAACTCAACGAGTATATATGCGGTCACTTGCCACAAGAGAAGCCCAGAGTGAACTGCCCGAAAGCCTGCCCGAGGCAATTGAAATAGTAAAAGCTGCAGGCTACGATATTGTAATAGCAGAGACAGCTGGAATTGGTCAGGGGGATTCAAGGATTGTAGATCTTGTTGATATTCCAATATATGTTATGACTGCTGAATACGGGGCACCTTCACAGCTTGAAAAAATAGATATGCTTGATTATGCAGACATTGTAGTAATCAATAAATTTGAAAAAAACGGTAGCGAAGATGCTTTAAGAGATGTTCGAAAACAAATGCAGAGAAATCGCAAGGCATGGGAAACACCTTTAGATGAGCTACCTGTTTTTGGAACAATTGCATCAAAATTTAATGATGACGGAGTTACCGCATTTTACCATGAAATTTTGAATTTAATTAAAAAGAAAAAAAATATTAAACTTGAGAGTTCACTGCCCCGGATAGACATAAAACACTCAAGTTCAAAAACCATTATTATTCCAGGAGACAGATCAAGATATTTATCTGAGATATCAAATACCATACGAGACTACCATAAAAAAACCTCTCAACAATCCGAAGCCGTAAGGGAACGCTGGCATATTCAAGGAACAAAAGAACTCCTTGAAAAATCAAATCAGACTGATATTTCAGATATATTAAAAGTCATGAAACAATTGATTCAAAGTTCCGAAAATAAAATTGATAAGGAAACTGAACAAATTTTAGAAGAGTTTAAAAACCTTGACGACATTTATTCGGCTGATGATCTAATATATAATGTGCGTGGCAAAGAGTTAAAAATCCCGCTTTTTACAAGATCTCTTTCAGGATCAAAAATCCCTAAGGTTGCCATTCCCAAATTTAAAGATCCTGGTGAATATTATCAATGGATGCGCAAAGAAAATGTTGCAGGCAACTTTCCTTATACTGCAGGAGGTTTTCCCCTAAAACGTGCCGATGAGGACCCCACGCGCATGTTTGCAGGCGAAGGAGGTCCGGCTGACACTAATAAAAGATTTAAACTCCTTTCTGAAAATTACCCTGCAAAACGTCTCTCAACTGCCTTTGATTCAGTCACCCTTTATGGAAGAGACCCTGATAAGCGACCTGATATTTTTGGGAAAATAGGTAATTCAGGTGTTTCAATCTGTACATTGGAAGATGTAAAACTCTTATATAGCGGTTTTAACCTTTGTGCCCCAAACACGTCAGTCTCAATGACAATTAATGGTCCTGCTCCAATTATGCTTGCAATGTTTATGAACACAGCCATTGACCAGCAGATACAGGAATTTAAAGAAAAACAAAAAAAAGAACCTTCAAAAAAAGAAATCCAGGAAATAAAGCAAAATGCCTTATCTACTGTGAGGGGCACTATTCAGGCTGACATCCTGAAAGAGGATCAAGGGCAGAACACCTGCATCTTTTCCATTGATTTTGCCTTAAAAATGATGGGTGATATTCAGCAATATTTTAATAATAATCATGTAAGAAATTTTTATTCTGTCTCAATTTCCGGATATCATATTGCAGAAGCAGGGGCAAACCCCATTACCCAACTTGCCTTAACCCTTGCCAATGGATTTACCTATGTAGAATATTATCTTTCCCGAGGAATGGAAATCGATACTTTTGCACCATCGCTGTCTTTCTTTTTTTCCAACGGCATGGACCCTGAATATACTGTAATCGGCAGAGTTGCAAGGCGTATCTGGTCCATTGCCATGAAATACTTATACAAAGCAAACAAACAATCTCAAAAACTTAAATATCATATTCAGACTTCCGGGAGATCACTACATGCCCAGGAAATTCAATTTAATGACATACGAACAACTTTACAAGCATTATGCGCAGTCTATGACAATTGCAACAGCCTCCATACAAATGCCTATGATGAAGCAATCACAACCCCTACTGAAGAATCTGTAAGAAGAGCAATGGCAATTCAATTAATCATTAACAGAGAATGGGGGCTTGCAAAAAATGAAAATACATTGCAGGGAAGTTTTGTGGTAGATGAGTTAACTGACCTTGTTGAAGAAGCTGTTTTAATGGAGTTTGATAAAATTACTGAACGAGGTGGAGTCCTGGGTGCCATGGAAACCGGATATCAGCGGGGAAAAATCCAGGAAGAGTCAATATATTATGAACAATTAAAACATTCAGGAAAGTATCCCATAATTGGTGTTAACACTTTTAAAAATGAAAATATAGACAATAATTCCATTGCAGATTTTCTTGAGCTTGCCCGGTCAACAGATGAGCAAAAAACCCAGCAATTATCGCGGTTAAACAAATTCAATAAAGAGCATGAAAACGAATCGGATCAGGCATTGGCAAAACTTCAGGAAACTGCCCTCAAAGGCGGAAATATTTTTGAAGAATTAATGGAAACCGTTAAAATATGTTCCCTTGGCAATATTACGCAAGCTTTATATAATGTGGGTGGTAAATATAGAAGGAATATGTAAAAATAACTATTTGATTTTATATTTATATATAATAAGGATGGATTAGGAGTAAATCATGGAAAAAGCTGTAATAGTAAGTGCAACACGTACTCCCCTTGGGAGTTTTGGAGGTTCTTTAAGCACAATTGGAGCAACAGATCTTGGAGCTCATGTGATTAAAGAAGCAATCAAACGAGCAGGTGTTGACAAAAAGGAAATTAATGAATGCATCATGGGCATGGTTCTCCCCTGCGGGTACGGACAAAACCCTGGCAGACAGGCTGCAATCAAAGCCGGTCTCCCCTGGGAAACAGAGTCCATTACAATCAATAAAGTATGCGGATCTGCTTTAAAGGCTGTTATGCTTGCAGCCCAGGCTATCCAATGTGGAGATGCAGATATTGTGGTTGCAGGCGGAATGGAAAATATGAGCATGGCTCCCTATTATCTTGATAAAGCAAGATGGGGACATAGAATGGGACCCGGCAAAATTGAGGATCACATGGTTCATGACGGATTATGGGATATTGTAAATGATTTCCACATGGGTATGTCAAATGAATTAAGTTCTGTAAAATGGGAAATTACAAGAGAAGCCCAGGATAAATTTGCAGCAGAATCATATAGACGCGCCAACAAAGCAATTAAAACAAAAAAATTCGTTGATGAAATCACACCTGTTGAAATCCCCCAACGCAAGGGCGATCCAATATTATTTGATACTGATGAATGCCCCATGGAAACAAGTTTTGAAAAATTATCAACAATGAAACCTGCCTTTAAAAAAGACGGAAGAGGGACAGCAGGCAATGCATCCATAATAAGTGACGGTGCATCAGCTGTAGTGGTTATGAGTGAAACAAGGGCAAAACAACTTGGATGTAAAATTATGGCAAAAATAGGCGCCCAGGCTTCCCATGGCATTGATATGAAATATGTACTCATGGCACCTATTTATGCAATCCCAAAAGTTTTAAAAAAAGAAGGAATCAATATATCAGATATTGATCTTTTTGAAATTAATGAAGCATTTGCCGGAAGTTCTGTCGGCATTAATAATGTGCTTGAGCTTGACCCGGAAAAAGTTAATGTTAATGGCGGGAGTGTTGCCTTAGGTCATCCAATAGGTGCAAGCGGCGCAAGGGTTTTGACAACACTTCTATATGAAATGGAAAAACGATCTGCAAAAAAAGGGCTTGCATCTTTATGCCTTGGCGGCGGAGAAGCAGTGGCTTTGATTTTAAACAGATAAACAATCAATTTAAGGAGTTATCATGGATATTAATAAATTTGGTGTGATTGGTTCGGGACAAATGGGAAACGGAATTGCCCAGGTAGCTGCAGCAAGCGGACTTGAAGTTATCATGAGTGATATTAAAGATGAATTCTGCGAAAAAGGTATTGCCTCCATCACAAAAAATCTTGAGCGAATGGTTAAAAAAGAAAAAATCTCCCAGGATGAACGCACTGCAATACTTGGAAGGATCACGACCACCACTAATTTAGGTGATATGAAAGATGTTGACTTTGTTGTTGAAGCAGCTGTTGAAAGACAAGACCTCAAATTTAAGCTGTTCCAGGACTTAGATCAAATCTGCCCGGCAGATACAATTTTATCAACCAATACCTCATCAATTCCCATAGGCAGGATTGCAGCCCAGACAAAAAGACCTGGAAAAGTTATAGGCATGCATTTTATGAATCCTGTACCTGTTATGAAGCTCGTGGAAGTCATAAGAGGTATTGCAACATCAGATGAAACTTTTAATTTTACCTGGGCATTAAGTGAAAGATTTGGGAAAACTCCTGCCCAGGCAAGTGATTATCCGGGCTTTATTGCAAACCGTGTTCTAATGCCCATGATAAATGAAGCTGTATTCTGTTTATATCAAAGTGTCGGTACAGTCGAAGACATAGATACCGTAATGAAACTTGGAATGAATCACCCCATGGGACCCTTAGGTCTTGCAGACCTTATAGGTCTTGATACCTGTCTTGCAATTTTAGAAACCCTTTATGACGGATTTAAAGATTCAAAATACAGACCATGCCCTTTGTTAAGAAGATATGTTGAAGCTGGCTGGCTTGGAAGAAAAACCGGAAAAGGATTTTATGATTACTAGGCATGGCAGGTTTTAAATTAAGCACTCCAAAGCAAGAGCTCTTTGCAAGAATAAAAAAATTCCAGCAAAGACTTGCGGCAAAAAAAATAAGCGCTGCACTTATACTTTATAAGACAGATCTTTTTTATTTTACAGGAACCATTCAGCAGGGATGGCTTTATATCCCTGCTGAAGGTTGTCCTGTTTTTATGGTATTTAAAGATTTCTCAAGGGCAGAACAGGAATCAGCTATTGGTCCCATTATTCAAATAAACAGCCCTGACCAGATCAAAGAAACATTGAAAAAAAATGGCTATAAAATCCCTGAATCGCCGGAAACTCTTGGCATGGAGTTTGATGTCCTCCCTGTAAACCTGTTCAATATATATAAAAAACTTTTTTTAAAAACCAAATTTGTTGATGTCTCAACTGAAATCAGACTTACAAGGGCTGTTAAATCAGATTACGAAATAAACCTTATGACCCATTGTGCATCAAAATGGGACAAAATGATGGCAAAAGCATCTGATTATATTAAAGAAGGCGTAAGAGAAGTAGATGCAGCAGGTCTTATTGAAGGATATGCAAGATCTTTAGGTCACCAGGGATTTATTAGAATGCGTATGTGGACAGGAGAACTTTTGTTTGGTCATTTTATGGCAGGACCTTCTGCTGCACTGCCAAGCCACCTTGCTTCACCCACAGGAGGACCCGGGACCTGCGCTGTATCAGGTCAAGGAGCAGGGTTTAGAAAAATAAAAAAACATGAACCTGTATTAATTGATTATGGATTTGGATATGATGGATACATTATTGATAATACACGAATATTTTCCATTGGCAGACTCTCTGATGAACTTATAAAAGCCCATGAAACAATGCTTGAAAACCAGGAACTTGCAAGAAAGATGGCAAAGCCCGGTACTTTATGTGAAGATATTTATTTTGCAATGCTTGAACATGCTGAACATGCAGGGTATAAGGATTATTTCATGGGTGCAGGTAAACCAAGGATCAAATTCACAGGTCATGGTGTTGGTCTTGAGCTTGATGAGTTTCCTTTTATTGCCCGAGGACAGAAATTAATTATAGAAGAAAATATGGTTATAGCAATTGAGCCCAAAATAGTAATACCTGGAAAAGGTGTTGTGGGCATTGAAAACACACATATTGTAACCAAAAATGGTCTTAAACCTCTTGCAGCCTTTCCCGATGATATTCAGGTTATCTAAATAAATATTTCAACTTTCTTGGGATCTTTACAATTTTCTGATAATGCTTTTATCTTTTCAAGCAAAGGTGGAATATCTAAAATCCTTGCCCCATCAGGACAAATTCTCACACAGGCGCAGCATAATATACATTTATCATTATCAGTTATCACCTCATCTTTATATTGTATGGCGTTAACAGGACACACTGTGGCACAAGACTCACACATGGTGCATATATCATTGTTTGTTGAAGGAGCAGCCTTTGACGGTGGCATTTTGTCCTTATAAGGAAAGTTGCCAGGCACCTCTATTATTGAACAATCATCAATCCCTCTAATTTTCCCAATCTTATCCATTATTTTTTCACCAAACGATATTGCATCCAGGTCATCTTGTTGATCAGGTCTTCCATGACCAATGGGGAGTTCTGTACTGGAAAAAGAATGCTCGCCTATAAATGCTCCACCTGCAACAGGTTTGAATTTTAATTCCATGACAATATTCTTCAGCTCCAAAAGTGCATCTTCATAGGCTCTATTCCCATAAACAACTACAATTGCTGAAAGTGTATTCTCTGAAGTAAGTTTTTTTAATCTTTTAACTCCTGTTATAGGAATTCGTCCGCCGTAAACAGGCATTCCAAAAATAACAAAATCCTCATCAGAAAATTTTATATCTTTAGTATTTTCCGATAATGTTAAGTCAATAAGTTTAACATCATTAACACCCATGCCCTTTGCAATATTTTCAATGGTTTTTTTACTAGTACCTGTTGGAGAAAAACAAACAAGGTTTATTGTTTTTATTTTCATAAATTATTTCCTTTTCAGATGACATTTGCTGCAACTGAAAGGCGCAGCTTTTGTATGATTCTTTTTATCAAAATCTTTATGGCATGTAATACAATTTTTGTGAAGTGCTTCTGCATGGTATGCAAGTTTTTCTTTTTTGCTGAGTTTTTTATTATTAATTTTTCTTGGTGCCTGTCCAGGCTTTTTATGACATGAAATACAGGGTTGTACCTCGGCTTTCTCATTCAATCCTTTTAAAGGCACACCATTTTTATCATGGTGGCATTCACTGCAATCAAGTTTATAGTCTGTGAAATGGCTTTTATGACTAAAACTTACAATACCTTTTTTATGCTTTGCATAACCAATGGTCTCCATCCTGATCACATCGGCAAGCCCTGATATAGTTTTATTCTTTTCAGGTTTGCTCTTTACAGCAGGCTCAGGCAAGGGTTTCAAGGCTTCAGGTTCCGGAGTTTTAGCAGCACTATGTTCAACTTTAACCGTTGTTGTTTTATCTGTCTTAACACCAGTTTTCTCCTGATTTTCTGGAGGTTTTGAACATGAACTGATTATAAAACTAAGCAATATAACAAAAATAACAAAAAATTTTAAAAAACATGCTCGCATATACATTTTGTATCTCCTATCTGCAGTTTTTCAACAAGTCGATTATTTTATAGTTACCAGAGTCCTTGAATATTTTCAATGTTTCTAAAACAAATACCAGCAATTCTCGGTCAAAAAATATTAACAGAGCAGATACCCGCTTCAAAAGTCTTACCTGTATATGAACAAGAGATTTATTTAAAAACCTGTTGACATACATATTAATTATGTTACTATCCACAGTAACGTTTCTATAAATAGAAACAAAAGACGTCAAAATAATAAGGATAAAATAAAATGAAAGAATTATCTAAAGAATTAATGCCAAACAAAGAGGGATATTTTGGAAACTATGGTGGAGCCATTCTTCCACCTTCTCTGATCTCTATCATGGAAGAAATAACTGCAGAATATCTTAAAATCAGAGAATCTAAAAGTTTTCAAACCGAACTAAAAGACCTCTACCAATACTATGTTGGTAGACCGAGCCCAATCTTTCATGCAAAAAACCTCTCAAACAAACTTGGAGGGGCTCAAATATATTTAAAACGTGAAGACTTAAACCATACAGGGGCACACAAGATAAACCACTGCCTGGGAGAAGCCTTGCTTGCTAAAAAAATGGGAAAAAATAAAATCATTGCCGAAACAGGAGCAGGACAACATGGAGTAGCCCTGGCAACTGCTGCAGCGTTACTTGGAATGGAATGTGATATATACATGGGGGAAGTCGATATTGAAAAAGAGCATCCCAATGTTGTAAGAATGGCTATCCTCGGGGCAACAATTATCCCGGTCAAAAGCGGTCTAAAAACTCTCAAAGAAGCTGTTGATGAAGCTTTTATGGCGTATGTCAAGGATCCTGTTACCCAGTTTTATGCTATTGGTTCAGTAGTAGGTCCTCATCCATTTCCCATGATGGTACGTGATTTTCAAACCATTGTCGGGATAGAAGCCAAACAACAGTTCAAACAGATAACAGGAAAACTTCCAGACAACCTAATAGCCTGCGTAGGGGGAGGATCTAATGCTATCGGGCTATTTACTGATTTTCTTGATGATGCCCAGGTAAACATATACGGCGTAGAACCTGCCGGAAAAAGCTTTAAAGTCGGAGAACATGCCGCAACCCTTGCAAAAGGTACTCCAGGAATAATCCACGGATTCAAATGTTATCTGCTCCAGGACGAAGCAGGAGAGCCTGCTCCTGTATACTCTGTAGCAAGCGGACTGGACTATCCGGGAGTTGGACCTCAACACTGCTATTTAAAAGATATAGAGCGTATCCAATATGTCTTTGCAAATGATAAAGAAGCTATTGATGCCTTTTTTGAGCTTTCCAGGGAAGAAGGAATCATCCCTGCAATTGAGTCGGCACATGCCATAGCTCAAGCTATAAAACTTGCACCCACACTCAATAAAGAAGAAACTATTTTAGTAAATCTTTCCGGGCGAGGTGACAAAGACATTGACTATATTGTTGCTAACTATGGAAAAGAATACGGACTGGAAAATATGCTTTAATCTCCAATTTTTCAACTTTGGGACAAAGACTGGCATCTTTGTCCCAAATCAGATACCCGCCTCAAAGCCCTTACCTAAAAATTGCAGGTCTGAATTGACTATTGACTTTATACCATTGTTTTGATTATATAATAAGTTTGGTTTAATTAATTTTGACAATAATTTATTAAGTTTAATAATATAAATATGCAAATTATACGTGGTTTCAGAGATATACTCCCTGATAATATATGGATATGGCAGAAGATCGAACGGGAAGCTGTAAAGCTTTTCAAAGATTTTGGTTTTAATGAGATACGTTTACCAATACTTGAAAAAACAGAAGTTTTTGCAAGAAGCATTGGCGAAGTAACAGACATTGTAGAAAAGGAAATGTATACTTTCCCTGACAGAAAGGGCGATAAACTTACATTAAGACCTGAAGCTACAGCATCAATGGTTCGGTCCTATGTCCAGCACAAAATGTATGCATCTGACCCCATTAGAAAATTTTTTACAATAGGTCCGATGTTCAGGCGGGAACGACCTCAAAAAGGCAGATACAGACAATTTTATCAAATTGATGCAGAGATTTTTGGCATTGCTGCTCCCTATGCTGACACCAGCCTTATATTCTTATTAAATGAATTATTCAAACGGTTGGGGCTTAAGGATCTAACAGCTCATATAAATTCTCTTGGCTGCCCTGATTGCAGACCTGATTTTCAAAAAGCATTATTGGATTTACTTGAATCAAAAAAAGATGAGCTTTGCGTTAATTGCTTAAGACGGAAAGATACAAATCCTCTGCGAACGCTTGATTGTAAAGCGCCTCAATGCAGAGCAGCATTAAAAGATGCACCTTCAACTATTGATTTCCTTTGTGATGAATGCAAAGAACATTTTGCCATAGTAAAGAAAACCCTCAGGCAGCAGGGAGTTGAATTTATTGAAGACAAGACCCTTGTCAGGGGGCTTGATTATTATACAAGAACAGCTTTTGAAATTCAGACCAGAAGTCTTGGTGCCCAGAGTGCAGTTGCAGGCGGTGGACGATATGACCTGCTTGTAAAAGAAATGGGTGGACCTGATATCCCGGCAATAGGTTTTGCAATAGGTTTTGACAGACTTGTTGAGGTCATGGAAACTCTTGATAAAAAAGTTGAAAAAGAAACACTTGATCTTTTTATCATTGCTATAGGCAAACCTGCTGTAAAAGCAGGTTATCTGTGGTCTACAAATTTAAACCTTCAAGGCATAAGAACTGAAGTGGATTATAGAGGGAAAAGCTTAAAGGCTCTCATGAAAAGGGCTGACAAGCTTAGTGCCCGATATGTCCTTATTGCCGGAGAAAAAGAAATAAAAGAAAAAACTTGTATTTTGAGGAATATGGAAACAAGAGAACAGGTAGTAATAGAATCTGATAAAATTGTGCAAGAGACAATCAAAATTATAAAAAACAATAATTAATAGAGGGATATACGTGACTGATTTATTAGGAGATATGAAAAGGACCCATAATTGTGGTGAATTAAGAGCAGAAGACATAGGTAAAGAAGTTGTATTGATGGGATGGGTGCAACGCCGCCGAGATCATGGTGGTGTTATTTTTATAGATTTTAGAGATCGTTATGGCATTACCCAGGTAGTTTTCAACCCTGAGATTGAAAAAAAAGTTCATGCAAAGGCGCAAGAACTGAGAAATGAGTATGTTATAGGCGTAAAAGGAAAAGTTGAAGCAAGACCTGATGATATGCTTAATCCCAATATGGAAACAGGTGCAATTGAAATCCTTGTTAAAGAGCTTAAAATATTTAACCGCGCGGAGACTCCTCCGTTTCAGGTTGATGACAGAGTAGATACTTCAGAAAATGTTCGTTTAAAATATCGACATATTGATTTGAGACGCCCGCGGCTCCATAAAAATATAGTTATCAGAAGTAAAGTTGCTAAAATTATAAGAGATTATTTTGACAATTTAGATTTCCTTGATATTGAAACGCCTGTGTTAACAAAAAGCACTCCCGAAGGGGCAAGAGATTATCTTGTGCCGAGCCGCGTATGCCATGGTGAATTCTTTGCTCTGCCTCAGTCTCCTCAGCTTTTTAAACAAATGCTTATGATAAGCGGGTTTGAAAAATATTATCAGATAGTAAGATGTTTCAGAGATGAAGATTTAAGAGCTGACAGACAGCCTGAGTTTACCCAGATTGATGTTGAGATGTCCTTTATTGATGAAGAAGATATTATGAAAGTTGCAGAAGGACTTATCCAAACAATATTTAAAAAGATTTTAAATATTGATCTTGCATCTTCTTTTAAAAGATTGACCTATGATGAAGCAATATCAAGATATGGTCTTGATAGACCCGATTTAAGGTTTGGCTTAGAACTTTGCGATATCTCAGATATTGTTAAGGATGCGGATTTTAAAGTTTTTGCAAATATTGTAAAACAGGGAGGTCTTGTAAAAGGCATTAATGCAAAGGGTTGTAATAATTTTACAAGAAAAATCATTGATGAATTAACTGAATTTACTGCAATATATAAAGCCAAGGGGCTTGCCTGGATTAAGATCAACGAAGATGGCTGGCAATCCCCCATTGTAAAGTTTTTTTCTGACAAAGAAAAGCAGGCAATGCAGGAGAGACTTAATCTTGAGGTAGGTGATATTGTCTTTTTTGTAGCTGATAAACCCCAGATTACAAATGAAGCATTGGGGCAATTAAGAAATGAGCTTGCAAGACGGCTTGGACTCATTGATAATCAGGACACTAACAAAATATTTGAATTTGTATGGGTTACTCATTTTCCTCTGGTTGAATATGATGAAGTTGAAAAAAGATATCAGGCTCTGCATCATCCTTTTACATCTCCTGTTGAAGAAGATATCGAAAAACTTGAAACCGATCCTGCCCAAGTCAAATCAAGGGCATATGACATGGTTTTAAATGGTATAGAAATCGGTGGCGGCAGTATCCGTATTCATTCTGATAAATTACAGCAACAGGTCTTAAAAACCCTTGGCATTGATGAAAA
>Ga0256845_1000422_pt1 | contig 40592 bp, 36 predicted proteins | sample RiftiametaG_FD_189101 | JGI IMG/M metagenome (GOLD analysis project Ga0256845, IMG submission 189101) | Tube worm associated microbial communities from hydrothermal vent at the East Pacific Rise, Pacific Ocean - Riftia | ecosystem: Host-associated > Annelida > Integument > Unclassified ...
TTAGGTAACTAGAACGCATAAGACATTTGAAGACTTACACCATCAAGATCTGTCATTGACGTAGGTGCAAATGAAAACTTAAACCGATCTTTTAATTTGTCTGGCTGATCAAGTTTATAATTATTCTTCGAGTTGGGTTCTAGAGTAGAGTAATACCAGTATGCCGCTCCTACAACTAAAACTGCTAATATAATTTCACCACCACCGCCAGAACTGGAACTTTTGGAATCATGACAATGATAGCCACCATTTATATTATCGTTATGGCATCCATCACTATTGGTTCCACCAGAATGAGCAAATACATGTGTAGGAAGCGATAAACAAACACCTAAAATAGAACTTATTAACTTATATTTAAATTTCACACCAAACTCCATTTGTTACCTAACGCCGTTTTAAGCGGCAAATTGCAGTTGGCTAAAATAAGTGAGGCATGAACAAAAAGCCAACTGTAATTTGTCCGACTTGAAAACCCTTGTTAGGTACTACTTTGCACCAGGTCTTTACTACAGTACCTGCAAACAATAGCCTCTTGCTTAACAAGCTCAGCACAATACGGGCATTTTTTCATCCCTTCCGAAATTTGTTTTTCTTCAACTGATTTTTTGTCAGCAGACATAATAAGTGCATGAGGTAATGCAATAATAAAAAGCATTGCTCCGTAAAACCACCAAAGTCCAAATGACTTCCCTTTAGATTGCGCTACCATTGCAGGTATTAAACCTAGTAAAACCGCTATAACTAATATTCCCATTATCTACCGTACTCCTTACCGTCCGTAGAAATTCCATATAAAAATTCACTATAAGGTAACCTAACTAATACCGTACCTTTATTGATAATTGCAGCCATAGTCATTCCTCGGCACAACAAACTGACCCCATTCATTTCTCTTGCACATATAGCATCTGCACTATCAATAGATTTAGTTTTTTTCATTCGAATGTCCAATATACGTAAAAAGTGACTAAATATCTATCTTTTCAGTCGAATGTTTAGGTTTGTAAAAAATCAAACGAGTAATCATTCCTTTGTTTTCTGGAAATGGTTTAATCTGTAGATGTTTGACTTGTTATAAATACGTCTTAACTATCAACAAGTTAACAGTGTACAGTGCATGCAGTTAGATAAAAGAAGGAACGGTTCCTTTGTTTTCATCAATATATCGTCGAAAACTTGTATTGAATCTTTTCAAGCACTATTTTAACAAGTAGTGCTTTTGGCTAAAAGGAGAATAGGCTATGGAAGATATACCCATTCATGTAAACCACAAATTAAATCGATTTATTGATCACGTTAGATTATTTATTCGATCTCGTAACTTAGCGTATGCAACAGAACAAATCGATGTATCTTGGATACTCCGTTATATTCGATATCACGATAAGAAAGCTATGGAGAGGCTTATGTATGGTTCTATCAATGGCTAAATTTTTGGCCTAAGGTTAATTTCGAGGGAATGCCCCCCCTCAAAAAAAAAGTGTGAAAATAAAATTCAAGATTTTCTATTTGATAATATCGCGCGAGCGACTTTTGATCCATTATCTCGTTTAAGAAACTGACTGATATAATCACCGGCATCAACGAGTTTATCCAAATCAACTCCGGATTTAATCGATAGCCCATTTAATAGATAGACCACATCTTCAGTCGCAACATTGCCTGAAGCCCCTTTTGCGTATGGACATCCGCCTAATCCAGCGACTGATGAATCAATATTGGAAATCCCCCTTTGCAAGGCGGTATAGATATTGGCTAGTGCTTGGCCATAGGTATCATGAAAATGAACAGCCAATTTTTCCATTGGAACCACTTTGCTAACCTGATCTAAAAGCTTGTTTGTTTGATCGGGTGTACCCACACCAATGGTGTCGCCTAAAGAAATTTCATAACATCCGTTTTGGTATAATCTTTCAGTGACAAGCGCAACGTTGTGAGCCGCAATTTTCCCTTCATAAGGACAGCCAAGAACACAAGAAACATAACCCCTTACAGGTATATTTAATGCTTTAGCTCGAACAAAAATCGATTGAAATCGCTGAATACTTTGCTCTATGGAACAATGAATATTTTTCTGTGAAAAGCTTTCTGATGCGGCGGTAAAAACAGCGACCTCTTGGGCACCAGCCATTATGGCATTTTCGAACCCTTTAATATTAGGAGTGAGGACTGGAAATTTTGTTTTATGACTTTCAGTGAAATGGGAATTAGCTAATTGTGCCATCAGTTGGCTATGATCAGCTAATTGTGGTACCCATTTAGGAGAGACAAAACTGGTTGCTTCGATGACGGATAAGCCACTGGCCACCAGTTTTTTAATCAGTTCTATTTTTACTTCGGTGGGTACTGGGTTTGGTTCGTTTTGAAGGCCGTCTCGTACACCGACTTCGACTATTTTTACTTTATCTGGAAATGGGTTTAGATTTGGCACGGCTATTCTTCCTCAAAGCGGATTAGCTCGGCACCTTCATCAACCAAATCACCAACCGTATACAAAACTTCACTGACAATCATGTTCTTGTGAGCTTTAATAGTATGCTCCATTTTCATTGCTTCCATAACCATCAAGTCTTGACCTGCTTCAACACCTTCACCCGCAGTAACGAATACATCAATAATAGTCCCGGGCATCGGCGCGGTTAAATTCGCTTGTTCTTCTTGTCCGAGATCGGCAAGACTATTATCTTTTATTTCGAGTGCCCAATGGGAAGCGTTCTTAAACAAAACCAATTGGTTGCCATTTCTTGCACTACTGATGGTTAATTGGTGGCCGTCAATATTGAGATGAATTTTGTTAGCCTTCAAAAATCCGCTAACCTGATATTCTTTATCGTCAATTTCAAATAGAAAATTTTTGTGTTTCGATAGGACGGTATCTCGAAAATGAGCGGTCACACTAAATAGATTACCACCATGCAAAAATTCGATTAAATGGTGATTGTCTTCATTGAGCCGCCAACCGGATTTTTCATTCCAAGGGGAATATTGATCCCCCCCCATATCTTCTGATTTTTTCGATTGCTCTAACATAACGGTTAAGCCAGCGGCGGCAAGAATTTCGGCAGTGATATTAGTGCTGATATCACACAATTCTTCGCCATGTTTGTCTAGAAAATGGGTATCGATATCGGCTTGGTTAAAAGAGTCATTGCTTGCCAATTGATGCAAAAATTCAATATTTGTGGTTATACCAGCAACATGAAAACAGGCTAGAGCACCACGTAAACGAGCCAAAGCGGCAGCACGATCTTTATCCCAGACAATTAATTTTGCAATCATCGGATCGTAATAAATACTAACACGATCACCGGAAATAATTCCAGAATCGACTCGCACATACTCGCTCAATGGTGGTAGGTCCATATAACTAATTTTTCCTGTGGTAGGAAGAAAGTCGTTGTTTGGGTCTTCGGCATAAATTCTGGCTTCAAAGGCGTGGCCATTAATGGTTAACTCATTTTGCTTAAGTGGCAGCGGCATACCGTTGGCTACGATGATTTGCCATTCGACTAAATCTAGCCCTGTAATCATTTCAGTGACCGGGTGTTCAACCTGTAGGCGGGTATTCATTTCCATAAAATAAAAAGAACCGTCTTCATCGTATAAAAACTCAACGGTTCCAGCACCACGATAGCCGATGGCTTTGGCAGCAGTCATGGCAACTAGCCCCATTTTCTGTCGAGTTTTTTCCGGGAGTCCCGGGGCAGGGGCTTCTTCTATTACTTTTTGATGCCGCCTTTGTACGCTACAATCTCTCTCAAATAAATGCACTGTATTGCCGTCATTATCAGCGAATATCTGGATCTCTACATGACGTGGTTTGGTTAAATATTTTTCAATTAAAACTCTATCATCGCCAAAGGATGATAAAGCTTCTCTCTTACACGAGTTAAGAGAGTCAATAAATCCAGCTGATTTTTTAACGACTCGCATGCCTTTACCACCACCACCAGCCGTCGCTTTAATCAGAATAGGATAACCAATATAGCCCGCTTTTGACTGGAGTAATGATTCGGTTTGATCGTCTCCATGGTAGCCTTTTACTAGTGGCACTTTGGCTTGAGTCATAATATTTTTTGCTTCACTTTTTGAACCCATGGCTAAAATAGCCTCTTTAGGCGGTCCGATAAAAATAATATTGTTAAGTGCACAAGCATTGGCAAACTCTGCATTTTCTGCAAGAAATCCGTAACCTGGATGGATTGCGTTGGCGTGAGATGACTTTGCGATATGCAGAATTTTATCAGCTTTTAAATAACTATCTTTAGCGGCAGAGCCACCTATATACCAAGCCTCATTGGCTAATTGTACATGTTGAGCATTACAATCGGCATCGGAATAAATCGCCACACATTCGATCCCCATTCGTTGCGCTGTACGGATGATCCGACAGGCGATTTCGCCACGATTGGCGATTAAAATTTTGTTTATTTTGAGATTAGCCATTACGCTATTTTCCTAAAATCTATCACTACTAAAAATAGTTGCTTAAAATAGTTGCTTATTTGAACCTAGAATTCGTTCTTACTGCTTGCATTCCAATCTGCAAGGCGTTTTTCCAAAAAAGCTGAAACACCTTCTTTGCCTTCACTGGTTGCCCTGATATCGGCGATCCTTTGCGCCGTTTCGCGTACTAGGTCTTCATTAATAGGTTGGTTATAAACATAGTTTACTAGGCGTTTACTTTGAATCATCGCGTGGGGGCCATTGGCCAAAATTCGGTTTATATAATCTTGTGACTGCTCAGCAAGTGTTTCATGCGATATAATTTTGTGGATCAGTTGGATGTTTTTCGCTTCATGTGCATCAAATTTTTCGGCGGTTGCAAAATATCGTTTGCTATTTCTCTCTCCGATAGCTTTGACAATATAGGGGCTAATCACGGAAGGGATTAAGCCAAGTTTTACTTCAGATAAACAAAAAATTGATTTATCACTGGCAAGTGCTATGTCGCAACAAGCGATCAAACCAACACCGCCGCCCATAGCCGTACCTTGTACTATCGCGATGGTCGTTTTTTCGCAATCATGTAACGCTTGCATTAACCCTGCGAGTTTGAGCGAGTCTTGGTAGTTTTCTTCCCAACTGTAGCCAGCCATTCGTTTCATCCAGTTAAGATCCGCGCCTGCTGAGAAGCTCTTTCCTGTTGCATCTAAAACCAAAATTCTAATCCTTTCATCTTGTGTGATTTGGTCGATAGCATTGGTTAGTTCTTTAATGACGTAGTCGTCAAACGTATTGTGAAGTTCGGGTCGATTTAGAGTGATCCTCGCTACTCCATTTTTGTCTTTATTCACAATGATACTTGGATTTAATTTTTCCTTGGACATGTTATTTCCTATTAATAATCGATGAATGGCTAAAAGATAAAAATATTTTACATTCTAAACACACCAAATTGAGTCTCTTCACTTGGCGCATTTAAGCTAGCCGATAATCCCAGCCCTAATACCTGTCGGGTATCAGTCGGATCGATGATCCCATCGTCCCATAATCTGGCACTAGCATAATAGGGATGACCCTGAGTTTCATACATTTCTTTAATGGGGGCTTTGAAATTTGCTTCATCCTCCTCCGGCCAATCTATGCCCTTACGATCAAAATTATCACGTTTAACTTGAGCTAAAACGTTGGCAGCTTGTTCACCACCCATTACCGAAATTCGGGCGTTCGGCCACATCCACAAGAATCGTGGGCTATAAGCACGGCCACACATTCCGTAATTTCCAGCGCCAAAACTTCCGCCCACTATAACCGTAAATTTGGGGACTTTTGCACAAGCAACAGCCATCACCATTTTGGCGCCATTTTTAGCGATACCGCTATTTTCATATTTTCGGCCGACCATAAAACCGGTGATATTTTGGAGAAACACCAAGGGAATATTTCTTTGACAGCACAATTCAATAAAATGAGCGCCCTTTAATGCCGATTCGGAAAATAAAATTCCATTGTTTGCGATGATGCCAACTGGATAACCATGAATTCTGGCAAAACCACAAATAAGAGTTGTGCCGTACAAAGATTTAAATTCATCCAATTCGCTGCCGTCGACCACTCGTGCAATAATTTCTCTGATATCGAAAGGCTTGCGAGGATCAGTGGGAATTACTCCATATAAATCTTCTTTAGGGTAAAGTGGTTTAACTGGTTTTTTGATATTCCAAGGCTGGTATTTCTGTTTATTGATATGAGAAATAATGGTTCGAGTAATGCTGAGTGCATGTTTATCATCAACAGCGTAATGATCAGTCACACCGGAATTTTTACAATGCACATCAGCACCACCAAGATCTTCTGCGCTGACTTCCTCACCGGTCGCGGCTTTGACCAAAGGAGGGCCCGCTAAAAATATGGTGCCCTGTTGTTTGACAATAATGCTTTCATCAGCCATCGCAGGAACATAAGCGCCGCCCGCGGTACAACTTCCCATCACCACTGCTATTTGAGCAATACCTTTAGCTGACATGTTAGCCTGATTAAAAAAAATCCGGCCAAAGTGATCTCTATCAGGAAAAACTTGATCTTGTTGGGGGAGGTTGGCACCACCGGAATCAACCAGATAAATACAAGGCAAATGATTTTGTTCTGCAATTTCCTGTGCTCTCAAATGTTTCTTTATGGTTTCGGGAAAGTAGGTTCCACCTTTTACTGTGGCGTCATTGACTACAATGATACATTCCTGGCCATTGACTCGACCGATGCCGGTGATGATCCCTGCCGATGGCACCTGATTGTCATACATATTAAATGCTGCGAATTGTGATAATTCCAAAAAAGGTGAACCGACGTCGAGCAGTTGTCTGATGCGTTCTCGGGGTAATAATTTTCCTCGACTCAAATGTTTGTCTTGGCGCTCTTTTCCACCGCCTTCAGCAATCACGCTCATCTTGTCATTTAAATCGTCGAGCAGTGATTGCATGGCTTCTGCGTTGACAGAAAATTCCTGGCTTTTGGGATTAAGTTTAGTTTTTATGGAGGGCATTTATTTTTCCATTAAGCGTTACTTTGTTATTTACTTTAAAGCTCGCTCATTACCGAGCGACTGATCACTAGTTTTTGAACTTCACTGGTTCCTTCGTAAATCTGGCAAATTCGGACATCCCGGTAATAGCGCTCCACAGGAAAGTCCTTTAAATAACCGTAACCACCAAAAATCTGAATCGCATCGGAGCATATTTTTTCTGCCGTTTCTGAGGCAAAAAGTTTTGCCATGGACGCTTCTTTTAAACAAGGTTTGTTCGCATCTTTTAAACGCGCTGCGCGATGCACCATTAATCGGGCCGCATCCAGTTGAGTGGCCATGTCGGCTATTTTAAATCCAACCGCTTGGTGTTGGTGGATCGGTTTTCCGAAAGCTTCTCTTTCTGAGGCGTATTGTTTTGCTGCTTCTAATGCGGCTCTGGCTATACCGACACATTGAGCGGCTATCCCCATTCGGCCGCCTTCCAAACCGGAAAGAGCGATCTTATATCCTTCACCTTCTTTACCCAATAAATTTTCTTTTGGTATTTTACAATTTTCAAAAACTATTTGTGCGGTATCGGATGCGTGTTGTCCCATTTTGTGTTCAATGTTTGATACGGTATAACCGGGAGTATTGGTTGGCACAATAAAAGCCGATATTCCTTTTTTGCCCGCGCCGGGATCTGTTACCGCGAACACAATGGCAATATCACCATTTTTTCCTGATGTGATAAATTGTTTGACACCATTGATCACATATTCATCATCCATTAATTTTGCTTTGGTTCTTAAATCGGAAGCATCGGAACCGGCATGTGGTTCGGTCAAACAAAAAGCGCCTAGTTGCTCACCGGCCGCTAATGGTTTAAGAAATTTTTCCTTTTGAGCATCGCTACCAAAATTGACTATTGGCATACAACCAACAGAGTTGGTTACGCTTATAATCGTTGAGCAAGAAGCGTCACCAGCGGCAATTTCTTCAAGCACTAACGCCGCAGAAAAATAACCTATTTCACAACCGTTCCATTGCTCTGGAACCAGCATCCCATAAAAGCCTAATTCACCGAGGCCTTTTAGCGCATCTGTTGGAAAGGTTTTGTTACGATCCCATTCGGCTGAAAAGGGGGCTATTTTTTCCTGTACGTATTGACGGGCAGCATCCTGGATCATTGTTTCTTCTTCACTTAAAAACATGGTCATTCTCTATAAATATTTAAAATCAAAGTTAAAACATTTCCTACCACAGAGGTGCAGAGAATACGGAGAAAAAATCTAAAAGCTATCGAGTCGCTAGCTTTTCACAAACTATGATTGTTTTTCTTTTCTCTGTGTTCTCTGTGGTGAACAGTCTTTTATCTTTTATCTTTTATCTTTTATCTTTTATCTTTTATCGTAACTCGTAGCGGTTAAACCAGCTCAATCGCCATCGCAGTCGCCTCACCGCCACCGATACAAAGTGAAGCGACCCCTTTTGTTTTACCGTATTTTTGTAGTGCTGCAATCAAAGTAACCACAATGCGGGTTCCACTGGTTCCGATAGGATGACCTAACGCACAAGCACCGCCGTGAACATTGACTTTAGATTCGTCTAGCGCCAGCTCTTTAATGGCCGCCATGGTGACAACGGCAAAAGCTTCGTTGATTTCAAATAAATCCACATCGTCAACCGTCCAGTCTACTTTATTTAATAAGGTTTTCATTGCGGTAACTGGCGCAATCGTAAATTCAGCAGGCTTTCGGGCATGAGTGCTATGGCCGATTATTCTTGCCAACGGATTTAAGCCGCGTTTTTGGGCTTCCGATTGACGCATTAACACTACCGCCGCAGCGCCATCTGAAATAGAGCTGGCATTAGCGGCTGTAACGGTTCCATCTTTTTTGAACGCTGGACGTAATGTCGGAATTTTGTCGGGACGAGCTTTTAAAGGTTGTTCGTCATGTTCTACTGTTATTTCACCTTTACGAGTTTTAATGGTCACTGGTGTGACTTCTGAATCAAAAGAACCATCTTCAATCGCTTGTTTTGATTTTGCCAGTGAACCGATGGCAAATGCATCTTGTTGCTCCCGACTAAACGAATATCGTTCAGCACAATCTTCAGCAAAAAAACCCATGGCTTTACCTTCGTACGCATCTTCTAAACCGTCAAAGGCCATATGATCTAATAATGTACCATGGCCGAACCGATAGCCGCTGCGAGCTTTAGGTAACATATGTGGTGCGTTGCTCATACTTTCCATTCCGCCTGCAACCATGACATGATTGGTTCCAGCGGTTAATAAATCGTTGGCAAACATGATGGATTTCATCCCGGAACCACACACTTTATTAATCGTAGTACAACCAGTGGATAGAGGTAAGTTTGCGCCGAGCGCTGCTTGACGAGCGGGCGCTTGACCAAGTGCCGCTGGTAGTACGCAGCCCATAATGACTTCTTCTATATCGGTAGGTTCAACACCTGAGCGTTCTACAGCTGCTTTTATGGCGACCGATCCCAACTCGGTGGTTTTGACCCCGGCTAGGTCGCCCATAAAGCCGCCCATTGGAGTTCTTGCCATACCGACGATGACGATTGGATCTTGTAACATGATTTTTCCTTGGTTTGTTAATCTTTGATTTAAATTTTCTAACGATATGATTGAGTCGTTATATTTTAGCCCCATTTATGCGATCAAGCGGGGGGTCATTGGTATTTGTTTTAAGCTGTTTCATTAAATAATTCACGACCAATTAACATTCTTCTGATTTCAGACGTTCCGGCGCCAATTTCATACAGTTTGGCATCTCGCAATAACCGGCCACTAGCAAATTCATTGATATAGCCATTGCCACCCAAACATTGGATCGCTTCTAAGGCCATTTGAGTGGCTTTTTCGGCAGCATAAAGAATCACTCCAGCGGCATCCTTACGAGTTGTTTCGCCTCGATCACAAGCTTGAGCAACGTTATATACGTATGATTTTGTCGCGTTCATCGTTGTATACATATCGGCTAGCTTGCCCTGCATTAATTGGAATTCACCGATGGCTTTGCCAAATTGTTTTCTTTCATGAATGTAAGGCAAAACAATATCCATGCAAGCTTGCATTATCCCGGTGGAGCCGCCAGACAAGACCACTCTTTCATAGTCTAGTCCGCTCATTAAAACAGCGACACCCCGATTCAAACCGCCTAGGATATTTTCTTTAGGGACTTTGCAATCTTCAAAAACCAGTTCACAGGTATTGGAACCACGCATGCCTAGTTTATCGAGTTTTTGTGCAGTTGAGAAACCTTCAAATTCTTTTTCGATAATAAAAGCGGTGATACCTCTTGAACCGGCGTTTTTGTCTGTTTTGGCATATACAATTAATACGTTAGCATCAGGTCCGTTAGTGATCCACATTTTGTTTCCGTTAAGTAGGTAGTAGTCATCCTTATCTTCTGCTTTTAAAGACATGCTGACCACATCTGAACCGGAGCCGGGTTCACTCATGGCCAATGCGCCAACGTGTTCACCGCTGCAAAGTTTGGGTAGATATTTTTGTTTTTGTTCTTCTGTTCCGTTTTTTCTCATCTGGTTTAAACACAGATTAGAATGGGCACCATAGCTGAGGCCGATACTTGCAGATGCGCGACTTATCTCTTCCATCGCCACGACATGTTCAAGATATCCCAGTTCAGAACCACCGTATTGCTCTTCCACTGTCATTCCTAACAAACCCATATCGCCCAATTTTTTCCAGAGGTGATTTGGAAATTCATTATCCCGATCCACTTGCTCGGCAATGGGAGCAATTTCTTTGGTCGCAAACGCCCTAACGGTATCACGGATCATATCCGTGGTTTCCCCAAGATTGAAGTTCAAACCTCTAGTCATAACGGCCTCTTTACTTAATTAGTCGATTTTCCAGTTGGCTAAGTTCCACCAACATCGTTTCTATGTCTTTTTGCTGTTGATTTAATGCAATACGTCGCTGTTCAATTTTGCCTAGTAACAGTTCTGTTTGTTTTTGCTCACCACAAGGGGAGTCGTACATGGTCATGATCTCTCTGATTTCGGCTAGTGAAAAACCGATCCTTTTACCTCGTAATATTAATTGTAGTCTGACTCGATCACCTTTTGTGTAAATTCGTTGAGAGCCAGATCGTTTAGGCAATATGAGTTGTTCTTGTTCGTAGTGGCGGATCGAGCGTGGCGTTATCTCGAACTCTTTTGAAAGCTCACTAATTGAGTAAGTTTTTGGGTTTATTTTATTCATCAGAGTATTATAGGTTACCTTTACGTTAACGTAAATCAATAAGTTTGTGGTTAGACCACCGCGATTAAGGCTATTCTAGGATAATGGTTTAACCAAGACACAAATCTATCTATAATAGCGGTTATATACTAAAATTAACCACATCAAAAATTAGCCACATCTAATATAAGCTGCCTGATATAGGCAAGATCCGGAGAACATCCATGCGAATTATCCTTCTAGGCGCACCAGGCGCTGGCAAAGGCACACAAGCTCAATTCTTAACATCTAAATATGATATTCCACAAATTTCGACAGGGGATATGCTACGTGCTGCGGTAAAAGCGGGTACACCGCTAGGTTTAGAAGCTAAAAAAGTAATGGATGCTGGTGGACTGGTTTCTGATCAGATAATCATTGGACTGGTTAAAGAGCGAGTGACTCAATCTGACTGTGTAAATGGTTACTTATTGGATGGTTTTCCTAGAACAATCCCTCAGGCTGATGCAATGAAAGAAAATAATATCGATGTAGATTTTGTTGTAGAAATCGACGTCCATGACAGCGAAATTGTACAACGCATGGCAGGTCGTCGTATGCATATGGCTTCGGGGCGAACTTATCATATTCAATACAATCCACCAAAAGTCGAAGGTAAAGATGATGAAACCGGTGAAGATTTAATTCAGCGTGACGATGATAAAGAAGAAACGGTTAAGCAGCGATTAGGCGTTTATCATTCACAGACCAAACCTTTGGTTGACTATTATTCAAGTTGGGCCGACTCCGGTGAAAATAAAGCGCCGTCTTATGTGAAAGTTGCGGGGGTTGGTAGTTTAGAAGACATTAGAGAAAGTATTTTTACGGCGCTGGATTGACCTAGCCAAATAGTATCTTTTTCACCTGATCAAAATGACTGACAAATTGCACCTTAAGCCCTTTGGTAACATGGGCTGGTAGTTTGTCGTAAGTCGCTTTTACTGATTCAGGCAATAATAAGTTATTGATCCCTTCCCGTTTAGCCGCGATGACCTTTTCACGTATACCACCCACCGCCAAGACTGAACCGGTGAGTGTCATTTCACCTGTCATGGCATATTTGGATTTAATCTTTTTGTTGAGTACCAACGAAAGCAAAGCGCTTGCCATAGTAATGCCCGCACTAGGTCCATCTTTTGGTGTTGCACCTTCGGGTACATGTAGGTGAATACTTGATTTATCCAAACACTCTTCTTGAGCACCATATTTAACGAGGTTAGCCGCGATATAACTGTATGCAATCTGAGCCGACTCTTTCATGACGTTGCCCAACTGTCCGGTTAATTTAAAACCTCTTCCGCTATCGTGAATTTTGGCTGCTTCAATATTAAGGGTCACTCCGCCAAGCGATGTCCAAGCGAGTCCCTTGGTGATGCCGACTCCGGTCAAATGGGATCCTTTGCCAAAATGGGGCATACCGAGATATTTGAATAAGTTAGCTTTGTTAACCCGTATATTTTGGTTTTTATTATTAATTAAGCTAACCGCTGATTTGCGTATGATTTTGGCCAATAATTTGTCTAAATGGCGGACGCCTGCTTCTCTGGCGTAACCATCTATGATGGCCTTAAGTGCAGAATCAGCTAAGTTAAGCTTTGATTTTGCGATACCGGCTTTGTCCAGTAATTTTGGCCATAAGTGATCCTTGGCAATTTGCAATTTTTCTTCGGCAATATAGCCTGAAAGCCGAATGGTTTCCATTCGGTCTAAAAGTGCTCTTGGAATGGTATCTAACTGGTTGGCGGTACAGATAAATAGCACTTTGGATAAATCGAATCGTACGTCGAGGTAATGATCTAGGAATTGATTATTTTGCTCAGGATCTAATACCTCAAGCAATGCCGAAGAAGGATCACCTTGATAACTAGAACCAAGCTTGTCAATTTCGTCTAACATAATGACGGGATTGGACGTACCGGTTTCGATAAAAGCTTGGACTATTTTACCGGGCATAGCACCGATATAAGTTTTTCGGTGGCCCTTAATTTCAGCTTCATCTCGCATACCACCTAGGGAAAAACGATAAAATTTTCGCCTTAGTGCTGTAGCGATTGAACGGCCGATTGAGGTTTTTCCGACTCCGGGGGGGCCGACTAGCAGTATTATCGATCCCGAGATCTCGCCTTTAAGTACACCAAGTGCCATAAACTCAACGATTCGATTTTTAACGTCACCTAAGGCCGAATGTTCTTTATTGAGAGATTTTTTGGCTGAACGTAAACTCATGTTATCTTTGCTATAAATTCCCCATGGTAGTCGAGAGAATACATCCAGATAATTTCGTGTGACGGCATATTCTGGTGAACCTGATTCAAGTACTGATAACTTGTCCAGCTCGTCATTGAATTTTGTAATAGCCACTTCCGAAAGATTTTTAGCACGAATATTCTTTTGGAACCTTTCCATATCAGCGGTTTTATCATCTTTGGCAATTCCCAGCTCTTTTTGGATCGCTTTTAATTGCTCTTTAAGAAAGAAATGGCGCTGATGTTGAGTTAAGGTGTCTTCTACCTGATCCTGAATATCTTTTTGCATTTCAGCAACTTCGAGTTCTTTTTTGATTAAAACCAATACCCGTTCCATACGTTTTTTCAGGTGTACGGTTTCCAGTACGTCTTGGAGATCATGACGGGGGGCTGTCGTAACGCTGGCGGCAAAATCTGCCAATTGTGAAGGTTCATTAGGATTAAATCGATTTAAAAAGAATTTGAGTTCTTCGCTGTAAAGCGGATTTAATGGCATTAATTCTTTTAAGGTATTGATGATTGCCATCGCATAAGCTTTGATTTCATCGGACTCTTTATATTTCGGTTCAGTCGGATACTCAACTTCAACTAAATATGGAGCTTCTTTACTGAGCCATTTTTTGATGCGAAATCGTTGCACACCTTCGGCAATAAACTGCACTTTACCTGAAGTTAGCACCGGATGGTGGATTTTAACTAGTGTACCTACTTTATAGAACTCTTCAGGTTTTGAATCTTCAGGTTTAGTGTTTTTGACTAGTACCAGACCGGTAACGTTTTTATGTTCGTCATTAATGAATTCGATCGTTTGCTGCCAATCTTCTTGATTCATCAGAATAGGAAGGGTTTGTGGGGGGAAAAAGGGTCTTTCACTGATAGGAAGCAGGCAAACCTGTTTGGGTAGATAGATGTTTTCGCTTCTCTTTTTGTTTATTTTACTAATTTTGTCTTTCATTTAAACGATCCTTTTGCCAAAAATATAAAACGACTGATTAGTGTTATATCCGCTTATCGCTGGCATTTAAACTCGAATTAAAAGGCGGATAAAAAAAAGTATAGCAGTTATTTTTAATTTATTATTATGATCCTAGGATGATTGCTAATTTTGACCGTTCAATGGCCGATAACAAGCATGTAAAGATGTTTTTTTTCAAAAAGTTAATATTGAATATTGAAGGTTTTATATCCGTGCTACCTCAAAATGCAGGTTCCAGTACTCGGCTAAAAAGCCTGAACAAGGCACCGCTCGAAGGCAAGACTTTAAGTTAGCATTTTCTTTGTTATGAAATATGGTCGCTTATAGTTTGGCTGGAGCCTGCATTTTGAGATAACGGGTATATAAGATGAATATTGGAGAAATCAGTAAACCAACTGTAGACAGGACCCAAATCAAGAAAAAACTTGATGTAAAGCCTAGCGAGCCAATCACGCCCAGCAGGAAGGTATCTGATTTGATCGACCTGTCTGAAGAATCTCGAGATAAGTATGAAAAAAAAATAAGTGAGCGGAATTCGTCGAAAAATCACCGTTCAACGGATGATTTAGAAAAAAATTCTACCAATGTAAAACACTCAATCGATATTGAGGTTTAACTAAATATTTCTAGTCTCAGACTGCAAAAGACAAGTACTAGAAAATAACGAAATGGCAATCAACCAATAAAGTACACCAAAATTGCGGCTCGTTGATTAGGTCAAAGCTGTGTAGCGAATATCAAGAAAAGACCTGTCAAAGAACAGGTAGGTTAATGGACTATCGTCTGGGGATCCTATTGAGATTAAAGTATAAATCTTTGTAACGATCCAGCTTAAATTAGCCACTCGCTGAATCAGTGACCAATCTTTATGATAAATGGATCTAAGTCATTAATTTAACACTCATTGAGAGTATTCTCGGATTTATTATTTTGTCAATTAACTGTATAATCTCGCCCATCTGAACTATTCTAATTTATTAACGAGCATAAATTAACGAGCATTAACGAACGAGCTGATTTTGTGGGTTGTTGAAACTCTATAGCAATCAAGCATATTCTGTCTCGAACCATCCATAACGAGGATCTCTAGCGTGTTACAAGCCTACCGAAATCATGTACAAGAAAGAGCCGAACAAGGAATTGTCCCCCAACCCATTTCAGTCGATCAAATGGACGATCTGGTTGAATTGCTTAAAAAACCACCGACTGGGGAGGAAGATTTTATTCTTGACTTAATCACTAATCGAGTTCCGGCTGGTGTTGATCAAGCGGCCTATGTTAAAGCTGGGTTTTTGTCGGCGATTGCTAAGGGAGAAGCCCATTCACCGATTATCGACCAACGACATGCCGTTAAATTGTTAGGCACTATGTTGGGTGGCTATAATATTAAAACATTGGTTGATCTCTTGGATCATTCTGATTTAGCTGAGTTGGCTGGTGAGCAACTAAAGCACACTTTGTTAATGTTTGATGCATTTCATGATGTTGCTGATAAGGCTAAAGCTGGTAATGCGATTGCTAGCGCTGTTATTCAAAGTTGGGCTGATGCTGAGTGGTTTACTAACCGAGACGCGTTAGCCGAAAAAATTACTTTAACGGTTTTTATGGTACCAGGTGAAACCAATACCGATGATCTTTCTCCGGCGCAAGATGCTTGGTCGCGCCCCGATATTCCATTACATGCCTTGGCGATGCTTAAAAACCCAAAGCCGGGTTTAGAAGGCGATCCGTTGAACGTGATTGAAAAACTTAAAGAGAAAGGCCATCCGGTTGTTTATGTAGGTGACGTAGTTGGGACAGGATCATCTCGTAAATCGGCGACTAATTCAGTTTTGTGGTTAATGGGGGATGATATTCCTCATATTCCGAACAAAAGAGATGGCGGTTTTTGTTTAGGTGGAAAAATAGCACCTATTTTCTTTAACACTATGGAAGATGCCGGTGCGTTGCCCGTTGAAGTGGATGTTTCCAAGATGGAAATGGGGGATGTCATTGACATTTATCCTTATGCCGGAAAAATCGAAAAAGCAGGTGAAGTGATCGCTGATTTTGAACTCAAAACCGATGTGCTTTTAGACGAAGTGCAAGCGGGCGGGCGAATTCCGTTAATCATCGGTCGCGGGTTAACCGCCAGAGCGAGAGACTTTTTAAGTTTAGAGACAAGCGATTTATTCCGTCAACCAGCTCCAGTGGTAGAATCTAATAAAGGCTTTACTTTAGCGCAAAAGATGGTTGGAAAAGCATGCGGCTTGGAAGGTGTGAGAGCAGGGCAGTACTGCGAACCTAAAATGACCACCGTTGGCTCACAAGATACGACGGGTCCTATGACTCGTGATGAATTAAAGGATTTAGCCTGTCTCGGATTTTCGGCGGATTTGACCATGCAGTCTTTTTGTCATACTGCCGCTTATCCAAAGCCAATCGATATTGATACTCAGCACACGTTGCCTGATTTTATTATGACTCGCGGCGGTGTTTCGCTACGTCCTAGAGACGGCATCATACATAGTTGGCTCAATCGAATGTTATTGCCTGATACCGTTGGTACCGGTGGTGATTCCCATACTCGTTTCCCGATTGGAATTTCCTTTCCAGCGGGTTCTGGTCTGGTCGCATTTGCAGCGGCAACCGGGGTAATGCCTCTGGATATGCCTGAATCAGTTTTAGTTCGATTTAAAGGGGATATACAGCCCGGAGTGACCTTAAGAGATTTAGTCAATGCCATTCCCTATGCGGCGATCCAGGAAGGTTTATTGACTGTCGAAAAAGAAGGTAAGAAAAATATCTTTTCCGGTCGTATTTTAGAAATTGAAGGACTGCCCGATTTAAAAGTTGAACAAGCTTTTGAATTATCCGATGCCGCAGCGGAGCGGAGCGCTGCAGGTTGCTCAATTAAGCTAGATAAAGCCCCTATCATTGAATACCTAAATTCCAATATCATCATGCTTAAATGGATGATTAAAGAAGGTTACGGTGATGCAAGAACCATTAGCCGCCGTATCGAAAATATGCAAAAATGGTTGGCTAATCCTGAGTTATTATCAGCCGATGCGGATGCAGAATATGCATCGGTGATTGAAATTGATTTAAATGAAATCAAAGAGCCGATTTTAGCTTGTCCCAATGATCCTGATGACGTGAAATTATTATCGGATGTTCAAGGAACTCAAATCGATGAAGTTTTCATCGGTAGTTGCATGACCAATATCGGCCATTATCGCGCTGCTGGAAAGCTATTGGAGAAAACCAGCGCTATCCCCACTCGATTGTGGATTGCACCACCGACTAAAATGGATGAGCATCAATTAATGCAAGAAGGTTATTACAATATTTTTGCATCGGCTGGTGCAAGAACTGAGATGCCTGGCTGTTCGCTTTGTATGGGCAATCAGGCACGGGTTGCCGCTAATTCAACGGTTGTTTCGACCTCCACCAGAAACTTTCCGAATCGATTGGGTGATGGTGCTAACGTTTATTTGGCATCAGCAGAATTAGCTGCGGTTGCTGCAATTGTGGGTCAATTGCCAACGGTCGAGGAATATATGAGCTATGCCGCAGAACTGGATACCATGAGCGATGAGATTTATCGTTATTTAAATTTCAATGAGATTGAGGATTTTAAAAAATCCGCTGCCATGGTAACAATACCCGTACAAAATAAGGTTTTTGTCGGGTAGTATTGTCGGTAATTAGATAAACAATAAAAGCGCCAAACGGGCGCTTTTTTGTGTATTTCGAAAAAAATTAATTAAACTTAGAATAATCAATTGAAGTCATCCAGCAAAAAAAAATTATGACTCACAATAAAAAGACGCTTGCTCAGTGGATCACAAAAATCGAGTCTTTTCATCCCAATGAAATCGAATTAGGATTGGAAAGAATTACCCAAGTAGCCCATAAACTCAATTTAATAAATCAAACCGCTAAAATTATTATTGTCGGCGGCACTAACGGTAAAGGAAGTTGCGTAGCGACTTTAGAATCTTTAGCATTGGGAGCTGATCTTAAGATAGGTTGTTACACCTCGCCTCATTTACTAAAATTTAATGAACGGATCCGGATAAATGGAAAGGATGTTTCCGATCAAATATTACAACAAGCATTTGAAATAATTGACCGGGCGAGAGAAAAACTAGCGCTCACCTTTTTCGAATTTACCACCTTGGTTGCCCTATTGGTATTTAAGCAGGCTTTTCTGGAATTGGTTGTTTTGGAGGTCGGTTTAGGAGGGCGGTTGGATGCCGTCAATATGGTTGAGCCAGACGCTACTATTATTACGACGATTGATTTTGACCATCAGTTTTGGTTGGGTAATCGTTTGCAGGATATTGCTTTTGAAAAATCCGGGATCTGCAGAAAAGGGATTGATAATTTTGTCGGCGACCCCCAAAGTTTTGACTTGATTTTGAACGCTCGACCTGAATATTGTCGCGAATTGACCTTAATTGAAATTAACGATTCAAAAGGAGATCGCTACAAGCCACTTTTCGATTTAGTTTCCGATGATTCTATTAATCCGCATCGGTTATTATTACAAAATTTGATGTTAGCGATCCGGGCCTTCGAAGCGATATTTCCAGATGAGTTTTTTCGTCTTGATTTAGCGGAGGTGATTAGTCACATTCAGATCAAAGGCCGATTTCAAAAAATTTCAAATAGACCTTTGATGATCCTTGATGTTGGGCATAATGTTCAGGCTGCCAAAAACCTTGTTACTCAGATTAAAAAACTCGAAAAAAATCAGGTTGGTAAAAAAATTGCGATTTGTGGATTAATGGCTGACAAAGCCATTGGCGATTACTTGTCGATAATGGATGAAGTGATTGATGAATGGTATTTCGTCGATTTACCCTTAGAGCGGGCTGAAACGGCAAAAAATCTTTTGAAAAATTACCGAAATATAACGAATGAAAAACAAGTTTACACAGCACAAAGTGTTTTTAATGCTCAACGACAAATGGAAAGTAAAATTTCTAAGGATGATCGAGTTTTCATTTTTGGTTCCTTTATTACTGTTGCGGAGATGTTAAAATGCAAAAAAATTAACGCTAATAAAACATAACGCTCGCTAATTCCCCATTTTTTTCTTAAACTCACAAAGCTCTTCAATAACACAGGAACCACATCGAGGTGTCCGTGCAACACAGGTATAGCGACCATGTAAAATAAGCCAATGATGGGCATCCATCATAAATTCATCTGGAACCAATTTAACTAAGCGCTTTTCAACTTCCACGACATCTTTGCCCTTGGCGAGTCCTGTTCGATTAGAAACCCGGAAAATATGTGTATCAACGGCCATGGTTGGTTGGCCAAAAGCCGTATTTAAAACAACATTTGCCGTTTTTCTACCTACTCCGGGTAATGCCTCTAACGCTTCTCTGGTTTCTGGCACTATAGAATCATGTTCATCGGTTAATATTTTACAAGTTTTAATGACGTTGTTGGCTTTGGAATTAAAAAGGCCGATGGTTTTGATATACTCTTTTAAGCCATCAATTCCAAGTGCGTATATTTGTTTGGGCGTGTTCGCCACCGGATAGAGTTTTCTGGTGGCCTTGTTAACACTTACGTCGGTCGCTTGTGCCGACAAAATGACCGATATCAAAAGTTCAAAAGGAGAAGTATATTTCAACTCGGTTTTGGGATTGGGATTTTGTTGACGCAGTTTTTCGAATATTTTTTGTCTTTTATCTTTGTTCATAAATTAATTCTATTGATTGAAGAGCTGTTTAAAACAGGAGACAACCGACCCAGCTAGATCTTGGAACCGATAGACCATCGGATCTTCACCATAGACATCATTGCTTTGCGCATTTCATTGCTCGGCAGAGTCACGGTATCGCTTCGTAAATCGATCCTTTGGTCAGTTTTCATTCAATTGTCCATTGATTGACTCGTATGCTGCCATAATATGCCAGATACCGTTTGTTAGCCAATAGATAAATTGTTAGCATAGTGTTTTTTAAAGTTATAAATAGATGAAATGATTTCGATTTTCAGAATCAACGGTAGATCAACCTTGGCGGAATGGCCAGCTTTCTATCGAGAACTTACATTCTGATTTTGTTTTAAATGTTTACCATTTTAAGCACCAACCAACAGCCGATGGTGTTGTTTATCGCTTGCAAGGAGAGTAAAGAATGACAATAAATATTAATAGTGAATTTGAAAGTGGGAACATCCATTGTATCAATTGTCAAAGGGCTGATGATATCCAGCTGGAAATCAATAAAGATCATCAAAGCCATTTTTATCAATGGTTCTATTTCCGGGCAACCGGTGTACTTGGACATGATTGCCAGTTTAAAATCAACAATGCTGCTGGCGCTGCATACCTTGATGGATGGGATGATTATCAGGCGGTTGCATCTTACGATCGGGTGTTTTGGTTTCGAGTTCCTACTGAATATGTCAATGGCGTATTGACGATTAAACATCAACCCGAACAACAAGCCATTTATTATGCTTATTTTGCCCCGTATACCATGCAAAGACATGCAGACTTTATTGCTGATCTATTGGTTCATCCGTTGGTTAATTTAAATGTTTTGGGACAGAGTTTAGATGGCCAGGATATCGATCAATTGATCATCGGAGAACCAAGTGAGGAAAAGAAAAAACTCTGGATCCATGGTAGACAGCATCCTGGTGAAACTCAAGCCTCTTGGTGGGCAGAGGGATTTATCTCTCGTCTTTTAGATGATACCGATGCCGTTGCACAGGCTTTGCTAAAAAAAGCGATTTTCTATATCACTCCCAACATGAACCCCGATGGTAGTCGAAGAGGACATTTGCGAACCAATGCCGTTGGCGCAAATCTTAATCGGGAATGGTTAGAACCTAGCATGAAACGGAGTCCAGAAGTTTATCTGGTGATTCAAATGATGAAAAAAATCGGAGTTGATTTTTGTTTGGATGTACATGGAGATGAAGGCCTACCTTATAACTTTATCGCAGGTGCGGAAGGGATCAAAAGTTGGAGCGAGCGGCTGGCTAATCTTCAATCTGATTTTAGCCAACGATTAAAACTAGTAAACCCCGATTTTCAAACAAAAATTGGTTATGACATCGAGCCCCCCAATACGGCCAATATGACAGTCTGTACCAATTTTATTGCTGAAGAATTTGATTGCTTGTCTATGACGCTGGAAATGCCCTTTAAAGACACTGTTGAAACGCCACATAAAGAACAAGGCTGGTCACCAGAAAGGTGTCAGAATCTGGGAGCCTCATGTTTAGATGCGATTATGGCAGTGGTTGATGATTTGTAGGCAATGTCGCTTACAAATTTCTCCAGCTTTAACACTGATTTGTCATTAATTAGTTTGGCAATGATTTTATTTCCAATGCCTTAAAAATCGGCACTGTTAGGCACTCGTGGGAAAGGGATCACGTCGCGAATATTTTGCATTCCAGTGGCATATAATACCGCTCGTTCAAATCCAAGTCCAAAACCGGCGTGTGGCACGGTACCAAACTTTCTCAAATCTCTATACCACCAGTAATCTTCTTTATTTAACTCCATTTGCTCAAGACGTGCATCAAATACGTCTAGCCTCTCTTCACGTTGACTACCACCGACTAATTCACCGATACCAGGAGCGAGAATATCCATTGCCGCAACGGTTTTTTCATCATCATTCATACGCATGTAAAAAGCTTTAATATCTTTTGGGTAATTCATCAAGATAATGGGGCGACCTACTTTTTCTTCCGCTAAATATCGTTCATGTTCGGATTGAAGATCGGTTCCCCAGCGAACCGGGAATTCAAACTTTTTACCACAGTTTTCCAATATTTTGACGGCTTCTGTATATTCCATACGCTCAAAATCATTGTTAACAACGCTTTCTAAACGTTCGATCACCGTTTTATCAACCCTTTGATTGAAAAAAGCGATATCGTCGCCTCGCTCATCTAGCACCGCCTTAAAAATATATTGCATCATGGCTTCTGCTACATTGGCGTTATCATGCAAGTCAGCAAAAGCTATTTCTGGTTCAACCATCCAAAACTCCGCTAAATGGCGGGTAGTATTTGATTTTTCGGCTCGAAAAGTTGGCCCAAAAGTGTAGACCTTAGACATCGCAAGGCAATAGGCTTCAACGTTGAGCTGTCCAGAAACCGTCAAAAAGGATTCTTTTCCAAAAAAATCTTTTGAATAGTCGATTTGACCGTTATCCAGTCGAGGAAGGTTATTTTGATCTAGGGTACTAACGCGAAACATTTCTCCCGCGCCTTCGCAATCGTTGGCGGTAATTATCGGCGTGTGGATCCAGTTAAATCCTTCCCCATGCAAGAAGCGATGAGTCGCTTGCGCGAGACAGTTTCTAACACGTGTCACGGCTCCAATTGCGTTGGTTCTTGGCCTTAAATGTGCCACAGTACGCAAGTATTCCATCGTATGGGGTTTTGGCTGGATCGGATAACTGGCCGGATCGTCCACTAATCCCAGTACTTCTATGGTCGATGCATGGATCTCAAAAGATTGGCCTTTGCCTTGAGATTCGACCAGTTCACCGGTTACCACCAGTGAGGCTCCGGTAGTTGCCAATAGAATTTCTGAGGTATAATTATCAAGTTCTGCTGGGGCGATTATCTGGATAGGACTAAAACAGGAGCCATCGTGTAAATTGATAAACGAAAATCCTGCTTTTGAATCTTTTCTGGTTCTTACCCAACCTTTTACGATTACCTGACTTCCTGCTGATGACTGTCCATCCAACAATGCAGATATTGGCCAATATTGACTCATTATTTACCTCAAACTTATCCAGTGACAAAATTTGACAAGAATTCTAACCTCGAACCGCTCGTACATCCAGCCTATTTATTGGGCTGATAGAATAAATAACGATAATGTGGTCATATTAGTGATAATTACTTTGATATTAAAGTCAGATAGAGCAATATACCGCTCAAGAAACTGATAATAAATGAACTCTGTTGAAAAAGTGACTCATCTATCTAATGAACATTCTTTGCTCTGTAGACGGCGGGACCATTTTTCTAGGATTATTGCTGTGTTCGATTTAGAACGCTCTAAACTCAATCGTTTTAACGAGGATGATCACATTTAGCATCGAAAGTTTAATCAACCTTGACTCGATAAGAGCAGATTTCAATAAAGTATTGTTTTTTAACCAATAAAAGGCCAATAATTAACCATTATAGATGTTTTTTAGGATGAAATTATTCTAAACTATCGGTACAATGGCAACATAGAGCCCGTTGAAAAGAGGTTTCTATTACAGATATCTAGAATAAATATCTATTACAGGTATTTGGAATAAAAAACGGTTGTTATAACAAGGAAATATAATGTACGAGTCTTATTATAAGTTGTCGGGCAAGCCATTTCAGCTTGCACCAGATCCTTTCTTTTTCTTTGGTAGTAGTACCCACAAACGCGCTTTAGCTTATTTAAAATACGGTCTTTCTCAAGGCGAAGGTTTTATCGTTGTTACTGGTGATGTTGGTACCGGTAAAAGCACCTTGGTGCGAACGCTTTTTGCCTCTCTTGAGGGTAAAGACGATGTGGTTGCCGCTGAGTTGATTAACACACAGTTAAATTCAACTGACATTCTAAGAATGGTCGCCGCTGCTTTTGGTCTCGCTCACAAAGATAATAAAAAATCCTCACTTTTGAAAAATCTGGAAAACTTCTTCAAATCCAGAAACCGTGATGGGAAACGATGTATGTTGGTGGTTGATGAGGCGCAAAACTTACCTTTTGAAACCATTGAAGAGTTAAGAATGCTTTCAAATATTGTTGACAATGGCAAGACTATGTTGCAGATTTTTCTGTTAGGGCAAACGGAATTCAGAGAACACTTAAGAGCACCAGTGTTGGAACAGGTTCGTCAACGAGTGACGGCTTCCTATCATTTGTCACATCTGGACGGTGAAGAAACTCAAGCTTATATTGAACATCGCTTAGGAAAAGTAGACTGGGACAAGAATCCTTCATTTACGGCTGAAGCTTTTCAGTTGATTTTTGATTTTAGTGAAGGTGTTCCCCGAGTGATTAATACAACGTGTGATCGTTTATTACTTTATGGATTCCTTGAAGAAAAAACCAGAATTGATGGTGAAATTGTTAAACTGGTTACCGAAGAAATCAATGCTGAAAACTATGTAGGTAAAGATTCTACATCAACAAAAAAAATGGCTTTAAAAACGGATGCAACTTTACCTGCAAACGCAACACCAATGGATGTCAGAATACATCAACTTGAAAGAGAGATGGAAGACCTTAAAAAACGGTTTAGAAAAGAAAGGGAGTTTATGCGTAAAATCGTACAAATCTCTCTCAATTTTGAGGAAGATTGAAGTCTTATTCTTAGCTCTAAAATAGAGGCAAACAAAAAAGGTGCTATGAAGGGCACCTTTTTTAGTATTTTCTTACAACTTTCAACTAGAATTTATCGTTGATCGATATCTTCAACATCTCTTTGCTTTTCTCCGGTATAGAGTTGACGTGGACGGCCAATTTTTTGAGTAGGCTCTGCAATCATTTCTGTCCAGTGAGATACCCAGCCTACGGTTCTTGCCAATGCAAAAATAACAGTAAACATATTCATGGGTATACCAATCGCGCTTAAAATGATACCTGAATAGAAGTCAACGTTTGGATAAAGTTTCTTTTCGACGAAATAAGGATCTTCCAAAGCGATCCGTTCAAGTTCCATCGCTACTTTCAAAATGGGATCGTCAGTTTTGCCGGTTGCTTTTAATACTTCATGTGCACTGTCGCGCATGACTTTGGCTCTTGGGTCAAAATTTTTGTAAACCCGGTGACCAAAGCCCATTAGACGGAATGGATCAGTCTTATCTTTTGCTTTAGCAATATATTCAGGAATACGACTTACATCACCAATTTCATGTAGCATTCTTAAGCAGGCTTCGTTTGCACCGCCATGAGCTGGCCCCCACAAAGACGCTATGCCTGATGAAATACAAGCAAACGGGTTCGCACCAGATGATCCCGCCAATCGAACTGTTGAAGTCGAGCAATTTTGCTCATGATCAGCATGTAAAGTGAAGATTTTATCCATCGCTTTTACCAATATCGGGTCAGGCTTCTCATCGTGAGAAGGCATTGAAAACATCTGATTAAGGAAATTTTCTGCATAGCTCATTTCATTTCTAGGGTAAACAAAAGGTTTACCAATAGTGTAACGATAGCACATCGCCGCAATAGTAGGCACTTTGGCAAGCAAACGAAAGGCGCTCTTAACTCGATGAGATTCGTTATTAATGTCTAGAGAGTCATGATAAAAAGCCGATAGAGCACCAACGACTCCTACCATAATCGCCATCGGATGGGCGTCTCGACGGAAACCATTAAAAAAATGAGTGAGTTGCTCATTTAACATGGTGTGATTGTTAATTCGGTCTAGAAAAGCCTTTTTTTCTTCCACATTTGGAAGTTCTCCGTTAAGTAATAAATAACAGACTTCCATAAAATCGCAATCTTTAGCTAATTGATCAATAGGATAACCACGATAAAGAAGTATCCCTTTACCACCATCAATAAAGGTAATTTTTGACTCACAGGATGCCGTAGACATAAATCCTGGATCATAAGTAAACAAGCCATTCTTTACTAAGCCAGCAACATTGATAACGTCATTGCCTAGCGTGGGTGAATACATCTCTAATTCGAGAGTTTCACCGTTGGGTAGTGTCAGTTTGGCGGTTTTGTCCGTCATGTTGTTCGCTCCTGGGTATTTTGATGATACTGGTACTATTTGCCAGTAAATGTGCTTATTGGGCATTTACATAGCGCGCTACTATAGAAGTTATAGAAAATTTGTCAATTATATTAAAATGGTTTTTTACTCAAAATGCTCATAAATCGAACAATGTTGATCACAATCAGTGAAATTTAAGAATACATTTGTATTCAGTAGTTTAGGCTACTATAATTGCGCCAGATTTTATCGAGGGATGAAAAAACAATTTGCCCCGAGCTTATAAAGATAAAATCTATAATTAACTATAAAAAGTTTAGCAGAATATCGAAATTTTGCCTAAAATAATTCTATATCACAAACATCGAGAAGAATTGATACCGTGAAAAAAAATAGACCTGGTAACGTCAGTTTGGCCACAATGCTGACTCTAAAGTGGCCGATCACCTCATTGTCTTCCATACTACACCGCGTTAGTGGCGTTTTATTATTTTTGGCAGTCCCCTTTTGTCTTTGGGCCCTTGAGAAGAGTCTTTCTTCGCAAGCAGAATTTAATCAAGTTTTAGTGATGTTACAAGGTGGATTCGCCCCGTTTGTACTGTGGGCAATACTTTCGATGCTGGCATATCATATTATAGCGGGGATCCGGCATCTGTTGATGGATGCTGGAATTGGTGAGTCGCTCGAAGGCGGCATTTTAGGGTCCAAAGGGGTCATTTTTCTCGGTATCTTGACAGCGGCCGGATTAGGAGCGTGGATATGGTAAATTCTGTGACTAGTTTAGGTCGTAGCGGTCTGCATGACTGGATGATCCAACGGGTTAGCGCGGTTATTCTTGCCGCTTATGTTATTTATTTGGGTGCATTCATATTTTCGACACCTCACATTCAATTTTCGGTTTGGCAATCTCTATTTGCCCAAACGGGTTTCAAGATATTTTCATTTCTTGCAATTGCTTCTTTGTGTTTTCACGCCTGGATCGGATTATGGATCATTTCAACGGATTATTTGAAGCCAATCGCTATTCGTATGATATTCCAAGTATTAGTCATCATTTCTTGTTTTGTGTTTCTCCTTTGGGGCGCACAGATTTTGTGGAGTTTATAAATGACTGCCTCAACAGTTCCAGTTTTAACCTTTGATGCGGTCATCGTTGGTGGCGGTGGCGCGGGAATGCGTGCCTCATTACAGTTGGCTAAGTCTGGTCAAAAAGTCGCACTTATTTCAAAAGTGTTTCCAACTCGTTCACACACTGTTTCAGCACAAGGAGGAATAACGGTTGCGCTAGGTAACACCCATGAAGATGATTGGCGCTGGCATATGTATGATACTGTTAAAGGATCTGATTATATTGGCGACCAAGACGCTATCGAATATATGTGTCAACAAGGGCCTGATGCGGTGATTGAACTCGATCACATGGGCCTCCCTTTTTCACGATTGGACAATGGTAAAATTTATCAACGACCATTTGGTGGACAGTCCTTGAATTTTGGTGGCGAACAAGCGGCACGTACGGCTGCTGCAGCCGATCGAACCGGGCACGCTTTACTGCATACCTTATATCAACAAAATCTTGCTGCTAAAACTAACTTCTTTAATGAATGGTATGCCATTGATCTAGTTATGAATGATGATGACCAATGTTGCGGCGTCATTGCCATGTCCATTGAAACGGGTGAACTGGTTCAGTTTAAATCGAGAGCCACGGTGTTTGCGACTGGCGGAGCAGGTAGGATATACCAATCAACGACCAATGCGTTAATCAATACTGGCGATGGTATTGGTATGGCGTTAAGAGCAGGTATTCCAGTACAAGATATTGAAATGTGGCAGTTTCATCCTACTGGTATTGCAGGTGCCGGCGTGTTGGTGACCGAGGGTTGCCGCGGTGAGGGTGGATATTTAATTAATAAGGATGGCGAACGTTTTATGGAACGTTATGCGCCTAACGCCAAAGATTTGGCCAGTCGAGATGTCGTGGCACGCTCCATGACTAAGGAAATTCTGGAAGGACGTGGATGCGGGCCTAATGGTGACCATGTGATGCTGAAATTAGATCATCTTGGCGCCGACACGTTGAACAAAAGGTTGCCCGGTGTTTGTGAGTTAGCAAAGACTTTTGCTCATGTTGATCCGGTCGAAGCGCCCATACCAGTCGTTCCGACTTGTCATTATATGATGGGTGGCATTCCTACCAATAAATTTGGTCAGGTGATAGGTAAAAAATCTGGCACTGAAGAGAATATTGTTGATGGTCTATATGCGGTTGGTGAAGTGGCTTGTGTTTCAGTTCACGGCGCTAATCGCCTAGGTGGAAACTCATTACTTGATCTTGTCGTTTTTGGTCGTGCAGCGGGAATGCACCTTGAAGATTCATTGGCTGGCGGAATGCCACAAAATGAATATACGGACGAAAATATTGAAACGTCCCTCGCTCGTATTAATCGGTGGGAAGCGTCTGAGTCAGGCGAAGATCCAGTGGCTATTCGACAACAAATGCAGCAAATCATGCAAAATCATTTTGGTGTTTTTAGAACCGGTGACTCAATGGAACAAGGCATGGTTGAGCTTGAGGCCGTTGCTGAAAAACTAAAATCAGCCGCATTACCTGACAAGTCAAAAGCGTTTAATACCATGCGCATTGAATGTCTGGAACTAGAAAATTTAATGGCTATTGCCAGAGCGACTGCAAAAGCCGCTAATTTCCGTGAAGAGAGCCGAGGCGCACACAGTCGAGAAGACTTTCCTGAGCGTGATGATGAAAACTGGTTAACCCATAGTTTATATTATCCGGAAACTCATGAAATGGATAGGCGACCTGTGAATATGTCACCATTGACGGTCGAAGCATTTCCACCTAAGGCTAGGACTTATTAGTCATATTTTTCTCTTTCCCTAATTCTTGTTGAATGAAAGAGAGTGAAAGATTAAAAGACAAAGATTAAAAAGAGATAAAAAAATGAAATTTTCCATTTATCGATACGATCCTGATACTGATAAAAAGCCTTATATGAAGGATTATGAGCTGGAAATAGAAGCCGGTTCAGATATGATGTTATTGGATGCTTTAATTCTTTTAAAGGCACAAGATCCCACTATCGGTTTCAGACGCTCTTGCCGTGAAGGTGTTTGCGGTTCCGATGGGGTTAACGTTAATGGTAAGAACGCCTTAGCCTGCATCACATCTTTATCGTCTCTGAAAGGTAAAAAAATTAGCGTAAGACCCTTACCCGGTTTGCCTGTGATCCGCGATTTGGTCGTAGACATGACGCAGTTTTATCGTCAATACGAAAAAATCAGACCTTACCTAATTAACGATGATGAGCAACCCGTTCGTGAACATCTACAGTCACCTAAAGACAGAGAAAAACTGGATGGTCTATACGAATGTATCCTGTGCGCTTGTTGCAGTACTGCTTGTCCTTCATTTTGGTGGAATACTGACAAATTTGTAGGTCCATCGGGATTACTTCAAGCCTATCGGTTTATTATTGATAGTCGAGACACCGAGACAGAATCGCGGCTTGACGATTTAGATGATGCGTACAGCCTATTTCGTTGTCGTGGGATCATGAACTGTGTCAGCGTTTGTCCTAAAAACTTAAATCCGACCCAAGCCATTGGTCATATTCGTTCGATGTTGCTTAATCGGGGGCTTTAATTAAGTGAGAGCATGCCTCTGCACCGCGAAAAAGGCCGAAGTGATAGTATCTAATTTTGATCCTTTGGTGGTTATATATGGTTTCGCAGCGGGACACCGCTCCTACCGATTTATAATTCAAAGTTTTTAAAGGAAAATTTCTAAAATTCAACTATTCTAGTACCTAGAACTTAAGTTTTAAATAACTATCTTTTTACTTATTAAATCAATCTGGACATAAAATCATGAACTTACATGAATATCAGGGCAAGCAGCTTTTTAAAGAGTATGGTTTACCTGTTTCAAGCGGTATCGCAGTGGACTCTCCAAAAGCCGCTTTCGAAGCTTGCGGGCAAATCGGTGGTGATAAATGGGTAGTAAAAACTCAGGTGCATGCGGGTGGACGCGGTAAAGCGGGTGGTGTAAAGCTTATTACTACCAAAGAAGAAGCTAAAGAGTTCGCTCAACAATGGCTAGGCAAAAACTTGGTCACTTATCAAACGGATGCAAACGGACAACCTGTGTCAAAAATACTGGTTGAAGATTGTACTGATATCGCCGATGAGCTTTATCTTGGCGCTGTCGTTGACCGTTCGACTCGTCGAGTGGTTTTTATGGCTTCAACCGAAGGCGGTGTTGAAATTGAAAAAGTAGCTGAAGAAACTCCCGAAAAAATTCATAAAGCCGCCATCGATCCGCTGGTGGGCGCACAACCTTACCAAGGTCGAGAGTTAGCGTTTAAATTGGGTCTTAAAGGAAAGTTAGTGAAGCAATTTACTCATATTTTTATGAAACTTTCTGAGTTATTTCATGATATGGATTTAGCGCTTTTAGAAATTAACCCATTGGTTATCACAGAAGCGGGCGATTTACACTGCTTAGATTCGAAAATTGGGATTGACGGAAACGCCATGTATCGTCAACCCAAGCTTCGTGATATGCACGATCCATCGCAAGAAGACGAACGAGAAGCACTTGCCGCTTCGTTTGAACTCAATTACGTCGCCTTAGATGGCAATATCGGTTGTATGGTTAACGGAGCTGGTTTAGCGATGGGTACCATGGATATCGTTAATTTACACGGCGGTTCACCAGCCAATTTCCTTGATGTTGGGGGCGGCGCGACAAAAGAGCGAGTGGTTGAAGCTTTTAAAATCATCTTAACAGACGATAATGTTAAAGCGGTTCTGGTTAACATTTTTGGTGGCATCGTTCGATGTGACTTAATCGCCGAAGGTATCATTGGTGCGGTTGAAGAAGTCGGTGTTGAAGTACCTGTCGTCGTGAGGCTTGAAGGGAATAATGCTGAAAAAGGTAGAAAAGTATTGGCAGATAGCGGATTAAATATTATTGCAGCAACCGGATTAGCGGACGCCGCGCAAAAAGTGGTTGACGCTGCGGAGGGTCAATAAATGAGCATTTTAATCGATAAAGAGACTAAAGTTATTTGCCAAGGCTTTACTGGATCTCAAGGCACCTTCCATTCAGAACAAGCGATTGAATACGGTACAAAAATGGTTGGTGGTGTGACACCGGGTAAAGGGGGTCAAACCCATTTAGGTCTACCTGTATTTAATACCGTTAAAGATGCCGTTGAAAAAACGGGTGCGACGGCATCGGTCATTTACGTACCGGCTCCTTTTTGTAAAGATTCAATTCTTGAAGCGGCTAATGGTGGAATTAAATTGATTGTCTGTATTACGGAAGGAATACCCACTCTGGATATGTTGGATGCAAAGGTCGCTTGCGATAATCTGGGTGTACAGTTAATTGGCCCTAACTGCCCGGGTGTTATTACGCCGGGCGAATGTAAAATCGGCATTATGCCAGGCCACATTCACAGACCTGGTAGAGTCGGTATCGTTTCTCGTTCTGGAACCTTGACCTATGAAGCCGTTAAGCAGACTACAGATGCCGGATTTGGTCAATCAACTTGTGTTGGAATTGGCGGCGATCCCATTCCCGGATCTAACTTTATTGATATTCTGGAAATGTTTCAAAACGATCCAAAGACTGAAGCTATTGTAATGATTGGTGAAATCGGTGGAACAGCAGAAGAAGAAGCGGCAGCGTTTATCAAAGCTAACGTGACAAAACCAGTTGTTTCATACATCGCTGGGGTAACTGCTCCTCCAGGCAAGCGTATGGGGCATGCGGGCGCTATTATCTCCGGCGGAAAAGGTACTGCCGATGAAAAGTTCGCTGCGCTTGAAGATGCTGGGGTAAAAACCGTGCGCAGTTTGGCTGATATTGGTTCTGCATTGAAAAAAATTACCGGTTGGTAAAGCTTTATAATGACTCAATTTGAGTTGGCGTTTTGGAGCTATAAAAAATAGGACGCATAAGCGTCCTATTTTGTGTTTACTGATAGGCATTTGATTAAACCTCTGATAGGCTGGATTCTGCTGTTATATATATCAGAAAAACAACCATAACCAATAACGGTTAAATAAAAATTCTAGAAACAAGAATATGACTCATTGGATTAAAGAAATCACCCTGACAGGTACCAATATAGAGCTAGTACCACTTAAAGCTGAACATGCTTCAGCTTTTTCGAATGCAGCTGCTGACGGTGAGTTATGGAAACTGTGGTACACACATGTACCTACACCGGAGAATACAAGGGATTTTATCCAAGATGCATTGATCGCTAAGCAAAATAACGGTGATTTGCCCTTTGTGATTCGTGATATTAAATCTCAGAAAATTATTGGCGCCACACGCTATTGTCACGTTGACAATCATCATAAAAGAGTTGAAATTGGTTATACTTGGTATTCAAAGAGTTTTCAACGAACTGGCGCAAATACAGAATGTAAGCTGTTGCTACTTACTCATGCTTTCGAGCAACTGAACGCGATAGCGGTTGAATTTAGAACTCATTGGTTTAATCAGCAATCCAGAGTGGCTATTTTACGGTTAGGTGCTAAGCAGGATGGGGTATTACGTAACCATCAGCAACTTAAAGATGGATCATTGCGGGATACAGTTGTGTTTTCTATCATAAAATCAGAATGGCCGTGCGTAAAAAAGCACTTAACTGAAAAGCCAAAAGATATGACCCAGAACTTGTATTTACCTCTTGACTAGACCCTCGGCCTTGCGTAGGATCTCCAGACTGATCACCCAAAAGCGCTGCTAATAGTCGATTGGCAGACTCTTGCTATTTTCGGCAATATATACAAGGAAATTATTGGGCAAAAGGAAGTAAGCCCAAGGAAGTCGAAGTATGGCAACAGTGAAGTTATTCAACCATCATATTAGAATACCATTCTTAATTCTGTTTATATCAGAGTATGGGTTATTTTTTCTCGCCGTCTATGTGGGCTATTACTTGCGATTTCAACAAGTCGCTTGGCAACCAATAGGGGAAAATTTACAAGATTTTTCCGTTAAAGCCTTTGTATTTGCATCAGTAATGGTTTTGAGTATGCTGGCGATGGGCTTATATCAAGCTCCAGGCTCACAAGGCCGTCATTTTTTCCCTTTTACCTTAATGCGAGTCACCATCAGTATGATTTTAGGCACTATTGCCTTAGTCTTGGTGTATTACATATTTCCTGATGTGCTGCTTGGTCGGGGCCTAACGGGCTACGCGATTGCTAGCTCGGTCTTTGGTGTATCACTTTATCGAACCGTTCTTTATAAAATGATAGACGGCAGAGTGCTTCGAAAGAAAATCTTAGTATTGGGTGCCGGTAAGCTTGCCGCAGATATTATCCAGTTTGAAAAAACGAAGGGCTCCCAAAAAAGAAAGCCGGGTCGGACATTAGCTCCTTTGTATGCAAGTTATGTTATCCATGGATTCGTAGATTTAGGCAATGAAGAAATTGAGGTTGCTGAAAGATATTTAATTAGACCTGGAGAAAACTTAGCTGAGTATTGTCACGAATATGAAATTGACGAAATTGTTTTAGCGATTGGTGATAGACGCAAACACGTTCCGGTTGAAGAATTATTGGAATGCAAATTATCGAATATAAATGTTCTAGAATATGTTGCCTTTTGGGAAAAGGAAAAAGGGCTTCTTCGAACGGATATGCTAAATCCTAGTTGGTTGATATTTTGTGACGGTTGTCAGCAAGGAGATATAGAAAGTGTTTTTTGTAGGGCTTTTGATATTTTAGTTAGCTTGCTAATTCTTAGTTTTATGGCCCCTTTTTTATTATTAACCGCTGTGCTAATTTTTATAGAAAATAACTTTTCCGGACCAATTTTTTATCGTCAGGAGCGAGTTGGATTTAATGGAATGACCTTCCAACTCTTAAAATTCAGAAGCATGGTTGAAAACGCTGAAAGCAGTGGCGAAGCGCAATGGGCAACTGAAAATGATATTCGGGTGACGAAAATTGGACGTTTTATTCGGAAGGTGAGAATTGATGAGCTGCCTCAGATGTTAAATATCCTCAAAGGAGATATGAGCTTGGTAGGGCCTAGACCTGAACGACCTGAATTTGTAAATATATTAAAGGAAAAATTGCCATTTTACTCTACTCGTCATCAAGTTAAACCTGGACTTGCTGGTTGGGCACAGCTCAAATATCCCTATGGCGCGGATGAATATGACGCAATGAGAAAATTACAATATGATTTGTATTATGTTAAAAACCATTCTATTTTTATGGATTTGTTGGTGCTACTACAAACAATTGAAGTGGTTTTATTGGGTAAAGGTGCAAGGTAAAGCTATATCTTTAGTATTCAGTGAGTTTCAAATTTAAACGTAACCTGAATAGTTAGTATTTTATAACCTAAAAAAGGATTAATAAAGGGGAATCAAATGAAAAGAATAATTGGATTGTGTCTGTTTATATTTTTAAGTTCTTGTAGTCATTTGCCGGATTCGGTTACTTACGCGCCTGAAACAAGTAAAAATAAAAAACTTTTGGTCGATGAATACTTTATTGGTGTAGACGACGTTGTTGGTGTAAATGTTTGGAAAAACCCAGATTTATCGATTAGCGTACCAGTGAGACCTGATGGGAAAATTTCTGTGCCATTAATTGGTGAAGTTCTTGCTGGTGGTAAAAAACCTGTGGATGTCGCTAAAGAAATAACTAAAAGACTCTCGAAGTATATTATCGAACCGAAAGTTGCAGTGATATTAGAACAGTTAAATAGCCATGCTTATTTATCTCGAGTGAGGATCACTGGAGCCGTGAGGAATCAATTGTCGATTAGTTTTAGACAAGGTATGACAGTTTTAGATATTGTCTTGGAAGCTGGCGGATTGAATGAGTTTGCATCTGCCAATAGCACTAAACTATTTAGAAAAATAAATGGCCACATAGAGGCTATTGATATTGACCTATCGGATATTCTTCACGATGGTAATATGCAAACAAATATAGCTGTTCAACCGGGCGATATAATTTCAATTCCTGAAAGAGCCTTTTAATTTAGACTATAGATTGACAGAAAAAACGGCCAGTTCATTATGATTTAATACATGATTATTTGAGACTGGAAGTTCCTTTTGAATTAGAGAAAAATGATGAATACAGAAATAACATTATTAGTTAATACAATACAAAAGGAATTATGGTTGCGTTGGCGATTATCGTTGATTATTTTTGTTTTTACAGCGATGGCTACTTTAGTGGCCGCTTGGTTTTGGCCGAAAGTCTATACTTCCTCTAGTGTGATTTTAGTTGATCAGCAATCCATTTTAAGTCCCTTAATGCGAGGTACAGTGGTGGAAACAACAGTCAGAGGGCATTCTCGAATCGCGCGACAAGTTATTTTTAGCCAAAAATCAATGGACCGGATCGTTGAATCGGAGGTGTGGGCGGGGGAGTCTACCAGCGCTCTAACGCCTAAAGAACATGATTTACTAAAGAATGAAATTCAAGGCAAAACCGATGTCAGTGAAGTCGGACAAAATTTAATTGAAATAAGTTTTAAAGATAGAAATCCAGAAAGAGCTTTTAAAACAGCGAAATTATTAACTCAAAATTTTGTGCAAGATAGTATCAGCGCTAAACAAGAAGAAAGTCGAAGCGCTTATGATTTTATTGATGAACAAGTCAGTATTTACCAAATTAAACTAAGACAAGCGGAGGAAGCAATCAAAGAGTTTCGCTCTAAAAATGTAGATGCAACTCAAGGCGCTAAGGATAATGCGAATGCTAGGCTAGTCGAACTAAAACGGGAGCTTGAAGGAGTTGAGCTTGAAATTTCTTCAGAAGAATCCGGAATTTTAGGAAACAAAAGGCGCCTATCCGGAGAAGTAAGTGCCGAAGCCAATGCCAGCTTTGAAAAAGAAAGCGCCATTCAAGCTAGAATCATCGAACTGAGTACTCGCTTAGATGATTTACGCCTTAATTATAAAGACACCTACCCCGACATCGTTCAGTTAAAAGGTCAAATTAAATCGTTGCAACAAGCTTTGTCGATGGAAAGTGGTAAAAGAGAGTCAATAGCCAAAGGGAGTAAAAGCGCGCCAAGCGGCATTGTTGCCCAGGAGTTAAAGCGAGCTGTCTTGGTATCGGAGGCAAAAATAATAAACTTAAACGCTAAGAAAAAGCAACTACAACGGTTGATAGATAGGGAGCGAGAAACATTAACTCAAATAAATGCCGTTGAAGCTGAAGTAGCAGAGCTTAATCGTGATTATAACGTGAATCAGAATATGTATCAGGGGTTGTTAGGTCAAAGAGAAAACGCTCGCGTTTCAATGAATATTGATATCAAGAATCAAGGCTTAACGATGAAAATTCAGGAACCTGCTATTTTGCCTATAACACCACATGGAATTAGGTTTGTCCATATTCTTTTGGTTGGGCTAGCCTTGAGTTTTGCGCTCCCTATTGGCCTTGTTTATACTATAACTTTGCTGGATCAAAGAGTCCGAAGTGAGTTTTATCTAAGAGATGATCTTCGGTTACCAATACTTGCTACGGTTTATGATATTCAAAACGTTGCCATGAAACGACACAACATATTAAAGTTTGCTTCGATATTATTGACTATTTTGGTGATTGGGTTTGTTTATGGATATGTCATAATATTAAAATTGCAAAGCTAAAAGCATGAGGCATTTAAAATGAGTATTTTAGAAAAAGCTTACTTGAAGGCCATGAGCCTAGAAGCTAAGGGTACCCAAAAATCAAAACAAGAATCTAATATTTCGGGACTTGTTGATGATTGTTCTGATTTAAACAGGATGGGAATAGAAACATCTAGACCTCAAACTAAAGAGGCACAAGATATAGTGACCTCTCGTGTAGGTATCTCTCAGATGAATGAAGTTGAAAGATATTCAGCTAAAACATTTATCGAAAAGCGATTAATAAATTCAAAAATGGAAGATAAACAACTCCTAGACCGATATCGAAACATAAGAACCAAATTATTGTCAAATAGTAAAAAAGAAAACTTTGTCACATTAGTTACCTCAGTCGTTCCTAATACAAATAGTGCCCTTGTTGCGGGGAATATTGCTGTAACCTTTGCATTAGACGAAGCAAAAACCTCTATGCTTGTTGAGGCTAATATTAATAGCCCTAGTCTTAATGAGTTATTCGACATGTCCGGTAAAGATGGTTTGATCGAATACTTAGAATCTGACGAGTTAGATGCGAGTCAAATTTTACTAAAAACGGGTATTCCTCGACTTAGAGTTGTTCCGAGTGGGCTTCACCGTGAAAATTCAGCAGAGTATTTTACCTCGACCAAAATGGCTCAATTTATTAAGGAGATAGTTAACCGTTATCCAGATCGATATCCAATCATCAATGCACCTTGTGTTTTAAATTCCGCGGATACCAGAATATTAATTGAACTGTGTGATAAAGTTGTACTTGTTGTCCCTTACGGTAAATGTTCTGACGAGCAAATTATGCAAGCGGCGATAACGATTGGTGAAGAAAAACTAGCGGGTGCAGTATTGGACGGTTTTTAATGAAACTAAATCAATTAATACCGTTTATTTTTATGTTATGTTGCTTCAAGATTTCAGCAATCGAATATATCTATACAGTCGATACAGGATACGAAAATACTAACAACATAACCCAGCGTTTTGATGGGCCTAGAGGGAGAGTTATGGATTATGGATTAGGATTTAACTTGACTAACTCGCTCCAAAAAGAATGGAAACTCGACCTGTCAGGGCAAATTTCCAGTAGCCATTATTCAGATAATGATTTAAGCAATGATACTCGAAAAACTTTACAGGGCATCGCTATCTATCAATCCTCAATTAGTAATTTCGCCTTCACCACTTTGGCCGACATCTCCCAGGCGCCGGCGAATCGTTTTCAAACCCAAGAAGTTAATAACACAAGAGATCAAAATGTATATGCGGTTATGCCTAGCTACTATTATGCGGTTAATTCTTCTGACCGAATGTTGGCTTCATACACCTTCGTGGATTTTAACATAGAAGGCGTGGAAGATGTTCAAGCAGGACAGGCTAGATCTAGTACTGGGCAGAGTTTTCTGGTTAATTACGCTAAACGTTTAAATACAACTAATGTTATAGCTTTCAATGTCAGAAGTGGTCAAACTGATTTTGATGATGATTTAATATTTGGTAATGGCGTTACTCAGCAGGCAGTAGACTATGATCAAATCGATGTGTTTTTGTCTTGGGTGGTTGCCGGCCAAGCTAACCAATTACAGTTTGAATTAGGGAAGTCTGAAATTGACGATCAGCTTGACAGGAACCAATCCAGAGATTCCCGGCTAGTATCTATAACGAGACAAGTTAATCGAACAAATGCTTTGGCTTTATCTTATGCAGAAGGATTTAATAGTTCGCTATCTAATATTCAAGCGACTAATACCATTACTGTTAACCAGCAAAATAATAATATTGCCGCAGCACAAGAATCAGAACAATATAGTTTTAGATACACAATAAGTGAAAGCAGACTCGACACCAATATAAATATTTCATCGACTAAGTTGCGACAAACATTTACAGAAAATATTGAAGAAAGAAAAATGGTATCCATTAGCATGAGATATTTTTTATCTCGATTTATGGAAATTTCTGGTCGCTCAAGTATTTTGATTAATTATTCAAAATCCAAAAGCGAGTTTGATTCAGATATTAGTAACATACGATCGAACGAGATTAAAGCTTATGGTATTACTTTCAACTACATTTATTCGAGTAACTTGATGTTCGCTCTTTCTTATAATATTAGAGATGCCTTGCAAGTCGATATGAGTAATTTCCAAAGCATTGCTGATTCAAAATCTACCCTCTTTACAGTTGTTTATTCAGATAGAGGACGATTTTAGGATAATCGCTTCAATTTGTTTAATGTTTTTTACCTGAATATCCTGATGCATCGGTAGTGTAATCAAGCTCTCTGCAAGAACTCTAGCATTAGGGTAATCCTCAATTGTTTTAAACATTGAGTTCTCGATTTTTTCAACTTCAGGTAAAATAGTTTGATACATTAAGGATGCACCTAAATTTGCTTCATTCAATTTTCGAAAAACAGTCTGTTTTAGTTTCTTATTTGAAATTAATATTGGGTATCGTAATAGCGGAAAGTTTTGTGGTAATTTCGTTTTAATGGGTAAACTTGTGATGGACTGATCCAGTTGACTAAATAATCTATCATATTGTTTGCGTAATTTTTTAAAATGAATGAAATTTTTATAGTTAATTAGATAGTTACGCATGATTTGTTTAGAAATGGTTTCTGGTAACGGGCTAATTTCAAGAAGAGGATGATAAACGGTTGCGCCTAAGTTCAACAATGGAAGCCGACGGATAAAAAAATATAAAGTCGGTTTGCTCAACAAGTTAAAAAGCATTGCTTTTATTCTGTATAAAAGGGGGGCAATGGGCGATTTTTTTAGAGGTTTACTTTCTAATTTTTCTACTTCTAACAGTAAGCCTGAATTCAATGTTTTTTTATTGAAAAATAGAGCTCCTCCCCCCATGAGATTCATAGGTTTACCTCGTCCAAAGCTAGTAATGATTAAGTCACCTGACCAGTATTTATCAATTTTTTTGATCGGAAAGCCTTGGGCGCTATCTTCAATTAGAGTTATATTATTCATCTTAATACATGAACGGATGGCACTAATTCTTTCTGGGATCCCCATAAAATTTATAGCAATGACTGCGATGGTATTGTCAGATATTTTTGATAATAAAGTTTCTAGCTCAATATAGGGAGAGAAAGGCTCAAAATCAACCAGTACAGGCTTGATTTTGGCATAGATACAGGCGCTTATAATGTCGGGACATGAATAAGCGGGAATAAGAACTTCTGGATTTATAATTTCAGATCTAAATTTTACGATGGCAACTAAGGCTGCCGCTAATGCAGAGGTTCCAGAATCGAATCCTATAAAAGAAAATGGTTGAAATAATTCCGGCTCTAATTTAGAAGGCGAAAAAATAATTCGGTTACCAACAGGCCTCAGTTCTGTAAACAATATGTGTACCAGAGTATTTGATCTTAATAACTGATTTTATCGCTATAGAGAAGATTAGTCGATAATATATTAAAAATAGGCGTCTATTAATGCATGATCCTAGAATAATCAGTTGAAGTTGTGGAAAGAGTGCTATCCTGCGGCGTGCATGACCTAGTAAAAAATGGCATGCTCACCTTACCGGTGATGAGTCCATTTTTCGCATCGTCAGGCGCATTGGGGGGTGGCGCTATTTCTCGCACGGCAAGATCATTATAAATCATAATTTTTCTAAAAAACTCTAATTCTAGGGAACTAAACCAATATATCAGGATCAGAGCATTATCTTATTTAGCGAAATATTGAGTTAATTGATAATGAATGATTCTTTTTTTAAACCACTTTGATCCC
>Ga0256845_1000423_pt1 | contig 40158 bp, 40 predicted proteins | sample RiftiametaG_FD_189101 | JGI IMG/M metagenome (GOLD analysis project Ga0256845, IMG submission 189101) | Tube worm associated microbial communities from hydrothermal vent at the East Pacific Rise, Pacific Ocean - Riftia | ecosystem: Host-associated > Annelida > Integument > Unclassified ...
TGAGAAACCCGACCTTATTGTCATAGGTCGTTCTCACAAAGGCAAAATAGAGCATCTGTACTCAGGCTCTGACGTCACAGAGCTGATCAGAAGGATATCTATCCCTGTCCTGGTATTTAAACATATAAACGAAGATAATCTTGTGCCGGAAAAAATTTTCAAAAGACCTCTCCTTGCAACCAACTGGTCTGCCTCAAGTAAAAAAGCTGCCGAATATATCAAGGATATAAGCGGACTCATTGATGAACTGAATATTATGCATGTTACTGATGAAAAAAAATTAAAAAGTGAATCAACACATCTTGTACAGAAAATAAGAAAAGAAGAAAGAAAAAAACTGGATAATCTTGCAGATATTTTTGAAGATATTGGTATTAAAACAAGGACCCATATCTATGTCGGAAATCCAGAAAAAGAAATAATAAAAGCAGGCCTTGAATACGAGGCATCCATCATCATTATGGGATCTTCCAGCCGGACATCCATTGTGGAAAGATGGATGGGCAGTATTACAAAAACAATTGCTGACAGCTCAATTTTCCCGTGTTTATTGATTCCTGTTAAAAAATAATTTTTATTATTTTTAGTAACAATTCTATGTTGACTTGTAAAAACAAATTTGATACACATTTTTATTTGCAGTCAAAAAAGGGTAATTAAATGAAACTTTTATTTATTGATGATGAACAGACTTTTTTAAAATATCTTGCTAAACGACTTGTTCTTGATGGTTTTACAGTCAAAACCACATTTTCCGGTGAAGAAGGGATAAGGGTTGCAGCTGATGAGGATTTTGATGTTGCTGTTGTAGATTTGCAAATGCCGGGTATGAACGGGATTGAAGTTCAAAAAAGGCTTAAGGAACTGCAGCCTTTTTTACCATGCATAGTTTTAACAGGTCATGGTAATGTTGAGAATGCTCTGGAAAGTGGGAAATACAATGCATTCAAATTTTTATCAAAGCCCATTGATATGGATACTCTTATTGAAACTATAAACGCCGCATATGACCACAGACTTAAGCAGGAAGGTGCGAGCTCTGCACCAAACGGGAAATTGCAATCTGACACTGAAAATGCCGGTCCCCTGAAAAAGGCATTCAGCAAATTTAGAAAATTATATGGTGTTGACAAGTAATGTCCTGAGTCTTTTATATCACATACACAGGAGGTAAGTTTTTTGGCTATTTCAAAAAACAATGGTTTGCTGAACAAAGGTACGCCATTGTCAAATTTTTCAAAATCGTTTATCCCATTCTCTCTAACATTTCTACTTATGTTTGGTACATGGATAATTTTATCTGGGAAATTTGAAACACTGTTAATCTCTTTTGGTCTTATCTCAAGCTTTATTATTTCTTTATTTTTTTACGATCTTTTATTCCCTGATTTTCATCTGCGATACATTGGCATGTTTTTCAAATTCTTAAAATATGTCCCATGGCTGCTTATGGAAATTATTAAAGCCAATTTTCATCTTTTATTTATTGTCTTTCACCCAAGGATGAAGGATCTTATTGATCCCCATATAATAGTTTTTAAAACTAACCTGAAAAGTGATATGGCAATTGCAACCATGGCAAATTCCATAACACTGACACCAGGGACCATAACCGTATCCTCAGATAGTGATGGTGTCTTCAGGGTTCATGCCATTGACCAAGAATCTGCTGAGGCTCTTCCCGGGGAAATGCTTGATAAAGTCAATAAAATATTTGGAGAAAAAAAATGATCCCGTTTTTCTTATATACAGCATTATTTCTGTGCTTTTTAATGATTTTTTCATTATACAGAGCGATATTCGGACCAACTGTACTTGACCGTCTTATAGGTGTAAACGCCATTGGCAGTAAGACCGTAATCCTTCTTTTATTAATAGGATTCCTTTATGAACGTGTTGATATGTTTATTGATATTGCCCTTGCTTATGCCTTTTTAAATTTTATTGCTGTTCTTGCAGCATCAAGATATTTTCACAAAAGAAAAGGCTTATACGAGGAATCTTTTCTGGAGTAATATGGAGTAATAATTGGATTTGGAGCTAATATGAATATTCTTGTTGTATTTTGTCTCATTACAGGTTTAATCTTTTTTGCAGGTGGTGCTGTGGGCATAATCCGAATGCCTGATTTTTACAGCAGGCTCCATCCTGCAGGAAAACTTGATACCCTGGGCATATTAGCCATGGTAGCAGGACTGATTTTTTATACCCTCCACCATTTTTCCCTGGAGACCATTATAATGAGTCTTAAAATGTTATTAATTGTTTTCTTTGTTTTCCTTTCAAGCCCTACTGCAACTCATTCGATTGTTGATGCGGGCATGCGGGCAGGACTCAGACACTGGAAAAAAAAGGACAGGAGGTAAATAATAAATGCACTGGCAAATTGATCTTATCATTCTTACATTTATTATTCTTTGTGCAATTGCAGCAATCAGTGTAAAAGATCTTTTAAGCACTGCCATTTTATTTGGGGCATACAGCTTTTTAATGTGTCTTTTATGGGCTGTAATGGGAGCTGTTGATGTAGCCTTTACAGAAGCATCTGTAGGAGCAGGAGTAAGCACGGTTTATTTTGTTGCTGCGGTATTCATTACAGGCAGGAGGACAAAAGATTGAAATTCTTAGCATTTATCATAGCAATAGCTTGTGGAAGTCTTTTACTCTTTGCAACTGCTGATTTTCCTGCATGGGGTGATCCTGATTCTCCTGCAAACTCTTATCTGTCTCCCTATTATATTCAAAATTCAGTAAAAGACACCAAGGTGCCGAACCTTGTAACTTCTGTGCTTGCAGATTATCGTGGTTTTGATACCATGTTTGAAACAACAGTCATATTTTGTGCAGGATTAGCCTGTTTTTTACTACTCAGAAATTATAAGAAAAAAGAAGAAAGCTTTTACAGGCATATCCCCACCGGAGTGATTATTCAATTTAAAAATGCTGATAAATCACTGCCATCAGGCAAAGAATTTGAACATATGGATGCTGAATGGGTTCCCCATGATATTATAATACAAACTGTGTGCAGAGTTTTAATTCCTTTTATACAATTATATGCACTTTATGTTATTGCCCATGGTGATTTCAGCCCCGGAGGAGGTTTCCAGGGCGGAGTTATATTTGGATCAAGCCTTATTCTCTATGCCATTGCCTATAATTTAAGGGCGCTTGTTAAAAGAATAAAGGAAAGATTATTGGGAATATTTTCTGCAACCGGAGTATTGATTTATTCAGGAATAGCATTTATCTGCATGGTTCTTGGCGGGAATTTCCTTGATTATGGAAAATTAAAACTGATCCTGCCAGGCGACCCTGAGCATGTGAGGGCTTTAGGCATGCTTGGAGTAGAAATAGGTGTAGGTTTAGCTGTAATGGCGGTTATGATAATAATTTACGTTAATATTGTCTCTGAAGGTCGGCACGATGAAGGTTTATAAGGAGTTTTATGTCTGAAATTTTACCCATAATTGTAGCAAAGTATAACTATTGGCTCTATGTTGTTTTAATGATGATCGGTCTTTATGCCATGATCGCTAAAAACAATCTCATAAAAAAACTTGTGGGTATGAATATTTTTCAAACCTCAATTATTCTTTTTTATGTATCCATTGGTTATAAAATAAATGCCACAATTCCCATTATCCAGGTTCCCCATGGACAAGAGCATGGTGCCCATGCCCTTGTTATCCATACTGCTGATTATATTAACCCCTTACCCCATGTATTAATGCTTACGGCAATTGTTGTGTCGGTTGCAACTTTCGGGGTAGCTTTAGCTGTTGCCATCAAAATATACCAACGCTATCAGACTTTGGAAGAAGATGAAATCAGAATGCGTTTAACTGAAGAGTAAAAATATGAATACTAATTATCCTGCGTTAATTGTTATTGCACCTCTTTTAACTGCTCTATTCTGCGGTATTTTCAGCTGGTGCGCTAAGAAACTTTGTTATCCTGTTGCTTTTATAGGTCTGTTTATCTCTCTTTTTTCAGCCATAAAATTATTGATTCATGTTATTTCCTTTGGAACAATACATTATTTTATGGCAGGCTGGAAACCACCAATGGGGATTGAATACAGAATTGATCTTCTCAATTCCGTTGTACTTGTTGTTATAACAAGCATAGCAATTATTAATTTTGTTGCAAGTTATAAAAGCATAGAACAGGAAATAGGTGAAAAAGCTCAGGCTTTCTATACTATTTATCTTCTTTTTATCACAGGACTCATAGGAGTCACTGTAACAGGAGATCTTTTCAACCTTTATGTCCTACTGGAAATCACTTCTCTTACAAGTTATGCACAAATTGCCATGGGGAATAAAGATCGTGGTCCTGTGGCAAGTTTAAATTATATATTCATGGGTGTTATCGGTGCGAGTTTCTATCTCTTAGGTGTTGGCTATCTTTATATAATGACAGGCTCATTAAATATGATGGATGTAGCATCTTTACTTCAATCCATCCATGGCTCAAGTGCCGTTCTTATAGCGTTTATATTCTGCTTCCTTGGAATCTGGATTAAAATGGCTTTTTTCCCCCTTCATGTATGGCTTCCCAATGCATACACCTATGCACCAACAGCCGTGAGCAGAGCAATGGCGCCTCTTATGACCAAAGTCATGGTCTATGTCATGATCCGATTGATGATTACCGTATTTGGATTAGATTACCTGTTTACAACCCTGCATATCTCAGAAGCTATTGTATGGCTTGCAACCATTGCTATTGTTGCAGGAGCCGTAATGGCAATGGCTCAAAAAAATCTTAAAAAAATGCTCACATATATCATTGTGTGTGAAATAGGATATATGGTTGGAGGAGCATGGTTAGGAAATGAGCTTGGTATGACAGGTGCTATCCTGCATATTATTAATGACGCTTTAATGACCTTTGCATTATTTCTAGCTGTAGGTAATATTGTATACAAACTGAAAAATGTTAATTTTGATAATCTTAATGGTTTATTTGCTAAAATGCCCTGGACTATGGCAGGTTTTGTCCTGGCAGCATTCAGCATAATCGGCATTCCTCCCACCTGCGGATTTTTCAGCAAATGGTATTTGATTCTCGGTGCCATTGAAAAAGGGGCATATCACTTTGCAGGAGCATTGATCATAAGCAGCCTTTTATGCGCAGTATTATTTTTTAGAATTTTTGAAATCGGTTTTTTCAATAATCAAGAAAAGGACAACCATGGGGGCAATCATGGAGATAACAAGGTAATTGTAATGTCGGAAGCCCCTGTATCAATGGTAATTCCTCTGTTATTGGTGAGCCTTTCATTAATTATCACAGGTCTTTATTCAAATACAATTGTAAACAATATTATACTTCCTTTTCTACATTAAAAGGCAAATTATGGATATTAATTTAATATATAAGGGTTCTATTTAATAATGGATCAAATCGTATCAATCAAACCTCTTTTAGCTGTTTTAGTTTCTCTTCTTGTAATCCCCATACTGATATCATCATCTGAGAAACCTAATGTGCGGGAAGGCTGGACATTTGCAGCAGGAATCATCAAATTTCTCATTGTATGTTCCATGTTACCAATAATCTTACAAGGTAAAGAAATAGTTCTTACACTTGTCAAGATAGCTCCCGGAGTCTCCCTTGCCTTTAAAGTAGACGGACTTGGAATGTTATTCGCACTTGTGGCATCTTCTTTATGGATAATAACATCCATGTATTCCATAGGCTATATGCGTACCCTGAAAGAACATGGACAAACAAGATTTGTATCCTTTTTTGCCCTTGCAATATCTGCAACCATAGGAGCTGCTTTTTCTGCAAATTTGTTAACTCTTTATCTTTTTTATGAAATCTTATCCCTTGCTACTTATCCTCTGGTTACCCATCATCAGGATGAAAAATCAAAGATTTCAGGGCGCAGATACCTAACCTTTATTTTGGGAACCTCTGTAGGTCTTGTTTTGCCTGCCATGCTCTATTGCTACCATGTCACAGGCACACTTGAATTTACAAACGGAGGGATATTTCAGGCTGCCCAGATGTCAAAGCCTGCTCTATTGGTTTTATTATTAATGTTTGTATTTGGCTTTGCCAAAGCAGGGATCATGCCTTTTCATTCATGGCTTCCTGCAGCAATGGTTGCCCCGACTCCTGTAAGCGCATTATTACATGCAGTTGCTGTTGTAAAGGTCGGAGTATTCAGCATTGTCCGTGTAATGACCGGCATTTTTGGAATTGATCTTCTTGCCCATTTTGATTTAGGTATCATCGTCGCGGTTATTGCTGCAATCACTATACTTGTGAGTTCCTGCATTGCTCTGTCCCAGGACGAACTTAAACGAAGACTTGCTTTTTCCACCATATCCCAGCTTTCATATATAATCTTTGGTGTTGCACTTTTGACACCCATGGGGCTGCTTGGCGGAATAATTCATATTGTCATGCACGCCTTTGGCAAAATAACCCTGTTTTTCTGTGCAGGCGCAATCTATGTTGCAACAGGTAAAAAATATATAAGCCAGATGAAAGGGCTTGGCAAAAAAATGCCCATCACTTTTGCAGCTTTTTTTATTGGTGCAATGGGAGTGATTGGTTTGCCTCCTGCAGGTGGATTCTTCAGCAAATGGTATCTCCTGCTCGGGACACTGGAGACCAACCATAAAATCCTCATGGCTGTATTGCTTGTAAGTTCCTTCTTAAATGCTTTTTATTTTTTACCAATCATATATCAGGCTTTTTTCTCAGAACCCGAAGAAAACTCAGAAGCAGCAGTCATTCAAGAAGCACCGATGATGTGTGTTGTGCCTCTTGTAATTACTGCTGTTATTTCAATAATGTTATTCTTCTATCCTGATATTTTTGTAAATCTTATAAAAATAAGTTTGGGAATCTAATATAAAAAGAGAAATAATATGAATAACAATAAGCAAAAAAATGATGAAGATTGGGAAACACTGACCCATGAAGCTATGCCCGGATATAAAGCAGGCTTTTTATTAATTTTATCCATTATCCTGATTTATTTTATATATATCTTTGTTAGCGGGATATAATTTTATACAGTCATGAAACATAATAGGAATAAAAATGAAAAAAGAATTAACAATATTTGACAACCCTCAAAATGTCAAAAAACTTAGAATAGGCTTTTATATTGCTTTAGTGCTTGTTCTTATTGCAGAACTTTTTATTGATAAGCACCATGGATTTGAAGTAGAACATTTCTTTGGATTTTATGCGGTGTATGGATTTATTTCCTATGTTTTTTTAATCTTTGCAGCCAAAGTATTAAGAAAAATTGTCATGCGTAAAGAGGACTACTATGATAAATAACCTGTTACCACCCGCTGTTATCTTTATTTTAGGAGCTATGCTGATTCCCTTTATTAAAGGTAAAGCAAAATCTACTTATATGCTTGCTCTTCCCGTTGTTGTATTTTTTATGCTGATTAACCTGCCTTTTGGTAATGTATGGACTTGTGAGTTCTGGGGTTACAAGCTTATAATGGGCAGAGTTGACAGACTTTCCATGCTCTTTGGCTATATTTTTACAATCATGGCATTCCTGGGAATTCTCTTTGCGCTTAAGGTTGAAGATAATCTTCAGCATGTGGCAGGTATTGTCTATGCCGGTTCAACTCTCGGAGTAGTATTTGCCGGTGACTTTTTCAGTCTTTATTTTTTCTGGGAAGTAATGGCAATAAGTTCAACCTTTCTAATTCTTGCCTCCCGCACAAAAGAATCAAGACAAGCAGGGTTTAGATATATCCTTTTCCATATCATTGGCGGTCTGCTTTTGCTCGCAGGTATAATGCTTTATATACACAAAACAGGTACAATCCAATTTAACTATATTGGTTTAGACGGAATTGAATCTTATCTAATCTTCTTTGGTATAGCATTAAATGCAGCAGCTATACCTCTCCATGCCTGGCTCCCTGACGCCTATCCCAATGGAACGCCGACAAGTACAGTATTTTTAAGTGCCTTTACAACAAAAAGTGCTGTTTACCTTTTAATAAGAACCTTTCCAGGAGCAGAATTATTAATCTGGATCGGGGCTTTAATGGTTTCTCTTCCAATATTCTATGCCGTTTTGGAAAATGATATCAGACGAGTTCTTTCCTACAGCCTTATGAATCAAGTTGGCTTTATGCTCGTAGGTATTGGTATTGGCTCTGAATTAGCAATCAATGGTGCGGTTGCCCATGCTTTCTGCCATATCATTTATAAAGCATTACTCTTTATGGCAGCAGGTTCTGTCCTTCAAATGACAGGCAAAATCAAATGCACTGAAATAGGCGGGCTTTATAAAACAATGCCCTTAACATGCCTGTTTTGTGTTATTGGCGCTGCGTCTATTTCTGCCTTCCCTCTTTTTTCAGGGTTTGTAAGTAAATCTATGATAATAAGCGCTTCAGCCCATGAAAAAATATTTCTTGTGTGGCTTATCTTACAATTTGCTTCAACAGGTGTTGTGGATCATGCCGGTATCAAAGTTCCATTTTTTACATTTTTCGGGCATGATTCAGGCATACGAGCTAAAGAGCCACCGTTTAATATGCTTCTTGCCATGGGAATTGCAGCTTTTTTATGTGTTGGCATTGGTGTTTATCCTCAACCATTATACAATCTTCTGCCCTTTCCTGTAAATTATCAGCCATATACCGGCGCCCACGTGGTTGGTCAACTTCAACTTCTCTTATTTGGCGCCTTTGCTTTTACTTTGCTTATCCTTTCAGGGTATTATATACCTGAAATTCGTTCTAAAAACCTTGATGCTGACTGGACATATAGAAAATTAGGAAATCTCATATACAAACTTTTAGATAAAGGCTTAAACAATTTTAATAAATTTGCTGAAATCTTTATAATAAATTTTGTTAAATTAATTGCTTCCTTTTTAAAAGACACGGCAGCAAAGCTTGCTTTGTTTATTTTTGTAAACTTCTGGCTGATCATGGGTTATAAAGGTAAACGACTGGAAATTAAAAAAACAAGACTTTATGATGATATAATGACTGGTACTTTACCCATAGGTATAGGCGCTGCTATTGCAACGGGCTTTCTCCTTATAATTTTTTTATTTACTTAATCTTTATTAAACAGGATTAGATATGGTTAAAATTGAAGATTTAAAAAAAATCAGCTTACTAAATGGTTTACCCGATGATATGCTTGAAATAATTGCGCCGGAAGCCCAATTGAGCATTTATAATACTGGTACTGTATTATTTGAAACCAATGAAGATATTGGTATTTTCTATATGCTGATCATGGGTCAGGTTGCTCTTAAAATTGCATTATCCGATGATGTAAATGTTATTCTTGATACAATGCAGTCTGGTTCTTCCTTTGGTGTTGCTTCTCTTGTGCCGGGCACCAATGCATCGTCCCAGGCCGTGTGTCAGGAACCCTGCGAAGTTATTACCCTCAGCAGTAAAAAAATGACTGAACTTTTTGAAAAGCACAATGAACTTGGATATAGAATGATGAGAAGGCTTGCCAACCACTATAAAAACAAAATGGATAACAGAACCAATATGATCCAAAAAACTCTGGACAAGACCCCTGAACTGAAACATAAAATTGCTGATATCGAAACCCTTACTCCAATTTTTTAAAATAAACTATAAAGATTACAGGCTGAAACATGATTAAAATAGAACAACTTAAAAAAATACTTTTCTTCCAGGGACTTCCTGAAAAAATACTCAGTAAAATTGCTGATATTGCTGAAATTGAAACCCATGAAGAAGAAGCCGAACTTTTTAAACAACACCAGAATCTTTCAGATTTTTATTCAGTTTTATCGGGAAAAATATTTTTAAGTTCCAGATCTCCAAGGGGAGTATCCTTAAATCTCCATGAAGTAATGCCAGACCATTCTTTTGGTCTTTCTGCTGTCATAGGCGATGTCGAAGCATCATTCTCGGCAATTTGTGCTGAAAAAAGTGAAGTCATAAAACTTTCCAACGATAATATGCTCAAACTATTTGAAGAAGATAAAGAATTAGGCTATCTAATAATGCTACGGGTTGTTCAATTCTTTAATTCCAGGATGAATAAGCATACTCATCAATTTTTACAATCCATTGCAAGCCATCCTGAAATAAAAAAAAATTTGTAACACACACTTATAACACCCACATGGTTCTGCAAATATTATTATTGAACCCATGTTTAGCTGTGCAACAATATTGTCAAAGGACTGGAAATCTTGTTCAATTATTTTATTTTTACTTCCTTTTTTTGATCTTAATGCTTTGTTGCTCCTCATTTTTGTCCCGGATTAGTTTTTGAATAGTACAAGATACCCGCTCCAGAAGTCTTACCTGTATATGAACATTGTAACCAACCTTTACAGACCGTCTCAATTAATAAAGAGATTACATATATTATTTCGTTATAAAACAACAATGTCATATTGTCTTTCAGGGTATAAGATCGGGTAAAGTGAGGTTTGGATATGCTTTTGCAGCGCATCTGTTTCAAGTGAAACCCTAAGCTGCAAAAGCATATCCAAACCTCACTTCTTCCATTCATTTTTCTATAATAACCAAAAAGGCAAAATTGTATGTAAATATTTTGACTATATTACACTTGTTAATTTTAAAAATAATTTTTGACCGAGAATTGCTGAATTTCAAATTTACAGAAAACTTTTTACACTATTAATTTTTCATGGTTTACTAAATTTCAAATTTAAATTTTTATAATCATCCTTTGTATCTATATCCTCAAGGATAGCTTTGTTATCAACAGGTACTTTTAAAATTTTATGTTTAAACTCCTTAAAAAGAACTCTTGGTCCGGTATCTCCTGATAATGATTGCAAACGATCAAATAAAGGTCTTGCTATGATCACAGGGTTACCTCTTTTCTCATTACAATAGGGAATAAGAACAGGCAAATCAGATGTCTCAAAGGCGTAAATAAGTTTATTAATAATCACATCAGTGACAAGGGGTTGATCCCCTAAAAGAAACATGGCTCCATCGCAATCCATAGATACATTGTTCAGCCCCTTTTTAAGAGAATTACTTTGACCTTTTATAAATTCATTATTAATTACTATTTTTATAATAGAAGGCTTAAGAGATAAGCTTTCTTGCAAATCAAGTTTTTGTTTTATTTCATCTGCGCAACACCCGAGAACAAGAATAATTTCATGTAATGCTGACTTGTGTGCATTGGCAATTACATGCTCAAGAATGGGCTTACCTTTAAAAGGCAATAATTGCTTGACAGCACCCATTCTGCTTGCAGAGCCCGCTGCCAGTATAACACCTGCAATTTTTTTTTTTAATGGCTTCATACAATCAGCTATTTGATTTTTAATTATTGTATGTTTTTATTATTTGTTGATTTTTAAGAGAAGCTATAGCAATCGTGTCAATAATATCAAAACCTTTCATGAGTTTAGCAATTTTTCGTCCCTGGTCTATCTTAATTTGATTATCTGCCTTGTTTAAAAAGACATAAGTAAAAAAATTACTAGGTATTGAACCACTTGCTTTTTTTATTTCCAGAGCAGCAGAACTTGCAATGGATTGCTCATCTATTGCTTTTCCCAGGGCAAGACCTGTATTGTTTGAAAAAAGCTTTGCCCTGTGGACATGATTGTCATTAAGGGTTTTGCCAACAGCATCCAGCCCTGTTACATGTACAAGATGGGTGGTCATCTTTGGTACTCGAGGTTCATGAATATCAGTGGACTTAAGAGGTTTGCGTTTTGCACCATCTGCTTCAACAATAATCCAGTCAAAACATGCTTTATTCCACAATTGATCAATAATATCAGGGTTAAATCCTTTTAATTTTCCATTTGATTCTCCTGGATCAAAAAGGTGTTTGCTCCCAGCTGAAAAATGATTAAAACAGCTTAAACTTATTTGAGATTTTTCAATAAGTTCTTCAATGGAATCTGCAATAATTACCTTGGGTGACAAGTCTGAGCCAGGCATAAAAATTTTAGTTGTGGTTGTGGAAAGAACCCTTTTGCCAGAATCGGCAAGCTCTTTTGCAAGCTTAAACATAAGGCTTGTCTTTCCACCTGCACCTATAATACTGATCAGTCCATTATCTTTCAATTTCAATAAATTTATCAAGGAATTATCCATTAAAATCAATACTTATCCTTAATAAATGCTAAAGATTCTTCCATGGCATTCAAGGCTGATTTTAAATCTTGTTGTGTATGACGATAACAAATATAAGCATGGTGAAAAGGTGTGAAAAAAAAGCCTTTTCTAATGAGCTGTGTATAAAAATCCTTACGTTTGCCTTTATATTCACCTGTTTTATCTTTTTTAAAGGTAATGTAAAACATGGGAGCAACACCAGTCAGTTTGGCACCTACATCATACTTATCAATCAAGGTCTGAATTTTTCCCATAAACCATTCACCCTTTTCCCATATATTATTTAACACATTATCTCTTTCAAGTATTTCTATGGTTTTAAGTGCTGCAATAAATGCCTCACTATTGGGGAAAAAAGTAGACGAAATAAATAACTTTGATTCTGCTGCCATCATCACATCTTTTTTACCTGTTACAACTGAGAGTGGATATCCGTTTGCCATGGCTTTTCCAAGGACTGTTAAATCAGGAGTCACATTATAAAGTTCCTGGGCGCCCCCCATTTTGAGTCTGAAGCATGTACGTATTTCATCAAAAATCAAGACGATACCATGTTTTTTTGCAAGCTCTTGTACTCCTTCAAGAAATCCCGGAGCAGGCAGCTGCATTTCCTGATGATTTGGGTGACCAAAAGGAGTCATAATTATGGCAGCAGTATCATTCCCGTGAATTTTTACGAGCTCTTCAAGCTGATCAAGCCTATTATATTGAAATTCATAGACATCTTCATAAAATTTTTCAGGGATTCCGCCCTTCATCTCAATACACCAGTCATGCCAGCCATGGTAGCCACAGCGCATGACCTTTAATTTGTTTGTATATGCTCTTGCAATACGGATACTGGCGGTGGTTGCATCAGAACCTGTTTTTAAAAAAATACTCATTTCAGATGAAGGAATAATTCCGGTTAATTTTTTTGCCAGAAGATTCTGATATTTCTGGGTCAGGGTAAAACAAAACCCTTTTTCATTAATTTGTTTATAAACAGCATCATCAACCTCTTTTTCTCGATATCCAAGGATTATAGGTCCATAACCGCATAAAAAATCAATAAATTCATTACCATCAACATCTGTCAGGTGTGCACCTTTACCTGATTCAAGGAATATAGGGTATTCCCCTTGTATAAAATCACCTGGTTTTCTTGCACCCAGCACTCCTCCCGGGATAATGTCTATTGCCTCTTTAAAAAGCTCCAGGCTTTTAGTTATATTTAATTTTGGTGTTTCTTCCATGGAAAATTCTCCTGTACAATATTTAACTTCAAAATCAAAACAAACAATGAAATCCAACAATCAAACTTTAAACATTGATATAATTTTTTCTGTCTGGTGAATTTTTGCGCCTCTTTTTAGAAATGCACCAAGAAACTTATCAGGATCAACACAGCCCTCAGGTGCAACCACGCCTTTTTCTATTATATCTCCTGCATCCATCATAAGTGATGCTATGGACGCGGGAAGCCCTGTCCCGGGCGCCATCCTGCCTACCATGTCAGCGGTGTAGATTATTTTTTGCCCATTTCTTTCTCCTTTGACAATAACTTTAAGCCCTGAAGACTTAGGTCCATTGTCTCTTTCTTTAGGAATAGTTTCCCAAAGCTTAAGGGCTATATCATATGGTGTTATGCTCTTGCCTTTAATATCAATGGGAGTTGTGCTTAAAAGACCTGTATTTTTTTGTTCCTGTATCAATTCATCCACCCATAAAGGAATAAGTGCGCCTTTTATAATCACATTTTTAACACCTTTAATATATTTGGGAAGCGTCAAAGGCTGTGGATGACCGACATAACGGACGTGACAGGTTCCAAGAGGATCAAGAAACTTTTCTGCAACAGGTTCAGTTCCGCCTTCCACATGAACAAGTTTCCCATCAATAAATTGAGGGATTTTCCCAAGGGTCATATGAAGACTATGATCCCAGGCAGCTCCTGCAAGTTCTGCAATACTTACCACCCAATAAAGATAGATTTCTTCAACCTTGTCCAATTTATCTGCATAATACTTAACCAGGATATTATTGGTTCCGGGATCAGACCCCATGCCTGTGAGAACTGTAATGTCCGCTTCTTTTGCCAGTTTATCTATCCCGGAATTAAAAAGTATTTCCGTACCTTCAAAGTCATCACAAATATCAATATAATTAACCTTTGCTGCCACAGCAGCTTTTGCTACAGGCACAGCAGTTTTATAAAAAGGTCCTGCACAATTGATAACAACATCAACCTCTTTAAAACTTGTGACCATGGTATCATGATCATTTACATCCATCTTTATGAGACTTGTTTTTTCACTATCACGCAATTTAGGAAATAGTCTTTCAGGATCAGGGTACAAATCTGCTAAAATAACATTTGTAACCTGGTCCTGCTTTATTAAATCACCTGCAACGCCCTGCCCCATACCACCGACTCCGCCTATTATCAATGCGCGCATATCTTTATCTCCTGTAAAATATTCAAATTATAAAATTTTTTATCCATCTATTTTTAATACTAAAGCTGCTCCGGTATCACCTGCTGCACATCCTGTAAAAAGCAAATATCCTCCGCCAAGATCAGCTAATTCTTCAATACCTTCAATGATCAATCTTCCTGCTGTTGGTGCCTGGGGATGACCAAAAATAATGGATGACCCAAAATTGTTAAACCCATTCACATCAATATTCATCTGATCAGCAAGGTAGATATCATTGGCAGCAAAGGGATTATGAGTTTTGATTACTTTGACATCTTTTATTGAGATGCCGGCATTATCCAGTGCCATTTTAGCAGCAGGTACAACTGCCATTGCCATGAACCCTTTTTTTGCTCTGGAAAAACCATAGGAAACAATCCGGGCATCTTTTGCTTTATCCTGACTTAATTCGCCTGCTTTTTCTCTTGTGGTAACAATCATGGCACAATTGCCATCAGCAGGATGGGTCTGGGAGCCAAAGGTATGGGAACCATCTGGCAACACAGGTTTTAGCTTTTCAAGCCCCTCTTTTGTGCTAGGCATAATCCCTTCATCTGCATCAATCTGGACAATTTTCTTCCCAGATAAATTAATGGTTACCGGGAACATGTATTTTTTCTGAAATTGCCTGTTATTTGCAAGGCTTTCAGTATATTGTTCATATCTTCTCAGGGCGAGCTCATCGCATTGTTCCCTTGTGACACCGGTTTCTTTTGCAACATTTTCTGCAGTCTGAATCATGGCATTTCCAGCATAGGGATCATTATTAAACTGATCCATGACCCAGTTTTCTGATATCACTTGTCCTCCGGGTCCTTTGGGGTTTGGCCAGATAGTATGGGGACCATTGGAACATTTGTCTGTCATTAATGTGAACACATTCTTGTAAAACCCTGTTTCAATACCCATGGCTGCCTGGAATACAACAGTTGTTGAAGTTGAGCATGCCTGGCTTACAATGGAACCCGGAATATTATGAGCTCCAATTAAAGCTGATGCCCATGGCCCTCCATAGAATATATGGGGTTGCCCCACAGTAATTCCAAGGATTAAATAATCAAAGATATCAGGTCTGATCTCCTTTGTATCAAGCCAGTTTTTTGCAGTATTTGATCCAAGGACCAAAGAATGTTCATTTGCAAAACTTCCCTGCCATTTAGAAAAAGGGCTTGAATAATAACCTTTGTATGGAATAAAAGCTTTTGTTAACATTAATAAAATCCTTTCAACTAATAATTCATTGATTATATTTTCTTAGAATGGCTTCAAGCACGCTGCCACCTATGGCTCGTGCTTTTTCTGAAATGGTGGTGCAATATTTTGTATTTCCCCTTGGGTCAATATCACCGATTTTAAGCTTTTCTTTAACCTTTGCCCCGTTTCTTATCTGACCTCGTATGACTCCATCTATCATTGTGGTTACAGGCTTATCATCAATATATCCAATAACATCATCTTTTTTCACAATAGAGCCTATGGGCAGAACAGATTTAAAGATTCCCGGACAAGAAGCCCTGATAACTCTTTGACTTGTATACCCGTTTATATTTCCCGGCACACCAGTATTTGGTTCTGGCAAGCCATTTAAAATAACTCTTCCAAGGTTATGCCCTCTATTGGTTTCCATGACCATATGTACATCTTTGCCAGCCTCAAACCCTGGTCCAAACCCTATCACAAGAGGAGCTTCAGACAAATTTGTGCCCAGGTTTTTTTTGGCAATAATTGCATCAATAACTATATGAGGTCTGATTGATTTAATAGAATCCCAAACCGGATCAACTATAACAGGTATATATTTTTCACCCCATGCAACAAAAAAATCATCAGGGTGTAATACTTTTTTTGCCTTAACACCTTCCACAATAATTGACTGATCATGGACAGCCTCACAAAAACTGACCTGTCTCCTCACAGCAGCCGGGTTTTCTGTTTCCATCATGAATATTTGTTTAAAATTTGATTCAAAAAGGCGGCAGGCAGTACCGGTAGCCATTTCCCCTGCCCCCTTGATTGCAATTATAAGCTCTGAAATATTAATTGTTTTCACCTTTATCTAATATCTAACGCCCATGTTTAAAAATAAGCTCTGAGTATATATTCTTAAGATTTTTTGCTCTTAATTGCTGCTATAATCTTATCCGGTGTTAAAGGAAAAGAATCCATATACACACCGATTGCATTACTGACTGCTGCGCTATAGCCCTGCGCTGCTGACATGGCAATGGACATGCCTGCTTCTTTTGCTCCGTAGGGACCTTTGGGATCAATTGATTCCACGATAATATTATTGATTTTCGGCATATCACAGGCAAGGGGCAGTTTATAGTCCAGCATGCTGGGATTAAGACATCTCCCCTCTCTCCACTCGTGGGATTCTGTCAGCATACCGCCCTGACCTCCCATGGTAAGTGCACCTTCAAACTGACCTTCCAAAACCAATGGATTTATGCCATATCCCACATCCTGGGCTGCTGTTACTTCCAGCACTTTAACCTGTCCGGTGTCAGGATTCACCTTTAGTTCTACAATTGTAGCGCCAAAGGAAAAGGCTTCACACATCTGACCATAGGGATTTTTCACCCATTCACGCTTCATATCGACCTTGGGCCAATATCCACCCTCGGCATTTACCGAATTATAATTTATAAGACTGATCCTCACCACTTTTTTAATGGAAATTGATTTTTCAGGATCATCTTTAACAAAAATAAGGCGATTCCTTGCAATAAGTGTTTCAGGCGCAACTTTTAATACTTTTGCCGCTACTTTAAAAAGCTTTTCACGACAATTTTGTGCTGCTATTTTTACGGCGTGCCCGCCTACAAATGTTGATACCTGGGAATATGACCCCGGATCTGAAGATGTTGTCTCTGTGTCGGCTGACACCAGATGAATATCCTCGGGCAATAGTCCAAGTTCTTCAGCTGCTATCTGAACCAGCATATTATCATTACCCTGACCATTATCCACAACTCCTGACATAACAGTGGCTTCGCCATCTTCATTAAATTTAATAAAAGACTGGGACCCACCGCGGATACCCATGGGAAATCCTGTCTGAACCGAGTTGATTCCAATACCTATACCATGGAAAGGCGGCAGTTTTCCCCATTTTTCCTTAAAACCTGATTTTTCAACTGCCTTGTGAATGGTTTCGTCCATGGCACAGGAATCAACAAAGGATTTTGTACTGGTATATTCACCCGGTTTTCTGCAATTTCTTAATCTGATTTCCACAGGATCAATGCCAAGATGTTCTGCGATCATGTCCAGCTGAGTATCAAGCCCACAGGCAAAGCCCCGTCCATGTGTCCTTATCATGCCTCGAATAGGCTTATTAGTATAAATTCTATAACCATTATAGCGAACGCTTTCCATTCTATAGACCTGTTCCATTGAAAGAAATGGTACGCTTGTGGCAATGGGACCCGTACTGGAATATGCTCCTCCGTCCATATAACATGTGGTCTCCCTTGCCAGCACTCTCCCTTCCTTGTCCACACCTGTTTTATGGGTAGTGATCATGGAATGTCCCTGGCGGGTGGCAATTGTATTTTCCTCCCTTGTAAATTCTATCTTAACCGGTTTTTTAGTCTTTTTTGCCAAAAGTGCACAAATATAATCCACAGGGCATATTTCCGATCGTCCTCCAAAAGCACCTCCAATGGCAATCTTCCTGACTTTTACCTTATGAAGAGGAATTTTAAATGCATTGGATAAAGGCTTGGATTTCATATGGGGTCCGCCATTGGGACACCATATTTCAAGACAGTCCTCGTGGTCAAACCGTGCCACAATTGCATAGGGTTCAGCCTGAAAATATGATTCTTCTGATGCCACATAGGTATCTTCTCTGATATAATGGGCTTTTTTAAAATTTTCATCCACATTACCTGTATCAATATTTACATGGATATTGACATTATTTGGAAAATCTTCATGAATCAGTTCAGTTTCCGATGTCATTGATTCCATGGGGTCAAATACAGCCGGCAGTTCTTCATATTCAACATCAATCAAATCAATGGCTTTAAGAGCTGTTTCTTCATCAATGGCTGCAACACCTGCGACTTCATCCCCAATATATCTTACCTTTTCCTTTTGAATAAACTGCTGATCCCTGGTATAAGCAAACACACCCCATTTAACACCCTGGGTATCTTTTCCTGTAACAATGGATTTAACTCCCTTAAGAGCTTGTGCCTTTGAAGTATCAATATTTATAATGCGTGCATGGGCATAAGGGCTTCGTTTAATCTTACCCACAAGCATGCCTGGCAATTTAAGATCAGCTGTATATATTGCCTTACCCGTAACTTTTGCCCTTGAGTCAACCCTGGGCATCCTTTTTCCGACAATAGTATATTCCGGTGTATTATCAGACATTTTTTTGCTCCCTTGTTTTACAATCAGGACAATCTTCCCGGGGATTACCTGTGTGGAGTACAGCCTCAACAATTTTTGCATACCCGGTACATCGGCAGATATTCCCGGCAAGTGCTTTACGCACAGATTTTTCATCCGGTTTAGAATTGTCTTTTAATAAAGCATCAGCAGACATAAGCATGCCAGGAGTACAAAACCCGCACTGAACAGCTCCATGATCAATAAACGATTGTTGAAGATCTGATAATTCATCCCCATTGGCAAGACCTTCCACTGTTATAATTTTTGTTCCCACAGCTTCCATTGCAAGAATCAAACATGACCTGACAGGCTTTCCATCCATCTGAATGGTGCATGATCCGCAAACACCCTCGCCACAGCTTTCTTTTGATCCTGTAAGATCAAGTTCATCTCTTAACACTTCCAAAAGTGTATCATTGGGAAAAACCATGAGGTCATAAGGTTTATTATTTATATCTAGGGTTATCTGTATTTTTTCCATTTTAAATAAACTCCATAATCTTTTATTCTTTTTCGGCAATAATTGCCTGGGCAGCTCTTTTCAGCGCCTGGAACACCATCTGGAATACCATATCACATCGATATTCAAGGTTAGCACCCACATTATCAACGGCAAATGGTGATGCGCTATCCCTTGAAATGCCAGCTGCATTTTCAAAGGCATCAATATCTCCCAAATTCTTTCCTTTTAAAGAAGATGCTGCTTTGGCAAGGAAAAGAGGGGCTCTGCCCATGGCTCCTACCACAATCCTTGCATGGGCTATATCTTCTTTTTTATCAGCAGATGATTTTAAAAGAACACCGGCACAAACAATGGGATAATCAATGGCTGATCTGAAAGCAAGCCTTTTATAACTGGTTTTAGCATCTTGAATGGGGATTATGATCTCCTTGAGAAGTTCACCCGGTTCCATGGCAAAGGGAGTTATACCATCATTGGTATAAAAATTTTCAAACTCGACTATTCTTTCCGAGCCTTTGCTTATCAGGACAAGCTTGGCACCCAGCGCCATCAGAGCTACCGCACCGTCAGACTGACATGTGGAATTGCATCTGTCCGATGCATCCCGGGCATAACAAATTTTACCCCCGTCTTTGTGGCAGAGCTGCCGTCCGGATCGATGAAAATCAGACTGGTTATAGTGAATACAACGATTATCCTGTAAAATATTACCACCAATGGTCCCTCTGTAGTGCTGAATACTAACGGCTCCAATCTTCTCACATGCCTCAGACAATGCAAAGGCACTCGTTTTAATAAAATCAGAAGCAATAACATCAGCAATTGGTGTTTTCGCACCAATTTTAATCATATTATCCTCTTTCTTAATATAGGATAATTCCTTTAAAGATTTGAGGCTTATAATAATTTTTGGTTTTACCAGCCCCTTTTTCATTCTGACCAAAAGATCTGTCCCGCCTGCAAGGATTTTTGCATCATCCTTGTGAGTGGCAAGCAAATCAAGAACCCCTTCATAATTATCAGGTTCCATATATTCAAACCTTGGTAAACGCACGTTTATTCTCCTTATTTTACATATATCAATTCAAGAGGCTCGGTAAAAACAGAACCACCTTTGGAAAAAGCATCATTAACATCACACAGATAATATAAGCCGGTAAAAAATAGAGCACACCTCTGAATACTCGTTCAAGGGGAACATCTTTTGCCATTCCAGCCACAACATAGGTTGTTGCGCCCACAGGAGGTGTTACTGCTCCCAATGTAGTTACAATAGTAATTGTGATGCCAAACCACAAAGGGTCATAACCAAGCTGAATTGCAACCGGGAAAAAAATGGGAATTGTAATCAATAAAAGGGCAAGAGCATCCATAACTGCACCGCCAATTATATAAATTCCAAAAATAATTGCCATAATAGTCAAGTTAGAAAAAGAAAGACCAACAACCCATGTTGCAATATCAAATGGAATTCTGGTGATAGCCAGGAAACGTCCTAATATAACAGCACCTGTAATAATAACAATTACCATACAGGATATTTTCAAAGTATCGTAAACAGAATTATAAAAATCTTTTAAAGAAAGGTTTTTTTGAATTATTCCGATAACAACAGCAAAAAATGATCCAATCGCTCCTGCTTCGGTTGGAGTAAATACTCCAATATACAGACCAATCATAACAAGCAAAAATAAAATAAGCATTTCAACAGCACCTGTAAGGGATTTAATTTTTTCTTTCAGGGTTGTTTTTTCGCCCACAGGTCCCCATTCAGGGTGAATAGTACAAAGGATATAGACAGTTAAAGTTAAAAGCAAAGCAAGCAAAATACCTGCACCAAGTCCTCCATAAAACAATTTTGCAATGGACTGCTCTGTAGAAAGTCCTATTATAATCAACACAACACTTGGAGGGATAACCACCCCTAAAGTTGAACCACAGGCTATGGCTCCTGTACTGAGCATGGGCTCATATTTATATTTGTTCATCTGAGGCAGGGCAACCGTGGTCATAGTGGCTGCAGTGGCTGCGTTAGACCCACAAATAGCTGCAAAAGCTGCACATGCCATTACCGTTGCCATGGCAACACCACCCCTGACATGCCCCACCCATTTATATGCAGCATTATAAAGTTTTTCGTTAACTCCGGAGTAAAAAGCAATCTGCCCCATAAAAATAAATAAAGGAATAACTGTCAATCCATACTTAGAAAAAGTATCCCACGTGACTGTTGCCAGCATATTAAAGCCTGCATTCAAGGAAATAACATAGGAAAACCCACAAAATCCTACAATACCCATGGCAAATCCAACCGGAATTCCAAATACAAACAAAATAAACAGCAAGGCTAAAATACCAATTATACCAACCATAGTCAGGCTCATTTCAGACCTTCCTTTTTGGGCAGAACTGCCAATAAAAAATCCATAATCAGAACCATGGCAAGAATAAAACAGCCAAAAGCCACGGCAAAAGTAAAAGGATAATAAATAATCCTTAAGGTTTCAGAAAGCTCACCTGCATTTTTTAAAATTAACGCCTTTTGAACAACCTGCCATGAAGCAAGTAAAAAAAACATAGAACAAACTCCATGGCTGATAATATTTATTATTCGCTTAAGTCGTTCAGGATAGGTATTAACCAGTACATCTACAGAAATATGTCCTTTGCCATGCTGGGTATATCCAAGCGCAAAAGCTGTAACAACAGCACCTGCAAATCCCATGAGTTCAAAAGTCCCCCGTATGGGAATGAAAAATTGCCGGATAAAGATATTAGCGCATGTCAGAAGAATCATCCCGACAAGGAAAACACCTCCGATCTGCATGAGCAGTTTATTTGCCAATTGATTAATTCTAATTAAAAAATCCATGTAAAGTCTCCGCGTGAGTATGGGGATAGATAGAATTCTACCCCCCTCACAATCCTATTTCCAAATTATAAAAACAGGTTATTTGGAAAAAGTTTTAATATTATTAATAATAGCCTCTGCTGGTAAGCCTTTTTTCTTGGCTCCTTTAATCCATTTTGCAATAATAAAATCAAGCTTAGCATTCCATTTTGCTTTTTCTTTTGGAGAAAGTGAAATAAACTCTACATTCTCAGATTTTTTTGACCATGCAATTGATTTTTTAATCTGCTCATCCATATAATTCCCGGTCCAGAGAGCCTGCTCTTTTTTAAGATTCATCATCACTTTTTTCACATTTGCAGGCAGTGAATTGTATTTTGCCTTATTCATTACAACGGCAAAAGGATATACTACGGTTTCCGTCATGGTGACATATTTACAATTTTCAGCAAATTTAAAATCCTTCATAACTTCAAGGGAAGAAAAAAGACCTTTTACAGTCCCTTTTTGCAAAGCTTCAACTGTTGCCGGCATTGGCATCCCAACAGGATTAGCACCCCATGCCTTTAATATCTGAGCTGCACCGCCTGATGCCCTTAAATCAAGGCCTTTCATATCAGCTAAGGATCTCACAGGAACTTTTGACATAACATTCCCAGGGGCATTGGTGAACATGGTAAGAACAACAACATCTTTAAATGCCTTTGGTTTGTATTTTTCATATATTTTAAGAAGAGTAAGGCTTCCGGTTTTTGCATCTTTTATGCCCAAAGGAAGGCTTGTGGCATTGGTAACAATAAACCTTCCCGGTTGATATGCCATGCAAATATTTCCAATATCAGCCTGACCTGCAACAACACCATCCATCATGCCTTTTGCACCAAGAAGTGTTCCACCGGGAAAAGTATTGACCTGTACCTGACCATTAGTACGTTTTTCAACCTCTACTTTCCATCTTTCCATCTGAACGCATGGAAATGTTGGAGCTGGTGGGAAATTAGCATAGTTGAGTTTGATTTTTCCCGCCATAACAGGCGTTTGCGAGACTAAGACACAGGTGACAAAACTGAATAAAAAAAGAGTGAATGTAAAAATTAATCGTTTTACCATGGGTTAAACCTCCATTTTTTTAAGAGCATAATTGCTCAGTTAAAAGTTATGCTTGTTAACCATTTTTCTTTTTTATTGCTGCCAATACCTTTTCCGGAGTTATAGGGAGATCTTTAATTCTAACACCGACAGCGTCATATATTGCATTTGCAATGGCAGGAGCTGTGGGAACGCATCCTGGTTCGCCAATGCCTTTAGCACCAAAGGGACCGTCCTTATCATCAGTTTCAATTACCGGGGCTTTTATTTTCACGGCATCTTTGGCAGTAAAAAGTTTATAATCTCTGAAATTAGCATTCATTATTTTTCCGTTCTTGATTGTGACTTCCTCTGTCAAAGCATAACCAAGTCCCATGACAACGCCGCCATAGACCTGACCTTCAAGTAGTAACGGGTTGATGGCTCTTCCCACATCATGGGCTGCCACATATTCAAGGACTTCTACTTTACCGGTTTCCTCATCAACTCTGACTTTTGCACCGTGGGCACCAAAAGAGTATGTCATGGACATATTCCCTTTTAGCTCTTTGCCCATATTTTCATTATCAGGATCATAAAAATTTTCTGCCATGAGCATTGTTCCATGGGGTGCAAAATGCGCTTTTCTTAAAAGTTTACCTATGGACATGCTCTTTTCTTTATCCCCTGGAACAAACACAAGTTTATCTTTTAATTCAATTGTTTCAGCAGATACTTTAAAAATTTTTGAAGCAAATTCCCGAATCTTCTGTTTAACTTTTTTAGCTGCACCAAGGGCGGCATTCCCTGCTACAAATGTGCTTCTACTGGCATGAGCACCTACATCCCAGGGGCATATATCAGTATCTGAATGAACTACATTGATATCTTCAGCTAAAAGCCCCAATTCTTCTGCTACAATCTGGGCGGTAATATTATCCATACCCTGCCCCATATCCGTACCTCCGGTAAAGATATCAACCTTGCCATAATCATCCATTTTTAAAATAGCACCGCAACCGTCAGAACCATAAATTCTTGCACCGCCGCCTACATGGATTAACGAGGCAATACCCGTGCCGACACCTTTTTCATTTGTCTTGTCAAACTTTAATTCTTTTTTTACTGCATCAATACATTCGTTAAGCCCACAGGAAGTTATTTTAAGCCCCTGGGGTGTTTCATCTCCAGATTGATTTTTATTGATCTTTCTAAATTCAATACGATCTATACCTGCTTTCTCAGCCAAAATGTCCATACTGCTTTCAATAGCAAACGTTGCCTGGGGATTTCCATACCCTCTCATTGCCTGGGAATAAGTATTATTTGTATAAACACATTTTGCAACATATTTTACATTTTCAACTCTGTAAAGAGAGCTTATGGGCATTAACATGACAGAAGGCGTTGTAGCACCCCAGGAAGTATGCCCGCCATTGTCCAATACCATTCTCATATCCCTGAATGTGAGTTTCCCGTTTTTGTCACAACCCTGTTTGATATAGATAATACTTGGCTGTCTTGTTGAAGTTGCCTTAAATTCCTCCACACGATCAAAAACAACCTTTACAGGTTTTCCACATTTATATGCCAGAAGAATTGCAATATGTTCATAGGCATAGGTATCAAGTTTGCTTCCAAAACCACCACCTATAATCGGTTTGATAACTCTTACGCGCTTATTCTCAAGCCCCATGGTGTTTAAAGCTTCAAGGAAATCTTTATGTGCAAGGGATGGAATCTGTGTATTGGTGTAAATAGTCAGGTTCTCTGCTGCATCAAACAATGCCAGAGCACCACTAGTTCCCATACAGCAATGTGTGACCCATGTTGTGGTGAATCTGTCTTCCACAACAAAAGCAGATTCTTTTTCTGCTTTTTCAACATCTCCATAATGAATATTCCATGGCATCTTTAATACATTTGATTTAAGATGCTCATGGACAAGGGGAGAATCTTTTTCCATTGCTTTCTCAGGATCAAAGATGCCAGGTTTTTCTTCATATTCTATTTCAATAAGGTCAAGGGCCTTTTTGGCAATTTCAGGACTAATGGCAGCCACAGCCGCAACTTCGTCCCGCAAAGAGCTGACTCTGTCCTTTTTTATGGGTGGATTATCCTTGATAAATCCCATTTTCATTTTTGGCGGGACATCCTCTCCTGTTAATACAGCATGAACTCCTGCCAAAGCCTTAGCCCTTGATGTATCAATCTTAACAATATCTGCACTGGCATATTTGCTGTACAGGATTTTCCCATATAGCATACCAGGCAATTTAATGTCCTGGATATATTCTGCTCTACCCATTGCTTTCTTGGCTGCATCCAGTTTTGGGATTCGTTTTCCAACCACACTGAATTTCTTGTTTGTTTTAGTCATTTTGCCCTCCCATATCTTTGGCAGCCTCAACTGATTCAAAAATCTGTATATATCCGGTGCATCTGCAAATGTTTCCTGCCAGGGCATGCTTGATTTCTTCCCTGTCTGCATCAGGATTTTCATCCAATAATGCCTTGGAAGACATGATCATGCCAGGTGTGCAAAATCCACATTGAATACCGCCATTATCCACAAAGGATTGCTGCAGAGGGTGTAATTCTCCACTGGTTGACGATAACCCTTCAATGGTCTCTATGGTTTTCCCTTCTATTTCTATTGCAAGATATAAACAGGAATTTACAGCAAGCTTATCAACTATAACAGTGCAGGCTCCACATTCGCCATTACCGCATCCCTCTTTGGTTCCTATAAGCCCCATTTCCTCTCTTAGAAGATGTAACAGGGTCCAATGATCCTTAACTTCGTAAGAGATCTCGTCACCATTTAAAATAAAAGATATTTTTGTTGCCATGAATTATGTTTCTCCTAAGAGTTATTTTTAATTATTTTTAAACATTTCATTCCCATTCTTCTGACATGAACCCTTATCATTTCTTTTCTGTGCCAGGCTTTGCCTCTGACACTGTCCCTGACCTTGGATTCATCAACTGCAATTTGACCTGCCCTGGCAAGTATTTCTTCATTGATTTTCTTACCAACAAGGAGTTTTTCAGCTTCCAATGCTCTCATGGGAACAGGTGCTGCAACTCCAAGGCATATTCTTGCCTTTTTGCAGGTCTCAAGATCATCTTCCAAGGTTAAAAGAACTCCAATACCTATTAAAGGCAGCTCCATTGCAGCCCTCCTGCCAAATTTAATGTATGCAGATCCGGTATTTGGTTCCTGGGGTGGGATAGTAATTTTTTTTAAAATTTCTCCTGGTTTTAAAATTGTCTTATAAGGCGCAATAAACAAATCTTTTACGTCACAAGAGCGTTCGCCGTCAGGACCATGCAAAAGAGCTACTCCGTCAAGGGCAATCAAAGGAATTGCTCCGTCAGCAGACGGCACTGCATTTATCAAATTTCCACCAATGGTCCCAACATTTCTGACCTGTAAAGATCCCACATTGGATACTGCATCATATATTATAGGATAGTTATTCTTGATCATTAAAGATTTTTCCAAAGTGGCATGGGTAACCATGGCACCAATGGAAAGTTCCTGGGTTGCATCATTTTTATGCAGTTCGCTCATCTCTTGTATTTTCTTTAGAGAAATTAAAAAATCAGGTTCCATCCAGCCTTCCTTGACTTTAACAATCACATCTGTCCCCCCGCCGATAAATTTGGATGTCTCACTGTGCTCACCATAATAAGCAATGGCTTGTTCAACAGTGGTTGGGGATAAATACTTAAATGCTTTCATATACCAACCTTTCTTTAATTGCGGTTATCAAAGATTCGCTGGGCTTTACCAGCATATCTGGGTAATTCGCCATAGGCACAGATTTGTGCATCACAGCTTACCATGATCTTTGCCTTAACTTGGTTTTTTATTTTATTTTTTATTTCTATTGTATCTTTTATATCTATACCTTGCTGCACTTCAGCTTTAATGGTCATATAATCCTTGCCATCATCCTCCCTTTCCAGATATAATTGGTATTCACTTCCAACCTCAGGGATTGCAGACAAAACCTCATCTATCTGACCGGGATAAATATTAACACCCCTTAGAATAATCATATCATCTGAACGTCCCATAATTTTATCATGCAAAGGGAGAATATTTCCACAGGAGCATGCCCTTGAAATTTTACGGGTAAGGTCCCTTGTCCGATATCGTACAAGGGGCGAAGCCTCTTTGCAAAGTGTAGTAACAACCATTTCACCGATTTCACCATCTTTAACAGGCTCCAAGGTATCCGGGTCTAAGATTTCAAGTATAAATTTATCTGCCCAATAATGGATCCCTTCATGCTTGTGGCAGTCAAGTCCTGTCCCGGGCCCATAAAGTTCTGTCATGCCTGTGATATCAAACATATCATCAAGCCCCAGAAGATCTTTGATCTTGAGTCTCATGGCAGAGCTGCAACGTTCCGAACCAAGAATTATTTTTTTCAAATTGATCTTATCTTTAATACCACGTTTATTAACCTCCTCTGCCATGAGAAGCGCCATGGATGCTGTGCAGCAAAAAACACTTGGCTGCATATCAACAAGGAACTGGCATTGCATATCAATATTGCCAGGACCCAGGGGAAGTGCCATGGCGCCAAGGCGTTCACATCCCAGCTGGAAACCCATTCCGGCAGTCCAGACCCCATACCCGACTGCAATCTGCACACGGTCTTCTTTAGTAAGCCCTGCCATTTCATAACATCTTGCAAACATATCAAACCATACATCCAGATCATTTTGTGTATATGATAGAACTTTGCGCTTTCCAGTAGTACCTGAAGAAGCATGGATGCGGACTATATCTTTTTCAGAAACTGATAACAAAGGCAAAGGGTAGCCTTCTTTTAAATCATTCCCTGTTGTAAAAGGAAAACGTCTTAAGTCATCAAGGGAATTTATATCCCCTGGCAAGACACCTGCCTTATCAAATTGTTGTTTATAAAAGGATGACCCGTTGTAAACATGGGAAAGTGTCCATTTTAACCCTTTTAGCTGATGATCATAAAGTTGTTCCAGGTCTTTAAATTCAGGCATAAATGTTTGTTTCATCTTTAACTCCTATTTTGTTTCACGAAGCTTTTGTGTTGCTTTAAGATTAAGTTTTAAAGAATCAGGATCAATAATAACGCCATAATCCTTTTCTGCTCTTTCAATACTTACATAGCCATATTTCACATCATGTTCAACAGCTTTGGGATCACGCTCAAATGGATTTCCATATCCTCCGCCGCCCGCACTTATAAATGAAATCCGATCATTGGGTTCACAAAAAGTAAGACCACTTGGATCAGCATCTTCACCATTTTTAAGAAATTTGGCAAGGGAGCCGTCCTTTCCGCCAAATATGCCATTGGGAGGATAAATATAACGTCCTGCCTGGACTGCAATGGAAGTTGTACCAGGATCATTTTCACCAATTTGATCATCTCCTTCTGGAAAACCTATAATCATTTGCCTGCCAATGCCGCCGCGTTGTTTTCCCGGACCGCCTGAATCTTTAACAAGACCTCTTGATTCAACAATCATACTTGTCTCACTTTCAAGGATTTCAACAGGTGTATTAGCACCATTTGCCGGGAAAATAGCACAATGGTGACCGTCAAATCTTGAAGAAGCTCCCATGCCCCCGCCGCGTATAATCATTGTGTGCCAGGGTTTACCATTTGCAAACGAGCCATGGAATATATTGGTCTGGGCAGGAGTGCCTCCTGAACCTGCAATAATATTATCAGGAGCAGCTTTGGATAGAGCATTAAAAACCATTTCAGTCATAAAATGTCCCACAACCATTCTTGCGGCAACAGCAGCAGGAAATTTGCAATTAACAATTGTTCCTTCAGGAGCACTCATTGTTATTGGACGAATCGCACCCTCATTAATTGGGATACCCGGGTCAAAAGCAGACTTAACAGCCATAAATACATATGCATAGGTAAAATTATAAACTACATTCACACCCCAATCCACCTGCTTTGCTGTGCCATCAAAATCAACATGGATATTGGAGCCATCTACTTTAACAACCAATTTAACGGGGATATCCGGGTTTTTTCCTGCACCTTCAATAATACCTTTATGGGAGTATATCCCATCAGTGATATTTTCAATGGCTTTGCGCATGCTCATTTCAGTTCGGTCAATAATTTCATCAGCAAGGTCATCAAGGGTATCAAGCCCCTCATCTTCCATCATTTCTATAATTTTCTGAGAACAAATATGATTTGCAGCCACCTGGGAACGGATATCTCCGTCAAACTCTGTTGGTGTCCGCACATTCCAGCGAATCATATTAACCAGGCTTTTATTGAGCTTTCCTGCATCATAAAGCTTTGTCAAAGGGATATAAAGACCCTCGGCATAGACATCACGATTATCAGAAGCTGTTCTTCCCCCAATATCAGTATGATGGAAAACACAAGCTGTAAATGCCACGGGTCTGCCTTTAAAAAAAATCGGACTCCAGACACAAACATCATTTAAATGCCCTGCCAAAAGCCAGGGGTCATTGATAATAAATACATCCCCCTCTTTATAATCTTTTAAGGGAATGGATGTAACTATTTTCTTCATTCCAAGTGCCATGGCACCAGCCTGACCCGGTGTACACAATGTCCCCTGGACAAGTTCCTGTCCCCGGCTGTCTGTAAACATGCATGTATAATCATGGGCATCCCTTAAAAGACTTGAAAAAGCTGTTCTTATCACAGATGCATCAGATTCATCCACAATAGAGACCAACCTTTTCCAAAGAATTTCTAAACTAATCGGGTCAAATTTGGTAATTTTTTTATTCATTATTTGTCCTCCCCAATTTTAATCCAAATAAACCCAAATTCATCAACCCTGACCTTTGCATCCTCTCCAATTACGATTGTTGATTCGCGTTCCTCTATGATTGCAGGACCATTAAACTCAGCATTGGGAAATAATTTTGACCGATCATAAACTGTAAAAGCAAGATAATCTTTTTCAATTATGGAAAACGCCTTGCGCTGCCCTTTAATGCAAAGCTTAAGATCATGGTTGTCAGTTGATAATTTTGAAATTGCAAATGGTTTTTTTGGAAGGCTTGCCCTGACCTTAAAAGTCACAAATTCCACAGGCGATTCAACAGATGTCCTGCCATAGAGCCGTTTATATTCATTATCAAACATTGTTCGGATCTCATTTTTTGAAAACTGTGTAAAATCTTTCTTTTCTATGCCAAGGTCTATCTCAGCGCCCTGACCTACAAAACGCATTAAAAGGGTTCTTTCATAAATGATTTCATCATTGTTTTGAGCGCTCTTTAGAATTTTTGCACTCTCAGTTTCAAGCTCATTAAAAAGAAGTTCAATTGCCTTAAAATCTGCTTCATCAAGTTGTTTTCTATGACTCCTTGAAAGATCAAAAGCAACAGGTGCCGTAAAAAACCCAAGCGCTGATCCGACTCCTGCAAGGGGCGGTACAAGGATTGTACGGGCACCAATCTTTTTTGCAAGCCCGTAAGTATGAACAGGACCTGCGCCGCCAAAAGCTGACACAGTAACTATATTTGGATTACCTCCCTTTTCAGCAATATGGGTTTTAGCAGCAGATGCCATTGTCTCATTTATAAGATCATGTATGCCAAATGCAGCTTCAACCATTGTTGTGCCCAATGGTTTTGCGATTTTCTCCTGTATTGCTTTTTTGGAAAGTTCTATATCAAGCTCCATGGTACCACCAAGAAAAAAATCAGGATCAAGGTATCCTAGAACAAGATCGGCATCTGTTACTGTAGGCTCATTCCCGCCCTGCTTATAACAGGCAGGTCCGGGATCTGCACCAGCGCTTTCAGGTCCGACCTGCAGCAACCCTAAATTGCTGATCTTTGCAATACTTCCTCCACCGGCACCAATCTCCATTAAATCCACAACAGGGACCTGAATGGGAAGACCGCTGCCTTTTTGAAATCTTTGTACCCGCCCGACTTCAAAGGTGGCAACAAGTCCTGCGTGACCATCCTGAATCAGGCATGATTTAGCTGTTGTACCTCCCATGTCAAAACAAAACATATCCTTAATATTAAACATTTGCCCATAATATTGAGAAGCAATAACTGCAGCGGTTGGTCCTGATTCAATGATTCTTACAGGAAAATTTTTTGCAGTTTCAATGGAGGTTATTCCTCCTGAGGAAAGCATGATAAAAAACTTGCCCTGGAAACCTATTGTTTCAAGTCTTGTTATTAATTTATTTAAATACCAATAAGTTATTGGCTTTACGTAGGCGTTTACAGCTGTTGTGCATGTCCGCTCATATTCCTTAATTTCAGGAAGCACTTCAAAGGATGCAGAAAGAAACAAATCAGGAGCATATTTTTCAATTATCTCCTTTGTCTTTTTTTCATTTACTGAATTTTCATAGGAATTAATAAAACAGACAGCAACTGATTCAATACCATCTTTTTTAAACTTTTCAAGAACATGAACAATTTCTTTTTCATCAACATCTTTTAATATTCTGCCGTCAAAACTTAATCGTTCATCTATTTCAACCCTGTCTGGTCGCGGAACAATCGGCTCAGGGTATTCGCTGAATATATCATAGGCATCATATCGTTTTTCCCTGCCAAGTTCTAAAACATCTCTAAAGCCCTTAGTTGTGATCAAAGCTGTTCTTGCGCCTTTTCTTTCAATAATTGCATTAATAACCAGGGTTGTTCCATGAATTATTTCTTTAACATTATCCATAAACCCCGGCAAAATTTTATCAAGCTCCCTGATTCCCTGCTCTATGGCATCTGACGGATCAGAAGGAGTAGTCAGACATTTATTTGTATAAAATTTGCCTGTTGTATTATTTACAAGAACAAAATCAGTAAAAGTTCCGCCAATATCACAACCCAGACGGTAAGTATCCTGGCTCAAATTACACCTCCAAAATTATTTAATAAAAATCCGGCTCATTCCATTCTCCAAAAACCTGTCTGAATACGCCTGCCATTTCACCAACCGTAGCATATGCATGACAACATCTCACAAGATGGGGCATGATATTATCATTGCCTTTAGCTGCCTTTTCCAGGGCTGCAAGGGTTTGAGACACAGCTTTATTATCTCTGGTGCGACGGACTTCGTTTAAACTTGCCTTGGATTTTTTTGCCCATTCTTCATTATATTCATGTAATTCAACATCAGTCTTTTCAGCCATGGCATCTGCTGATTGCGGGTTAAGACCGACTTTTTTATACTCTCCTGATTGAAGTCCTTTTTCATATTCATATGCCTGTTTAGAAACTTTTCTCTGGATAAAACCATTTGATATACTTTTAACCATCCCACCCCATTTCTGCACTTCCTGCATTTCTTCAAGAATTTTTTCTTCCATCTCAAGGGTAAGGGTTTCAATGAAATATGAACCTGCAAGGGGATCTACTGTATCTCTTAAACCTACTTCATCCATCAGCATTTCAAGGGTTCTAAGGGATAAAAGTGCAGATCTGGGAGTAGGAATTGTATAAGCTTCATCAAAGGAACACAATGCAGTAGTCTGGGCACCGGAAAGGGCTGCACCAAGTGCATAATAAGCGCCCCTCATAATATTGTTTTCAGGCTGCTCCTTGGTAAGACCTGAGCCCCCGCCGCCAAACAATCCCCTTAAAAAAAGTTTTTTCTTATCAGTTACACCATATTCATTTTTCAACATTTTTGCCCAGAGTTTTCTTGCTGCCCTGAACTTTGCAATCTGCTCCCAGAGGTTTCCATAAACATTTAAGTTAAAGGAAAACCGCCCTACAAAATCTTCCGGTTTAATACCTCTTTGTGTAACATTATCAATATAAGCCTTTGCAATCTCAAAGGCATAGGCGATTTCCTGGGCAGGCGTGGCACCTGATTCCCGGATATGGTATCCGCAAAGGCTGACAGGATTTGACCTTGGCAATTCTTTAACTGCATATTCAATCGAATCACCAACCAGTCTTACCCCATGCTCAACAGGAAAAATCCATGCTCCCCTGCCAATCATTTCCTTTAAAATATCATTCTGGGGAGTGGTGGAAATCTGTTCTTTTTTATACCCGAATTTCTCTGCTACTGCCTGGTACATTGCCATCATGATTGTTGCAACAGCATTGATTGTGAGACCTGATCCTATTTTATCCAAAGGGATGCCGGCAAAGGCAATTTCAAAATCCTTAAGGGAATCAATTGCCATGCCAACCCGTCCGACTTCGCCCTGGGCAAGCGGGTGGTCCGAGTCATACCCCATCTGTGTGGGAAGATCAAAAGCAACATTCAAACCATTTTGACCATTGGAAATCATTAATTTAAAGCGTTCATTAGTCTCTTCAGGAGTGCCAAACCCTGTATACTGCCTTGTGGTCCAGGCACGACTGCGATAACTTTGGGGATGGAGGCTGCGTGTAAAAGGAAATTCACCAGGTGCTCCCAGATCTTTATCATATTCAAACCCTGCTTTTTCAAGATCTTCAGGACCATAAACCGGTTTTATCTTTATGCCGGACTGGTATATCACCTCTTTTACAGCACCTTTTTCATCTTTAATATATTTTGCTACACCCATTTTGTCCCCTTTCGTATTATTCAAACAAACTATTCATACCCGAAATTATATCTTCAAAGGATGTCCCACCCGGAAACACTTCTGCTACACCCATTTTTTTAAGTTTTGGAATGTCCTGATTGGGAATAACCCCTCCCACTGTCAGATTAACATCATCAAGCCCTTTTTCTTTCATCATGGCAATGAGCTTTTCAGATATTGGTAAATGTGCTCCGGACATAATACTTAATCCGATCACATCCACTGATTCCTGGGTGGCAGTATGAATGATTTGATCAAGGGTCTGATGCAGTCCCGAATATATCACTTCCATACCTGCATCCCTTAAGGCAAGAGCCACAATCTTTGCACCCTTGTCATGACCGTCAAGACCTGGTTTTGCAATCAACACCCGAATTTTATTTTTGGTTTTCATAGGCTCTTTTCCTTTATATCTTATCCTTTATTAATCCTTTGTATAAAATCAAAATGGGATAAAAAAGTGTTGGCAAGTTTTTCTAATCCGATTTCATTTTGTGCAATTGTCTTTAATACTTTTGGTGTCCAGGACCTCTCAGGTATATGTCGCATTTCTATCATCATATTCAAGTGAAGAGCTGACACTTCAGCATCAGGTTTATCACTCTTATTGACTATAAAAATATCTCCAATTTCCAGAATGCCTGCTTTGATTGCCTGGATACCATCGCCTTCTCCCGGAACACTTACAACCCCTACTGAATGGACAAGGTCTGCAATATCAAAATCAGCCTGACCCGCACCCACAGTCTCAACAATGATGATTTCATAACCCATGGAATCCAGCACAACCAAGGTATCTTTTGCAGCCAGTGCAAGCCCTCCCTTTTGTCCCCTTGATGCCATGGATCGAATAAAAACTTTTTCATCTGTTGCATGGCGCTGCATGCGCAAACGATCTCCTAAAATAGCACCGCCGGAAAAAGGGCTTGTGGGGTCAATGGCAAGAACAGCCACTGTTTTATCAAAATTACGAAATTGAGTGATAAGACCACCAATCAAAGTTGATTTGCCGACTCCCGGTGATCCGGTAATACCTATAATAAAGGCTTTACCTGCATGGGGGTATAAAAGTTCAAGCTTTCCCAATGCAGAAGGATCATTGTCTTCAATAAGACGAATCATCCTGGCTCCTGCCTTTTGACTCCCTTTAAGTATTTCCTTAATTAATATGTCTTTAATTTCAGGCACTCTTTTTTTCCATCTCTTCTTGTTCTAACTGGCTCAGCACCACATTTCTTCCTTTAATAATATGTTGCCTGACCAGCTCTTCTACTTTTTTACCATCACGATTTTTTATGGCTTCAATCATTTGAATATGATTTTTATTACTCTCATGGGCATATTCAGTCTGTGCCAGAATAATCTGCCTGAACCGTGATATCTGCGCCCTGAGCTGGTTAATCATTTTGATCAATTTTGGACTTTTACTTAAACCATAAAGAAGATCATGAAACTGGGTATTAATTATTTGCAATTCTTCACTGCCCTTATTTAATTCAAGGCAGTGTTGAAATTCCTTTATCTTCTTTTCCAGAGGAGCCAAATCCCTGGTTTCATGATTTTCAGCTGCGAGCCTTGCTGCATAGGCTTCAAGAACACTTCTTATGCCAAAGGTCTGCTCAATGTCATCCCTGGTCAATGTAACCACTTGAAAACCGCCAGATGAAGTCTTTTCAATCCAGTCTTCTCTTTCTAATTTATGGAAGGCTTCACGCAAAGGAGTTCTGCTGATACCAAGCATTTCAGCTATTTTACTCTCAACAAGTCTTGAACCGGGTGTTATTGTCTGATCAATAATAGCTTTTTTTAAATACTCAAATACGTCCTGACCTAAATACCTTCTTTCCTTAAAACTAGTATTAAGTTTCATTAAATAATTCCTTTTTCCTTAAATTCTGCGAGTGCAGCCTCATCATATCCCAATTTATCACAATAGATTGCTTTATTATGCTCACCAAATCTCGGAGGAAATGACAGGTTCTGGTCAGATTCTTTAAGAAAAGGAGTCATATTCGGAGGTGGAGCAAGGCTCACTTTTGTACCGGTTTCAGGATCTTTTGAAAAAAGCATTTGCTTTGAAACCAAAGGATCTTCAACCACCTCATTGATATTTTTTATCTTTGAAATCGGCACGGTAATGGAAGTAAACAATTCAATGAGTTCTTCTGAACTATGCTGCTGAGTGATTTCATTTATAGCTTTGTTCAAATTTATAACATCTTTGATCCTGCCCTGGTTATTCTTATACTCCTGTTTTGCAAGGGGCTTGAATATATCTTGGGAAACCATATTATTCCATTGTTTATCATTGCCCACAGCAAGGTATACAAAACCATTACTGGTTTTATAGACAGATACCGGGCTGAAAAATTCATGGGTATTGCCCCGTCTGGAAATATTCGCTCCAAAGCTGGTTGAAAGAGTGATGGGTACGGTAAGCCATGATACAGTGGATTCAAACATGGAAAGATCAATTTTTGTACCCTCTCCTGTTGCAGCACGCTGGAAAAGGGCTTTCATTAAAAGACCATACCCGTGTTCACTGGTTCCCATGTCTGGCAAAGGAATACCCAGAACCTGGGGGTCTGCATCTGCTTCACCGGTAAGCTCCATCAAACCGGATCTTGCCTGTAAAATAGGGTCGTAAGCTCCTTCATTGGAATCAGGACCAAATCCTGTCAATCCCAGCCAGATAATATCAGGTTTCACCTGCTTGATTATTTCATAGGACATACCAAGTTTGTCATAATTTTTTGGTAATTGATTGGTAATAAATATGTCAACGTCAAGTTCCTTGATCAATTTTTTGAATATTTCCTGACCCTTAGGATCAGCCATATTTAGAGAAAGAGCCTTTTTCCCGGAATTTATGCAAAGATAATACGAGTTCATTCTTTTTTCATCCAATACATTTTCGCCGATAAATCTGTTTGGATCGCCATAAACAGGATGTTCAAGCCTGATAACTTCCATTCCATCCTGGGCAAGTCTGTATGTAAGATATGGGGCAACAGTTGCCTGTTCAAGTGATAACACAGTCAAATTCTTAAAAAGTTCCATAAACTTCTCCTAAAAATCAATATGATTTACCTTATCCATAAAAGGTATACTGTATACAATTATTTAATGTCAAGATCTTTTATGCCAATAATTTATCAACAATTAGCAAATCCTGATCTTGGGCTTTACCTTCCTATGATTGTCCTGCCTATAATCATTTTTTCAATTTCCTTTGCACCTTCATAGATTTCAAGAACTTTGGCAGCCCTGTAAAAACGCTCGATATCATAGTCATCAAAATAGCCATATCCGCCATGGAGCTGAAGAGCCTCATCAACCACTTCAACAGCAATACGTGAGGCATATAATTTTGCCATGGCAGTGACATTAGTATCAGCCTTTCCGTTATCAAGCAGCCAGGCAGCCTTGTACATAACATTTCTGGCAAGTTCTATTTTTACTGCCATATCAGCTATCTTAAATTGTACACCCTGAAAACTTCCAATGGGCTTTCCAAATTGTTTTCGGTCTTTAATATGCTTAACAGCCATATCCAGGGCTCCCTGGGCAAGTCCCACCCCATGGGCGCTGACATAAGCACGACTTCTATCAAAAAATGCCATGAGCTGATGAAATCCATTGCCTTGCTTCCCTAAAAGATTTTCTTCAGGGATATGTAGATTATTAAAATAGATAGCAGCTGTATCTGAACAACGCAGCCCCATTTTGCCATGCATTGGCTCGGCTTTATATCCTTGCCTATCTGTCTCCACAATAAAAATGCTATGACGTTTGGATCTTGGTGCATCAGGGTCAGTTACGGCAAAAACCAACATAAAAGTTCCCCTGGTTCCGTTTCCAATCATGACTTTAGAGCCGTTCAGAACCCATTCATTGCCATGTTTTACAGCTTCTGTGCTTGCAGACAAAGTATCAGAACCTGCATCAGGCTCTGTTATGGCAAAACCCATGACTGCATCCCCTGTAAAAACAGGCTCAAGGTATTTTTTCCCTTGCTCATCAGTACCAAAAAGGAGAAACTCTTCCGCACCAAATGTCAAAGAACAAAGCTGCTGACTAATACCCGGGTCTACTTTCCAGAACTCTTCCATGACCATTGCCTGCTCAAGAAAACCAAGCCCTGGACCTCCAAATTTTTCAGGAATAAAAAGACCTATAAGGTCAAGTTCTCTTGCTTTTTTTACTATTTTTTCAGGATAAGTTTCATTTAAATCAAGCTCTCTACCAACAGGAGCCATTTCTCCCAAAGCAAATTCCCTTGCAGCTTTTTGAATAAATTTTTGTTCCTTTGTTAGTAAAAAATCCATTTATCTCTCCCTATTTTAAATTTGCAATGCCTCATTACATTGGAATATTTCCATGTCGCCTAAAAGGTTCAGGGCGTTTTTTATTTTTCAGCATTCTAAGACCCTTTATTATCTGCATCCGGGTTTCTGAAGGTTCTATAATCCGATCCACCAGCATATTGGAAGCTGCATGAAACGGATTTGAATATTTATAATCATATTCCTTTATTTTCTGCTCCCTGAAACTTTCCGGGTCATCTGATGCCATAATATCTTTGCGATAAATAATATTAATAGCTGCTGTTGTATCCAATACAACCAATTGGGCAATCGGCCATGCCAGCATCAAATCAACGCCCATTCCAGCAGAGCACATTGCCATTACAGCTCCTCCATATTCTTTTCTCAATGCCAGGGTGATCTTAGGCACACTTGCTTCTGCGTATGCATATAACATTTTTGCACCATGTCTTATGATACCGGCATGTTCCTGGGAGACTCCAGGGAAATACCCGGGCACATCCACTAAATTCACCAGAGGAATATTAAAACAATCACAAAACCTTATGAAACGTGCTGCCTTGTCCGAGGAATGGTAATCCAGACAACCTGCCATAAAAGAGGGTTGGTTTCCAACAATCCCAACAGTATTTCCGTCAAGGCGAGCAAGACCTGTAATAATATTAGGGGCAAATTCAGGCAATATTTCCAGAAATTCATTATTATCAACAATTTGTCCTATTACCTGGTGCATATCATAGCCTTGTTTAAAATCTGCCGGCACAATATCAGTTAATATATCGTTTTTACGTTCCGGATCATCAGTACATGAGTATGAAGGAGGAGCCTCATCATGATTGGAAGGCAAAAAACCTAATATATAACGAATCAATTTAATGCTTTCCTGATCATTTTTTGCCACAAAATGAGCCTGACCCGTGGTGCGACTGTGAACATCAGAACCGCCAAGTTCCTCTAAAGTCACAGTTTCACCTGTGACATCCTGAATAATTTTCGGTCCTGTGATCACCATCTGACTCTGCTTTTCAACCATGATTATAAAATCTGTCAATGCCGGTGAATACACTGATACTCCGGCACAGGGTCCCATGATACAGGATATTTGAGGGATCACTCCTGATGCTGCAGTATTTCTCAAAAACATGCCTGCCACACCCTTGGATGCAAAAAAACCTTCATGAAGCCGCCCCCCGCCAGAATCATTCAGACCGATTAAAGGTGCTTTTACTTTTAATGCTTCATCCATAATTCTGCATATCTTTTGACCATGGATAGTGCCGACCGACCCCCCGAGGACTGTTGCATCCTGGGCATAGGCAAATACAGTACGCCCGTCAATGCTGCCAAAGCCTGTTACCACACCATCTCCCGGAACTTTTCTTTTTTCCATACCAAAATCAACGCATTGGCTTTGGGCAAGATCATTGAGCTCCACAAAACTGCCTTTATCAAACAATAGGTCAAGCCGTTCCCTTGCAGTAAGTTTTCCTTTTGAACGATGGCGATCCATTGCTTTTTCACCGCCACCCATGATTGCTCCGTGTTGAAGAGTCCTTAATCTTTCGAGTTCTTCCTGGTGTGTTTTTGCAGCCATGATATAAATCCTGATTTAAGGTTAAAAGCGCTTTAATAAAGCCATGGACCAATAAAACCTGTCTTAGGTTGCCATGACGACAACAAATAATTGTATACTGTATACACTTAATATATGTCAAGCAATATTTCTCAGTTAAAAAGAAAGATTGGTTTTAACTGCAGCAATTCTCGGTCAAAAATTATTTTTAAAATTAACAAGTGTAATATAGTCAAAATATTTACATACAATTTTGCCTTTTTGGTTATTATAGAAAAATGAATGGAAGAAGTGAGGCTTGGATATGCT
>Ga0256845_1000424_pt1 | contig 40117 bp, 38 predicted proteins | sample RiftiametaG_FD_189101 | JGI IMG/M metagenome (GOLD analysis project Ga0256845, IMG submission 189101) | Tube worm associated microbial communities from hydrothermal vent at the East Pacific Rise, Pacific Ocean - Riftia | ecosystem: Host-associated > Annelida > Integument > Unclassified ...
TCAATAAACTTTTTAAATAAAGGAAGTGATTCAGGGAATTGAGTGATTATCTCATCGCGTTCTTTGTTATTAAATATTAAAAAGCCACCATCATTAGCCATACTTCCACAATTCATTTCTGGCAAACTTGAAATTGAATAGTTTCTTTTAGAAACATAAATGTTTTTGTAATTAATTAAATAAGCATTAATATTTTTTACTTCTTTTTTGTAATTTTCATTATATAAAAATTTAGTATTCTTAGAAAAATTTCTAAGGCATACAATTATAACGACTACAGCAGCACTGCCTTTCGCATTATTTGTCCACTTGAAAGATTGATAAGCAAAATCTATTTCAATAGAATTTGATAGAATATTTTGCCATAATAATGCAACTTGCTCCCCTTGACAAATAGAATTTGTTGAAACAAAAGCTGCTTTTGAGTTATTCCCTTCAATATAATATTTAGCCTTATAAAACCAACAAGATATATAATCAATGCTATTGAAACCGTTTTTATTGTAAAAGACAAATTTCATATCCTCTTTTTGTTCAATAGTCTGTTTTCTTGCTCCCAAATAAGGTGGATTACCAATGACATAAACCTCATCATCTTTACAAATAGGACAAACATCTTTCCAGTTCATTCTTGTGGCATTGCCCTGTAATATATTTCCCGACTTTTTTAATGGAATAATAGATTTATGTTTTGTGTATCCCTCTAATTCCTGTTCAAAATATTGATTCATTTGATGCTCTGCCAACCATAAGGAAAGGATCGCAATTTCGTGGGCAAAATCATCTATCTCTATACCGTAAAATTGGCGTAAAGATATAATACTGCTAACAAACAGAAAATTCCCTTCTAACTCAATTATCTCTTTAAGGATTTTTATCTCTAAATCCCGTATCTCTTTGTAGGTAATAATCAAAAAGTTTCCACTACCACAGGCAGGGTCAAAAAACTTAATCTCAGATATTCTATTGTTTAGTTTCCTAAGTTTCTTAACATTGCCTTTTGCTTTTTCAAACTCCTCATACAACGCATCTAAGAAAAGGGGTTTAATTAATTTAAGAATGTTTTGTACAGAAGTATAGTGCATCCCTAAGTCACTACGGTATTCATCAACAACTACCGCTTGTATCATCGAACCGAAAATATCTGGATTTATATTTTTCCAGTCTAAATCTCCAAGTTCAATTAATACCTTGCGGGCTTTATATGAAAAATGCGGTGTTTCAATATTATTCTTAAAGAGATCACCATTAACATATGGAAACTTTGTCAGATAAACAGGGAAACCATCTCTTGTTTTAGTATTTAATCTTTCAAACAGATGATTTAAAAATTCGTGTGTATCTCCTCCGCTACTATCCGTATACTGTACCAAAGTATTTGTAAAAAGACTCTCTTCTTCAAAAATTCCAGTATCTTCGGCAAAATAGCAAAACAGCAAACGAGACAAGAATATATTCAGATTATGAATTTGCCCCTTTGATTTATAAATTTTGGGATTTTCTTCTTTTAAAAGATCATAAAGTGCTGCCATTTTATAGGAGGCATTTCTATCAGCTTCGTTATCATTGCTGGCATTATAAACTTCCCTTCCTGCAAGTGGTAAAAAAAAATTAAAATAATTTGGCAGCTCTTCTATTTTAATATCTAAGTTTTTGTCTAATTTAAGATCTTGTGCAACAAGATGTTTGTAATCTGTAACTATGGAAAATCGTGGGTTATGTTTTAAAATTTGTTCATCTTTTGAAATATCATCAACGGTAGCTAAAAGGCGGTCGGAATTTTCTATCTTAAAAAATATCTTTTTTTTGTACAGAATTTCATTTTCATTTTTAGATAAATTAAAATCACCTTTTTTCAGGCGGGTAATAGATGTTTTAGAAATACCATAAGCCCTCAACAGATCATAAATGAATTCTTCTTTTGAGAAATTAGTAATAATATTTTGTACATTCTGTTCAATTTCTTTTACGTTCATTTATCGGTTATTCCTCTGTTCCAGCTTGCCTACCACGATTATATAAATCCCATTGTGTTTGGTCCTGCTAAATTGGAGGTATAAACACAATTGTATATTTCAAGTCAAAAATATACCACCGTATTAATGTTAATTGTGTAAGCGCTCAACAAACCCCATCTGCAAAATTAATAATATTTATGCCATAGTAAGTCAACTTTAATTTAAAAAATAAGGTGGACTTGTCCCATGGCACAAAAGATACAAACACAAACGAGATTCTGGCAAGGACATAATGGCAAATCAAAATCTATGGCAGAAAAGATTTCACTTGATCAAATTATTAATAAATATTTTTACATCAGCAATATCATTCGCTATACTATTACGTGACATTGAAAGCATCATCAAAACAATATTTTTCATAAATTATGCCTTTTTATAATTTGGACTCATCATATATTTTTTTGCAATATCGGTGTTCCAAGATGGTCATTTTGGTAGAACTATTTTATTTTCTAAAGCGTGCTCAATTGAGGTTCTCCCTTTACCGTCTTTGATTGACAAATCTGCATTGTTTTGTATGAGGAACTTAATCATTTCCATATTGTGACCACAAATTGCAATGTGTAACGGAGTATAATCTTGACGATACCCTATCGAGTTTATATCTGCTCCAGAATTCAAAAGCAGCTTAGCAATTTCAATATTATTATTATATACTGCTATATGAAGAGGAGTCACTCCAAAATCTTTTACCTCATTAACATCAGCCCCTCTATTAATTAAAAGCTTTATAATGTCAAGATTTGCTACCTGAACTGCTGTATGGAGAGGAGTATCTCCCCAAAATTTATCAGCATTAATCCAATCAGGGTGTTTATCAAGCAATTGGCTGACTGCTTCTATATTATTTTCAGAAATCGCTCTGAATAAAGGAATATGAATTAACAAAGAAATTGAAACAGAGCCAATAAAAACAATCCAACATATTAATAATATTTTATAAATATTTTTTTTCCAGACTACACCTTTAGGAAGCTTGATAGCCTGTAGCAAAAGAACAGAAGACAAGAATAAAATCTCAAGAATATATATTTTTATTATATTCATTCTAAGGCATAAGTATTATTAATTTTTCACAAAGGTATTCAGGGATTGAATATTTCCCAATCCGTTAAGCCTGTTCCAACACCATGAGCTATTGTTGCAGTCCTCTTTGCCCCGGATGAGTTTTTTTATAGTACAGAAATAAATTTATAGCAACATTAGAAAATGCATTATTACCATATGTATTAGGAGTAAAACTAATTGCTGACTAAGTTATCAAAGATTAAACCCTGTAAAAAGACCTGTTTGCATTTTTTATATCAAAGGGTTTATTGAAAAATTTCATATAAAATCTGTTTGCTTCATCTTCCATTTTAAAGCTGAATAATTCAGGATGAAGAATATTTGCAATGTGCATAAGACCAAGTATCCATCTTGGGCTTCCAAAATCCCAAAGGGGGAAATGGTCATAAATACGGTTATTTTTAACTGCATTTACCATAAGATCATATTTTATGCAATATTCATAAAAATCGCTTGCCGGACATGATAAAAATCCTGAGATAAAGATAATATCAGGGTTTAATTTTATTAATTCTTCCCTTGAAATTGTAATTCCGGGTTTTCCCTTTTTAGTCAATTGTTTATTCAGACAAATGCCTCCTGCAGCCTCCACAAGATTGGTCTCAAATCTTTCAGCATTAAGGGCAAACAAAGGATAACCCATTGCATAATAGACACTTGGACGTTCAGTGTTTTCAGCTAAGGCTTTAATTAAATCCAGGCGTGCATTAATATAATTTTTAAGCAGGTTTCCCTTTTTTATACAATCGGTTTTTCCTGCAAGGTTATCTATAATTTTTCCATAGGCTTCCGGCAATTGGACAACATCGTGGAATTCCTTTAAATAATTGGTTTTAATAAGATCAAACCATAGTTCTGATACTTTTTCAGGATCATTGGCACCAATGCAGACCATTATTGAATGAAGCATTTCAAAAGCCCTGGTGGTGCGGTATCCTCCGAAAAATCCATGCTCGTCATAGCGGTTTAATGATAAATTCCCTTTAATATTTATCTTTGTTCCGCATTTGCAAATACCATCGGGCATAAAATCAATGATTCTTGCGCCCATGGGTCCAAAAAACTCCCTTGTTATGACGATACTGCCGCAATCAGGACATATGGTATTAAGAAGTTCAGTGCCTGGAGAATTAAACAAATAAACATGGGTCAATTGATTTTTCAAATCCATGCAAAGGGCTTCTGATTCTTTTATTGTTGGTTCATTTGCAATATCAGCTTCTCCAAAAGGTACAAAACGCATAACCTGAAAAGGTATATCCTTTGACAATGAAGCTATAAAATCAGCAATATTATTAATTTCATGTTCAAAACCTTTCATATGAATGGCTGCAACCTCAACATGGATTCCTGCTTTAAAAAGCAGTTCAAGATTTCTAAATACCGGTTTCGAAGACGGCACTCCACATGATATATAGGGTTTATCTGAAAAACCCTTGATTCCTATATTAACAAAATCAATATGGGGGATAAGCATGTTAAGTGCTTTTACAGTTAAATAACCATTGGTTGAAAACCCTGTTAAAAGATCATTTTCCCTTGCAAGTTTCACAAGGTTCCTAAAGGTAAAAAAAGAAACCGAAGGGTCGTTAATGCAGAAAACAATACCTCTGCACCCCTGGTTAAGAGCTTTTTCAATGACTTTTTCAGGTGGGACATTTTTTAATGCTGCAGATATGGTTTCCGTGCCTTTGGCAAGGATTTCTGATATACAGCCATTACAGGAAAAATTGCATCCAATGGATGAAACCTGAAGAAACTTATGATTGGGATAAAAATGCAGCGTGGGCACAGTTTCAATGGAAACAGGAAATAAAGTTGAATAATTATTGGCAAATCGTTCCTCAATCTTCCCATGATTATTAATATACATTTTGCAGGCACCAGGGGCACCTTTTTCTATATTACAGGCTATTTCACAAATTTCACATTTCATAAGTATTATTCCTTGGTTATATGGATCCAGAACCCTTCATCTCCATGGGTGATATCGTATTTTTGAATATTTGACTTATCCAGAGCATTTTTAATACGCTGTATATTTTCCGGGGTTAATTTACCCTTGCCTTTTTTGGAAAAACTTTTATTTTCCTTTGCCATTTCTTTAAATATGGCTTTTTTTAATTCATCATTTCCAAATCCGCCGCCAATATAGGTTTTGCCCCCGGGTTTTAATACCCTTAATATTTCATTAAAGGCTTTGATCAGGTCTTCCCAGAAAAATATTGAGCCCCGGCTTATTATCAAATCGGCAAAATTATCTTTAAAAGGTATTTTTTCAGCACTTCCCATCATTGGAATGACTCTTATGTCAAAACCCTGGTCATTAATATTGTTTTGTGCAATTTTAAAGCTATGCTTTGAAGCATCCAGCGCATAAATCTTTAAATCGCTTATGCGGGCAAGGGAAATGGAAAGCGCAGCAGGCCCGCTTCCAAGATCAATACAATTGCCTTTTGTAATATTAAATTTTTTCTTTATCTGACCTGCAATCAAAGGGTAAATAGGTGCAAACACGGTTTTGGAAATTTTATCCATGCTTTTTGCTGCTTTTAAATCCTTTTCATCATCTTTATACGGGTTATCATAGTTCATTATTTTTTCCTTAACTCTATATTTTATGCAAATTCTTCTGCTTTATTACAAATACATTTTTCTTTTAAACAAGGCATGCAAAAATTAATAATTTCTCCATTAATTTTGTCCTTTGCCGATAAAATTCTCACACCAATATCATAGGTTTTTTCAAGATTTGTTTCAGTCATAATTTCTTGAGTCGTTCCTATTCCCAGGATTGTGCCCTTACTCATCAATGCAACCCTGTCAGCACAGATCAATGCATGATTGGGAAAATGGGAAGTCATGATAATTGTTATTCCCTGGTTCGTGAGCTTTTTAATCATTTCAAGCACCAATGCCTGATTTTTAAAATCAAGAAAAGAGCTAGGCTCATCCAGCAATATGATCTCAGGCTCCTGGGTCAATGTTCTGGCAATCAAAACCAGCTGCCTTTGTCCGCCACTGATTTCAGTATATCTTTTATTCTTTAACTCTCTTATGCCCATGGTCCCAAGACTCTTTAATGCGATTTTCCTGTCCCTTGCCGAGGGAGAGCCAAACATGCCAAGATGGGGACCTCTTCCCATGAGCACAACATCTAAAACAGAATATGGGAAAGCAGTTGTATGTTCCTGAAAAACCACACCAATGGTTTTTGCAATACTTGATATCTGCATTTTTTCTATTGGTTTACCATTTATCAGCACTTTTCCCTTTTGCAGGCGCTGATCCCCATGTATGCAATTTAGCAAAGTTGTTTTACCGCAGCCATTAGCCCCTAAAAGGCATAATAATTCACCTTTTACAACACTTACATTTATTTTCTGCCAGATCAAGTGTTCTCCATAGGCAAAGGATGCATCAATTATTTCAATCACTTTTTTTTTCAAAAGCATCCTCCTTTGGAACGCCTCAGCAAATAAGCAAAAAACGGTGCTCCGATAATTGCTGTTAAAATACCTAAAGGGATTTCCGAAGCAGTCAAAGCCCTTGCAAAATCATCAATAATGAGTAAATAACATGCCCCGACAACAATTGTTACAGGTAAAAGAACCTTATGATCCGGTCCCACCCACATCCTGCATATATGGGGTATAACAAGACCGACCCAGCCTATAATACCGCAGACAGAAACACTGGCAGCTGAAATCATGGTTGTACATATAATTATTATTATTTTTAATAATTCCACCCTTGTGCCCATGGCACGGGCTTCCCTGTCTCCCATGGACATTAAATTAATCTGCCATCTTATAAATAATAACCCCATAATTCCGACAACAATAGGCAATGCAGTAATAGCAACATCATTAAGTCTGACTCCACCAAGGCTTCCCATGATCCAGAAAACAATGGTTGGCAGCTTTTCTTCAGGATCAGCTACAAATTTTATTAAGGATATAAGAGCCATGAAAAAAGAAGATACCACCACGCCTGAAAGAACCAGCATAAGTAAAGGAGTTGTTTTATATACCCTGCTTATACAATATGTTACCACCACTGCAAGGCTTCCAAACAAAAATGAAGAAGCCTGGATAATTATTGTGCTGCTGTTAATTAAAATTGCAAGGGCAGCTCCAAATCCTGCACCAGAAGAAACACCTAAAAGATAGGGACTTACCAGGGGGTTATTAAACATACCCTGGAATGAGGCTCCGCTTATGGAAAGCCCTGCTCCCACCATCATTGCCATCATTGCCCTGGGCAGGCGAATGCGGATCACTACTATTTCAACGGCATTTGTCCATGTTTTTTCCACGGGCAAAAAGAAAAAAAACTTTGAATACAATACCTTTAGCAAAGTTAAAGGATCAATAAACAAACGCCCGACAAATAAAGATATAAAAAATATCAATAAAGGCATTATTATTAAAATAATTATTTTCTGCCGGGTCATATTTATCCTTTAACTTTTTTTCTTATTTCCATAATGAAAATCCCAGCCTTTTAAAGCATGTTCTGCATCTTTGGTGGACAGATTATATCTGTAAAACTCCTTAAAATATCTTTTCATTTCCTTTACCATATTAATATCAGTAAATTTTTCAGGAACTATGTGTTTTGCAAGCCACAAAAAATAAAGAGGACGGCTGCTGCCCTTATCAAGGAAAAACACACCGGATGGAATCCTATAAATCCTTTTTTGTTTCACAGCATTTAAAACAGACCAGTCTGAATTTTTATAAATATCTTTAATAACCTTACCGGGATTTCTACCGTGGTTATCAATAATTATAATATCAGGATTCCATTTGATTATCTGCTCAAGGTTCACTTCAGGAAATTTTGCACCCCTGATATCTTTTGTTACACATATGCCTCCGCAAAGCCTGATTGCAAAGGTCTGGGTATTACCTGCCCAGGTAGCAAGGGGATTTGTTCCCCAGCTGTTACCAAGGTATACTTTAGGACGGCTGTTTTCTGGAATGCCTTTTGTTCTGGTTCTGATGCGTTTTATTATTTCATCGTAATATTTACACCATTTTTCAGCCTGAGGAACTGCTTTGCCGCCTATAACCTCTGCAAGGGACAAGATTGCCTCTTTTTCCTTTTTAACACCCTGATCAAAAGTTCTTGCTTTTTTATTTGCCTGATAAACATAAACAGGGATTAAAGCTTCTTCAAATTTTTTAATTGCATTGGGAACATTATAATAAATAACAATATCAGGGTTGATTTTGATAAATTCTTCAATATTAATCCTTGCCTTGGGATTAATATTTGCAATTTTGCTCGGATAATTGATCAGATCAGGATTGGTAAGATTTGCAAGGGGATATGAAAACCTGTGATCTTTTCTGACCTGACATATCTGATCTTTTCCGCCCAGCATAAATACCATTTCATAACTTGGACCGGGCATACAGGCTATTTTATTGACCTTGTAAGGAATCTTAACTTTTCTGCCGCAATTGTCAATAATCACCTTTGTTTTCCCGCCTTTTGCCATGGCAGGCAAAGATGCAGAAAAAAAACAAAAACATAGAACCATTAAAACCATTGGAATAATACAATAAATTATTCTTTTCATTTGTTATCCTTTTTATTAATGTTTGGTATATGGGTTAAATCCCTGCCCTGGTAAACCATGCTGTGCCGTATGAATCGGTGTGAATTTTTAAAAGATAAAAAACTATATAAGCCAAGGGTTAAAATCATCAGGGCATAAATTGTAAAAAAGAAAAAAGTCAGGCTGTTGCGGCTAATGGTTAATTTTGCCCCAAGCTTATTGTCTTTTAATATAAACTCAATCAAAGTCACCCTTAAATCATTATATTTTAGGGGAGATAACATCATAAGCTTTTTTGTTTTCACAAAATTAGAATCTTTAAAAAGAGAAATTTCTACAAAATTATGATTTTTATTTATATTTTTTTTTGTCATCAAAATCCGCTGGTCTTTTTTACCGGCTTTTAAAATATTAATATCATCCTGAAATACTATTTTTGAAACCTGAATTTTATATATATTGTTAAAAACAATACTCCTGCCGGGATAAATAATAACATTGGATTTTTTTGATCCGATAACAAGGCTTAATCCGTGGCAGAATAAAACAATGATAAACATGCAGTGGAGAATCAAAAAAAGCCATTTTTTTAAGGTTTTTGATTTAACAGCCATCCGTACCTGTTTTGCAAAAGTGCAGAAAACAGCATTAATAAAAAGCATGGCAGCACTGATACATAAAAGAATAAACCAGACCAGTAAAATCGGCGAATCAACCGGGGCTGAGTGCAGCCACTCAAAAATATGAATCTCATTCATCATATTAAACCCGGGTTTGTAAAATCTATGCAATCCAACCCCTGCTCCCATCAAAAAGATCATGAGAATAAGATTATAAAATGCAAATTTAACAGAGCTTAATTTTTGAATCATAAATCACCCCTTATTAATGGAAAAAAATCATCCACAGGATAAAGCATCCAGGTAAAGATCCCAATATTGTTGTCAGAAACCTGTTTTCTCCCAATTTCCCGGGCAGATGGCACAGGAGCATGACCAGCAGAAACACCATGGAAGATTTAAAAAATCCATTGCTCCATCTCCAGGACTCTCCAAACCAGTTTAAACACCATAAAGATCCTGCAAATTCACTTGTAAGATAAATACATGTTCCAGCAAGAAGCAGAAATCCGGCTGGTTTTAATAATAAATCATTTTGAATTCTGCCCCGGGTTCTGCCTTGAAAAAAATATGCCCAATAAAAAATCATGGCACAGGTGAAAATCCCTGCTGATAAAAGTCTGAAATTAAAAAAAACAATAACCCAGAAATTATCATACATAAAATAATCATCATTAAGACTTATGGATTGCCCAGACTGAAGTGTTAAAATAAGTAAAATAATTATTAAACTGACCATGGAAAACTTTGTTTTAACAAGGATTTGATAATATTGGTAATGGTATGTCATGGACAATAAACCAATTATAAAAACAATATAAAAACTTGCTTCAAAGGGTCCGAATAAAGGCGGTCTTTTTGCAATAATAAAAATATATATAATTCCTGCACTACTTGCCAGAATCCCGGATATGTTAAAACAATCAGCAATTTTTCTCTTGTTTAAAATCATAAAAAAAAGCCCTGATAAAAATAAAAAAAACATGAGTATAAAAAGCCAAAGGGGCAGCCTGTGCATTATTTTATAAATCTCCTGTTATATAGTCCGGAAGGAAAAATTTTTTTGTTTTAGTGATTAAAATTGCATTTGTGTCTGTATCATATAATTTTGAAATATTTTCCCGGGTCATTATTGATTCGGCTCTTCCCATGGTCATTATCTCACCGTTTTTTATCATAATGACATCATCGGCAAAGATTGCTGCCATATTGGGGTCGTGCATGGAAGCGATAATGGTCAGACCCTTGGATCTGCAAAGTTTTTTAATACAGGACAATAAATGATATTGATTATTAAAATCAAGGTGATTGGTTGGTTCATCCAAAAGCATGATTTTTGTTGCCTGAGCAAGTGCCCTTGCAAGAAGAACAATCTGGCGTTCTCCACCGGATATCCTGTTAAAATTTTTCTTACCAAGGTTTTCGGCATTTAAATCTTTTAAAGCGTTATTTGCAATAATATAATCGGTTCTGTCAGGGCTTGCACCGATTTTTAAAAAAGGGGCTCTGCCCATGACAATGACATCAATGACCTTATAGGGGAAAATATCCAGGTGTTCCTGGGGCACAAGGGAAACCTGTTTTGCAATATCATTTCTTGAAAATAATGAGATATCTTTACCATCAATTAAAATTCTGCCTGAACAAGGAGTTGATATCTTATTTAAACAATGGATCAAACTTGTTTTACCGGAACCGTTTCTTCCCAATAATGCACAAAAAGATCCTGATTCAGCCTTAAAGGAAATATTATTAAGTATATTATTCTTATTATATTTAAAATAAAGGGATTTACACTCAAGCATTAAATCCATCCTGTCCCCCTGTTTTTAAACATGAGATATCCGAATATGGGCGCTCCTGTGAGTGCTGTGATAATTCCCACAGGGATCTCCGCAGAAGAGACTGTTCTTGCAAGGGAATCTGCCAATAAAAGGAATAATCCTCCCATGAGAGCAGTCACAGGAATCATTCTTTCATGTTTCGGACCCACAAGGGTTCTTGCCATATGGGGTATTATAAGTCCGATCCATGATATCTGACCGCAGGTTGAAACCGATGCTGCCACCATAAATGAGCTTGCTGTTATAAGAATAACTCTGAAAAAAGAAGGATTTATACCCAAAGATTTTGCCTGTATATCGCCCAGGGAAAGAATATTTAATTTAAACCTTAAAATAATAAATAAAAATATTCCAATTGTAAAAAAGAATCCCATGACCAGTACATTTTCCCATGTTACACGGCTCAGGCTTCCCATGACCCAGAAAATAATACTTGGCAATGCTTCATAGGGATCTGAAAAATATTTAATAACCATGAGCAGGGCATTAAAAAAAGAAAGCACTACCATTCCTGCCAGAACCAGGACAATAACAGGTTTTATGGAAATTGCCCGGGCAAGACCCACGCTCATTGTCACAGCCAGAATCCCGAACATAAAAGACATTAAATTAACAAGGGCAAAGGATTGAAAAGGCAGAACAAGCCCCAGGGCAGCTCCGAATGTGCACCCTGCTGATACGCCAAGGATATTGGGCGAAACCAAGGGATTTCTGAAAAGTGCCTGGTAAACTGCACCTGATACAGCAAGGCTTGAGCCTACCAATACAGCCATTATGCACCTTGGCAGGCGAACCCAGACAAATACCAGTTCCTTGGAAAAAAGTTCTCCTTTGGAATCCATATTATTGCAGAAATTCAAACACATTTTAAATATGTCAGAAAAACCGATATCTACCCTGCCTGATACCGAGGCTGTGATAAATGCAAGCACCAGACCCGGGATCAGCAGATAAATAAGTCTTTTGGATGTAAAAAATATTTTCAAATTTTTCAATACACCATATCATCAATTTTACCGCCCATACGGGTCAAAGTCCTGCCAAACAATTGAAAATGAAATTCATCTGCAATCTTTTCAAAATCAATATCTGAAAACCTTTCAGGATAAACCTTACACCCAAGCCAGAGGCTTGCAAGCACAGACATGGGAGAAGGAAAATCCCAGGGAGCAAGGGAACAAGGACACCTGAACATTTGTTTTTCCAATACAGCTGTGATTTTTTTAAGCGCTTTATTATCAAATCTTTTTACCTCACTTTTTTTCATGTGCTGGGAAAAAACCATGATATCAGGATTCCATTTAATCAATTGTTCCGGAGAAATATCCTGAAAATACCCGTTTAAATCATGGGATACATTCTTAATTCCTGCCTTATTAAAAATTTCATCCTGGAGCATATCCCTGGTTGTAGTGCAAAAAAGCCCCCGGGACGATGCAAAATATCCGGTCTTTTTTTCTAACAAGGATAAAGACCCAAGGCGTTTTTCCAATAAAGATGTGATTTTATCCATATTCCTTATAACGGATTCTGCCCTGGCAGGTTCTGATACTGCCCTGGCAATAAGATTGATGGATTGTATGATGGTGTCAAAGGTTTCCGGGAAAATAATAATTGAAGGGATACCCATGGTCTCAAGCCTTGATGCAAGGGAGAGCCCGTCTTTTTGCGAATAAAGAATAATAAGGTCAGGTTTTAAGGCAACCAGGGTCTCAAAATTTATTCCCATGTGTTTTGACCCTACTCCTTTAACCTTGATAATATCCGGGAAAACTGCCAGGGATAATTTGTCACGCTTTGATGAAGTATCAACACCAACAAGCTTGTTTTGCAGTCCAAGGCAAAGCATGCACAGGGTTGAAGGCTTAAATGTGGTTACAATCCTTTTAACCTTACCCTTAATTACAACGGACCTGCCTGCCATGTCAGTAATTGACAATTCATTTATTTTCTTTGCCCATACAATACCCGGCATCAGAAAACATATTAATAAGAATATAAATAAGATAGAAAAAATAAATCGTTTTTGTATTTTAGTATATTTCATATTTAGCCTTTTTATTCTTTAAATTTTTTTAAACAAGTTCAAATACAATATTAATGGTCAAAGTCACCGGGGTTTTAATTATAAAATCCGGGGGCTTAGGAAAAGGAGATGCTTTTTTAACTGCCTCAACTGCTGCATTGTCCAGGGTTTTTTTCCTTGAACTTCTGATGATCTTTAAATTTGATATGGTGCCGTCCTTTGCCAGAACAAATTTTAATTTAACCCTTCCCTCAATATGCCTGAGTTTTGCAAATTCAGGATATTTTTTAAAGGTCTGCACCCTTAAATTAAGCATTTCAAAATATTCTTTTGCACTTATGAATCGGGGTTCCGGGTTTTCCCTTTTAAAAGCCGGCACAGTGCAGGGAGCAATATCAATATTGTCAGGAAGATCAGGGGGGTCAGAAAAATCAGGAATATCAATTTGTTCATAAATATTATTTTTAAGAGCAGGGCTTTTTATTAATCTGTTATCAGGAGTCCTGAATGATTTTTTGTGCAGCCTTGGTTTGGGAATGGTGCGAAAATTCGGTTTGGATTGCTGGCGCATGGATAGTTCAATATATGAGACTTCATGGGTGCTGTATATTTTTGTTACACGTAAAAAAATAATAATATGAATTCCGATTGATACAATAATAAAAGCGTGCAATAAATAATTAGGTCTTTTTTTTTCCATTGCCATGAATCTTTAATCAAAGCCCTTTTTCCGTGGCAAGGCACAGCCGGGATGCACCTGCTGCCTTGGCAATATCCATGACCCTGACAGCTTTATTTAGAATCACTGTTTTATCAGCTTTTATTATAACAAGCCTGTCTTTGTCTTTGCCTATCAGATTTTTGATTTTAGTATAAAGATCATTAGTCAGAATCTTTTTACCATTGATATAAGATCGACCGTTTTTATCAACAACAACCGTGATCTCCTGTTTAACCTGGGGTGCTGCAGCATGTGCATTGGGAAGCTTGATCTTTATCCCTTCTTCCACAATAAAATTAGTGGTCAGCATAAAATATATTAATAAAAGAAAAACTATATCAATTAATGAAGTTAAAGGAGATTGCATCTGATAAGTATTTTTCCTTGATTTAAATGCCAGCATATCAAACCTTTTTCTTTGCAATGGATTTTAAAAATAAAACAGACCCGTTCTGAAGTCTTGCCTCATATTTATCAACTTTAGCAACAAGATAGCTATGGGCTGCCATGGTCGGTAATGCCACAGCAAGTCCCAGTGCTGTTGTCAGCATTGCTTCCCAGATTCCGCCTGCCAGAACAGCAGCATTTACTTTTCCTCCCATCTGCTGAATAACCATAAAAGCTTTTATCATGCCCATAATTGTCCCGAGAAGACCCAGCAAAGGAGCAATATTTCCTATGGTTGCAAGGGCCTGGATATATGAAGATAAATCTGATACCTCGGTTTCAGTAGCATTTACAATTACTGATTCAAGGACATTATTCTCAAGATCCTTTGCCTTGATTGCCTTGGCAAGGACCCTTCCCATGGGAGAATTACTCTCCTTTGCAATCTTAAGTGCTTTATCCACATCATTATTTTTCAGCAATTTTGATACTTTTGCTTCAATGTCTTTGCCTCTGCTTCGGTTAATTGCATATCTGATAATTCGTTCAAAAAATATGGCAAGCACCAGCACAGAACAAAACAATATCGGAATAACAAGGATTCCGCCCTTTGATAAAATTTCCAGCATTTATTTCTCCGTTAATATTATTTAATAATTATGCCTTATAATCGATTTATTTAACTGCCATTGCCATCTGAGGTATTTACATCAACAAAATCAGCTATCCCGTCAAAATCAAGATCTTTTTTTCGTTTAACAATGGTTTGTGTTTTATCATACTCTTCCCAGAGATCAGGTTTACCATCCAGATTAGTATCTTCTTCAACACTTTTTAAAATGCCCTTATCATAAAAATACCAATTATCAATGCGACCATCACTGTTTTTATCTTCCCTGCCCTGCACCAATGATCCTTTTTCGTCATAAAACCAGGTAATGGCGATTTTACCCTTTCTGATCTCTTCTGACTTTTCAATACTTCCCTGTTTGCGGTAATATTCAATAAAATCAATATTACCGTCAAAATTTTCATCCACTTTTTTCTTTTTTAAAATTGAATTCACATAAAATGAAATAATATCAAAATGCTTATCCCCGTTGACATCCTGGTATAAAATCATTGATCCGGGGAATTTGTTGTATACCTGAATTGTTTCAAAATATCCGTCTTTATTATTATCAAACTTGATTTTGCTGAGTTTGCCCGAGTTAAACAATTGAATTTTGTCTATTTTCCCATCTTTATTTAAATCCTGACTGATTTTTATGGTCTGACCTGTCCCGTTAAAAAAAGTAAAATAGTCAAATTTACCATCAAAATCATTATCTTTTTTCTGTTCAATGGGAATGCCCTTATTAAACAATGTTATGGTATCGATTTTCCCATCTTCATTTTTATCCTGTTTTTGTTTTACAGGCATATTATTTTTAAATTCAGTCCAGACATTTATTATACCGTTATGATTTGTATCTTTGGTGGATGAAACAAGTGAGCGGTTTTGATAATAATAATAAATATCAAATTTTTTATCATGATCAGTATCCTTTTTAATGCTGGAAATCTGACCTTTTTTATAAGTCTGAACCCTTTCGGCAAAACCATCCTGATCTTTATCAATTTTAATTTTTAAAATAGTCCCTGAATCATCATATATTAAAACCTTTTTACCAGGACCGTTTTTATCAAGGTTCAGGACAACACGCTTTAATGCAAAGGCTGACCCGGACATAAGGCAATAGACCAGGATAATTATAATAAAAATATTAAAGTTTTTCATTTTCCCACCAGCTATATTATAGTTATATTCAGAAATTCTATATGCTTTTTAGTTATTTATGTCAAGATACATAATATAATTTTCTTAATAATTACTATTTATTACCATATTATACAGATATGTTTTATTTTTTAACCATGCCTCTGCAAAAGTCATGGAAAACACAATTATTAAATTAAAACAACCATATATTATCCTGTAGAACTGCCATGCAGCCCTGGTTAAACAAATTTCTTGCAAAGCATTCAATGCTTATATCAACACCAAATGCCATGTGCATAAACATACTTCTATTGCCCACAGCAATACTTTTACCTGCATAATCTTCTGCCAGTGTATTTTCAGGGATTTTTGTCATATATCCTGAAAAAGGGAACCTGATGCTTTCTTTATCCTGATCAAAATATCTATACCCTGCAGGATATGCAAAAGTCTGGTGTTTGCCAGTTGACAGGGTCAAATAAAAGCTGTCTCCGGGTTCATTACAGAACCAGCCCTGACCATTGGCACACATTGATGTTCCCCTGGGGAAAAATGATCTGCCCACTCCTTCAACTATGATCAATGCAATCCTATGGCTGTTTTTCCGGTCAATTCTGTACGAATCAATATTAGTACGGATCAAATATTTAATATCCCTTAAATCATTAATTTTTCCCAAAGGCGAATACACAGGGATTTTAAAATTATCTGCTGAAATATTTACAGGTTTTCTTAAAGTCGCACCCATGGTCTTAAAAGCATATCCCTGTTTTGCAACAGCTAAAAAATCAGGCATAAGCTCTTTTTGCGGATATATTTCAATATCAGGTTGTACTGATCTGAAAAGATCAATCCATTGGGATCTTGTTACAAGCCTTTCTATCTTGTCAATGGAATTTAAAAAATCCAGGTCCCTTTGACTGGGATTATGGATTCCGCAGTACTTAGCTGACCAGTTTGATGACACGGCAAGCCCGTCAAGCCCTGAAAGATCAATGTCTCCCTTAAGGGGAATAAGATCTCCCGTACCGATAATAACAGGTGTATAACCTGATCTCTCAATAAAATAATCAACTTGTTCCATTACAGATTCACACAATTCATCCTTGAATTTTCTGGGATGGTTAAAATAACGATTAACAAAAAATTGCTGGGCATAGCTTAAGCAAACAAGATTTGGATCATATTGTTCAATCAGATCAAGGGCTGTTTTACTGACCCATTGGTTTCCCTTTAAATCTGTGTCTCCGGGATAGGGATTTTTTTTAAGAACTTCTTTAACCATTAAAGTAACTGCCCGTTTATCCTCTTTTTTCCGCCCTGTTTCAAGGTCAAAACAATTCTGCCATTGCCTTGCATCAATCAGTGCCAGACTCATTTATGCCATCTCCTTTGAACAATTTTTTTTTGTATCCAAAGAAAGTTCAGTTCCAAGCAGAAAAATTTCTTTGCCGCAATCAGGGCAGACATTGCCGGATGCAGGAAATTTATCCAGTCTGTCTCCGGAGCATCCAAGGCTGAACCTTTTTATAACTTCGGCATTACAATTGGGACAAAGGGTATTAACCCAGTCAGAACCCACAAAATTATGGAAATAAATATAGGGCAATAATTTTCTTAAGGACCCAAGACGGGAATTTATTTTTTCAATATCAGGATATTGTGCCTCTTTCATATCGTGTTCCGGCAAAAGCCTGAACACATGCCATGGGATATTCGGGTTTATTCCATGAATAAAGTCTGCAATTTTATCAAGTTCATGGTCATTAACATTTTCAATAACCGGAGATGCAATTTCCACATGGCATCTTGCTGCAAAAATTTTAATATTCCGCAAAACAGGTTCAATATTGTTTACACCCACATATTCTTTATAAAATTCATTGGAAAACCCTTTTAATCCTACATGTACAAAGGAAAATATATCAGCAAGCATATGGGTTGATTCCTCGGTGCCATACCCATTGGTAAGACATCCCATTGGTATATCTGCTTTCAGGGCATATTGTTTTACCCTTGATAAACTTGGCAGGGAAACAACAGGTTCATTAATATTAAATACAATATTATGGCATCCAAGTTTTTGTGCCATTTTAACAAGTTTGTCAGGTGCAAACTCATACATGAGATCCTGGATCTTGGCAGGATTTTTACAGGCAATAAAACTATTGGAGCAATACCTGCACCTGAAATTACATCCTGCAGAACCTATTATCATTGATCTTGATCCCGGATAAGCATGATAAAAAGGAACAGATTCAATATGAGAAGCCATATAAGTGCACCATTTATCAGGATATTTTTCAACTATATATCCCTGGCGTTGTTCATACATCCCGCAAAAGCCAATGCCCTTTGCAAGATCACATCTTCTTTCACAATAATTGCATTTCATTGCGCCACCTCTAAAAAATTTCCTTGATCATTTATTTTTTTCGGAGTAACAACACAAATTCCTTTTTTTGTGACATCGCATTGAATATTATTCCCAAGCACTGATGCAAGCGTATTGTCAGTCATTATGGCTTTTGTTTTTCCCGAGGCAACAATACTTCCATTTTTAAGTAAAACAACTTCATCACAATAATAATTAACAAGATTAGGGTCATGTAATGTGATCAGAACTATTATATTTCTTTTTTTCACAAGTTGTTTTATCAAAGACATGATCCTGTGCTGATTTACAAAATCAAGATGGGAATTTGGTTCATCAAGCAGCATCACAGGAGTTTCCTGAAATAAAGCCCTGGCAAGCATAACCAGTTGCTGTTCACCCCCTGATATTGAATTAAATGCCCTGTATGCAAGATGAGTGATTCCGGTTTCTTCCAATACTTTTTCAGCTTTTGATCTTTCTTTTTTTGAAGGAGATGACCATGATTTTATTCTGGACACACCTGCCATAAGTACCATATCAACACAGGAAAAAGAAAACGGCGACGAATTGATCTGGGGAACAACACTGATCAATCCTGCGATTTTGCTCCTGGTCATGTTTCTGATATTTTTACCCATAATAAATATTTCACCACAAAAAGGTCTGAGAAGACCGTTAATACAGCGCAGAAGTGTAGTTTTGCCAGCACCGTTCCTACCCATAAGCCCACAGATTGTTCCTGAATCAAGTTTAAGGCTGATATTTGAAAAAACAGGAGTTTTACCGTATTTCATGCTGATATTATTAACCACAAGACCCATGGATCATCCTCCCCCTGCCTGCCCTTATTACAAGATACCCCAGAAACGGAGCACCGAAAATGGATGTCACAATACTGATCGGTATCTCGGATAAAATTATACTCCTTGCAATACTGTCCATGACCATAAGAAATATACCGCCTAAAAATGCTGTTACAGGAATAAGTCTGACATGCTCAGGTCCTGCAATATACCTTGCTATATGGGGAACTATCAGACCAATCCATGCAACACTTCCAACAGAAGCCACAGAACAGGCCACCATTAAAGTGCTGATAAAAATATAAAATATCCTCCATCTTACAATATTAATTCCCATGGACATTGCATCTTCCACATTCTGGGTCATAATATTCAAGCGCCAGGAAAAACAGGTAAGCAATATAATTCCCGGAACAATAACAGACATGGCAATCTGAATCTTAGCCCATGATGCTGTCTGAAAACTTCCCATTGTCCAGAAAATAATCTGGCTGAGCTGGTCATAGGGATTTGCAATATACATGAAAAACGAGAGTCCAGCCTGGAAAACAGCTGAGATAACAATACCTGATATTACAAGGACAGAAGGCGAATTATCTTTGCTTAGTGCAGCAAGTATATATGCGAGCGCCACAGCAGTGATCCCGAAAACAAAGGCACTTGTCTGTATTATAAAGGCAACGGGAATAAAAAACATGATTGCCATGGCAGCTCCGAAACTTGACCCTGCTGTAACGCCAAGTATGTCAGGAGCTGCCAGGGGATTTCTGAACACAGCCTGAAAAACTGCTCCGGCTGTTGATATGGCAGCACCTACCATTATGGTAAGTATTATTCTCGGAACCCTTATATTCCAGAAAATTACCATCATTTCCCTTGTTATGGAAAATCCATGATTATTAATTCCAAGTCCGGATAAAAACAGCTCCATTATATGTTCAGGGCTGATGGGATAACGTCCAACACACAAACAGATACCCAGGGCAAAGAAAAAAATTATGACTAAAAATAATATTTTTTTAATCAATTAAGCCTGCCTCCAAGTTCTTCAAATGTATAACCAATAAATTGTTTATAAAATTTATTGGCAAGGACTTTGATATCAATATCCAAAAACAATTCAGGGTATATTTTTTTTGCAGACCATATCACTCCCAGCACACAATTGGGAGCAGGATAATCCCACCACCCTGCATTGGAAGGAAACCAGTAGATTCTACCTGTCCTTACCGCATTTATTGTCCGAATATGGGGATTATTAAAGATATCAGCCTTGTCATAGGTTGAAAGATTATTATATGTTGCTAAAAATATTACATCTGGATTCCATACAGCCAGTTGTTCAGGAGAGACCTCTGCCCAGAATCCTTTTACTTTTTTTGCCACATTAATTGCTCCTGAAAGCTCCAATATCCGGCTTTGGAGCATGTTTCCCGTGGCAACGCAATATATACTTTTTGGTCCTGCAAACATTGCTTTACAAGGTTTTCCACCATAATTTTCAAGTCTGGTACTCACCATATCAAGGATATCCCGGCATGCCTTTATATATTGTTCACCCTTGTCCTTACAATGTAAAACCCCTGCCATAAGCCTGATTGCTTCAAAGCTTTCCTTAATGGTTTCACCCTTTACGCAGACAACAGGTATGCCTATATTTTCAAATTGCTCTCGTTCTGATTGGCTGGAACTTGTATACATAAAAACAATTTGCGGATCCAGTGCAGCAAGCCCTTCAAAATTATATGTATTGCCTGTAAGCATATCAGGAAGTGCTGCAAAGGATTTGTCAATCTTATTTAAAGCTGCAGCTTCATTGCCAAATATACTTTTCTCAACCAGAAGGTGTTGCTGATTAAGTGCATAAACAATTTTCCCGCCAAAATGATGAAGTGCTGCAATTCTCTCAATTTTTTCCGGAATTTTTACCTTTCTTCCCAATTGATCAATTATAGTAATTGTCTTAATTTTTCTATCTTTTACAAACCTGCATCCTGAAATTAAAAATAAACTTAAAACTATTATGAAAAATTTTATTATTGTATTATTCATAATCTGCCTGATCATTATACTTCCCAATAAACAAGCGCAGACCTATTACCTTCAGGCCATACATATTTATCATTTTTTAAAATTAAATTTTCTTCCAGCAGGTCTATAAGAAAATCGTCATATTTTGAATTATCAACGAGATTAAATCTGTTTTTCAATTCTGCCAGGGCATCCTCAAAAGAGTCATTTTCAAAGGCTGGCCAATTGCCTTGATCTTCCATAATAACATCAGGATAAATATCCATACCCAATAATGCATTATACGCAATCTGAAAATCAGGGCTATCATAGGGCTGACCAAAAATCTCTCTTGCTGCCAATGAAATAATCGAATCCATAAACGGGACTCTTAAAATCAGAATACAAGCTTTGTCAGCAACCATTATCATTTTATTAATAAAAGCTTTAAAATCGCCTTTTCCATACATGGAATGGGAAGCAAGAACATAATCATGGGTATTAATTTCATCTTCGGGCCAGGTACCTGTCACAATATCTATATTGCTAATATTTTCTTTTTTTATTTTCTCTTTTAGGATCTGCTGCATGGCAGAGGAAGGTTCAAAAGCTGTTATTTTCAAGGCATAGGGAGATGCGAGAATTGACCATTTTCCAGTACCGGCACCAATATCAACCAAAGTTGATCCGGGATTATCTTTTAATGTTCTAATAAAAAAATCCCTGGACGAATCCGGCTTAGACCACCTTTTGTCCACCATTTTATCAAAGTCTTTTGCCTTGTGTTTCCAGAAATCATCATCCTGGAATTCTTTTTTTCTGGCAAAAGCCTGGTTCTGTATATCAGAAAGTTCTGCCCACAATCCATACCAATCTGTAAGTTTTTCCATATCTCTGCCTGTATTTTTCCTAGGGCTTATCTATTATAAAAATCAGAATGTGACACTTACACCAAAAAGAATGCTCCTTCCGGCAGTTGGTCCTTCACCTTCTTCATAATTTTTGTCAGTAATATTTTTGATTTCAAGAAATAATTCGGGAACAATCCTGCCAGGCATTGTTAATTGCTGGGCAAACCTTGCATTATAAACCGTAAAAGCATTGATTCTATTTTTAACTTTATTATCATATTCAACCTGAGTCCCTGTATAAATCCACTGAAAAGACGTAGAAAGACCAAAATCAAACATATATCTAAAATCCATTGTGTATTTATGGGTTGGCGTGTGATCAGATTCCAGCCAGGGGGCTGAACTGTCAGCTTTATCTTCTGCTAAAAGAAAAGTATAATTGGCTCTTATTTCAAGATCTATTGGAGTTGTATAATCAAGTTCAGCTTCAAATCCCTTGGAAAACCCCTTACCTTTATTTACATAAACACTATCGCCTGCAATCCTTTCCCTGACAATTTTATTTTCAAAATCATTATAAAATACAGCAAAAGAGCAATTAAGATCACTGGTAAAATCTTTAGCCATCCCTATTTCACAGGCAATAACTTCCTGGGGTTTTAAATTGGGATTGCCACCTGCCATTTTACTATATAATTCGCTGAGCTGGGGAAATTGTGTTTTTTTCCCCACAGAAGCATGGGCACTGAAAGTTTTATCTATATTATATACCATTCCAATCTGGGGATTTATAGTATCCATTTTATCAGGTACAGGCTGGTTATTAGCTTGTTTGGGGTTATTGATATCATAACTGACACCCCCCACAAGGGTTAATTTGTCATTTAACAATTTTAATTCGTTTTCAATTGCAAAAGAATAGGTATCTGCCTCATAGATTTCCCAGGGCTGATACCCTGCAGATGCCCAATGTTTCTTAACAGGGAAACAATCTGCATCATAAAAATCCCTCTGGGTATGATGATCCTTTATATAGGTAATACCTAGTTTTAAAAGATCTTTTTCATTTAAATTAATATAAGCCTGAAAATCCCCGCCCTTACTATAATCATCATAAAAACTTTTTTGAAACCATTTTTTACCAATAGTTGTATGGGCAGAATCCCAGCTTACATCCGTAAGACCATCTTCGTGATCCACATAAAACAATCGCCCCTTTATGGTTATTTTATCACTAATGTCATGCTCACCAACCAGATTAACATGCCATTGTTTCCAATGATCATATTCCCAATATCTTTGACCAAAAGTAGGGCAGCCACGTTTATTATTATGGTAATCAAAAGACAAGTAAACTTTTGAATCATCATCAAAATCATATCCGATTTTAGTATTAAAAGTTTTATTATCATAATAGCTTAAATCCCTTAACCCGCCATCTTCATTATAATAGGTACCTATTCCGCTGATAGGATTATTGGGATTAAAATCTCCTGAAAGCTCAATTCCATCAGATTTTCTTGAAGAAAAAGTAAGCCAATAATTAAAATTCCCTTTGGCACCTCCATGGTTAAAAATCAGATTCTTAGTATTGTGCTTACCAAAAGATGTGGTTACTTTTGTAAAAAAATCCTTACTCCCTTTTTTAGTAATGATATTAATAACACCACCCAGGGTATTCGCACCATAGAGTACAGAGGATGCTCCTTTAACCACTTCAATCTTTGCAATGGTATCCACGGGGATACTGCCTAAATCAAGGGATCCAAAATATGTTTCATGGGCAGGGACCCCATCTATTAATATTTTGATATTGTTTTGGTCAAGACCTCTCATTTTTAATGTCGGTCCTCCTTTGGGATGATTTTCAATATCAATACCAGGCACCTGCTCAAGGGCCTGGGCAATATTTGCTGCGCCAAGCTTTTCAATATCCTCAATGGAAACAGTATTAGTGGTTGTAACTTCTCTTATATCACCACTTTTCCCTATCACCAGCACATCACCAAGATCAAATATTTCACTTGTTTTATGATCGTCTCCTGCAAATAAAAATCCGGATGGAATAAATATTAATAGAAATACAACTAATAACAAATTGAATACTGCCTTCATAACACCTTCTCCATGCAAAAAATTAATTAATTGCCTCATTTTATTCATATCTGGGGCTCCAATATTAAAGCTAAAAATACCAATAATTATTTCTGAGGCATTTATAATTATATAAAAAGGATTTGTCAATGACTTATTGTAATAATTTATCAGTATCGGTAATATTTATATACAATTTAATTAATATATCGACATAATAATACTGTAAATAACCAATATTAACAATATGTGCATAGTATGATTTTATTTCTTGTTTTTAAAATTAATTCAAATTCGCAACCATCTTTTGCCTTAGTTTTTAAAGAATGATATAAATGCAAGCAAACATAATATTATCAAGGATAGATAAAGAGACATGAGACTTACAACCAAAAGCAGGTACGGCACACGTTTGATTTTAGACATAACAATTCACGGGAAAGAAAAACCGGTCCCATTAAGCGATGTCTCAAAACGTCAGAATATTTCCTTAAAATATCTTGAGCAACTTACCCGAAAATTAAAAAAGGCTAATATTCTCAACACCCACAGAGGCCCTTTTGGCGGACACACTCTTGGCAAGCCTCCTGAGAACATTACAATTGGAGAAATTGTCAGGATATTGGAAGAATCAACTGCTATCACAGTTTGTGCAGAGCAGGGCGATAAAGCATGCAGCACCTGCAGTAGGGCTGGAGACTGTCTGTCAAGATATGTATGGGTTGAGGCAAGCAAAGCAATGTTTGACCGCCTGGATGCCATAACAATCGGGAGTCTTTTAAAAAAGATTAATCTGTGACTGCCAGCTCAACAGCTTTTTTTGAATGGATAGCCATTGTGCCATAAAGTTTAATATTTATATGTTGCTAAGGGATCTCTGTGCATCCAAGAATTACAGCCTCAGCACCCTGATGTTGCACCCTCTCAATTTCATCAAAATCAACGCTATGCAAACAAATCTTTGCTGAATGTAATTTACCAAGAGCCTTATTAACGCCGCTATTAATTTTAATATAATAGCTGATTGTTGATTCCCAGCTCATACCACCAAGCAATCCAATAATTTTCATTTTAATTTCCGTTTACCAAATTTTTTAAAAAATAAAATATGTCTGACTGTAACAAATAATGGATTATGGAGAAAGAAAAAAGCGTATTCCAACTAACTCCATTTTACACCACTTTGATAAAAATTAATAAATCTTCTGTAATTTCGGTATGTTTTCATACATTTTTTTTAAAAAATTGTATTTTTTACTTGACAAAGACTGGAATTTTCATCATTCTATTAGAAATAGTGGATTAAAATGGTTAAAAAGACCAAAAAGGATTAAAAATTTTGTTTAGATCGAGTTCATATCACAGTATAGATACAAAGGGGAGGATAATCATTCCATCAAGATTCAGGGATATCATTCAAACCAATGATCAGTCAGGAGTTATGATCTCCTATCTAAACAATGCCTTGTGCGCATATACTTTTAATGAATGGCGGAATATTGAAAAAAAACTTCTTGCTAATAAAAGCCGCCACATGGTCAAGTTCAAAAGAGTTTTTATCGGCAATGCCTGTGAATGCATATGCGACAAGCAAGACCGCATCCGCATACCACAAAACCTTCGAGAAGCTGCCAACCTTAAAAAAGAAATTGCCTTAGTAGGGCTATTAGATCATTTTGAAATTTGGTCAAAAGAGAACTGGATTAAAGAGAATGAAATAGTCAACAGGGATCTTGAAAAAGATGAAGTACGAGATGAAATTGCTTTGATAGGGTTATAAATGGCATTTGAACACACATCAGTAATGCCGGAGGAAGTTAAAAAATATCTGGCATTAAAGCCTGGTCATATTTGCGTAGACTGCACTCTTGGAGGTGCGGGTCATGCCGGACAAATCATACAATCCATTTTACCTGATGGCAAATTTATCGGGATTGATCAGGATATTGATGCCATTAATAATGCCAGATTGATATTTAAAAACAATCCAGGAGACATTACCCTGATCCATGATAATTTTGTGAACCTGCCTGAAATCTTTGCCTCTCTTAACATTACCGGAGTTGATGGCATTGTCCTTGACCTTGGTCTTTCTTTAAATCAATTAAAAAACAGCAAAAGAGGATTCAGTTTTCAAAGGTCTGAAGATCTTGACATGAGGATGGATACAAGGGAACAGCTAACTGCAATGGATATTATTAATTCTTTTAAAGAAAAAGAACTTGCTGATATTTTTTTCCAATATGGCGAAGAAAAAATGGCTCGAAAAATTGCAAAAAATATAATCGCAAAACGAGAAGAAAAAAAAATAAAAACAACCGGAGAACTTGCTGAAATAGTTAAGGAATCTATCCCGGCAAAAATCCAGTTTAAAAAAAAAATCCATCCTGCAACAAAAGTATTCCAGGCATTAAGAATATATGTAAACAGAGAATTAGAACATCTTAAAACCTTTATGGGAAACATCCCCGAGCTCCTAAATAAAAACGGGCATATAGTTGTTATATCTTTCCATTCTCTTGAAGACAGAATTGTTAAGCAACAAATAAAAAAATTTGAAGATGGCTGCACCTGCCCAAGAGACCTTCCCAGATGCGCATGTGGGTTCGAACAAAAACTCGAATCACTATTTAAAAAACCCTTACTGCCTTCCACAAAAGAGATAGAATCAAACCCAATGGCAAGGAGCGCAAAAATGAGAGTCGCAAAAAGGATATAAAAAATATGGATTATGCGCCAAACAGACGAATAACTCAAAAAAAAGAAGAAAAAAATCCGACTAAATGGTTAATACTATCTTTAGTCTTTTTGCTCCAACTTTTTTTCTATAGTTATATTCATATCCAATCCTCTGATATGAGGACAACAATATCCGAATTAAAAATGACAAAACAAACATTAAAAGCAAATACAAATATTTTAACAATTGAAAAAGAACGTTTGAGTTCTCCTGAAAGGATATTAACCATTGCAAGATCAGAGCTCAATCTTTCGACACCATCTGCAAACCAGGTTTTTTATTTAAATACATCTAAAGGACAATAAACAGGCATAAAGTTAAAATGATAAAAAGAAACAATGGAAAAAAGCGACAGACAAGAATTATTTTTGTGGAAATCCTTATTTTCATTATTTTAGGATGCCTATGTGCAAGATCCATAGAACTTCAAGTGTTCAAGTCTTCTTCTCTGTCATTAAAAGCAGAAAAAGAATATACCAGATCCAGCTGCATACAGGGCAAAAGAGGACAGATATATGACAGAAATATGGATGAGCTCTGCACCAGCATCACAACTCTTTCCATTGCTGCCAATGCAAAAAAAATTAAGAATCCTGGAAAAATTGCTTCCAAACTTGCACACATCCTTGGGGTTAATAAATATGAGCTTAAAAAACGACTTTCATCTGATAAAAATTTTGTATGGGTCCAAAGAAGAGTTACACCAAAGAAAATCAAACAGGTGAAAGCTTTAAAATTCAGCCATATCTTTTTTAAGAAAGACACTCGAAGATACTATCCCAACAAAGGGCTTGCCGGGCAAATTTTAGGTTTTACAGGTATAGACAATCAAGGTTTAGAAGGGTTGGAATATAGATACAATAAAATATTGTCTGGTCAGAACATCAAAATACAAACAATAAATGATGCCACAGGTAAACTGATTGACAGCAAGGAAGCCTTTTCCAACAAATATAGCGGGAATTCCATTGTTCTTACCATTGACAAAAAAATTCAATTTATAGCTGAACACGCCTTGGAAAATGCAGTAGTCAAAGAAGATGCGAAATCAGGCACAGCTCTTGTCATGGTGCCGCAAACAGGAGAATTATTAGCAATTGCACACTATCCTAAATTCAATCCAAATCATTATAAAAGTTTTTCATCAGAAATATGGAAAGACCGCGCAGTAACAGATCAGTTCGAACCCGGGTCTGTCATGAAAATCTTTGCAGCAGCTACAGCATTAGACAAAGGTGTCTGCTCTACAAAATCAATTTTTTATTGTGAAAACGGATCTTACAAAATAGGCAGTTACACTATAAATGATTCCCATCCCTATGGCTGGCTGACCTTGACGCAGATTATTAAATTCTCAAGCAATATTGGAGCAACAAAAATATCTGAAATTATCAGTAAAAAAATCTTATACGATTCACTCAATAATTTTGGATTTGGGCAAAAAACTCAAATAGACTGCCCCGGAGAAGTGTCAGGTGAATTAAGAAAATATACAAGCTGGTCCGACATTGACAGTGGTGCCATAGCATTTGGACAAGGAATAGCAGTTTCCGGCATCCAATTAATTACAGGTGTTTCAGCCATTGCAAATAACGGCATTCTCATGAAACCTCTGCTGGTAAAAAAAATCATATCAAACACAGGAACAATTATAAAATTAAATGCACCCACTCCCGTAAGAAGGGTTATAAGCAGTGCAACTGCAAGAAAAATCAAAAAAATTATGCAGGAAGTTGTTTCAAAGAATGGAACAGGGCGTAATGCAATCATACAAGGATATTCAGTTTGTGGAAAAACAGGAACTGCCCAAATTGCCAATAAAAAATCCAAAGGGTATTCCAAGGACAAATTCACTGCTGTTTTTACAGGATTTGCTCCGGCTCAAAATCCTGAACTCGCTGTCCTGGTAGTGATAGACGAACCTAAAAAAGATCATTATGGCGGAACAGTGTCAGCACCGGTATTTAAAAATATAATGGTGGAAGCATTTAATTATCTTGGGACACCACCTGATTTTAATAATTCTCAGATGCTAGCAGAATTATCTAAAGGGGTAGTCCAATGAAACTTTCATATCTTATGAAGGAAAGTATTGTACCCTGGGATAGAAGAATCATGCCTGATTTAGATCCCGGCATTGATCCTGAGATCACTTCCATACATTCAAAAGCCCAGGAAGTTAAACCCGGAGGACTGTTCATTGCAATAAAAGGCTTTGCTGATGATGGTCACAACTATATTGATAAAGCCATTGAGAACAAGGCTGCGGCAATCATTGTTCAAAATTCTTCAGAAAATTATCCGGGCACAATCAGGGTTAAAAATACAAGAAAAGCCATGGCATCCATTGCAGATCGTTTTTTTGGCTGCCCCACAGAAAAAATCAATTTAATTGGTATTGTTGGCACAAATGGGAAAACCACAACCGCATGGCTGATAGAATCAATACTAAAAACTGCAGGATATAATGTCGGCGTAATCGGGACAATTAATATAAAATACAATGGGCAAATCTTTGATACTCCTGTCACAACTCCGGAATCAATTGACCTTCAAAAAATTTTTGCAGATATGGTTAAGGCATCCGTAACCCATGTTATTATGGAAGTTTCATCCCATGCCATTGACCTTCACAGAGTAGATTACTGCAGATTTAATATTGGAATTTTTACCAATTTCACCCAGGATCATCTTGATTATCATAAAACCATGGATGCCTATTGGAAATGTAAAAAAACTTTTTTTACAAAAATATTAAATAGCAAAGCCCTGCAAAGTTCCCCAACTGCTGTTATTAATATTGATAATAAAAAAGGAAAAATGCTTGCAGGTCTTTTAGAGAAAAAAAATATTACCACCTTGAAAATTGGTATTAACAAGGATGCAGATTTATTTTGCAATAATATCACAGATGATATAACCGGTCTGAATGCCAGTCTCATGATTTCCAACAATAAAGCAAATATAATCTCTCAACTTACAGGCAGTTTTAACCTGGAAAATATCCTCTGTGCGGCAGGGGCTGCACATTCTGTTGGAGTATCCATTGATAATATTAAAGCTGGGATAGAAAATTGCAAAAATATTCCGGGCAGACTTGAAAGAATAGAAAACAATATTGATCGATTTATATTTGTTGATTATGCTCACACTCCTGATGCCCTTGACTCAATATTAAAAGTATTAAGATTGCGGGCAAAATCCAAATTAATAGTAATTTTTGGCTGCGGCGGCGATAGAGACAGATCAAAGCGCAATATAATGGGAAAAATAGCTTATAAATATGGTGATATCATAATTATAACATCAGATAATCCCAGAACTGAAAACCCTGAAAAAATCATTGACGATATTCTTGAAAATATTGACACTGATAACAATGAAAAACAATTAATTGTCGAAATAGATCGAAAAAAAGCTCTTGAGAAAGGTATTGCTTTGTCTGAACCTTCCGATATTATTATTGCAGCCGGAAAAGGTCATGAAACATATCAAATTTTAAAAACAGGAAAAATTGATTTTGATGACAGAATTGTTTTAAGGGAGGCAGTCAAATGACCACGCCCATACCTTTTAGCGTATCTGACATCAAAGATAGCCTTTTGATCAATCCTGTTTTAAAACACAATAATGAAAACCATATCTTTACTAGAATATGCACAGATTCAAGAGCAATCAATAAGACAGATCTCTTTATTGCAATAAAAGGAGATAAATTTGATGGGCATAACTTTATTGCACAATTAGCTTCACAAGGAATCAAGGGCTTTATTGTAGAAAAAGGTTTTTCCGAAAAATTCCAACCAAAAGATAATACCATTGCTTTTTTTGAAACAGACAATACGATAAAAGCTTTGGGCTTACTTGCAAAATTCCAGCGTCGACGCAGCAATGCAAAAGTCATTGCAATCACAGGATCAAGCGGCAAAACCACTACCAGGAAAATACTTGGAAAAATTCTTAACCACTCTTTTAAAACTTTAACAACTAAAGGGAACTTTAATAATGAAATAGGGCTGCCTCTAACATTATTGGAATTATCAGCAAACCATGAATGGGCAGTTATTGAAATGGGTATGAACCATGAAGGAGAGATATCAAGGCTTTCAGATATTGCCAATCCTGATATTGGTATAATAACAAATATATCAGCTGCCCATCTTGAAGGCTTAGGAAATATTGATAACATTGCCAAAGCTAAATCTGAAATGTTTGAAAATATGAATCATAATAGTACAATTATCCTGAATATGGATGATTCAAAATATGCACTCTTGCAATCTAACGCTAAAAAGAACCCAAAAATCAAAAACATCATTAGTTTTGGTAAAAATAAAAATTCAGATTTCAGAGCTGACAATGTCTCTTATTTCCAGGAAAATACAAATTTTGAAATTTTACAAAAAAACCAAAAAACTATTAACGTAAAAATCAAAAGCCCTGCCCCATTTATGGTGTTAAACAGCCTTGCTGCAGCAGCTGCTGCAACAAAAGCCGGCGCAAGTCAGGATGCTGTTAAAAAAGGGGTGAACGCATTTACACCCATCCAGGGCAGAATGAACCCCATAAAAATCTCAGACAATGTTAACCTGTTTGATGACACCTATAATGCCAATCCTGAATCCGTAAAACAGGCTCTGATAACTCTTTCTCTTGTTTCAAAGCATAACACAAGCATAGCTGTTCTAGGTGACATGCTAGAACTTGGCAAAGACGCACCATATCTCCATGAGGAAATAGGATGGTTTGCAGCCCAAAATAAAATTTCAAAAATTTTTACCCATGGCAACCTTGCATCATTTATTGTTAAAGGAGCTGTAAACGCAGGATTCCCGATAGAAAACACCATGAACAATACAAAAGAAAAAATTGCACAACAAATTATTAAAGAAATTGAATTATCAACACATTCTTCACCATTATGGGTGCTTGTAAAAGGCTCAAGAGGCATGAAGATGGAAAAAATTATTTATACCATGGAAATTCTTATGAACAAAGATCAACAACTGGAACAAAGCATATGATATATCATCTATTATATCCTCTACATACACATATATCAGCCTTTAATATTTTCCGATATATCACATTCAGAACAATATATGGTGGGATTACAGCTTTCCTGATCTGCTTTATATGCGGTCCATTTGTCATTCGAAAATTAGCCAAGATGCAAATAGGTCAATATATTCAAAAAGATGGTCCTGCAAGCCATCATTCAAAAAAAGGAACACCTACAATGGGAGGTGTTCTCATACTCTTTTCCTTATTGGTTTCTACTGGTCTCTGGGGAAATTTTTCAAATCATTACACAGGGATAATCATGTTATCGTTACTCTTATTCGGGTTAATCGGTATTGCAGATGACTATCTTATGCAGATAAAAAAAAGGAATAAAGGGTTTAGTGCAAAAATAAAATTCCTGCTCCAGATCATATCCGGTTTGATGATAGGATGGTTGATCTATCATTGCCCAGATTTTGAAACAAAGCTTACAATCCCGTTTTTTAAAAATTTCTCTCCGGAACTTGGGATATATTATATCCCCTTTGCAGCTTTTGTCATTGTCGGGACCTCAAATGCAGTTAATCTTACCGATGGACTTGATGGGCTTGCCATAGGACCAATCATTATTACAAGTGTTACATATATGATTTTTGCATATGTAACAGGACACTCAAAAATGGCTGAATATCTTCATATAACCCATATTACATCCTGCGGTGAGGTTACAATTATTTGTGGAATAATTGCAGGAGCAGGTCTAGGTTTTCTCTGGTTCAACTCACACCCTGCACAAATCTTTATGGGAGATTCAGGTTCTATTCCTCTAGGATCAATCATTGGAACAATTGCCATAATAACAAAACAGGAAATCCTGCTTATTCTGGTCGGGGCAATTTTTGTAATTGAAGCATTGTCTGTAATAATTCAGGTTGGATATTTTAAATTTTCCCATGGTAAAAGAATCTTTAGGATGGCGCCTCTTCATCACCATTTTGAACTAAAAGGCTGGGCAGAATCAAAAGTAATTGTAAGATTCTGGATTATTTCCATAATATTTGCACTAATTTCCTTAAGTACATTAAAAATAAGGTAAGCACATGGCTCAAGAAAAAAATTATACGTTAATTGTTGGTATGGGTAAAACCGGCAATGCCATTGCAGACTTTTTAAATGCACAAGGTGAAAATATTGTAATTACAGATCTGGATGCTTCCAAAACAAATGAAACTGAGATTTTTATAAAAAAAGGGATTAAAGCTGAAATTGGATTTCATAATATTAAAAGTTTTAAAAATGCCCGTAGAATCATTGTAAGCCCGGGAGTCCCGTTAACACTTAATGAACTAAAAGAAGCCAGAAAAGCAGGCATTCCCATCACAGGAGAACTTGATATAATTTCAGAACTTATTGACATACCAATACTTGCAATTACCGGTACTAACGGAAAAACCACAGTCACAACGCTTTTAGGTGATATGTTAAAAGCTTCAGGGCTTAATCCCTTTGTATGTGGTAATATTGGTACTCCAATTATCAATTATCTTTCCAATAATAAAAAAGCCGATATTATTGTTGCTGAAATTTCAAGTTTTCAACTCGATACTGCAAACAAATTTCAACCTGATATTGCTGTGCTTTTAAATATTGCAGAAGATCACCTTGATAGATATAAAAGCTTTGATGACTATGCCGAATCAAAATGGTCAATATTTAAAAACCAGACAAAAAATCAATATGCCATTATCAATAAACAAATTAATAATATAGATAAAAAAACAGAAAATATAAAATCAGAAATTCTATATTTCAATGAACAAAACAATACCAATGGCAATGAATATAATGCGATTATCAATTCTGATCACATTAATATTAAAGGGTCAAACATTGACTTGACCAAATCAAAACTTAAAGGAACACATAATAAAGAAAACATTGCAGCAGCCTCTCTTGCGACCCTTGCTGCAAAGGGCAGTATAAATGGTATTAAAAAGGGCTTGGAAAATTTCACTCCCCTTCCCCATAGAGTTGAATTTGTAGATTCAATTAATGGAATTGATTTTTATAACGATTCTAAAGCGACCAATCCAGATGCTGTAAAAAGAGCTATTGAATATTTTGATCAGAATATCCTTCTTATCATGGGAGGGCAGGAAAAAGATACTGACTTTGCCTGTCTTAAAACAGCCATGGGTACAAAAATAAAAAACCTGATAGTAATGGGCGATGCAAAGGATAAAATTGCAGATACATTTTCAAACATCTGCAAAATTATTCATGCTGATTCAATGAAAGATGCTGTAACAATAGCTTATAAAAATGGGGAAGCTGGTGATATCATATTATTGTCTCCAGGATGCGCAAGCTTTGATATGTATAATAGTTATTCGCAACGAGGTTTTGATTTTATTAATAAAACCAGAAAGTTAAAACAAGAGGGGCTGCAAAATTAATACAACAATTAAATCAATCCATCCTCTATTCTCAGAAAAAGCACTCTTTTTTTCTGTGCTGCTTCTGGCAGGACTTGGCATTATCATGGTTTACAGTGCAAGTTCGAGTATCAGCATGGATAAATACGGCAATAATACCTATTATTTACAAAGGCAGGCTTTATTTTGCGCAATAAGCTTTGGTGTCTTATTTTTTTCATCATCATTCCCTTATAAATTTTTAAGACCCCTTGCATATATTATATTTTTAGCATGCCTTGGTCTGCTGATTGCCGTGCTGGTTCCCTCCATAAACATTGAAGCAGGCGGTGCCCGCAGATGGATCAGCCTTGGCAGTATAACATTCCAGCCTGCAGAATTTGCAAAACTTGCTCTTATTATATTCTTAAGTTATTCCCTTTCAAAAAAACAAGACATGATTACCAAGTATTCCATAGGATTTCTTCCTCACCTTTTTATTATGGGTCTACTTGCTGCCCTTATCATTATCCAGCCTGATTTTGGCTCAATCATAATTCTCGGGCTTATTACATGGGGTATGATGTTTATTGCAGGCGTGCCTGTTTTACATCTTTTATCACCTGTTCCTTTTCTAATCCCCATACTTTATTTTGCAGTTTATAAGGTAAGCTATAGAATGGACAGGATCTTTGCTTTTTTAAACCCCTGGGCTGATCCTTATAACACAGGATATCAGATCACACATTCTCTTAAGGCTTTTGGATCAGGTGGAATAATCGGCAAAGGTCTTGGGCATAGCATAGCAAAACTTCATTACCTGCCGGAACCCCATACTGATTTTATCTTTTCAATTATAGGCGAGGAATTAGGTCTTATTGGTGTGCTCTCAGTATTTGCCCTTTACAGCATAATACTTATACGGGGAGCAAAGATTGCAAGGACATCTAATAACACTTTTGGTAGCATGGTTGCAGCAGGCATTACAATCAGCCTTGGATTACAAGTCATTATAAATACAGGGGTTGCTTTGGGGACACTGCCAACTAAAGGTCTTACTCTCCCGTTTTTAAGCTATGGCGGGACATCACTTCTTATTAATATGGCTGCAATGGGTATTTTGATAAATATTGGAGCATCAAAAAATAATGGCTGATAAAAATATAAATATATTAATTGCCGGTGGGAAAACAGGAGGACATTTATTTCCCGGCATAGCCATTGCACAGGCACTGCAAGCTGAGAGCCCTGATATTAAAATTCTTTTTGCAGGTATTGGAACCGAATTTGAAATAAAAATTATCAATAATTATAATTTCAAACACGCAAAATTATATGCAAAGCCTATAAAAGGCGGGAATCCATTAAACCTTATCTTCTCTTTATCAATAATTCCCATATCCATTATTCAGGCACTGATTATTATTAAAAAATTTAAGCCTTCCATGGTAATCGGGACCGGAGGTTATTCTTCTTTTGCCATTGTTGCAGGAGCATGGCTGCTTGGCATAAAAACTGGGATCCAGGAACAAAATACTATTCCAGGTTTAACCAATAGAATGCTTTCAAAAATTGTAAATATTATCTTTTTAACTTTTAAAAATACAAAATTTCTATCAGATAAAAAGCAATCTGTCTGTTTTGGTAACCCTGTAAGGCAGGTTAGACGTACCAATAATATTTCTCAAATCACAGATATGCTTGACAAACAAAAATTTACAATTCTTATTTCAGGAGGCAGCCAGGGGGCAGAGAGCATTAACAAGGCAATGGTTCAAGCAGTGAAACTTATGGAAAATAAAAATCAATTTAATATTATTCATCAGACAGGGAAAAATGATGAAAAACAAATTCAAGAACAATATTTAAATATGGGGATTAAAAATATAATTGTAAAAGCATTTTTTAATAATCTTGGAATTTATCAGGACATGGCTGACCTGATAATCTGCCGAGCTGGTGCAGGAACAATTTCCGAGATCACTTTAAAAGGGCTGCCATCAATTTTAATACCTTACCCCTATGCTGCTGATGACCACCAGACCATTAATGCAAAAGAACTTGAAAAAATTGGAGCTGCAATAATTATTCAGGATCAAAACCTTACAGGATCAATTTTAAAACAAAATATAGAAGGTTTAGCAGCAAACAGGGAAAAAATTGAAAAAATGAGTGAACTATCTTTGAGCCAGGCAATGCCGGATGCAGATATTAAGATTGCACAAACCATATTAAATATGATTCAAACCCAGGGGAAATAATGTACCAGAAAGAATACAAAATACATTTTGTGGGAATTGGCGGCATTGGCATGAGTGGAATTGCCGAACTATTGATAAACCTTGGATATAAGGTTTCAGGCTCAGATATCAAATCTTCTGCCATAACCATGAGACTTGAAAATAAAGGTGCAACGATTTTCACCCAGCACAAGAAAAACCAGGTCAAAGGGGCAAGCGTTGTTGTGACTTCCACTGCAATTGCTTTAGACAATCCTGAAGTTATTCAGGCAAAAAAGGATTCGATTCCCATCATTCCAAGAGCTGAAATGCTTGCAGAATTAATGAGGATAAAATATTCAATAGCTGTATCAGGTGCCCATGGGAAAACTTCTACCACCTCCATGGTTTCCGAAATCCTTAATACAGCAGGGCTTGATCCAACAGTTATTATTGGAGGACTTTTAAAAAACCTTGATACAAATGCTTTACATGGCAAAGGTGATTTTATTGTAGCAGAAGCAGATGAGAGTGATGGCTCTTTTTTAAAATATTGCCCTGCAATTGCAATTGTTACTAATATTGACCTTGAACACCTTGATTATTATAAAAATATTGATGATATAAAAGATAAATTTATTCAATTTATTAATTCTGTCCCCTTTTACGGGCTTGCCATACTTTGCCTTGATAATGAACATATACAAAATATTCTTCCCAAAGTTGAAAGCCGTTATATCACATTTGGGATGACTGCCCAGGCAGATATACAGGCAAAGGATATTTATTTTAAAAACAATAAAAGTTATTTCACAATTATTAAAAACAATAAAAAACTTGGAGAAATCAAACTTAATCTTGCTGGTAAACATAATATTTCAAATGCCCTTGCAAGCATAGCAGCAGGGCTTGAACTTGATATTGAGTTTGAAATTATCAAAAACGCCCTTGAAAAAATAGAAGGCGTTAAAAGGCGCCTTGAGATAAAAGGCACCAAAAACGGAATCATGGTCATGGATGACTATGGACACCACCCAACTGAAATTAAAGCAACTCTTGAGGCTATCAGGGAATGCTATTCTGAAAAAAGAATTGTTGTTGTATTTCAGCCCCATAGATATACCAGAACAAAAGAATTATTTGATGATTTCACAAGATCCTTTTATAGATCTGATATCTTGATTTTACTGCCCATTTACCCTGCAAGTGAAAAAGAAATTCCCGGGGTCAATTCTAAAAAATTACAAAAAGGCATAAAAGCACATGGGCATAAAAATGTTTTCTATGCCTCTGATTTTGAACAGGCATTGGCCAGGGTTAAAAAAATTTCAAAAGAAAATGATTTGATTTTAACTTTAGGTGCCGGGGATGTTTATACTCTTGGTGAAAAATTATTAGGGACAATTTAATATTTTATGGACAAATCACAAACATTAACCAAATCATTGGAAAAGCTTAAAGAAAATTTTATTCTTTTGTCTGATGAGCCCATGAAATTACACACTTCAATGCAAGTTGGTGGTCCTGCCGACCTTTTTGCCCTGCCTGAAACTCAAAAAGAATTAATAAATTTATTTGTTAAAGCTCAAAAAACAAAAATACCTTTAGAAATAATTGGTGACGGTACAAACCTTCTGGTAAAAGACAGTGGAATCAGAGGACTTGTTATTTCAACAAAAAAATTGAATAACAAAATAAATATAGAAAAAATCACCTCAAAAGGCATTATTGTTCATTGTTCCTCAGGCACAAAATTATCAAAACTTTGCAATTTTGCATTGGACAACAGTCTTAAAGGTTTGGAATTTGCTGCTGGAATTCCAGGCACACTTGGAGGTGCTGTTTTCATGAATGCCGGTATACCTGACGGATCCATTTCTGATGTTATTGATTCCATTACAATTATTACAAATTCAGGTGAAATTAAGACTTTAAATAAAAATAATCTTAATTTTTCTTATAGAAAACTCAGCCTTTGCAATAGCAGATTTAATGGAATTATTCTTGGAGTGAATTTGGTTTTACAAAAAGGTGATTCACAAGAGATTAAAAGACAATTCCACAAAAACCTTAATAACAAAAAACTAAGTCAGCCTCTAACAGAAAAAAGCGCAGGCTGTATTTTTAAAAACCCTGATAATAAGGAACCTGCAGGCAAGCTTATCGACATGGCAGGGCTTAAAGGAAAACAAATCGGTGATGCCAGAGTATCAGATCTGCATGCTAATTTTATTGTCAATGCAGGCAATTCAAAATGCACTGATGTTTTGACCCTGATAAATTATCTTGTCAGTAAAATTTCACATTCATATTCTGTTGAACTTGAAACAGAAATCATAATAAAAGGTGATGACAAATGAAGAAAAACAGGTATAAAAACAAAACGGAAAAGGTCGTTAAACCAAACATCTTTTTAAAACCTGTTCTTATTATTCTTTTGCTTTGTCTTGCAAATTTTATTTTGATATATGTCTATGATTTCACAATGCAGTCAAGATATTTCACCATAAAAAAAATTAAAATCATAGGAAATAACAGAGTAGTTTCCAAAGAAATCATGGGATTGGCTAAAATTAAAAAAACCGACAATCTTCTTTCCATCAACTTGAACCTTTTAGAAAAACGAATTGCAAATCACCCCTGGGTAAAAGATGCATTGGTTAAAAGGAATCTGCCTTCAACGCTTTTAATAAATATCAATGAGGAAATCCCTCTTGCCCTGGTAAAAATCGATAATATTGCTGAAATTATAATCAATCATAATGGAACACCTTTTAAAGAATACAACCCTGAAATTGACAAGGTAGACAATCTGCCTGTTATTACAGGGCTTGTGCTCACAAAATATGATAATGATTATTTGTTTAAAGGTCAGCTTTTAAATTCAGTTCTGAAAGTTTTAACAATAAATGAGTTTGGAAAAATTTATTCAATAAAAGCAGATAAAAACATGGGAATTTCCATTCTTACTTTTGATCAAGAAAATCAAGTCTTAATGAAACTTGGTTTCAATAACTTTAAAAATAAAGCGCTTAAAGCTAAACAAATAAAAAATTATTTTAAAAACCATATGGCTAACAAAGAAATCTGCACCTTTGATCTTTATGATCCCGAGAACGTATTTGTCAAATCAAAAGATAAAGATGCTCTGCATAATTTAACAAAAGGAGGTGCCTAATGCAGGGAAGCGAAAATATTGTAGCAGGTCTTGATATTGGAACTACCAAGATATGTGCAATTGTTGCAGAAGTGTTTGAAGGTGAAGTAAATATCATTGGGGTTGGTTCTCATCCTTCTACAGGTCTGCGCAAGGGTTCAATTGTCAATATTGAAGCCACTGTCAGTTCCATTAGAAAAGCTGTTGAAGAAGCTGAAATAATGGCAGACTGTGAGATATCAGCAGTGTTTGTAGGAATAGCAGGAAATCATATCCAGGGACATAATAGTCATGGCTTGATTGCTATAAAGGGAAGAGAAATCACACAAGCTGATGTTGACAGAGTAATTGACGCTGCAAAATCAGTTGCCATTCCAACTGATCGGGAGATTATCCATATTATTCCCCAAGAATTTATTGTTGATGATAT
>Ga0256845_1000425_pt1 | contig 39969 bp, 38 predicted proteins | sample RiftiametaG_FD_189101 | JGI IMG/M metagenome (GOLD analysis project Ga0256845, IMG submission 189101) | Tube worm associated microbial communities from hydrothermal vent at the East Pacific Rise, Pacific Ocean - Riftia | ecosystem: Host-associated > Annelida > Integument > Unclassified ...
ATGTGCCTCTGGAATGAAAGCTGTTATGCAAGCTGCACAATCTATTGCTCTTGGCGATGCCAAAATAGTTGTTGCTGGCGGCATGGAAAACATGAGTTTAATACCTCATTATATGTATGCTCGAACAGGAACAAAATTTGGTACAACTTCTTTAATTGATGGTATGCAAAAAGATGGCTTGGTAGATGTATACGATCAAAATGCAATGGGTGTTAGTGCTGATGCATGTGCTACTAAATATGAGTTTTCTAGAGAAGATCAAGACAATTATACTATTCAATCCTATAAACGCTCTGAATCCGCTTGGAATGCAGGTAAATTTGATAATGAAGTTATCCCTGTAGAAGTGCCTCAACGCCGTGGAGAGCCTAAAATAATAAGTAAAGACGAAGAATATACAAACGTAAGAATGGATAAAATTCCACAATTACGTCCTGCTTTTACAAAAGATGGCACTGTAACTGCGGCCAATGCTTCAACTATAAACGATGGCGCTGGCGCTATGATATTAATGAGTAAAGAAAAAGCTGAAGAATTAGGGTTAAAACCTTTAGCAACTATAAGAGGTTACGCTGATGCTGCACATGAGCCAGAATGGTTTACCACTGCACCCGCAAAAGCATTACCTAAAGCTTTAAATAAGGCTGGTATTTCTATTGATGATGTTGATTATTTTGAGTTTAATGAAGCCTTTGCAGTTGTTGGATTAGCTAATATGAAAATTCTTGGACTAAACGATAGTAATGTAAATGTAAATGGAGGTGCGGTTTCTCTTGGGCATCCGTTAGGCTGTTCGGGTGTTAGAATACTAATAACTTTATTAAACGTTTTAGAACAAAACAATGCAAAAATTGGTGCTGCAGCTATTTGTAATGGCGGTGGTGGTGCTTCTGCTTTAGTTCTTGAACGCAATTAATTTATTTGAATGCAATACGGAATCTGTAATTTAAGCATTGTTCCTTTAAGGTTTGAATCTTCTGATAAAAGCGAACTTGTTTCACAATTATTATATGGAGATTATTTTAAAATATTAGAACAGCGTAAATCTTGGAGTAAAATCCGACTTGCATTTGACAAATATGAAGGTTGGGTTGACAACAAACAATACCACGAAATCACAGAAGAACAATACAAAAATTTAACAAATACTAATCCTAAATTATCTATAGACTTAGTTGAATTTATTGAAGACGCAAACAATCAGCTTCATCCTGTTTTATTAGGGTCATTATTAAATGGTTTATCAATATTAAACCATAATTTTGAAGGTAATTCAGTCGAAGGTATATATGATAAAAGCAATATCATACAAACTGCATTTTTATATTTAAGCTCACCCTATCTTTGGGGAGGAAAAACACCTTTTGGTATAGATTGTTCTGGATTTACTCAAATGGTTTACAAACTAAATGGCTACAAACTTTTACGAGATGCATCACAACAAGCTACCCAAGGAGAAGCATTAAGTTTTATTGAAGAAAGTGAACCTGGTGATTTAGCTTTTTTTGATAATAATGAGGGTGATATTATTCATGTTGGCATTATAATGAAAGATAATTATATTATACATGCACATGGTAAAGTTAGAATAGATAGACTAGACCATTCGGGTATTTATAATGTAGAGAAAAAAGCACATACTCACAAACTACGAGTGATAAAAAAAATAATATAAAAAAAGGTCGCAATTTGCGACCTTTTTTTATATTATTTTTTGACAACTTTTTATTAGTCCTCTACTTCAAGAGTTGCAAGAACTTCTTTCATAGATTTATATTTATCGGTTTCTCCAATAGCACTATAAATATTCATCAATGTTTTTATAGCACTTACATTCTTAGAATCAATTTCATATGCCTTAGTTAAAAATGGAATAGCCGTAGCGTATATATTTTGACGTGCATCTTTTAGTTCATCATAACGTATATCGTCTGCTTTAGAACTTCCTAAACTATTCATTTCTTCTATTATGGTTTGCTCTCCATTTAATATTAAAACTGACATGTTTATATATGCATTTATATAATTAGAATCTAACTCAATAGCTTTTGAATAATATTTTTTAGCACCTTCAACATCATCAAAATCAGCTGCTATAACACCTAGATTATATTGTAATTCAGCATTATCAGGGTCTTTTTCTGTTGCTATTCTTAACAACCTACTAAACTCCTCTTTGTTTCCCATATCTAAATGAATATTAGCTTCAGCTAGTAACAACCCTGTGTCCTCTGGATTTTCATTTCTTGCATCTTTCATAGCTTGTAAAGCTTTTTCATTATCCCCATTACTAACATATATAAGAGCTATATTTTTAACAATTTCTGCTTTCTTAGATTTTGTTACTTTCTCAGTAGGTTTAATATGTGTTTTTGATTTAACTGAAAAATCACGGGTTATTTTATTATCAAAAAAATCTTCTTCTTCAGTTTTTACATTTATAGCAAAATATTGAGTTTCAATTCCTGTATAATCTAATTTCTTCAATTCTTCATACAATCCTAAAGCTCTATCGTAATCTTTGACACTTACAGCAGTTGAAGCAGCATAATAAAGGAATAATGTATCTTTTGTACTTAATCTATATGCGCTTTCAAAATATTTTGAAGATGTAGCAAAATCTTTTTTCTCAAATGCTGTATTACCTTTAGTTAATATACCATTTACCATGGTTTGTTTTAAAGTTGTAATTTCACTTGTGTAAGCTCCTTCTACTTTATCTAAATTTTCTAATGCTAAAGTAACATCTGCATTTGTACCTGCTCCATTTGCATATAATGCTTGTCCGTTTAAGTAGTAATACTTTGCCTTGGTTTTAGCATCCATGACAGACATTAAAGATTTAGCTTGATTTAAAGCTGCTTTTGCTTCCGAGTAATTATTACTTTTAATTGCTTTCTCAGCTGTTCTCAATTCTTTCTTTTGTGCAAAAGAAAATGCACATATTGAAAATGCTAGAGCAACTATTAATTGTTTTTTCATTTTAATAATATTAATTTAATTGTCTTTAATTGTTATCCTCTTCTTTATTATCAAGAGTTGTGCCATCTTCCGTAGACCCAGTGTTTTCAGTAGATTCTGCATTAATCACATTTCCATCTTCATCTAATTCAACTTCCTCGTCATCATGCATTACTTTTGCAACAGCTGCAATAGAATCGTTACCTTTTAGGTTAATAAGCTTAACTCCTTGTGTAGCTCTTCCCATGACTCTTAAATCTTGAACAGCCATACGAATTGCAATTCCAGATCTATTGATAATCATTAAGTCATCTTCGTCTGTTACATTTTTGATTGCCACTAAGTTACCCGTTTTTTCTGTAATAGAAATAGTTTTTACACCTTTTCCTCCTCGATTAGTAATACGGTAATCATCTAAACTTGAACGCTTACCATAACCATTTTCAGAAACTACAAGAATATCACTTTCCATATCATCGACAGCAATCATTCCTATAACTTCATCAGTTTTTTCATTTTGCAATCTAATTCCTCTTACTCCTGAAGCACCACGACCCATTGGACGCGTTTTAGCTTCTTCAAAACGAATTGCTTTACCAGATTTAAGTGCCAACATGACTTGACTTTCACCAGTTGTTAATTTAGCTTCTAGTAATTCATCACCTTCTTTAATGGTAATGGCATTAATACCATTAGTTCTTGGGCGAGAATATTGCTCTAATGAAGTCTTTTTAACTTGACCTTTCTTAGTTGCCATAATTACATAGTGACTATTAATGTAATCTTCATCTTTCAAGTCTTGAGTACAAATGAAAGCTTTCACTTTATCATCTTGCTCAATATTTATTAAATTCTGAATTGCTCTACCTTTAGATGTTTTACTTCCTTCTGGTATTTCGTAAACTCGCATCCAGAAACATTTTCCTTTTTGAGTGAAAAACAACATATATTGATGGTTTGTACCAACAAATAAATGTTCTAAGAAATCTTCATTTCGTGTTGTTGATGCTTTTTGACCAACACCTCCTCTATTTTGAGTTTTGTATTCTGTAAGCGATGTTCTTTTAATATAACCAGCATGAGAAATTGTGATTACCACTTTTTCATTAGGAATCATATCTTCAATACTTAAATCACCTCCTGCATATTCAATTACCGAACGACGTTCATCACCATATTTATCTCTTACAACTATAAGCTCTTCTTTGATGATTTCCATTCTACTTTCCTTGCTATCTAAAATACTTTTTAAACGCTCGATAGTTTTCATAATTTCCTCATACTCAGAACGCAATTTATCTTGTTCTAAGCCTGTAAGTTGACGCAAACGCATCTCTACAATAGCTTTGGCTTGTATTTCAGAAAGTTTAAAACGTTCAATTAAATTAGCTCTAGCTTCATCTGCATTAGAAGATGCTCTAATTATTTTAATAACTTCATCTATATTATCTGAGGCAATAATTAAACCTTCTAAAATATGCGCTCTTTCTTCCGCTTTGCGTAATTCGTATTTAGTCCGTCTTACAACTACTTCATGCCTGTGCTCTACGAAATAATGTATAAGTTCTTTTAAGTTTAATAACTGCGGGCGACCATTTACTAATGCAATATTATTAACACTAAAAGATGATTGTAAGGCTGTATATTTATATAATTTATTTAATACAATATTAGGAATTGCATCACGCTTTAAAATATAAACAATACGCATTCCGTTTCTATCTGATTCGTCACGAATCATAGAAATACCTTCTAATTTTTTATCGTTTACCAAATCAGCAGTTTTCTTAATCATATCTGCTTTATTAACTTGGTAAGGTATTTCACTTACAATAATACACTCACGTCCATTAACTTCTTCTATAATGGCTTTTGCACGCATTACAATACGTCCACGACCTGTGTGAAATGCTTCTTTTACACCATCGTAACCATAAATAGTTCCACCTGTTGGAAAATCTGGAGCTTTAACATATGTTATTAGCTCGTCAATTTCTATATCGTTATTTTCAATGTAAGCAATAGTACCACTAACCACTTCTGTTAAGTTGTGTGGAGGCATATTGGTTGCCATACCTACAGCAATACCTGAAGCCCCATTTACTAATAAACCAGGAATACGAGTTGGTAAAACTGTTGGTTCTTGTAATGTATCATCAAAATTCAATTTATGGTCTACAGTTTCTTTATCAATATCTGCCAACATATCCTCAGAAATCTTGCGCATACGTGCTTCTGTATAACGCATTGCTGCAGGACTATCTCCATCAATAGAACCAAAGTTTCCTTGTCCATCAATTAACATATATCGTAAACTCCATTCTTGAGCCATACGCACCATGGCATCGTAAACCGAAGTATCTCCATGTGGATGATACTTTCCTAAAACTTCCCCAACAATTCTTGCAGATTTTTTATGTGCTCCAGTTGCTCTAACACCTAACTCATGCATGCCAAAAAGCACACGTCTATGTACTGGTTTTAAGCCATCTCTTACATCAGGTAATGCACGTGACACAATGACTGACATTGAATAATCAATGTAAGCCGATTTCATTTCATCTTCAATGTTAATAGGAATTACTTTTTCTCCTTCTGCCATAAATATTTTTAGTTAAATTTCGTCAGTATTTCAAAACGTGCTAATATAAGAATTCCGTCAGTCACACCATGCCTTTTAGCATTGCTATTTCGCACTATTTATTAACAATTTCTACCTTATTTTTAGTTAATAAGTATGCTGTTAAAAATTTTGATTTTCTAAAGATTTTTTTGTCTATTAGCAACTTACTGGCATTTTTAGGTATAGTTATTGCCCATAGTAAAAATGTTTTAGTATTTTTAATCCTGAAAGGAAGATATTTATGGATGATAATTTTTCACCTAGAGTAAAAGATGTTATAGCTTTTAGTAAAGAAGAAGCGTTAAGATTAGGTCATGATTTTATTGGCACTGAACACTTAATGCTTGGGCTTTTGCGCGATGGAAACGGAAAAGCTATTAATATATTAAATACTTTAGAAATTGATTTAAACCATTTAAGACGTAAAGTTGAGATATTAAGCCCTGCAAACCCAAATATTACTGTGAGTTCTAACCAGAAAAAGAATTTACATCTTACAAGACAAGCAGAACGTGCTTTAAAAACAACATTTTTAGAAGCAAAACTATTTCAAAGTACGTCAATAAATACAGCACATTTGTTGTTATGTATTTTAAGAAATGAAAACGACCCCACTACTAAGCTTTTAAATAAGTTAAAAGTTGACTACGATAATGTTAAAGAACAATTCAAACTTATGATTACGAACGATAGCGACTATATAGAACCAAAATCTGAATCTTTTCAAGATGATGACACAAGTTCTGAAGAGTCTTCAAAAGATAATATATTTAACACGCCTACAGGAAAAACAAACAAAAAGTCTAAAACACCTGTTTTAGATAACTTTGGACGTGATTTAACCGCTATGGCTGAAGAAGGTAAATTAGACCCTGTTGTAGGACGTGAAAAAGAAATACAACGCGTATCTCAAATTTTAAGTAGGCGTAAAAAGAACAATCCGCTTTTAATTGGCGAACCAGGAGTTGGTAAATCTGCTATTGCTGAAGGTTTAGCACTAAGAATTATAAAGCGAAAAGTATCACGTATTCTATTCAACAAACGTGTTGTCACTTTAGATTTGGCAAGTTTAGTTGCTGGAACAAAATATAGAGGTCAGTTTGAAGAACGCATGAAGGCCGTGATGAATGAGCTTGAAAAAAATGATGATGTTATTCTATTTCTTGACGAAATACATACCATTGTTGGCGCTGGTGGTGCTACTGGAAGTTTAGATGCTTCCAATATGCTTAAACCTGCTTTAGCGCGTGGCGAAATACAATGTATTGGAGCTACAACGCTAGATGAATACAGACAATATATTGAAAAAGATGGTGCTTTAGAGCGTCGTTTTCAAAAAGTGATAGTTGAACCAACTTCGGTGGAAGAAACTATTGAAATTCTTAATAATATTAAAGGTAAATACGAAGAGCATCATAATGTTGAATATACACAAGAAGCTATTGAAGCTTGTGTGAAATTGACAAATCGATATATGACAGAACGCTTTTTACCCGACAAAGCTATTGATGCTTTAGATGAAGCTGGTTCGCGTGTTCATATAACAAATATTGATGTTCCAAAGCAAATTTTAGAATTAGAAAAACAACTAGAAGTTGTAAAAGAAACCAAAAATTCTGTTGTTAAAAAACAGAAATATGAAGAAGCTGCAAAACTTAGAGATGATGAAAAACGCATTGAAAAAGAACTAGCAGTTGCTCAAGAAAAATGGGAAGAAGACAGCAAACAACATCGTGAATTAGTAACAGAAGATAATGTTGCAGATGTGGTTTCGATGATGACAGGAATTCCTGTAAATAGAGTTGCACAAACAGAAATTAATAAACTTGCAGAATTACCAAACCTTATTAAAGGCAAAGTTATTGGGCAAGACGAAGCCGTTGCTAAAGTTGTAAAAGCTATTCAGCGTAATCGTGCAGGACTTAAAGATCCTAATAAGCCAATTGGGTCGTTTATATTTTTAGGTCAAACCGGCGTTGGTAAAACACAGTTAGCTAAGGTTTTATCAAGAGAGCTATTTGATAGTGATGATTCGCTTATAAGAATTGACATGAGTGAATACATGGAGAAATTTGCTATTTCAAGATTAATTGGTGCACCTCCAGGATATGTTGGCTATGAAGAAGGTGGGCAATTAACCGAAAAAGTAAGACGTAAGCCTTATGCGGTAATTCTTTTAGATGAAATTGAAAAAGCACATCCAGATGTATTTAATATGTTATTACAAGTACTTGATGATGGGTATTTAACCGATAGTTTAGGACGAAAAATAGATTTTAGAAACACCATTATTATTATGACTTCCAACATTGGAGCTCGTAAACTAAAAGATTTTGGTGCAGGTATTGGTTTTGGAACAGCATCACAAAAAGCACAAGAAGATGCCAATGCAGTAAAAGTGATTGAAAATGCACTTAAAAAATCGTTTGCTCCAGAGTTTTTAAATAGAATTGACGACGTGATAGTATTTAATCCGTTGGAAAAAGAAGATATTAATAAAATTATCGATATTGAATTAGACAAACTTTTATTAAGAATTAAAGGTTTAGGTTATACATTAAAACTTAGTAAAAGTGCTAAAGATTATATTGCCGATAAAGGCTTCGATAAACAATACGGAGCAAGACCTTTAAAAAGAGCTATTCAAAAATATGTTGAAGATGCTTTAGCTGAAGAAATAATATCATCGCATGTACAAGAAGGCGATAAAATTATAATAGATTTAGATAAGAAAACTGATGAATTAAATATTAAGATTGAAAAAGCTGAAAAGCCTACTGAGTCTTAATTACTTATCACCTTTAACAAAATAAAAAGCTCGAAAAACTAATTTTCGAGCTTTTTTGTGTTAAATAATTAACTACCTTTATAATCATGGAGCATGTTTTAAAACTTTCAATTGGCACATTTTATATACATAATAATTATTTAATTGTCAATATAAATGAAGGCAAGACAGTGAACTCAGAATCTAATACAATTCTTAAAGACATTATTAAAAAGTATTATGCTTCAAAAAAGTTTGTTTATATCACACATCGAATACATTCTTATGCTGTAGACACATCTGTTTATCTTGGTACATCAAAAATTAAAAACTTAGTTGGTTTTGCTGTAGTCTCTTCAAAAATAATAGCCCTGTTTAACGCAGAAATAGAAAGACAATTCTTAAAAAAACCTTTTGAAATTTTCACTAATATTGAGGATGCCATAGATTGGGCAGAATCAATTGTTGAAGAAAAATAAAACCAAGTGATAAAAATTCACTTTATTAAAACCTACAATTTTATATATACAAGATTTTTTTTATCAAAACTGTAACAAATAAAAATTAATACAATCTATAGTATAACAATTTGTATTTTTTGACGCCAACTAAACTAAATACTGAACAGCTTATAAAGCTTTGTATCTCTGGAAACCAATCCGCGCAATTGGAAGTTTACAACAGATATTATAAAGCTATGTATAACATTGCATTTAGAATTGTAAAAAACAGTTTTGAAGCTGAAGATGTTATGCAAGACTCCTTTTTGTTGGCGTTTACAAAGTTAGAGAGTTTGAAAGATGTGAAAATATTTGGAGCTTGGTTAAAACGAATTGTTATAAACAACAGCATTCATCATTATAAAAAGAATATTAAAAATAATGAGATTCCTTTAGATGATGTTTTGTATAAAGTTGAAGATAATTTTAGTGGTATTGATAGCGATTATGAATTTACAAATATAAAAGCTAAAGAAGTTTTAAATACCATGAAAGCATTAAAAGATAATTATAGAATTGCTTTAACCCTAAACCTAATTGAAGGTTATGATTATGAGGAAATAAGTGATATTATGAATATTACAAAGGCAAATTGTCGCACAACAATATCGAGAGCTAAAGAAAGTTTAAGACAAAAATTGCAAACAGCAATTGCGCATTAAATTTAAATAAAAATGAAAAAAACTACTATAGACAATTTGTTTAACAACTTGAAAAATGATTTTGATATTGAAAAACCAAATCAAAATCATAAACAACGGTTTTTAGACAAATTAAATACAAATGGCGAGCTACAACTAGTTAAGGTTGATAAACGAAGGCGTCGTTTATGGAAACCCCTAATTGGTGTAGCCGCCTCTATAGTGTTATTAATCACTGTTTTTATTGGCACTCAACAAGAACCAAACACAAGAGATTTAGCAAGTATATCGCCACAAATGGCAGAAACGCAAGATTTTTTTACCATTACAATTGAAGAAGAATTAAGTAACCTTCAAAAAGAATCATCTCCTGAAGTTAAAATTTTAGTAGATGATGCATTAAAACGCATGAAAATTCTAGAAGAAAATTATGAAGCATTAAAAACCGATTTATCCGAAAGTGGAGATGATAATCGTGTTATTTATGCAATGATTTCAAACTTTCAAAATAGAATAGACATCTTAAAAAACACTATAGAACAAATTAATAATATTAAACAAATTAAAAATCAATCAAATGAAACGAGCACTACTATATAAAGTATTATTTATAGCATTTATGCTACCATTATTTGCAATGGCGAATAATAAAGATGGTAAATACACCAAAAAGAAAACCATAAATAAAGAGTTTTCAGTTAATTCAAACGCAACATTAAGCGTTGATAATAGTTACGGAAATATTGATGTGATTACTTGGAATGAAAACAGAATTGTTTTTGAAATTATCATTACTACAACGGGTAATAATGAAGAAAAAGTACAAGACAGATTAGACGATATTACTGTAGAATTTGATGGCTCTTCAAATAGTGTTTCAGCAAAAACAAAATTCAGTAGTCGTTCTAATTCTTGGTGGAATTGGGGAAGAAACAATAATGTGAAAATGAAAATAAATTATATTATAAAAATCCCTATTACTAATAACATTGATTTGAATAACGATTACGGAAGTATTAATGTTGACAAACTTGAAGGACATGCAAAAATTGATTGCGATTATGGTAAAATAACCACCAAAGAATTACTAGCCGATAACAACTCCATATCGTTTGATTATAGCAACAATTGTTATTTTGAATATATTAAAGGTGGAAAAATAAATGCAGACTATAGCGGCTTTACGATTTCAAAAACAAATAATTTAGATATAAATGCAGATTACACAAGCTCAAAAATTGAAATAGCTGAAAATGTGAAATTTAATTGTGATTATGGTAGTATAGCAATCGATAAAGCAAATAATGTTTCCGGAAACGGAGATTACCTAACAATCAAGATTGGTAATGTATACAAAAACGTTTCTATAATTGCAGATTATGGAGCAATAAAAATTGCAAACATAACAGCTAATGCTGGAAATATTACTATTAAATCTGATTATACAGGTATAAAAATAGGCTACGACCAAAATTACAATTTCAACTTTAATATAGAACTTGATTACGCTTCTTTAAATAGTGAAGGGTTAGAGTTTTTACGTAAAGAAGTGAAATCTAGAAGTAAATATTATAGCGGATATTACGGAAATAAAAACTCTGTAAATACTATAAAAATTGAATCTGATTACGGAAGCGTATCATTAAATAAAAATTAATCAATTAAAAAATAAACACAATGAAAACATTAATTAAGAAACAAATAGTACTTGTATTTGCAAGTTTCCTAATTACAACAGCATCTTTTGCACAATGGGGAAAATCTATAAAAGGCGACGGAAATATTACAACAATTACTAGAAGCACCGATAGCTATGATGAGATAAAGTGTGCAGGCTCAATGGATTTTATTTTAGTTAGCGGAACTGAAGGAAATATAAAAATTGAAGGTGAAGAAAACTTATTAAAATATATTATTACAGAAGTTAAAAACAATACCTTAAAAGTTAGAGTAAAAAAAGGTGTGAGTTTAAGATCTAGTAGAAACAAAACCATAAAAATTACAATTCCTTTTGAAGATATTAGCGATGTATCTCTTGCTGGTTCTGGAGATTTATGGAATAAAGATGTAATTACAGCAACGAACCTAGATGTTTCATTAGCTGGTTCGGGGGATATTGTACTGAATATAAAAACAACATCAGTTGAAGGGTCTATAGCTGGTTCTGGAGATTTAACTTTAAAAGGAAGTACTAATAACTTAGAAGCTAAAGTTGCTGGTTCAGGCGATTTTCACGGGTTTGGTTTACAATCAAATAATACCGAAGTTTCTGTAGCGGGTTCTGGAGACGCACAAGTAGTTAGTATTCAAAACTTAAAAGCTCGTGTTGCTGGTTCGGGTGATATTGTTTACAAAGGTAACCCAACAACCGATACTAAGGTTGCTGGTTCTGGTAGTATTTCAAATTAAGTATAAAATATTTATATAAAAAAAGCGACACTAAAAAGTGTCGCTTTTTTTTATGCTTCTACATTTTCTTTAGGAACTCTATACAATAAAATAATACCTATCAAAAAGAATACAAATAAAAACAAAAATGCATTACGCATACTTCCAGTAACTTGGTCTATAGTTGCAAAAATCACCATACCAATTACAATTCCTATTTTTTCAGCTACATCATAAAAACTAAAATAAGATGTAGTATCATCAGTTTCTGGTAAAAATTTTGAATATGTAGAACGTGATAACGCTTGAATACCACCCATTACCAAACCAACAAAAGCTGCTGTAGTATAAAATTGCATTGGTGTTTCAACAAAATAACCATAAAAACATAAAGCCATCCACACAAAATTTACAACAATTAAAGTTTTTATATTTCCATATTTAGCTGATGCTCGTGATGTTAAAATGGCTCCAAAAACAGCAACAATTTGGATTACTAAAATACTTATAATTAGACCTGTAGTTTTCTCGCTATCATTTGCCCAGGATATTTCTTCCTCACCAAAATAAACAGCTACAAGCATAATGGTTTGCACCGCCATACTATACACGAAAAAGGCTCTTAGATAGAGTGTTAATCTTAAATTAGTTTTCAATTGCTTCCATACTAGTCGCAATTCTTTAAACCCGTTAAAAACCACATCTTTAGTAACTTTATGTCCTGAAGAAACTCCTTTTGGTAATATATAAAATGAATATTGACTAAATATAATCCACCACAATCCTACTGTAACAAATGAGTAACGCATCATTTGGATTTTTGCAGCACCATCATCCTGACTCATTACCATAAATAAATTTACAAGTAACAAAATAACACTTCCAATATAACCCATAGAGAATCCTTTAGCACTAATCTTGTCTTGTTGCTCAGGAAATGCAATATCTGGCAAATAGGAATTATAAAACACTAAGCTTCCCCAATACCCAATTAAACCCATAAAATAGAATAGTAAACTTAAATATATATGGTCTAAACTAAACCAATACAACCCAATACAACCTAAACCGCCAATGTAACAGAAAAACTTCATGAATGCTTTTTTGTTACCAACATAATCTGCTATTCCAGAAAGTAATGGAGAAGTAAAAGCAACTACCAAAAAAGTGAATGCCGTAACAAACGTAATTAAGGCAGTACTTTTTAATTCAAATCCAAAAGCATTAACAACCTTAATATTCTCGAAAAATAATGCAGAATAAAATATAGGAAATATGGATGATGCAATAGTAAGGGTATATACTGAGTTTGCCCAATCGTAAAACGCCCAAGCATTTAGAAGTTTTTTACTTCCTTTTTTAAGTTTTTCCATAAAAAAAGCTGCCCGTTTATTGAGCAGCTTCTAAAGTAATCAAATATTTTAAACTTCTTTATTTAAAATTTGTAATTGGTCTAAAAGACGAAACACCAAATTTTACAGCTTCTGTTTTAGCTTGTGGTGCTAATGCTTTTAAATTAGCAATACGCGAATCGTTTGATGGATGCGTGCTTAAAATTTCTGGTGGTGCTTGTCCTCCACTATTTGCCTTCATTCTTTCCCAAAGTTCAGAAGCTTCATCTGGATTATAGCCAGCAATTGCCATTAAATACAATCCAATTTTATCAGCTTCAGTTTCATGACTTCTACTAAAAGGTAACATAAAACCTACTTGAGACCCAATACCATAATATTGATTAAAAGCGTTTCTAGATTTATCATCTTTTATAGCAATATTACCAGCCAATGCTACACCTTGTTGAAGGTAAGCAGCACTCATACGCTGTTGCCCGTGGTTTGCCAATGCATGCGCTACTTCATGTCCCATAATGGCAGCAATTCCTGTTTCATTTTGCGCAATAGGAAGAATCCCAGTATAAAACACAATCTTTCCACCTGGCATACACCAAGCATTTACAGTTTTATCATCTACTAAATTATATTCCCATTTGTAATCATTCAAATAGCCTTGATGATTATTAGCATTTAACCAACGCTCTGCAGCAACTGCTATACGCTGCCCTACTCTAGTAATCATTTCCGCATCACTTGTTCCTGTAATTACTTTATTATCAGTTAAAAACTGGTCGTATTGAGCAAATGCTGTTGGAAATAATTGAGAATTTGGCACTAATGCCATTGTTTTTTTTCCTGTAAATGGATTTTCAGCACATGAAAAAATTATTGTTGCTAATCCAAATAGTATAAGTGTATTTTTCAGTTTCATTGTTAAGGGCTTAATATTTTTATAAAAATACAAAAATTGTACCTTTATTTTTAAAACACAGAATGTTTTTGTTTGTCACATTAATTAAACAAAAAAAATAATTACATAAAAGTGTTATGTTACATACTGTTATTCGACATATTTTAAGAATCTATTTTCAAATAAATAATAATGAAAAAAATAATATTACTATGTATCATTTCTCTATTTTTTAGTTGCATTGGAGTTGCTCAAAAACCAACTAAAAAAGAAATAAAAACATACAAAATCTCTAAAACTGAAGCTGAATGGAGGGCTGAATTATCCGAAATACAATTCTATGTATTAAGACAAGCAGGAACAGAACGTGCTTTTTCAAGTTCGCTAAACAAAAATCATAAAAATGGTGAATATGTTTGCGCAGTTTGTAACACACCTTTATTTAAAAGTGAAGACAAATTTGATTCAGGTAGTGGCTGGCCAAGTTTTGATAGAGTAATAGAAGGGAATGTTGATTTTTCAACCGATAATGATTTAGGATACACTAGAACCGAGGAGCATTGTGCTACTTGTGGCGGACATTTAGGACATGTTTTTAATGATGGTCCAAGAAACACAACTGGAGAAAGACATTGTGTTAATGGTACTGCTTTAAAGTTTGTTGCAAAAGAAGAGTAACTCTATTTTTTATCGGAACGTGCTTCTTTTTGACATGACAAACACATTTAAAAGCAACAATATGTAAAGTAAAATACTAGTTAATTAGCAAATATGCCCGCGAGAAGGATTGAGGCATTTGTTGAAGCTCCTCGAAGAGAGCGACTGCCGAAGCCTGTTTGCCATTTTTATGGCAACTCGCCCAAAAATTAAACTTTATATCGCTTTTTAAAAGGTCTAATTATTAAACGAGCTTCTCTATCGAACCTAATATAATTGTAAACCCAATTTATAAATACTACCATTCTGTTTCTAAAACCTATTAGAAAAAACAGATGTACAAACATCCAAACATACCAAGCAAAAACACCTTGAAACTTAAACTTTGGTAAATCTACTACGGCTTTGTTTCTTCCAATAGTTGCCATTGTACCTTTGTCTTTATAAGCAAAAGGTTTCATAGATAAACCTTCAATTAAGCGTAACATATTATCTCCTAATTGATAACCTTGTTGTATGGCAGGTTGCGCCATCATAGGTAATCCACAAGGGAATTCTTCGGTTTCCATACAGGCTACATCTCCAATAGCAAAAATATTATTCAACCCTTTTATTTGATTAAATTCATTTACTAAAAACCTATTTCCTCTTATTACAAATTCGTTTGCATCCAAACCTTTTATAGTTGCTCCTTTTACTCCTGCAGCCCAAACTAAGGTGGCGGTTTCAAAAGTTAAATCGGTATTTGTAGTAACTGTTTTTCCATCATAATTAGTAACCCTTACATTCTTCCAAATATTTACACCTAACTTCTCTAAAAAATCTTCTGCTTTTTTTGAAGCATTAGCACTCATACCTTTTAAAATACAATCGCTAGATTGCACAATATTTATTTGCGCTAAACGTGTATCTAAATCCGGATAATCTTTTGGTAAAATACCTTTTTTAATTTCGGCTAAAGCACCAGCTAACTCTACGCCTGTTGGTCCGCCACCAACAATTACAAAATTCATTAACGCATTGCGTTCATTCAAATCAGAAGTTAAAAGCGCATCTTCAAAATTTTCAAGTATTAAGCTTCTTAAATTTAAAGATTGCGGTATGGTTTTCATTGCCATACTATGTTTTTCTATATCAGAATTTCCAAAATAATTAGTTTTAGAACCTGATGCAACAACTAGATAATCAAATTTTAGATTACCAATATCTGTTAAAACCTTATTGTTTTTAGAATCAATTTCTTCAACATTTGCAAGCCTAAAATGGAAATTAGGAAAATCTTTAAGTATTTTTCTAATAGGATACGCAATAGAATCTGGTTCTAAGCCACCTGTAGACACTTGATATAATAAAGGTTGAAAAGTGTGATAGTTATTTTTATCTAGCAAAACAACTTGAACTTCTTGTTTCGATAATTTTTTTGCTAAAGCAACTCCAGCAAAACCACCACCTATAATAACGATTCTAGGAAAACTTGTTTTTGGTATGTTCATAAAATAATACTTGCACACAAAGGTAGTAAAAGATATAAATTTTATGGAGTTCTAAATTCATTATTCAAATTCCATTTCGTAAATTCGTAACCTAAAAAATGACAGATGAGTAAATACGATATTATTGTTCTTGGAAGTGGCCCTGGTGGTTATGTAACAGCAATTAGAGCTTCTCAATTAGGTTTTAAAACTGCTATTATTGAAAAAGAAAACCTTGGTGGTGTATGTTTAAATTGGGGTTGTATTCCAACAAAAGCCTTATTAAAATCTGCTCAAGTTTTTGAATATCTTAAACATGCAGGAGATTATGGGTTATCTGTAAAAGATTTTGATAAAGATTTTGATGCTGTTGTAAAACGTAGCCGTGGTGTTGCAGAGGACATGAGTAAAGGCGTTCAGTTTTTAATGAAAAAAAATAAAATTGATGTTATTGAAGGCTTTGGAAAACTTAAAGCTGGAAAAAAAGTTGATGTTGATGGAACAATATATAGTGCGGATAATATAATTATTGCAACTGGTGCTCGTTCTCGTGAGTTGCCAAATTTACCTCAAGATGGAAAAAAAGTAATTGGATATCGTGAAGCTATGACGTTACCAACGCAACCTAAGAAAATGATTGTTGTTGGTTCTGGTGCTATTGGTGTTGAGTTTGCTTATTTCTATAATTCTATGGGAACCGATGTTACTATTGTTGAATATTTACCAAATGTAGTTCCTGTTGAAGATGAAGATGTTTCTAAACAATTAGAACGTTCTTTCAAAAAGAACGGCATTAAAATTATGACTTCTGCCGAAGTTACTTCTGTCGATACTTCTGGAAAAGGTGTAAAAGCACATGTGAAAACTAAAAAAGGTGAAGAAATACTAGAAGCTGATATCATTTTATCTGCTGTTGGTATTAAAACAAATATTGAAAATATTGGCTTAGAAGATGTAGGTATTGCTGTAGATAGAGATAAAATTTTAGTTAACGACTTTTACCAAACTAATATTCCTGGTTATTATGCTATTGGAGATGTTACTCCTGGTCAAGCTTTAGCACATGTCGCTTCTGCGGAAGGCATTTTATGTGTTGAAAAACTAGCAGGACAACATGTTGAAGCTTTAGATTACGGAAACATTCCAGGTTGTACTTATTGTACTCCAGAAATTGCAAGTGTTGGATTAACCGAGAAACAAGCCAAAGAAAAAGGTATTGATATTAAAGTTGGTAAATTCCCTTTCTCTGCTTCTGGAAAAGCAAGTGCAGGAGGAAATAAAGAAGGTTTTGTAAAAGTTATTTTTGATGCTAAATATGGCGAATGGTTAGGTTGCCACATGATTGGTGCTGGTGTTACCGATATGATTGCTGAAGCCGTCTTAGGTAGGAAATTAGAAACTACAGGTCATGAAGTATTAAAAGCTGTACATCCGCATCCAACTATGAGTGAAGCGGTAATGGAAGCTGTTGCTGATGCTTATGGTGAAGTGATTCATTTATAGACGTTCTTAGATTAGTTAGAAATTTTAGACAAATAGAAATACTAAAAAAGTTCCAGTACAAACTGGAACTTTTTATTTATTGTAGATCTAAAAATCTAATTTATCTAAAAGCAGAGCTTTCTAATGTTCTAATTCAAAAAACTCTGTATAGCTAATTCATAACTCTGTAATCCAAAACCAAGAATCACTCCTCTAGCATTAGGAGATATAAATGACTGATGTCTAAACTCTTCTCTATTGAATGTGTTTGAAATATGTACTTCTACAACAGGTATCTCTATAGCTTTAACGGCATCACCAATCCCAACAGATGTATGCGTATAGGCAGCAGCATTTAAAATAATACCATCATAACTAAAACCTGTTTCGTGCAATTTATCAATTATTTCGCCTTCTATATTAGATTGAAAGTGATCTATATTGGTATTAGCATATTTTCCTTTTATTTCATCTAAAAACTCGGTAAAGGATAAACTTCCGTAAATATTAGGTTCTCTTTTGCCCAAAAGATTAAGGTTAGGTCCGTTGATGATGATTAGTTTTTTCATGGTCTAAAGATATTTAAAAAATTTAATTACTTCTTTTTTAATATATCAATTTTAGTTGACTCTCCCGATTTCAAATTAGACAATGCCTTTATATGATTTCTTCTATCATCCAATTCAACAACAATGGTATTTGGAGCAATTAAACCTTCGTTATTTGCTTTAATTACTATGGATGTTTTAGCTCCTACTAAATCAATTGAAATTATTTTTTTAGTATTATTAGCATTATATTGATTTACTAATACTTTTCCATTAACAGAAATTGTGATTTTATCGCCATCTACTTTTCCCCCATCATAAATAATTAAATCTACTTTTTCAGATTTTGAAAAAACACTTAAAGTTTGATTCTTTCTTAGAATATTCATTCTTAAAGAATCCAACATCTTTAGCGGATTTATTTTTTGTTTAACACTATCTGCTATTCTTTTAGATTTATAAATTTTCTTAACAACTTTACTTATCCTAGCCTCAACTTTTTCAATAGAGTTTAAAAATATCTCTCCTTCCGCACATTTTTTAAAATCTGAAGACAATCCTTTAAACTTTCCTTTTGCATTCTTTGTTTTTCCAAATGCAAACGATTTAATTGAAAAATTCACAAAACAAGATTCCTCATCAAAATGTATTGGTGTTTTTGTATAAATAATTTCTCCTTCACCAATAGTCAACTCCTTTTTTTGCTTATTATAATTACCTAAAACAGTTGTTTTTGTTTCATACTCCGTTCCTATATTGGTAATTGAATAACCAGATACTGCTCCGCTTACCTCGCTTAAACTAACCATGTACGAATAAGTGGTTGATGATGAGTCGTTAAGAACTATTGCTCCAGCATACTCGTATTGATTTTGAGATTGACCAACATTATAGATTAAAAAGACGAATAAATAAAATAAGCATTTTCTGAACATTGTAAGATTATTTTTATAACTTGCTAGCACAAACATAAACCAATTAATTATGAAAATTAAATTATTACTTTATTTATTCGTCTTTTTAATCTATTCTACAAGCTATGCTTCTTTTCCTGTAAAGAGAACTATTACAACCTATGAAACTGCAGAGGTTTTAACTAGCATTGAAAATGTTTTAACCAATACAGCAGATGTTTTTACTCCTGTGGCAACTACGGTTGCAGGTAAAGATAAATGGGTAGGTGTAGCGTTATGGTTCTTTTTAGGATGGCCATTTGCTGCTCACAGATGGTATTATAACAAACCCACTTGGGCAAATATCCTATTTATTTTAACCATTGGTGGTTTAGGAATCTGGGCAATAGTAGATTTAATAAATATGCTTACTGATAATTTCTAAAAAATTATATACTTATTAAGAAAAAACCACCATTAGGTGGTTTTTTTTTGTTTACTTTTATTGCAATGAAATGGCAGCATGCACTTAAGGACTATCAATTGTATTTAAAAATTGAACGTGGTTTATCACAAAACTCTATCGATAGCTATTCACGTGATATTAAAAAACTTATTGATTATTTAGAGAAAAACAATACAAGTGTATCTCCTACTAAAATTTCTCCCGAGATTGTACAACAGTTTATATACGAAATTGCGAAGCATGTAAATGCACGTTCACAATCACGTACTATTTCTGGCTTACGAAGTTTTTTTAGTTATCTAGTTTTTGAAGATTATAGAGAAACAAACCCTTTAGAACTTATTGAATCGCCTAAAATTGGCAGAAAACTACCAGATACTTTAAGTGAAAATGAAATTGATAGCCTTATAAACGCCATCGATTTAAGTAAACCACAAGGTGAACGAAATCGTGCTATTTTAGAAACATTATATGGCTGTGGCTTACGAGTTAGTGAATTAATAAATCTTAAGATATCAGATTTATTTTTTGATGAAGGTTTTATTAAGGTGACTGGGAAAGGCAACAAACAACGCTTTGTTCCTATTATACCAATAACTCAAAAATATATCAATATTTATAAAAATGAAATCAGGTCGCATATATCTATTCAAACTGGCTATGAAGACACGCTCTTTTTAAACCGAAGAGGAAAACAATTAACACGTGCTATGATATTCACCATTACAAAACAGCTTGCTGAAAAAATCGGATTGAAAAAGAATATTTCTCCGCACACGTTCAGACATTCGTTTGCGACACATTTACTACAAAATGATGCCGATTTACGCTCCATACAATTAATGCTAGGACACGAGAGTATTACAACAACCGAAATCTATGTGCATTTAGACAAAAAGCATTTGACTAAAGTTGTTGAGAAGTTTCATCCTAGAAAATAGCTATTGACTGTTGGATAAATTTAAAAATCCAGCGTTAACTGGATTTTTAATATTAAATATAACTTCGTTCTATTTATGAGATTCCTGCCTACGCAAGAATATATTATTTCGCAATATTAACCGCTCGTGTTTCTCTAATTACGGTTACTTTAACTTGCCCCGGATACGTCATATCGGTTTGTATTTTTTGAGATATACTAAATGATAAATCTGCTGCTTTATCATCATTTACCTTTTCGCTTTCAACAATAACACGTAATTCTCTACCCGCTTGAATAGCATACGCTTTTTTAACGCCACTAAACCCAAAAGCAATGTCTTCTAAGTCTTTTAAACGTTGAATATAACTATCTAAAACTTGACGTCTTGCGCCTGGTCTTGCTCCCGAAATAGCATCACAAACTTGAACAATTGGTGCTAATAACGATTTCATTTCTACTTCATCATGGTGAGCTCCAATTGCATTACATACATCTTCTTTTTCATTAAATTTTTCTGCCCATTGCATACCAAGTATTGCATGTGGTGTTTCCATATCTGCTTCAGCATCTGGCACTTTTCCTATATCGTGTAACAATCCTGCTCGTTTAGCCATCTTAGGGTTTAAGCCTAATTCGGCTGCCATAATACCACATAATTTCGCTACTTCACGTGAGTGTTGCAATAAATTTTGTCCGTAAGAAGAACGATATTTCATTCGTCCTACCATTTTAATAAGTTCTGGATGCAGATTATGAATACCTAAATCTATTACTGTTCGTTTACCAACTTCAATAATTTCTTGCTCTATTTGTTTTTGTGTTTTCTTTACAATTTCTTCAATACGAGCTGGATGAATTCTTCCATCTGTAACTAATTTATGTAATGATAAACGTGCGATTTCTCTACGTACAGAATCAAAACAGGACAAAATAATAGCTTCTGGCGTATCATCAACAATAATTTCTACACCTGTCGCCGCTTCAATAGCACGAATATTACGTCCTTCACGACCAATAATTCTACCTTTAACATCGTCTGATTCAATATTAAAAACCGATACGCAGTTATCAACTGCTTCTTCTGTTCCTATACGTTGTATGGTATTTATAATTATTTTTTTAGCATCTTGTTCAGCAGTCATTTTTGCTTCTTCAAGTGAGCTTTGAATAAATGCCATAGCATCATTTTTGGCTTCACCTTTTAAAGATTCTACAAGTTGTTCTTTGGCTTCATCGGCTGATAAACTAGAAATAACTTCTAATTGTTGTACTTGACTTTTATGAAGTTTATCAAGTTCATCTTGCTTTTTATCAAGCACATTAATTCTATGATTATAATCTTTTATTTTGCCTTCAGCATTATCATTAAGTTTTTTACTTTTTGAAAGCTCATTTGAAATTTGCGATTCTTTATCACGCATCCGTTTTTCGGATTCAGCCATTTTTTTATCACGAGAAAAAATCACTTTTTCGTGTTCTCCTTTAAGCTCAATAAATTTTTCTTTTGCTTGAAGGATTTTATCTTTTTTGATAGTTTCTCCTTCGCTATTTGCTTCTTTAATAATTGAAGACGCATTTCTTTTTGCTTCTTTTATAAGTTTAGAAGAATTACTCTTTTCTAAATATTTAGCTATTACAAAACCTATTATTAGTCCTAATAATAAGCCTCCAGCGATTAATATAATTGGATTATCCATTGATGTTTAGTTAGTTGTTAAATATAAAAAAAGCCTACACCAGTATAAAGTTTTGTATAAACTCCTTAAAAACAAGTTTAGGGCTAATAAGCTGATCAAGGATCTGTTCTAAGACAGCATGCTTTTACAACTTAAACTCACCCTTTTTAAAGAATTAACGTTGAGTTTATCAAAAAAAATAACCAATGTAGGCAGTAACTTTTAGTTTATTTTAAAGAACGTAAAGAGATGATTAATATGAATGTAATAAATCGTTTAGCGCATTTAGTTTTTCTTCTATATGCTCATTTACATTCTCTTTATCAATAGTTTTTTGTTCTGCTTGAGATGCAAATTGCAAAGCACACATGGCCAATACATCTTGTTTATCTCTAACGGAATAACTTTGTTCAAATTGCTTAATCATAGCTTCAATGTTTTTTGCCGCTTTACGCAATCCTTCTTCTTGAATTGCTTCAATTGTTAAAGGATATACTCTGTTAGCTATAGATAGCTTTATTTTAAGCTTTTCTGACATTGAATTTATGTTGCATTAATCCGATAATTGAGCAATACAATGGTCAATATCTCTAATTAATGCGTTTATTTTAAGCTTTGTTTCTCTTTTATTTTCGTTACTACCAAGCATTGAATTTGCCATTTTAAGGGCTTCATATTTGTCTTCCCAAGCAGTAATATGCTGCTTTTTATCTTGAAACTCTTGTTTTGAAATTACTAACTCTTCATTTAATTTAGTGTTAGCTTGTTTCAAAAGTTCTAATTCGTGTAATACTTTGCTAATTTTGTTTTCTAACGAATCTACAATATCTTCAATATTACTCATTTACAAATTTCAATACTTATATCACAAAGTTAACACACCTACATATAAATAACAATTGTTTTTACATAAAATTTAAAATTTCCTTACATTCTTTACTCACATCACATTGGCTTGATTTTTGTTTTATTCTTTCGCAAATTCATATCAAATTAATATTTTAGCAACAATACATACTTATGCGATTAATCTTTTTTATTTTTTTACTTTCAACTACATTTTTAAAAGCCCAAAATAATTATCCACAAGATTATTTTAATAGCCCTTTAGAAGTGCCTTTAATACTATCTGGCACGTTTGCTGAACTACGCTCCAATCATTTTCATTCTGGTTTAGATATTAAAACACAACAACGGGTTGGTTTAAAAGTGAATGCTGCCGCAAATGGATTTGTAAGCAGGATCAAAGTATCTCACTTTGGTTACGGAAAAGCCTTATACATTACGCACCCAAACGGGTATACTACGGTTTATGCGCATTTACAGAAGTTTGCTCCTGAAATTGAAGCTTATATTAAAAAACATCAATATGAAAAAGAATCGTTTGTAATTGAATTGTTTCCTAAAGCAGGTGATTTGTTAATTGAAAAGGGAAATTTAGTTGCTTATTCTGGAAATACTGGTGGTTCTGGTGGGCCACATTTACATTTCGAAATTAGAGATAAAGAAGAACGACCAATGAATCCGATGCTTTTTGGGATAGACATTACAGATTCAACAAAACCTATTATAACTTCTATTTTTGCGTACCCAATTGGTAAAAATTCTCATATAAATAAATCTAACACAAAACAAAAACTACGTTTAATTCCTTTAAAAAATGGTGATTATGTTGTTAAAAACATAGACGCTTATGGCAAAATTGGATTTGGAATTGTTACAATCGACAGACAAAATTTAGCGGCTAACAAAAATGGAGTTTATAATATTCAAACGTTTTTAAACGGTAATAAGAATTTTGAATTAGATTTTAAACAGTTTTCATTTAGCGAAACCAAACACTTAAATCGTTTAATAGATTACGAACATTTTAAAACTAATAAACAGCGTATTCAAAAATTATTTAATGAAAATAATCCGTTAAGCATGTATAAATCTGTTATAAACAAAGGTTTTTTAACTGTTGAAGACAGCACATATATGGTTTATAAAATTAGGGTAAAAGATTATAAAGACAATGATACTTGGGTAACAATTTCAATTAAAGGAAGTAAAGAAGAAGCCGTTTTTACTAAAACACAAAAAACAACACCTTATTTTATTAACGCCAATCAAACTACTAATTTAAAAGAAGGAAAAGTTTCAGTAGATTTTTATCAAAATACTTTTTATGAAGATTTTTATATAGATTTTCAAGTAAAAAACGATACGCTAACTCTACATAAAGATATAATTCCTGCAAAAAAGAATTTTACTATAAGCTATGATGTTAGCGCATATTCAAATGAAGACAAAAGCAAATTATACATTGCAAGGTTATTAGGTTACAAAAAATTCCCTATTTATTCTTCTACAAGAAGAAAAGGAAATATTTTATCTACTAACACAAAAAAATTAGGCACATTTGCTTTAGCAACAGACACTGTTAAACCTACAATAAAGTCTGTAAACTTTAAAAAGAATCAATGGCTAAGTAACTTTAGATATTTAAAAGTTAAAATTGATGACAAGATTTCTGGTATTTCAAATTATAGAGCGACAGTAAATGGCAAGTGGGTTTTAATGGAGTACGATTACAAAACAAAAACATTGACACACGATTTTAATGACGGCTGTATCACAGAAACAAAAAATAATTTAAAGATAATTGTTACAGATAATGTAGGAAATAGTTCTACTTTTGAAACGTTATTCTATAGAAAATAAATTTAGACACTTTTGAAATTGAAATTTTCTTTTATAATTCTATTCTTTTTTTTAATAACCTTCTTGGGTTATTCTCAAACAGCAACTATTAAAGGTGTTATTTTAGATGATACCAATACGCCAATTTCAAACGTAAATATTAAAGCAGGCACAATAGGAACAGAAACGAATGAAAATGGTTTTTATATTTTAAAAATCCCTTCAAGTCAAGATGTAACAATTGAATTTACTCATCTTTCTTATAAAAAAATTATTAGCACTTTCAATCTTAAAAATGGTGAAGATTACGAGTTTAACCCTGTAATGAAATCATCTGTAGAACAAATTGCTACAGTTGTAATTTCTGGAAAACGCCAAAAAGAAGTTGAAGGTATCATCACATTAAAACCAGAAACAATTAGGAATATTCCTGGCGCAAACGCTGGCGTAGAAAACTTACTATTAACACTTCCAGGAGTTAGCAATAACAACGAATTAAGCACACAATACTCTGTTCGTGGTGGAAATTACGACGAAAATTTGGTGTACGTAAATGGTATTGAAGTGTATCGTCCGTTTTTAATTCGCTCAGGTCAACAAGAAGGTTTAAGTTTTGTGAATACAAATTTGGTGCAAAATGTAGATTTTTCTGCTGGTGGATTTCAAGCTAAATATGGCGATAAATTATCGTCTGTATTAGATATTACATATAAAACACCATATCAATTTGAAATAAATGCCGATTTAAGTTTATTAGGCGGAAGTTTATCTATTGAAAGCATAAGTAAAGATTCTAAATTCTCAAGTATTACGGGAGTTCGTTATCGTGATAATGGTTTATTTGTAAATGCTAAAGAAACCGAAACCAATTATGATGCGGCTTTTACAGATGTTCAAACTTTTTTAACTTATAAATTTTCTGATAAATTTCATTTAAACTTTTTAGGAAATGCATCTATAAATAAATATAGTTACCAACCAGAAACACGACAAACTAATTTTGGTACGCTTGCAGACCCAATTGCGTTATTAGTCTTTTACGAAGGACAAGAAAAAGATGAATATCAAACTTATTTTGGTGCATTTAAAGGTACTTACTTTGCGAATGATGACTTAACATTAAATCTTATAGCATCAACATATCATACAACTGAAGAAGAGTATTTTGATATTTTAGCACAATACAGATTGGGTGAAGTAAACACCAATATTGGTGATGAAAATTTAGGTGAAGTTGAATTTAGCGAAGGTATTGGCGGACAATTAAATCATGGAAGAAATGATTTAGACGCGCTAATTACAGCTGTTGAACATAAAGGAAATTTGAATCTTGATGACAACAGAATTGAGTGGTCTGTAAAATACACCAATGAAGACATTCGTGATAGATTAATTGAATGGGAAGTTATAGATTCGGCAGGATTTTCAATAAACCCACCAAATATTGATGCTTTTAACGAACAACCTTATATTCCTTATACTGGACCTTTAGTTCCTTTTCAAAATATACGAGCTACAAATAATGTTCAAATAAACCGATTACAAGCATATGCACAATGGAGCAAACGCTCTACTTTAGGCACAAGTGATGTTTGGTATAATGCGGGTGTTAGAGCACATAGTTGGTCGGTTAGTGGCGATGGTATTCAATCGACTAATCAAATAGTATTTAGTCCGCGTGCGCAATTCACAATAAAACCATATTGGGAAAAAGATATGCTGTTTCGTGTTTCTGGAGGCTTATATTATCAACCACCTTTTTACAGAGAATTACGCGATGCCAATGCAACTGTTCAACCTAATGTAAAAGCACAAAAATCGTTTCATATAGTATTAGGAAACGATTATAGTTTTAAAATGTGGGGCAGACCTTTTAAACTAACTACAGAAGCGTATTACAAAAATTTAAGTGATGTAAACCCATATACTTTAGAAAATGTACGTATTCGTTACAGTGCAAATAATAATGCAAAAGCATATGCTTACGGATTAGATATGCGCTTAAATGGCGAGTTTGTTCCTGGAACAGAATCGTGGTTTAGTTTTGGATATTTAAAAACCGAGGAGAATATTAATAACAGAGGTTATATAGCGCGACCAACTGACCAACGCTTAAAATTTGCTGCGTTATTTCAAGATTATGTACCCAATATTCCAAACATGAAAATGTATTTGAATTTGGTATTTAATACAGGTTTACCTGGTGGTTCGCCTAATTATGTAGACCCTTACGAGTACCAAAACAGATTACCTTCATACAAACGTGCCGATTTAGGCTTACAGTTTGTTATAGTTGATGAGAAAAAACAATTTAGTAGTGGTTGGAAAAAAGCATTTAAAGAATTATCGTTTGGATTTGAGATTTTCAATATGTTTGATGTTCAAAACTCTATTACCAATACTTGGGTAAGAGATGTGTATAGCAAACGTCAATATGGTATTCCTAATTACTTAACGCCAAGGGTTTTTAACGTGAGAACTACGATGAAGTTTTAGTTATGAAACTACTTGTTTTGTTGCTAAACTATATAAAAAATAACAAGAGGTAGATTACTTAAAAAGTAATTTTTAAAATTAAAAAAATATTTAAAAGATATATCAAATAAGCTTTTAAACGATTCTTTATATTACATTATTCATTACAATCAAAAAGAAGATATCTGTGGTAATTTTGAATTAAAAACCCCAGAACATAGTCTTTTTAGTAAAAATTATTAATTCATCAACTCTTTTAAAACACCAACTACATAATCAATTTCTTCCTTTGTATTATAAATACTAAATGAAAAACGAATAGAAGGCAATTTCATATGTTCTTCATCAAGTATTTCTGCCAACACATGCGAACCTTGAGAACTTCCGCTTTGGCAAGCACTTCCTTTAGAACATGCAATACCTTTTAAATCGAGTTGAAATAATAACATTGCAGATTTTTCTGGTGGCACTGGCAAACAAACACTAACCAAAGTATAAGTGCTTTTTTCCATATTATCAGAACATCCATTAAAATGCACCAATGGTATCTCAGATTTCATTTTTTCAATAAAATATTGTTTTAGTGCTTTTGTATATTTTACATCTTCATTTAAATTATCATATGCAAATTTCAATGATTCTTCAAGACCTACAATATTATGTACACTTTCAGTCCCTGCACGAAAACCACGCTCCTGCTCTCCTCCAAAAATTAAAGGTTTTAAACCAGAATTCTTTCTAATAAAAGCAAAACCTACTCCTTTTGGCCCATGAAATTTATGTGCTGCAGCAGCTAAAAAATCTACTTGTACATCTTGTAAATCTAAATTATAATGACCAACAGATTGTACAGTATCACTATGAAACAACGTATTATTAGCTTTACATAAATCAGCAACACGTTTAATATCTAAAATATTACCAATTTCGTTATTTACGTGCATCAAAGTGACTAGCGTTTTCTTATCTGTATTAAGTAAGTTTTCTAAATGCGTAAAATCTATTTCGCCTTTTTTATTAATATTCACATAACTAACGGTAATATTATACTCATCTTCAAGTTGATTAATGGTATGTAAAATAGCATGATGTTCAATTTTTGAGGTAATTATGTGTGTTACTTCTAAATCTCTAACAGCACTTCTTAAAACTAAATTATCAGCTTCTGTTCCTCCAGAAGTAAATATAATTTCGCCCGCAGACACATTTAAATAACTGGCAATTGCTTTTCTAGATTTTTCGATTAATGACTTAGAAGACCTACCAAAACTATGTGAAGATGAAGCATTTCCATAATTATTTTTCATAATATCAGCCATTTTATCAATAACTTCATCACGAATTTGTGTGGTTGCTGCATTATCAAAATAAACCTGTTGCATATAAATATATTTTGCGCAAAAATACTTGAAATAAAATTATTCGCAATATGATACGTTATAATTAACAATTCTATTATTTTTGCTTAAAACCTAAACCCCATGCGTAAATTATTTTTCATTTTATCCACTCTTTGCATCATTGGTTTAACCTCTTGTAATGATGGCGATATTATTACTGTTGAATTTGATTTTGAAGATACTTTTAAAGCCTGTGGAGAAACAGATTTACTTTTTTACAAAACAAAAAACGACCCTTCCGAATCTTTATCTGTTCTTATTAGTAACTATTCTTTAGAGGAAATTTTGAATGTTGAAGACGACAATACTTTTAATGCTACAAAAACTAATGTTGCATTAATCTACAGAACATATAGTAATACATCTTTACCAAACGATTTGTTTTGTAACGAAATTCCTAATGCTGATATAATTATTACTCAAAATGATGAAGGAACTTGTTCTGCTGTAATTAATACTATATTAATAGAAGACGATAACGATGGTATTCTTGCAGAGTTTGAAGATATTAATGGCAATGGTGATTTAACTGATGATGATACTGATGGAGATGGTATACCAAACTATTTAGATTTTGATGATGACGGTGATAATGTACCAACAAAAGATGAAAAACCAGACGAAAATGATGATAAAAACCCTGACGATGCACAAGATACTGATGATGATGGTATTCCAGATTATTTAGATAGTGATGATGATGGCGATAGTGTTTTAACACGCGATGAAGAAAAAGGAGAACAAGACGAAAATCCAGCAAACGATGTTACTAATAGCGATGTTGGAGCAGATTATTTAAACCCAGATGTAAACGATGTATTACCGGCAACGGCATATAGAGAACATACTATTTATAAAACTTATGTGGTTACTTTAAATATCATTAATATTAATTTAGAATTTATTTTACAAGACGATTTTAATTTTGGAACTTTATCTGATAGTGAAATTGATAGTAATTTTAAATTGCGGAAAGTTACTCCCGATTTTTAATCGTTAAGTTTTACATTTTGATAAATATAAACTTCGGTAGCTCCTAATCCATATTTTTGGTAATTAGCGTCGTAAAACTTCACGTTATTGTAGCGTGCAAATAAATAATCTAATTCTATTTTTAGCACGCCTTCACCAACACCATGTATAAACACCACTTTTTGTATGCGTTTTTTTATAGCAAAATCTAATTGTCGTCTTGCAGTATCTAACTGAAGTGTCAACATATCATGGCTAGACATGCCTTTATAAGATTTCACCAATTGATTGATATGCAAATCAATTTCCATAGTTGGCTCGTATCTTTCTTTTGCTTTAATTTTTGGTTGTTTTCTTCTAGCTGATTGCTCCTTTTCTGAAATAACAGCATCTATATTATCATGCGAAAACAATTCAAATTTTAATGATTTATTTGATTTTTGTATGATTAATTCATCACTTTTAAAATCTAACAAAAAACCATCTTCGGTTTCAATTGAAATAGAATTACCATCAATTTGCTTAACAACACCAGATAAATCTTCATCTAAAACCAATACAAAATCACCTAACTTAAATGCCATAATTAGTTGTTTTCATCATCTTCAATTTCATTTTCCTTATCAAATTTACTAGGTATATTTCTAGAAACTCTATAAATACCAATCATAAGCAGCACAATACCTCCAATTAAAATATATTGATTTTGTTCTGTTTCTGCTTTAGAATATAGTGCTACAACAGCTCCTAAAAGAATTAAAACGTAGTTAAAATATTTCATTTAAAATCTCTTAATTATTTCTACAAAATTACATTAAAAATAAGAGTTTTTATTGCTATTGGCAATAAAGGTAAAAACTTGAAAATACAACTTAAATAAAAAATGATATCTTTGTTACTTGTAAATTGCATAGTCTCTCAAAATATGTTTTATCGATTCGCCCTTTTTCTAATATTTGCCTGTAACCTATCTTTTGCTCAACTTTCGGTTAGAAATAATACTTACATTTTTGTAAACGACCAAATTGTTTTTGTTGAAGACGATGTAAATCTTAATGAAGCAAACAGCAGGATTTATTTACGCAACGAAGCTCAATTAATACAAGGTGCTGGCGCAACAGGAAATTCTGGTGTTGGCGAACTTAGTGTTTATCAAAATGGTAATGTTGGCGAATACGAATATAATTATTGGTGCTCTCCTATTGGAAGCAAACCAAGCAGCAGTGTAAATAACCCTTTTGGCATTTCTTTTTTAAATGATGTAATAGGATTAATAACATCTACACCAGCTACATTTACCCATAGTGGAAATTATAACGGAACTTCTAGTCCATTAAATATTGAACCGTATTGGATTTGGAAATTTATTGCTTCAGATAATTATTACGAATGGATACATGTGCAAGGAAATACAACTTTAAATCCTGGTGAAGGTTTTACCATGAAAGGAACTGTTGGCTCTGGAGATAACCAATTATACGATTTTAGAGGAAAACCCAATAAAGGTACAATAGCAGTAAGTGTTTTAAACGGAAAAACTACATTAGTTGGCAACCCATACCCTTCAGCTATAGATGCCGTAGCATATATTCACGATGTCGAAAACGCTGCAGTAATTACGGGTGTTTTACATTATTGGGAACAAGACCCAAGTGTAAACTCTCATGAAATTAGAGCTTACGATGGTGGTTATGCAACTTATACCATTAATGCTACTGGAACTGTTGAGACTTTTATATCAGCAGTTTTTAACACATATAATGGAAATGGAAGTATTAATGTTAATAATACTGGTATAGGATCTAAAACCGCAAGACGATATATTCCTATAGGGCAAGGTTTTATGGTTGAAGGTACAGCAACTGGAACTGTAAAAGCAAAAAATAGCCATCGGGTATATATAAAAGAATCTGCTGCAAATAGCGAGTTTTTTAAAACTACTAATACAAAAGGAAAAACTACTGAAACAGAAAATATTTTTTTTAAAGTTCCAAATGATTACAAACGATTTAGATTAAATATTGATTTTAATGATACTTATACTAGACAAATAGTCGAAACTTTTCATGCTACGGCTACAGATGGTTTTGATTACGGATTAGAAACCAATATTAAGCCAGAAGATATTATATCTTCTGATGCTTACTGGTTAAATAATAACACACCTTATCTTGCACAAGCCATATCCTTTAATGAGACATTACAAATTCCATTAGTAATAAAGTTAGCTGAAAATATGCCTGTTAGAATTAGAATAGCTGATATTCAAAATTTTGAAAGCAATCTGCCAATTTATATTCATGATAAAGAAAATAATATATATGTGAATTTAAAAAATCAGGTTTTTAATATGAATCTTGACGCAGGAAATTATACCAATCGTTTTGAAGTTACTTTTAACAAAAACACATTAAATATTGTTGATACAACTTTTGAAGATTTTAAAGTATTTCAAAACAATAATCGTTCTCAACTTAAAATTTTAAATCCAAATAGATTGAAGATTTCTGCTATTAGAGTATTTGATGTTTCTGGAAAACTTGTTTTAAACAAACGTTTATCAAATGCAAAAAAGCAATATTCGTATTCTACAAAATCGTTTAGTGATGGTATCTATATTGCGAAAATTCAATTATCTAACAGCAAAGTATTCAGTAAAAAGATTGTTGTAAGCAATAAAAATTAATCAATTATTTCTCTTTTATTTCAAAAAACAGGTTTCATTTTATACATTTGAAAAAACTAATATAATTAAGCTATGTCTTCACCCGAAGATTACATGTTACCCTGTTTAAACAAAAAACTTCTAGGTTTTGAGTGCATGGGTTGTGGTTTACAACGTTCCTTTTCATTAATGTTTCATGGCAATTTTGTAGAAGCATTTTATATGTATCCAGCAGTTTATAGTTTAATTCTTTTGTTTTTAGCAATTGGAATAAATATTTTCTTTAAATTTAAACATTCAAATAAAATTATTGGAGCACTAGCCATTATTACAGTCGCTACAATTATTATAAGTTTTACAATTAAAATAATTAATTAAAATTCACACATGGAACAACAAAAACTCAATCCAACTATTGTTTACGTATTAGCTATTTTTGGTCTTTTATGCTGCTGCTTTGGCGGTTTAGGATTTATTCTTGCTGGTATTGCTTTTTTTATTGCTAATAGCAAATTAAAAGAAGCACAGTCAAACCCCGAAAATTATGAAGCTGGTAGCGTTAAAGCTATGAATACTGCGAAAATAATTGCTTTAGTAATTCTAATAATTAATGTGATATATCTCCTTTTTGTAATTTATCAAATCTTCAGTATGGGAGGTTGGGATGCTTATATGGAAAGTGTAAAAGAGATGACGGAGCAATACCAATAAAATTAATAAATTATCTTTATATTAAATAAAAAAAAAGCAACCTCAACGGTTGCTTTTTTTTATTTAAGTTCTGTTAAGTTTACTCAAACTCCTTTAATGTTTTTGTAATTATTGAAACACAATCTAATAATTGTTCTTCAGTCATAACTAAAGGCGGTGCAAAACGTATAATATTACCATGTGTTGGTTTAGCAAGCAAACCATTATCTCGTAGTGCTAAACATATATTCCATGCAGTCTCACTATCTTCTGTATCATTAATCAAAATAGCATTTAATAATCCTTTACCGCGTACTAAAGAAACTAAATTACTGCTTTGTATATATTTGTTTAATTCACTTCTAAATAATTGACCAAGAGTTTCAGCATTTTCAGCTAAAGCTTCATCTTTTACAACATCTAATGCGGCAATAGCAACCGCACATGCTAATGGATTACCACCAAAAGTAGAACCATGTTGTCCTGGTTTTAAAACATGCATGGTTTTATTATTAGATAAAACAGCAGAAACAGGATAAACACCTCCAGATAATGCTTTACCAAGAATTAAAATATCTGGTTTTACATTTTCATGGTCTACAGCTAACAATTTTCCTGTTCTTGCAATCCCTGTTTGTACTTCGTCTGCAATAAACAAAACATCATATTGCTCGCATAAATTTTTAGCTTGTTTTAAATAACCATCATTCGGTACATAAACACCTGCTTCACCTTGAATTGGTTCAACTAAAAATCCTGCTACATTTTTATTCGTTTTTAAAACACTTTCTAAAGCTTGTAGATTATTATATTCTATTTTAATAAAGCCATCTGTAAAAGGTCCAAAATTTTTGCGGGCTTCTTCATCATTTGAAAACGAAATTATAGTTGTTGTTCTACCATGAAAATTGTTTTCACAAACAATAATTTCTGCTTCATTTTCTGCAATCCCTTTTTCTTCGTATGCATATTTTCTACAAAGTTTTATAGCAGTTTCTACAGCTTCTGCTCCAGTGTTCATTGGTAACACACGATCAAAACCAAAAAGCTTTGCAACATATTCTTCATATTTACCAAGTATATCGTTATGGAAAGCACGAGAGGTTAATGTTAGTTTACTTGCTTGTTCTGCTAATGCATTTACAATTTTAGGGTGACAATGCCCTTGATTTACTGCCGAATATGCCGAAAGGAAATCATAATATTTTTTTCCTTCAACATCCCAAACATAAACACCTTCTCCTCTATTCAATACTACTGGAAGTGGATGGTAATTGTGTGCGCCATACTTGTTTTCTAAATCCATCGCTTCTTGCGACGTTATTTGGTCTAAAACAGCCATTTTTAATAATTATTAGTTTATAAAATAACCATTCCTTATCTACCTTTATCCTTTCGAAGCATCCGAAAATTCAGCGTGGGAAAGAAATCATCCCTAAGAATGCGCAAATTAATAAATATAAGTAACTTTATAAAATCTTAATATGATAATTTTCCTCTCGATTGTTATCGAAATTCACGGAAATAACAATTTCAACGGAAACTTAGAAGCAAAACCTCAGAGAGTTATTTTCAATTAAAGATAATTGAAATAAGTCCAAACTTACTAATACTTTTCTGCTCTGCTATTCGTAAAATAAGAATATCTTTGCAATCTAATTTTTTAAGAAATGCCAAAAAGAGAGCGCAATAAATTTGTTAAACGAGGAGAAATTATAGAAATCTTAATAGAAGATTATGCTTTTGGAGGAAAAGGTATTGGTCGTATTCGTAACGAACATGGCGAATTTGTAGTTTTTGTTCCTAACACTTTACCAGGACAATTAGTAAAAGCACAGATAAAAAAGTCTAGTAAGAAGTATGCTGAAGGCAAACTCTTTGAGATTTTAAAACCGTCGGAAGATGAAATTGATATGCCTTATCAAGATATTCCTGGTGCGCCTTACATTAAATTACCTATAGAAAAACAGCATGCCTATAAAAAACAAAGCACTTTAGAATTGTTTAAACGCATAGGGAAAGTTGCAAATATTGAAAGTAAATTTGATGAATTTGTAACCTCTCCGAACACCTTTCATTATCGTAATAAAATGGAATATAGCTTCTCTGCTATTGGCTACAATCATGAACTAAAAACTGATGTCGATGAGTTTACTTTAGGCTTTAAAAAACGTGGTACTTGGTGGTGTGGAGATAATCTAAATAATGATTCTGGTTTATTTGATGCTGAAGTAGAAAACAACCTTAAAAACATAAGAAGTTATTGCGAACAAACTAATTTAACACCTTGGCATGCACCAAAAAGGGAAGGATTCTTTAGATATTTTGTAGTTCGTAAATCTTATAAAACGAATAAACTATTATTCAATCTTGTAACAACATCTTATGATTTACCAAAGTTCGATTTAAACAAATTCGCAAACTATTTAGTAGAATTATTTGGTAAGCGTGTTGCTGGTTTACTTCATACTATAAATGATGAAGTTGGTGACCGAACAATGGCGACAACAGGAAGTATAAACCTTATATATGGAACCAATAAAATAGTTGAAGAATTATTAGATTTGAACTTTGAAATTAGCATAAAAAGCTTTTTTCAAACCAACCCAAAATGTGCTGAAAAATTGTATTCTAAAGTTGTAAATTATGCTTTAGAAAACAAAAACGCTATTGATAATACTGTAGTTTTAGATTTATTTTGTGGCACAGGAACCATAGGTCAAATAATTGCAAACAAAGCTAATAATACAAAAATTGTTGGTGTAGATATTGTTGCTTCTGCTATTGCAGATGCTAAAAAAAATGCAAAGAGAAACAACATAGAAGGTTTAGAGTTTTACACAGCGGATGTTGGCAAATTTTTAAACGAACATCCTGAGTTTACTAATAAAATAAGAACAATTATTCTAGACCCTTCACGAGCTGGTATTGCACCAAAAACCCTTAAAAAAATAATAAACCTTAATGCAGAACGTTTGGTTTATGTATCTTGTAATCCAGCAACACAAGCAAGAGATACCGAACAATTAATGCAGGCTAATTACCAAATTAAAAAAATAAGTTTAGTGGATCAATTTCCGCATACTGCACATATTGAAACGGTAGTTCTTTTTGAAAAATATTAAGCCTGTTTTACGATAAAATGTTTATTTAAAAATGAAATACATTAAATCTATCATATTACTCGTCATTGTTTTATTGATAACTCTAACAATAAGTTGCGAACGCGATGATATTTGTCCTGAAACCACGCCAACTACGCCAAGTTTAATTATTAGAACCTACGACCTTTCTAATCAAGAAAACAAAAAAAATGTTTTCGGTTTAGTAATTCAAGGTATTGACGCAGATAAAACCTTACCTAGTTATAGTGTTGTAACCACTGATTCAATTGTATTACCACTTAGAACCAATGAAGAATCAACACAATACATTTTACATAGTGAATATACCTATGATAATAATGATACTCCAGACGATGATACCGATGATATTATTGGTGGAAATCAAGATATTATTACAATAAGTTATAATACCGAAGAAGTTTATGTATCGAGAGCTTGTGGCTATAAAACCGTTTTTAGAAACGTAATTATTACCATTGAGCCAGATGCCGACAACTGGATAAAATCTAAACAATCTGTAAACGATAACCAATCTGTAGAAGATGAAACAGCAGCACATTTTAAAATATTTCATTAGTAGTATATTTTTACTGCTTTTTTGTGTGTCTGTAAATGCACAAAACGATAGCATTGTAAGTACAGTAAACGACTCCATAAAAATTAAAGAAAAATATGGATTACGTGTTGGTATTGATATTAGCAAAATAGGAAGAACATTTCTTGAAGATGATTACACAGGTTTTGAAATTAGTGGAGATTACCGACTTAAAAAAAAACTGTACATAGCTGCCGAAATAGGTAATGAAGAAAAAACGGATATTACCGATTATTTAAATATTACAACAAAAGGTAGTTATATAAAAGGTGGTATTGATTATAATTTATATCAAAATTGGTTGGATATGGATAATATGATTTATACAGGATTCCGTCTTGGTGCTAGCTCATTTAGTCAAACACTTAATAGTTTTACTATTTATAATACCGATCAATATTGGGGTGATCAATTTTCATCAAATACGCCACAGAAATTTGATGGACTTTCAGCTATTTGGTTAGAACTTATTATCGGTATAAAAGCGGAGGTTTTTAACAACTTATATATTGGCTTAAATTTACAACTTAAAGGATTGGTTAGCGAAACCGAACCTTCTGATTTTCAAAATATCTACATTCCAGGATTTAATAAAACGTATGACAGCGCAGGTATTGGCGTAGGTGTTGGTTACTCATTATCGTATAGACTACCGTTTTATAAAAAAGATAAATAATGGATAAAAAGACGATTGCAAATTTACTAGAAGAAAAACACCAAAACCTTTTCAATTGGTTGGAAAATCAAGATGATGAAAAATGGCAAAAAAGCCCTAAAGGAAAATGGACAACAGGTCAGCATTCGTTACATCTATTACAAAGTATAAAAATGCTAAACAAAGGATTAAGCATGCCTAAATTCCTTTTAAAATATAAATTTGGTAAAGCAAATAGAGATGTTAGAGATTATAATACGGTAATAAATCGTTATCAAGAACGCTTAAAAAATGTTGATACAAATGCTGTTTTCAGTCCTTCACGAAACATGAAAACACCTGCGTTAAATGAGAAACCAAGTATTATTAATAAATTAAAAAACGAGAACAAAAAGTTACAATCGAAGCTAAATAAGATTTCGGACAAACATTTAGATACTATAATTCTTCCACATCCATTAATGGGAAAAATGCCACTTCGTGAAATTATTATGTGGACAGCTCATCATGTTGAACATCATACTAATACTTTAAAAGATAAATATTAAATCTGTTTAATAAGTTAGTAATTACCATCATTAAGTCAAAAATATAGTATTTAAGTTAGCAAATACCAACAAAATACTCGTTCCTAACATCTAAACTATATTTTAATTCGTATATTGCAGTAGTAAATACCAGCATTAAGGCATTAAAACACTATTTACGATGGGAAATACAAACATAAATTGGATTTCAATGAATGATAAATCTATTATTAAATTCATTGGAAATTATATAAAACAACAACGTTTAGCACAAAACAAAACTCAAAAAAGCGTTGCAGAACATGCAGGTGTAAACCGCTGGACGATTAGTCAGATTGAAAATGGCGATGCTATTTCATTAACTTCACTTATACAAATATTACGCGCTTTAGATTTACTAAACATATTTGATGCTTTTAAAATTGAAACACAGATAAGCCCAATACAACTTGCCAAATTAGAAAAGCAAAAACGTCAACGTGCTAGAAACACCAATACCAACGCCAAAAACAATAGCGAATGGTAACTACAAACACAGCTTTTGTAAAAATATGGGGGCAAGTTGTTGGTGCAGTTTCATGGAATGAAACTACAGGTATTGCAAGTTTTGAATACGACCCAAAATTTAAAGCTTTAGGCATCGATTTATCGCCTATAAAAATACCAATCAAATCAAACAGAAACATATTTTCGTTTCCAGAGTTACGAGTTTCCAGACATGACGAATACGATACATTTAAAGGTTTACCAGGTTTACTAGCCGATGTGCTACCCGACAAATACGGAAATCAACTTATTAACAGTTGGTTAGCACAACAAGGTCGTGCAGAAAACAGTATGAATCCCGTAGAACAATTATGTTTTATTGGTACTCGTGGCATGGGCGCTTTAGAGTTTGAACCCACACAATTAAAACCCAACAAACGTACGTTTGAAGTAGAAATACACAGTCTAGTAGATATTGCACAACGCATGTTGCATAAACGTGAAGATTTTGAAACTAATCTTAACAAAAATGAGCAACAAGCCATGTTAGATATTCTAAAAATTGGTACTTCGGCAGGTGGCGCACGCCCAAAAGCAATTATTGCTTACAACCCAAAAACTCGGCAAGTACGCTCTGGTCAAACCAATGCACCAAAAGGTTTCGAGCATTGGCTTATAAAACTTGATGGTGTTAGTGATGCACAATTTGGAGAGAGCAAAGGTTACGGGCGCATAGAAATGGCATACTATAATATGGCAAAAGATTGCGGTATACAGATGATGGATTCTATATTATTAGAAGAACATGGTCGTGCGCATTTTATGACCAAGCGTTTCGATAGAGAAGCCAACAACATAAAACACCACGTACAAACATTTTGCGCCATACAACATTACGATTTTAACGATATGCACAGTTTTAGTTACGAGCAACTCTTCCAAACTATGCGCATACTACATCTACCCTATCCACAAGCAGAACAATTATTTCGCAGAATGGCTTTTAATGTAATTGCAAAAAACTGCGACGACCATACTAAAAATTTTGCCTTTATGCTAAAACAAGGCGGCGTTTGGGAACTCGCTCCAGCATACGATATTTGTTATGCCTACAGACCAGATAGCATTTGGGTAAGCCAACACGCATTAAGTATTAATGGCAAACGAAAAAACTTTACACGCCACGATTTACTTACTGTTGCTAAAAGCATGCATATTAAAAAAGCCAATACTATAATTGATAAAATAAATAACATCGTAAATAATTGGCACGCTTACGCGGAAGCAGTAAACGTTAAACCAAAACTACGAGATAATATTAAAAATAACTTAGTGACGTTGTAAACGTCATTGCGAGAAACGAAGCAATCTCATGAATTAAAACGTAATTACTACAAAGCAATCTTTTAAATTGTAACTCCAAACTAACAGATTGCTTCGTCCCTCGCAATGAC